>Ga0315551_10000003_pt1 | contig 165336 bp, 147 predicted proteins | sample SalMarSW160290MG_FD_203678 | JGI IMG/M metagenome (GOLD analysis project Ga0315551, IMG submission 203678) | Salt marsh sediment microbial communities from the Plum Island Ecosystem LTER, Massachusetts, United States - Salt Marsh Sediment SW1602-90 ...
GCCCGAACGACCCGGTGACCCGCGGCCAGATGGCCGCCTTCCTCACCCGCGCCCTCCACCTCACCGACCCCGGCACCACCGACTTCGTCGACGACGACGCATCGATCTTCGAAACCGACATCGAGAAGCTCGCCGCCGCCGGCATCACCGCCGGCTGCAACCCACCCGCCAACGACCGCTACTGCCCGAACGACCCGGTGACCCGCGGCCAGATGGCCGCCTTCCTACACCGGGCCTTCACCTGATCGCCGGCGCCGCAACGGTGCGTGTCTACCACCCGCTCTGGTAGGCCGAACCCACCAGCTTGTCGAGGTTCATGTCGTACAGCATGCAGAGCCCGAGGCGGTCTCCACCCGCCCACATGTCCTCGAGCGGGTAGAAGTAGAAGTACACGAGGACGGAATCGGCGTAGTCGGCTCCGACGTAGCCGGCGAAGGCGTTGCTGCAGGCGGCGTCGATCTCGGCCACCATCGCATCCTCGCCGGGGTAGGGGACGCCGGCGGCGGCGGGGAACTGATACCGCAGGTATGTCTCGTTGTCGTGCGCCTCGGCGCAGTTGACGAGGTCGACCGCCGCGTCGTCCATTATCGGCTCGGTGGGAAGCGAGGCGTCGTCGAAGCAGTGCCCCGGCTGGAGCGCGCTGAGGGTCACCGTGCCCGGCGAGCCGCCGGCGGCAAGGGTCGTGGTGGTAGCCCCGCCTCCGGCGAAGCCCGCCGACATCAGCGCCGCCTCGTCGGCGACGAAGGTGGCCAGGATGGTGTCGAGCGCCTCCAGGTCGCGGTCGTCGACCACGACGACCTGGAGCAGCATCAGAAAGGCGCCGCTGGCGGGCTCGGCCGCGACCTGGACGAAGAGCATGTCCTCCCCGCCGCAGCCGTCGTAGACGTCGTAGGCCCCGGCGTAGAGGGCGTCCTCGTAGGCTTCCCGTCCTTGGTAGGTGCAGGAGTCCCCGAACCACTCGTAGTCGAGCAGCGAATCGACCGTGTAGGTGGCGGTGATGCTGCTCGACGCCCCGAAGAACACCCCCGGCGTCGACCAGCCGCCGAGCCAACCGTCGATGTCGACCGCGGCGGTGACCGCCGCCCCCACGTTGTCGCCCCCGTCGAAGGCCCACGGCGTCCCGAGCCGGTCCAGCCACGCCGCCGGGACGTCCATCGTGATGATGCCGGAGTCGTCGGTCACTGTTTCGTAGCCGTCGTACCCCGCAACCGCGGCGCCACCGTCGTCGGCCACGTCGTCCTGCAGCGTCGTCTCGAACGAGAACGACGGTTCCAGGGTGAGGTCGGTGTTGAGCGTTCCCTCCAGGAAGATGTCCGCGCTCGGGCGGTACACCTCGATCGAGAGCGGATCACCGAGCTCATGGGAACGCAGAATGTCGCAGTAGTCCTCCATCGTTCCGTCGGTAGCCGGGATCAGGCCCTCGAGCAGCGTGATGAGGTCGCCACCTTCGATGCCGACGAGGTCGGCCGGGCTTCCCGACGCCACCGATGCCACCCAGATGCCGGCGAGGTAATCACCGGCGACGGCCTGGCCGTTGACACCGATCGAGGTCACGTCCTCCCCCGCCCGGAGGCGGGGCAGCACCCGGTTGATCTCACCGAGACCGATGCCGTAGGACTGGCCGGCGCCGTCGCCGGCGTAGTTGACGGCCACGACCTTCCCGTCGACGGTGACGATGGGCCCTCCCGACGAACCGGGAAGGGTGTCGGCGGAGTGTTCGATGACCGCGTCCACCGAGGACCAGTCGGTCTCGCCGTCGGCGTTCTCCTTGGAGATGATCCCGTCGAGCAGGGTGTACTCCTCGTCACCGAGCGGGAAGCCGGCGGCGTAGATGTCGGTGCCGGCCACCACCGCCTCGTCGTACAGTTCGAGGTAGGGGAACCCGTCCCCCTCGACATCGATCACGGCGAGGTCGGAGCACTCCGACACGCCCAGGATGCGGGCGTTGCGGGGCTCGTCCTCACCTTCGACGTAGACCTCGAGGAAGGCGGCTCCGGTCACCACGTGGTTGTTGGTGAGGGCGATGCCGGACGGATCGATGAAGAAGCCGCTCCCGGACCCGGCCGCGTTGTACTGGGCACCGAGATCGGGATCGACGAAGCTCCCCTCGGCGACGATCCTCACCACGGCTCCCCGGACGTCCTCGAGGCGATCGATCGCGCCTCCCGTGGCCGCCGTCGTCGTTGTTTCCTGTGCCTCGGGTGTCGTCGTCGTGCTCTCCTCGGCGTCCCCACCCGAGCACCCCACCATCAGCATCGCGACCACGGCACTCATGCCGATCATGCGGAACCATCTGCGCGTCATCATCTGCCAGTCCTCCAAGACTGCCGCTCACATGCCCGGCGCACGCGCTACGGCCACTCACATTGCCTCACCAACATCGGTCATTATGGCGAAATTCTGGAGCGGCGCGATGTGGGAAATCCAACCTGGAACGCGGGGAGGCCCCGGGGTCTCCGGGGCCTCCGGTGGAGGTGGGGGGAGTCGAACCCCCGTCCCATGAGGCTTCCACGCCGGCGTCTCCGAGCGCAGCCAGCAGCGAGCGTTCGAAACCAGGGGACTCTGCTGGCGAGTTTCCCTCGGCCCTAGCCGGAGTGGGCTTGACCCGCCGGTCCCGGCATCCCGGCGGGAGCACCCTGCATTGCGTTGCCCGATCCCGGCGAGGCAGGGGCCCTCCGGGCGGACAGGCCGCTATGTGTTAAGCGGCCAGTGCCAGATTGTTGTCGGCACGTATGGTGTTCCCGGCGATTTAACGAGGACTCCGGGGTTCCTCGGCTCGCTTCCGGCGTTTCGACCCTCACGGTCGATACCGTTTCACCCCCACGACCATCGTGGTCGACGGTGGCAAGTACCAGGATAGCCGAACCTCGGCCACCCGGCGGCCGAATCCACCCCGGGGGAGGCCGCTGAATGGCATGGCGAGTGGTCGGCTGGCTACTGGGCGTCGTCGCTCGTCCTCATCAAGATCGGGCTCGAGGATCTCCCGCCCCTCACCTTTGCGTCGCTTCGCTACGTGCTGGGAGCGGTGGTGCTGGCCCTCTACCGGGGAACCCGGCGCCCGGCCCGTACCGCCCCCATCGCGCCGGCGACGTGGCTGCTACTCGTCGCCCTCGGGCTCGTCCTCTACGCCACGGTGCCGGCGGTGATGTTCCTCGGCATCGACCGGGTCGACGTCGTCACGTACAACTTCGTGTTCCAGGGCGGGATCCCGCTCCTGCTCGCCCTCAGCACCGGTGTCGTGCTGCGGGAGGAGACATCCTGGTGGGAATGGGGCGGCGTCGCCGTGGTCGTCGCCGGCACCTACCTGTTCTTCTTCGGGTCGTCCGCCCCCGGCGCGGCCGGTCACACCCTGCGCACCGAAGGGCTCGGGATCTCGCTGGCGGCCCTCGTCGCGCTCGGCATCGCCACCTCCAACCTGCTGCAGCGCCACATCATGCGACCGGGAAGGGTGTCAAGCCTGGATGCGGCCATGATCCCGATGGGGCTGGGGAGCCTGACGCTGCTGGCGGTGGCCCTGACGGTCGAGTCGTTCCCACCGCTCGACGCCCTCACCGTCCTGCTCTTGCTCACCCTCGGCATCGTCAACACCGCTTTCGCCTTCACCATCTGGCATTCGGCCATGCGCACCCTCACGGCTCTCCACGCCGGCATCATCGGCTCGTCGCAACTGGTGGTCGGGGCAGTGCTGGCGTGGCTCTTCCTCGACGAGGCCCTGCCGGCCCGCCGGGTCCTCGGATCGCTCGTCGTCCTGGCCGGCATCCTCACCGTCCATCTCTCGCAGGCGACGGCTCGCCGCAAAGCGGCAGACGAGGTGCCGGCGCCGCTCTCCTGAGCGGCCTGCGCTCGCCCCCGGAGCCACGACCCGCCATACTCGTGCGGATGCAGGATCACCCCGTCCTCCCGGCACCGCCACCCGACGACGCCGCTCCGCTCCCAGAGGCCGCACCGCTCCCAGAGGACGCACCGCTCCCAGAGGAGGCTCCGCTCCCAGACCACACACCGCCGCCCCCCGACAACCTCGTCGTGGTCGGCGGGCCGGCTCCGGGGGGCATGCCCCCGCGCCGCGGCCGGAGCCGCTGGTGGCTGTGGCTCGCCGCCGCCGTGTCGTCGGGCGCCCTGATCGCCCTGCTGGGGTACCTCGCGGTGGGACTCGCCGGAACCCGGTCGGACGTGAACACGCTGCGGGAGGATGTCGCCGCCCTCCAGGATGACGTCACAGCCGCCGCAGGCCGGGTTGGAGATCTCGACACCCGGATGGCGGACCTCGATGTCTGGCTCACCGCCGTGCTCGGCTCCTCCCCCTCCGAGGCGATCCCGGCCAACGGCGATCTCCCGCCTTTCGAGCAGACAGCCAACGATCTGGCGGTGCTCGCCGGGATGACACTCCCCACCATCGACGGAACCGAGTACTACTCCGACACCACCGTCACCTACCACCCCGACGACGGCACTGCCCGGGTGTGGCTGATCTGGGCACACTGGTGCCCGCACTGCCAGGCCGAGCTTCCCGAGCTGTCGACCTGGTACGCCGCGAATGCCGACCGGTTCCCCACACTCGAACTGGTCACGGTCACCACCGCCATCGACGAGAGTCGCGGCAACCCCCTCGTCTCCTATCTCGACGAGTCCGTCTTCCCCTTCCCGGTCATCGTCGACACCGACGGGACGCAGGCGGCGCATTTCGGCGCCACCGTCTTCCCGTTCTGGGTGATCACCGACCCTCAAGGAACGGTGCTGGCACGGATCGGAGGGGAGCTCGACATCGCACAGGTCGAGGAGATCTTCTCCCAGCTCACCGACCTCGCCGCCGGCGCCTGAGGCTCATCTCCGCCGCAGCGACCGATCCATTTCGCGCTGTTCCGTGCGCTCCCGGATCTTCTGCCGCTTGTCGTAGCGGCGGAGCCCTCGTGCCAGGGCCAGCTCCACTTTGGCAAGGCCGCGGGAGAAGTAGAGGGAGAGTGGAATCAGGGTCAGCCCGCCCTCGTTGACCTTGCCGATGAGCCGCTTGATCTCGCGGCGATGCAGGAGCAACTTGCGGCTCCGTTCCGGGTCGTGACCTCCGTCGCGGGCGAACCGGTAGGGAGCGATGTGGAGGTGGTCGAGCCACAGCTCCGTCCCCCGAATCGAGGCGTAGGCGTCCTTGAGCTGGGCCTGGCCGGCACGCAGGCTCTTCACCTCCGAGCCGACGAGCACGATCCCGCACTCGAAGGTGTCGAGGATCTCGTAGTCGTGCCGCGCCCTCCGATTCGAGGCCACCACCTTGCGTGTCTTGGCGTCCGCCATCGTTCCTCGCTACAGGTAGGGAACCGGATCGACGGGCTTGCCGTCGATCCGCACCTCGAAGTGGAGATGGGGACCGGTGGACAGACCGGTCGACCCGACGAGGCCGATGGTCTGGCCGGCAGAGACGATCTCACCGTAGGTGACGGTGATGCTGGAGAGATGGGCGTAGAGGGTGGACATGCCTCCGGAGTGGTCGATGATCACGGCGTTCCCGTAGCCGCCATAGGCGCCGGCGAAGATCACCCGGCCGGCCGCCGCGGCCCCCACCGGATCTCCCCAGGCAGCACGCAGGTCGACCCCGGTATGCATCCGCGTGGTCCCCAGGATCGGATGCAACCGCGGACCGAACGAGGACGTGACCGGCCCGGGCACGGGCCGCACCAGGATGGACGGAGCGGCTCCGTCGTTCGACGCTTCTTGGGCGATGAGCGCCTCGAGCCGCTCCTGCTCCCGCTCCAGGCCCGCCAGTTCGCCCTCGAACGTCGCGATGTCATCGTCGAGAGTGTCGAGCCGGCTCCCGAGGGCAGCGACCTCGCTTTCGATGGTGTCGACCCGCCGGGCGTGGTCGGCTTCCAGCTCGCTGAGCTGCGCCTCGGAGGCCGCGAGGGCGGCGACCGCGGCGGCGACCTGGCGTTCCTGCTCGCCGATGCGGTCCCGCTCCCGCTCCTCCTGGATCTGCAGCGACTCGTAGCGCAGCAGGGCCCGGTCGCCGTCGGCGGCGACGGTGTGGAGGTACTCGAGGCCGACCAGCATCTGGGTCATCTCGGCGGCGCCGAAGGCGAGACCGATCGACGCCTGCCCCGATCCCATGTAGAGCTCACGCGCCCAGGTGCCGGCCGCCTCCCGGGCGTTGCCCAGCTCGGAACGGGTGGTGGCGAGCCGGTCGTAGGCCGCCTTCAGGTCGGCCCGCACCCCGGCGAGCTCCGACCGGGCCGCGGCATGATCCGCCTGGATCTCGCCCAGTGCCTGCCGGGTGGCGTCGAGATCGACGACCTCGGCGGCGAGTCGGTCGCGGGCCGCCACCAGTTCGTTCACCAGGCCGGGGCGCGAGGCCGCGGCGGAGTCGGCTTGTGCGGCGAGCCGGTCGATTCGGGACGAGACGTCGCCGAGCTGATCCTCGAGGTTGGAGGCCCGGGCCGGGCCGGCGGCAACCAGCGCCGCCAGCACCGCCACCGCCACGAGGGGACGGAGCCGGGTCACGACCGCACGTAGCGATGCACGGCGAGGCTCAGACTGCTCCCAAGGAAGCCGACGACCGCACCGAACAACAGCATGAGGACCCCCCAGCGCACCAAGAAGGCAGAGTCGATCGTGAGATTGATGAACTCCGGGAGCGCCTGGAGGCGATCCTGGGCGAGGTTGTAGAGGCCGGTCACCGCCGCCACGGAGAGTCCGGCGCCCACGACGCCCTCGAGCACCCCTTCGATGAGGAAGGGGGTGCGGACGAACCAGTTCGACGCCCCCACCAGCCGCATGATCTCCAGCTCCTCCCGCCGGGCGTAGATGGCCATGTGGATGGTGTTGGCGATGAGGGCAATGGCGGCCGCCCCGAGGGCGAGCGCCAGCACCCAGAAGAACACGTTCAGGCCGTCACGCACGGCGGCGATCTGTTGTACCGCGTCGGCGGCCGAGGCGACCTTGAAGACCCCGGGTGAGCTCTGGAGCTGCTTCTCGATGGCCTGGTAGTCGTTGAGGTCGACGGGCCGCACCCGGATCGAGGCCGGGGCGAGGGCCGGGTTCTCCTCGTATTGGCGCCGTGCCGGACCGGTGAGCAGCGTCTTCGCCTCCTCGGCGGCCTCCGCTTTGGACATGTAGAAGACCTCGTCGACCCCGGGCCATTGCTGGACCGTGGCGAGGAGCTCGTCGGCGCCGCGGAAGTCGTCGCTGAGGAAGGCGATGACCCGGACGTCCTCGGACCACTGCAGCGTGTTGACGCGGGCGATCTCGCCGAACACGAGCGTCCCGAAGGTGAGGAACAGGGAGATGAAGACCGCCACCACCGCCCCCAACACCACCAGGCCGTTGCGGCGGATGTTGTTGAGGGCCTCGGCGAGGACGTACTGGATCCGCATCAGGAACGGTCCTCCTCGTCAGCCGCGCTCTCAACGACCGCCGCTGCATCGACCACGGTCTCCCCGACCACGGTCTCCCCGGTCGTACCCTCCTCGGGCACAGCCTCCTCAGGCGCAGCCTCCTCAGGCGCAGCCTCCTCGGGCGCAGCCTCCTCGGGCACAGCCTCCTCAGGCACAGCCTCCTCAGGCACAGCCTCCTCAGGCACAGCCTCGGCGGCGGGGCCCGGGACATCGGGCAGTGGCACCTCGTCGGGAAGCGGGACGACCTCGATCTCCTCCGTGGGCTGGTCCGGCGCCGCCCGTTCCAAGCGCCGCTCATACACCCCGCGGCTCTGGTCGCGGACCACCCGGCCCCGGTCGAGTTGCACCACCCGGCGCCGCATGGCGTCCACGATCGCGTGGTCGTGGGTCGCCATCACCACGGTGGTCCCGGTGCGGTTGATCCGATCGAGGATGCGCATGATGCCGACCGATGTCGCCGGGTCGAGGTTCCCGGTCGGCTCGTCGGCGAACACGATGAGGGGGCGGTTCACGAATGCCCGCGCGACCGAGACCCGTTGCTGCTCGCCCCCCGAGAGCTGGCGCGGATAGCGATCGGCTTTCGCCGAGAGGCCGACCAGCTTGAGGACCTGCGGTACCTGGGTACGGACGATGGTGCGGGGACGCCCGGTGACCTCGAGGGCGAATGCCACGTTCTCGTACACGGTCTTGTGTGGGAGCAGCTTGAAGTCCTGGAACACGGTGCCGATGGAGCGGCGCAGATGGGGCACCTTCCACGACGCGAGGTCGGAGGCGTGCTTGCCGGCGACCCAGATGTCGCCGTTGGTGGGCCGTTCCTCGCGCATCATGAGCCGGATGAGAGTGGATTTGCCCGACCCGGACGGACCCACCAGGAAGACGAATTCGCCCTTGGCGATGTCGAGGCTGACGTCCTTGGCAGCAACGACGTTGCCGTCGTAGACCTTCGTGACGTTCTGGAGACGGATCATGGAATACCCTCAGATCACGAAACGCCGGGGGCGACGCTCGCGATTCGCTTGTCGGGGCCCCTCCGCCGCCGGAGGGCATGCTACCCCGGGAGCGCAGGTAGACAAAGCTTCGCAGCGCTACTCGGATCGCCGCGATCGCCGCCAGTGCAGGTACGCATCGATGAACGGCTCGACGTCCCCATCGAGCACGCCCTGGACGTTCCCCACCTCCAGGTCGGTACGGAGATCCTTGACCAGCTGGTAGGGCTGCAGCACGTAGGAGCGGATCTGGCGCCCCCAACCCGCCTCGGTCTGCTCGCCCCGGATGGCGTCCACCTTCTCGAGTCGCTCGATCCGGGCCCGTTCCGCCAGCCGGGCGCCGAGCAGCTGCATGGCGCGGGCCCGGTTCTGCATCTGCGACCGCTCCGCCTGGCAGCTCACCACCACCCCGGTCGGCACGTGAGTGATGCGCACCGCCGAGTCGGTGACGTTGACGTGCTGACCCCCGGCACCCTGGGAACGGAAGGTCTCGATCCTGAGATCGTCGGGGTCGATCTCGACGTCCTCGATCTCGACCTCCGGGATCACGTCCACCCCGGCGAACGAGGTGTGGCGACGAGAGGCGGCGTCGAAGGGACTGATGCGCACCAGCCGGTGCACTCCCCGCTCCCCCTCGAAGGTGCCGTAGGCGAAGTCGCCCCGAACGGTGAGGGTGGCCGACTTGATACCCGCCTCGTCGCCGGGCTGGATCTCGTCGATCTCGACGTCGAAGGGAGTGCGCTCCAGGAACCGGACGTACATCCGGAACAGCATCTCGGCCCAGTCCTGGGCGTCGACCCCGCCGGCTCCGGCGTGCACGCTGACGATAGCGGTGTGGTCGTCGTACGCCCCGAAGAACAGGGTCTCCCGCTCCAGGTCCCCGAGGCTCGCCTCGGTCGCCGCCAGCTCGGCGGCGACATCCCGCTCCGCCGCCGCGTCGCTCTCCTCCTGCGCCATCCCGAGCAGGAGCTCGGAGTCGTCCAGCGAGGAAGCGAGTTGGTCCACCCGGGAGATCGTCGTCTCGTACCGGGCCAGCTTGCGGGTCACGGCCCGCGCCCGGTTCTGATCGTCCCACAGGTCGGGCGCGGAGACGGCTGCTCTCAGCTTGGCGAGCTCGGCGGCCTTGCCGTCGACGTCAAAGGAACCTCCGGGCGTCGTCGAGCCGGGAGCGGAGCTCTTTGAGCAGGGCGCGAGGATCGGTCTCGTTCATCGGCGGCAGGCTACCCCGGCCCCGGGCCGGCGGCACCTCGGACGCGGCGGCTCACGTCGCCGCCGGGGCCCCGCCCGGGCGGCCGTGGCAGTACTTGTACTTGCGGCCCGAGCCGCACGGACACGGATCGTTCCTCCCCACCTTGCCGACGTTGCGCACGGCCCGCTTCGGCACGGTCGGCCCGGAGGTCTGCAGCACCTTCGGGGTGGGCGGCGCCTCCTGCTTGACCACCTGGACGTGGAACATGTAGCGGAGGGTGTCGAGCTTGACCGAATCGACCATCTCCGCGAAGTAGTCGAAGCCCTCGCGCTGGTACTCGACCAGCGGGTCCTTCTGCCCCATGGCCCGCAGCCCGATCCCCGACCGCAGGTAGTCCATCTCGGCGAGGTGCTCCCGCCACTTGTTGTCGATGATGGACATGGCGACGGTCCGCTCCAGGCGACGCATCACGTCCGGGCCAATCTCCTCCTGGCGCGCCTCGTAGCGCGCCTTCGCCTCGTCCTGGTACGCCTCGACGACCTCAAAATCCTCGAGATCCTCCGGGTGGCCGAAGCTGTCCCGCTTCAGCTCCGAGCCGTCGAGGGCGATCATGCGGGCCGAGAGCTCGTCCCAGTCCCACTCGTCCGGCGCGATGCCGCGGGTCATCTCCCGCACCTGCTCCTCGACGATCTCGTCCCGCCACTGCTCGATCAGCTTCTGGGTCTCGCCCCCGAGCAGGATCTGGTTCCGCCACTTGTAGATGATCTCCCGCTGGGTGTTCATCACCTCGTCGTACTTGAGGACGTCCTTCCGGATCTCGAAGTTCTGGGCCTCGACCTGGGACTGGGCTCGCTCGATGGCGCGCGACACCATCTTGTGCTCGATCGGGACGTCTCGCGGGATCCGGAGGCGGGCCATGATCGAGGCGACCCGGTCGTTGGCGAACCGGCGCATCAGGTCGTCCTCCAGCGACAGGTAGAAGCGGGATTCCCCCGGGTCTCCCTGCCGCCCGGACCGGCCGCGCAGCTGGTTGTCGATCCGCCGTGACTCGTGCCGCTCGGTGCCGAGCACGTAGAGGCCACCCAGCTCGAGGATCTTCTCCCGCTCGATGGCGGTCTCTGCTTCGAACCGCTCCAAGGCGGCCGGGTAGGCCGCGGTGTACTCGTCCGACTCGGGCTCGATTCCCCGCTTGCGCATCTCCGACTTGGCGAGATCCTCGGGGCTCCCTCCGAGCCTGATGTCGACACCGCGTCCAGCCATGTTCGTCGCCACCGTCACGGCACCGAACCGGCCCGCCTGGGCGATGATGTTCCCCTCACGCTCGTGCTGCTTGGCGTTGAGTACCTCATGGCGGATACCGCGGCGTTTGAGGTACTCGGAGAGCCGCTCCGACTTCTCGATGGAAACGGTGCCGACGAGGATCGGCTGGCCCGCCTCGTTGCGGGCGGTGATGTCCTCGACGAGGGCATCGAACTTGGCATCCTCGTCGACGTAGACCAGATCCGGCTTGTCGTCACGCGCCACCGGCTCGTTGGTGGGGATCTCGACGACCTCGAGGTCGTAAATCTCGGCAAACTCGCCGGCTTCGGTGGCGGCGGTTCCGGTCATGCCCGCCAGCTTCTCGTACATGCGGAAGTAGTTCTGGAGGGTGATCGTGGCGAGAGTCTGGTTCTCCTCCTTGATCTTGACGCCCTCTTTGGCCTCGATGCCCTGGTGGAGGCCCTCCGAATAGCGCCGCCCCTCCAGCATCCGGCCGGTGAACTCGTCGACGATCTTGATCTCGCCGTTCTTGATGAGGTAGTCGACGTCGCGCTGGTACAGCTCCTTGGCCTTGAGCGCCACGTCGAGGTGATGGATGAGGTCGACGTTGGAGAAGTCGTACATGTTCTCGACGCCGAGGATCTGCTCCACCCGGTGCACGCCGTCCTCGGTGGTGATCACCTGGCGCTTCTTCTCGTCGACCTCGTAGTCGACGTCCCGTTGGAGACGGGCCGCGATGCGGGCGAAGTCGCGATACCACTTGCCGGTCTCCCCGACTCGACCGCTGATGATCAGCGGCGTCCGGGCTTCGTCGACGAGGATCGAGTCGACCTCGTCGACGATGGCGAAGGCATGACCACGCTGGACCATGTGCTCGCCCCGCATTGCCATGTTGTCGCGCAGGTAGTCGAACCCGTATTCGTTGTTGGTCCCGTAGGTGATGTCGGCCGCATAGGCGGGACGGCGCTCGTCGGGCGTCATGTCGGCCTGGATCAGCCCGACCTCGAGACCCAGGAAGCGGTGGATGCTGCCCATCCACTCCGCGTCGCGTCTGGCGAGGTAGTCGTTGACCGTGACGAGGTGCACCCCGCCCCCACCCAGCCCGTTGAGGTAGGAGGGCATGGTGGAGACGAGCGTCTTGCCCTCGCCGGTCTTCATCTCGGAGATCATGCCGCGGTGCAGCGCCCCGGCCCCGATGACCTGCACGTCGAAGTGGCGCTGTCCGAGCACCCGCTTGGCAGCTTCGCGCACCGCGGCAAACGCCTCGCACTCGAGGGAGTCGAGGGTTTCACCGGCGGCGAGCCGCTCTCGGAACTCGACGGTCTTGGCCCGCAGCTCGGCGTCGCTCAACGCCTCGAACTCGGGTTCCAGCCCGTTGACACAGCCGACCAGCTGTTCGAGCTCCTTCAGCCGCTTGCCCTCCCCGAATCTGAGGACCTTGCTGAAGATGGACATGGGAAACCCATACTAGGGGCGTGGCCGGGTTGAGACGGGCGCGGGACCCGATCAGGTGATGGGGGCGTTCATCTCCCCGTAGGTCTCCACCAGGGAGGCCGGATCGACCCCGGCCTGCTGGGGGAGCACCTGGCGAACGACACGGTCGACGATGATCTCGTACGGCTCGGGCTCGATCATCTCCCCGCCGGGCGCCTTCACGAGCAGTCCCGGCAGCGGCGCCCCCTCCGTCTCGACCCGATCGACCACGACCACGAGCTCGCCCCCCTCCATCTCGAGCACCGACCCGGGGGGGAAGATGCCCATCATGCGGATGAAGGCCTGCACGAGGTCGGGATCGTAGGCTCCGCCCATGCCCCCGAGCAGGACCTTGAGCGCCCGGTGGGGAGTCTCGGCCCGGCGGTAGGAGCGGCGGGTGGTGATGGCGTCGTAGGTGTCGACCACGGTCACCAGGCGGCTGAAGATCCGCGGCGGCCGGCGGCGGTCGATCTCCGGGTAGCCGGTCCCGTCGAAGCGGGCGTGGTGCTCGAAGGCGACCGTTGCCGCGATCTCGTGGCCGGGCCCACCGGCGGCCATGATGGCGAGCCCGCCCTCCTGGGGATGGATCCTGATCTCACGCCACTTCTCGTCGTCGAGGGTGCCCGGCCAGTTGAGAGTGGCGGTCGACACCGCCACCTTGCCGATGTCGTGCAGGACCGCACCCACCCCGATGGGGACGAGCTCGGCCCGCTCGATCCCCAGCGATCGCCCGAAGGCGAGCGCCAGGATCCCGGTGTTCACCGAGTGGAAGAAGGTGTACTCGTCGTGGCTCTTCACCGTCGATAGCAGCAGGCTGGCGCCCGGCTGCGAGACGGCGTACTCGAAGAGGCTCTCCACCGCCGTCACGACGGGTGTCAGCTCGATCTCACGGTCGGAGGACATGGTCGAGATCGAGAGACGGAGGGCGTCCATCGACTCGGTGTACGCCCCCCGCAGGCCCGACATCGGGTTGGTGGTGACGTCGGCGTGGCTGAGGTGGTGGTCGTTGAGGCGGATCGTCCCGTCGGCGGGGAGATCGTCCGACGTCCCGGCGATGAACTTGGCGAGGTCGGTGAGGTCCGGCCCGGAGACGGGATGGAGCAGGGTGATCGACTCGATCTCCCGCTGCTGCATCTCCCCCAGCAGCACGTGGAACTCGAGCGAGGTGTGGGCCAGCAGGCTGCGGTCGTAGTAGAAGGCGTTCTCGAGGATCGAGATGATGGTCTCGGGGGCGACGCTCCCCAGGTCCTGCACCGCATCCTGGCACCCGATCAGCGCCTCGGTGGTCAGCGGATGTCGCTCGGGGTACAGCGACACCTGGCGAACCAGCCGCCGCAGGGCACGGAGGAAGGCCGAGCTGAGCCGCTCGCTCATCGCGCCCCCCCCGCCAGGGCCACCCGGGCCGCGTCCCGGACGGCGCGCCCCCGCTTGCGGAACACAAAACGGCGTCCGGCGAGCCTGGTCAGCGCCTCGGCTCCGCGGGGCGTGGCCAGCGAACCGAGCAATTCGACGATGCCACAGGCCGCCTCGGCCGAGAGCCGGTCCGATTCGAGTTCGGCGACCAGCAGGGCGTCGAGGCCGTCGCTGTCGACGGCCCGGGCCAGGCCGGCGGCGGCGTGCCGAACCCGCTCGTGGGGGTCCCCCAGCATGCGGATCAACGTGGGCACGGCCTCCCGTCCCTGGATCCGCAGGATCGATCGCAGCGCCTCGGTCCGGACCCGGTGGTCCTCGTGGTTGAGTATGCGCAGCAGGCCGGGCACGGCATTGGCCTGCCCGGTCTTGCCGAGGGCGATGGCGAGGTTGCGCAGCAGGTACCAGGGACGGTCGGTGAGGTAGGGAGCCACCACGGCCGGGTCTTCCCGGATGGCCCGGGTGACGAGCTCGGTGAGCACCCGGCGGTTGCGGCGATCCGACGCCTCGGCGAGCTGGGCGACGAGGGCGTCGGCAACCACCAGGCCCATTGTCTCGAAGATTTCGAGGATCTCGGGGGGCACTTCGGCTCCCTGCTGCTGGTCCACCACGATCTGCAGGGTGTCGCGACCGGCCACGTGGCGCATGGCGTCCCGCACCATCGCCGAACGCGACTCGGGATAGGGGGGATCGTCGAGCACGGAGGCCAGCAGCGCCCGGGCCTTCTCGAAGTTGCCGTCCCGCAGTGCCCGGGACACCCGGCCGGTCCAGACCCGGAGCACCCGGTGAAAACGATCCTCCCGCTTCTCGCACTGCAGCAAGCCCCGCAGGATGTCGGTGCCGAGCTCGTCGGGGTCCTCCTTGCGGCTGAGCCGGGCGCGCAGGTCGCGCGCCAGGTCCTCGGACGCCACCGGGTCGCGATCGATCGCTGCCAGCACCTCCCGTACCCGCTCGGTGACCCCACTCCGGCCCGCCCCGCCGGGGGCGGCCGCCTGGATACCCTCCATGAGCTCGCCCGGCGACCGGCCGGTCTCGCCGGCGACCACCGCCGCGAACGCCATGAGGCGCTCGGTGGTCGAGTCGGACAGGTCGGACATGAAGTCGGCGAAGTCGGCGGAGGAGAGCTGGCCGAGGAACACCCGGTTGGCAGCGGTGGTGGTGTCGTCGAGGGCCAACTCGAGTACCTGGACCTGATCGACCCGCGGCAGGTAGAAGAAGGCTTCGACGAAGGCCCGGAACCCCCGCCACGGGTCGTGGGCTCCCTGATGGAGCGGTGCGGGGGCGCCGTCGTCGTTGGCGGCGACTTCGAGGGCGTGGTCGTAGAGGTCGCGGTACGTCTCCAGGAACTCCTTGGCCACCGCCCCCATCGGGCTCTCGTCCTGTACCAACAGCCGGGCGATCTCGTCGGGCGCCACGCCCCGGGCGGCGGCGGCCGCCGCGGTCGAGAGGCGCAGCGTGGTGGCGTCGGCTTCGGCCTCCTCGCCGCTGTCGTACCCCGTCCCCATCACCAGCAGTCCCCGCTCGTACACCTCGATCCCGGTCCCCGGGACCTGCTCCAGCACCGAGACGATCCCGCCCCGGGCCCGCACCTCCTCGTCATCGAGCTCGACGATACGGAAGAAGGCGACGAGGCCGTCTGCCGTGGTGCTTCCTCTGAAGCGGAGGTACTCGATGTCGTGGAGGAAGAGCTCCCGAGCGAGCCGCACCGCACCTTCGGAGGCGCGAATCTCGTCGGTCTCGTGGAAGAAGGCGCCTGGGCCGACGACGACGGTGAGCGGCTGTTTCAGGTCGACCGAGAGGGCGTCGACGGCCCATGAGAACGGAGCCTGGGCGGCCGGATCCGGATAGAGGGTGAACGTCGTCCACGCCACCCCGAGGGCATCGACGACCCGGCCTACAAAATCGTGCGCGCGACCGGATGTAATAGCCATTCACTCATCCGATCGAGATCAGCTTCTCCCGCACCGCGTACAGCACGGCCTCGTTGCGGGAGTGCAGCCCGAGTTTGTCGAGGATGTTGCGGATGTGGTTCTTGACCGTGTTCTCCGAGATGTACAGGTCCCGACCGATCTCGCGGCTCGTCATGCCCCGGGCCACGAGCTGCAAGACCTCGATCTCGCGCCCGGTGAGGGTCGGCTTGCGGGCCTGGAGCAGTTCCTGGTGGCGGAGCAGCTGGCGGCACACGTCGAACAACTTCCCCGCCATCTTGGGCGAGAGGGCGGCGCCGCCATGGGCGACGGCCTCGATGGCGTCGACCAAGGTATCGAATGGCGTGTCCTTGACGATGTAGCCGCGGGCGCCGGTGCGCAGAGCGGTGAGCAGATCCTCCTCGGATTCGCTCCCGGTGAGCAGGATGACCTTGGACCCGGGAGACACCGCCACGATCTTCTCGACGACATCGAGCCCGGAGAGTCCCGGCATGAGGACGTCGAGCAGCACCAGGTCGGGCTGCAGGTGCTCGGCCTGGCCGACCGCTCCCTCGGCGTGGCCGGCTTCACCGACCACGTCGAAGCCGGCGTCGGTCAAGGCCGAGGTCAGCCCGGCTCGGAAGAGCGGAATGTCGTCAACGACGAGTAGGCGGGTCATTCGGGTTCGATCAGTCCTAGCGTTCCGTCGTGTCGGTGATACAGGACGCAGTGGTTGCCGCTCTCGGCATCGAGAAAGAAGAAGAAGTCGTGTCCGAGCATCTCCATCTGCAACGCGGCCTCCTCCGACGTCATGGGCCTCATCGCAAACCGTTTGGTCTTCACGATCCTGGGGTACAGGCCCGATTCCTCTTCATCGGAGATCGCCGACGAGGGATTGAGGCGTTTGTCCGCCGTCTTGCGGGACCGCTGGATCAATCGCTCCTTGAGACGGCGCAGCTGTCGCTCGAACTTGTCGACGGCGACGTCGAGAGCCGCCCGGTCGTCGACCCCGCCGGCTTCGACCCGCACGGTATGGCCGGCGAGGCGGGTCGTGATCTCCACCCGGAACCGCTCCTCCGAGGCGCTCGGATTCTGCCGTTCTGAGAACTCCACGTCGGCGAAGGCGCCGTCGTCGAAGATGCGGCTGGCATGCTGCACCTTCTCGGCAGCGGCTTCCGCCACGTCCTCGTCAACCCGCAAGTTCCTCCCGTGTACGCGAACGTCCACAGACGCTCCTTTCCGCTGGTCACTGGATTCATCGACACGGCCGCGTCGAAGTTTGAGTCAGGCGGGAACTCGGCACTACGGGAGTCGCGACGGTATGGCACGTGGTCGGCGACGTGGCACACGGGTCGCCGCCCTCTCCCCAATGGTGCCGCCACACAGTCTCCAGGAGTTCGCTCGGCCTGTTCGGCGGGCCTCTCCGAACTCTACTCGCCACCGTGGCGGTGAGGGCAGCGGCAGGAATCCCCGCCAGGGCGGCGGTGGCCGCCTCCAGGGTGGCTCCGGTGGTCAGCACGTCGTCGACCAGTACGGCACCCGGAGCCAGCCGCCGGGCCGCTCGATAACGTGCCCCGGTCCGGCCCGCCCGGTCCCGGCCGGCGTGGCGCGGCCACCACAGGCCGGGGCGGAGGGCGCTGATCACCGGGAGGTTGCAGCGCGCCGCCACGGCCCTGGCAAGGACCTGGGCCGGGTCGACCCCGTGGGTGGCCCGGCGCACCCAGGCCCGGGGCACCGGTACGAGGGCGGTCGCGGTCGGCGGCACCAGCGGGGCGAGCACCTCGCCGAAGAGCTCGGCGACCCGGAGCAGGCCGCCGTACTTGAGGCGATGCACCAGCCGGCGGGCTGCCCCCTGGTGCAGGAAGGCGCCGCCCACGAGGAGACCGGAGGGCAGCCGCGTCCAGGGAGCCCGCACCAGGGAGTCCCGACAGGGAGTGCAGAGCCTCCCGTCGCCCTTCCCCCACGTTCCACAGGCCAGGCAGACCGGCATCCGGCCACCGTATCGCCGTGACCCGACACGAACCGCAACCCCGGCTAGCCCATCTTTGGTGAGGTCACGAATCGTGGGCACACGGTCACGCGCAGTGGTCTATGGTTGCGATTGGGCACACACCGGGAGGGCGTAATGGCTGTTGATGTGGCGGAGGCAAGGGAGCGCGACAGGAGACGGCGCCTGCGTCGCATCCTCATCGTCCTGTCACCACTCGGCGTCTGGCTGTGGTGGCGGCTCCTCACCGGCAATCCGGTGTCGCCGGGCCTGCCCGACCTGGGACCGAACGCCATCCTCTGGCTTCCCGGGCTGTTCCTCATCTTCATCCTCGGCCTGGTGCTGGTGCTGCCGATGCTGGGCAACGGCCGCTCCCCGCACACGATCTACCTCCCGGAACAGATCGAGGTCGGGTTCGACGACGTGCGCGGCCTGGGCGGCGTCGTCGACGAGGTCCGCCACACCCTCGAGGTATTCCTCAACCACACCCGGTTCCGCGCCGAGATGGGCGGCAACCCGCGGCGCGGGGTGCTCTTCGAAGGGCCCCCCGGGACCGGCAAGACCCACATCGCCAAGGCGATGGCGCGGGAGGCCGGCGTGCCGTTCCTCTACGTCTCGTCGACCTCGTTCCAGTCGATGTGGTACGGCGCCACCGCCCGCAAGATCCGCGCCTACTTCCGAGCGCTGCGCAAGGTCGCCCGGCGCGACGGCGGCGCCATCGGCTTCATCGAGGAGATCGACGCCGTCGGCGGGAAGCGGGGCGGTGTCGAGGCCGCCGTCGTGGCGCCGGCGGACGCCGCCGGGGTGCCGGCGATCACTCGAACCGGCCGGGTGGAGCGCTCGGCGATGGCGCAGGGAACCGGCGGGGTGGTCAACGAGCTCCTCGTCCAGATGCAGAGCTTCGACGAGCCGACCCGCCCGGAGCGGGCCCGCAACGCCGTGGTCCGGTTCGCCAACCGGTTCCTTCCGGCCGATCGCCAGCTCAAGACGATCCGCCCCGGGTTCTCCAACATCCTCCTCATCGGCGCCACGAACCGGGTCGATTCCCTCGATCCGGCCCTGCTGCGCCCGGGCCGCTTCGACCGCATCCTCCATTTTGGGCTCCCGGGACGGCGGGACCGCCGAGAGCTGATCGACTATTTCCTCGCCACCAAGGTCCACACCGCGGCGCTGGACGAGGACGCCGAGCGCGATCTACTGGCGGCGGCCACGATGGGTTACACCCCGGCGGCGCTCGAACGGCTCTTCGACGAGGCTCTGCTCGTCGCCCTGCGGGCCGACCGGGGGGCGCTGTCGCCGGCGGACCTCAAGCAGGCACAGATGGAGGTCGAGATCGGGCTGCCCCATCCGGTCGACTACCCCGACGACGAGCGAGCCACGATCGCGGTGCACGAATCGGGCCACGCGGTGATGGCCTACCTGGTCGGGAAGCGGCGTCTCGAACTGCTCTCGATCGTGAAGCGGCGGGATTCCCTCGGGCTACTCGCCCACCGCGACGAGGAGGAGCGATTCACCCGGCGCGCCTCGGAGATGCGCTCCATGCTCCAGATCTCGTTCGGCGGGATGGTCGCCGAGGAGGTCTTCTTCGGCGAGTCCGGAACCGGACCCGCTGCCGATCTGGTGGCCGCTACCGAGCTCGCCGCCGACATGGTCGGCTCGTATGGGCTGGGAGACTCCCTCGTCTCGCTCCGGGCCATGGACCGGGGCCTGTTCGCCGACAACATGGTCTCCAAGGTCGTCACCGATGCCCGGGCCCGCAAGACGCTGGAACGGATCCTCACCGAGGCCCGGCGGGAGACGGCCCGGCTCCTCATAGAGCATCGCTACCTGGTGATCGCGCTGCGCGACGCCCTCCTCGAGAAGGAGGAGCTCTTCGAGGAGGAGATCATGGAGATCCTCCGCGAGGCCGAGACCCACGCCCTCAAGAACGACAAGGTCCTCATCGACCTCCGCTCGCCCGAGGCTCGCATCATCGAGCGGCCGGCACGATTCGAGCTGATCGAGAGCCCCGAGAGCGACTGAGCGTCATCCCCCTTCGGCGGGTCCCGATCCCGGAGAGACTCAGGTGCCCTGCTGCCAGGAGGCCAGGTACTTCACCTGCTCGGCGGTGAGCTCCTCGAGCCCGCCACCCATCGCCTCCAGCTTGAGCCGGGCCACCTCCTCGTCCAGATCGAGGGGCAGGGTGTAGACGTCGGGGTCGAGCGTCTCGCCGTGAACGACGAGCCACTCCGCCGCCAGCGCCTGGTCGGCGAAGGACATGTCCATGACGTCGGCGGGGTGCCCCTCGGCGGCGCTGAGATTGACGAGACGCCCCTCGGCGATCACGAGCAGGCGACGGCCGTCCGGGAGGGCATACTCCTCGAGGTTGTCGCGGATCTTGCGGCGCGAAGCCGCCATCCGGTCCAGGGCCACCAGGTCGATCTCGACGTCGAAGTGGCCGGCGTTGGCGAGGATCACCCCGTCCCGCATGGCGAGGAAGTGCTCTTCGCGGAAGACGTGGATGTCGCCGGTGGCGGTGATGAACAGATCCCCCACCGCGGCCGCATCCTGGGAGGTCATCACCCGGTAGCCGTTCATGGCCGCCGACAAGGCCCGGACCGGGTCGCTCTCGACGACGATGACGTTGGCGCCGAGCCCGTCGGCCCGCGCCGCGATGCCCCACCCGCAGTCCCCGTAGCCGGCTACGACGACGGTGCGGCCGGCGAACAGGATGTTGGCGGCGCGCAGGACACCGTCGAGCGACGACTGCCCCGTGCCGTGCCGGTTGTCGAACAGGTGCTTGGTGGCCGAGTCGTTCACCGCCACCACCGGGAACCGCAGCACCTCGTCGCGAGCCATGGCGCGGAGCCGGATCACCCCGGTCGTGGTCTCCTCCATGGCGCCGAGGATCGGCTGGTCCACCCGTTCCTTGTGGAGCACCGTCGTCATGTCGGCGCCGTCGTCGAAGACGAGGGCAGGCCCGGTGTCGAGCACGGCGTGGATGTGACGGTAGAAGGTGTCGGAGTCCTCTCCCCGCACCGCGAACACGGGAATGCCGTCGGCGACGAGAGCGGCGGCGACGTCGTCCTGGGTGGAGAGCGGGTTGGAGGCGCAGAGCGCCACCTCGGCGCCACCGGCGACCAGCACCCGCATCAGGTTGGCGGTCTCGGTGGTCACGTGCATGCAGGCGCCGATGCGGATCCCCGCCAACGGCCGCTCCGCGGTGAAGCGCGCTTCGATCGCCGCCAGCACCGGCATGCGCCGGGCGGCCCATTCGATCCTGAGCCGGCCCACCTCGACGAGTCCCGGATCTGCGATGTCGTGGTCCACGGCGTTCACTCCTCCCGTAGTCGACGTTTGAAATCCTCGATGAGCGGTACCGGGGCGGCATCGACGCCGGCCAGGTCGGCCATGGCGACGGAGGCGACGTCACCGACGAACGCCAGGGTGAAGAAGCGGGAGAGCAGCCCGCTGCCCTGGGCCCGCACCTCTCCCGCCATCCCGACGTTCCCCTCCAGGACCTCGCCGGTCAGGTCGAGGCGCCGCCGTACTCGCGGGTGGGCGCCCTGGTCGCGGAGCAGCACGATCCGCACCGTGCGACGCCCCCACGCCGGACGTCCCGTCCACCCTTCGAGCTCGTTGTGATCCAGCTCGGGGACCTCCCCGGCGAACGCCGGCATCGAGGCGTTCTCGTTGATCTGGGTCTTCCATCGCACCGCCGCCAGGGCGGCGGCGCCGCTCCCCCCGTAGATCACCGCGAGGTGCCCGTCGAGCGCCTCGGCCAGGTCCAGGCCCAGTGCCACGCCCGGCCCGGCGCCATCGCCGGCGAGCGCCTCCACTTCGTTCGCCGCCTCCGTCAATGCCGGGATCGGATCGTGGCCGAGACCGGCCCGGTGCAGGATCCGCACCACCGCTCCGGTTTGGTAGCCGAGGGCGGCGCGCGGTTGCAGCCCGCCGGGAACCGTCACGGCCGGGTACCCGGCCTCGGCCGCCATCGTTGCGGCCGCCCCGCCGGTGGTGACGACGACCGCCGAAAGCCCGAGGCGGGAGGCGTCCTCGATCGAAGAGAGGGTCTCCTCGGTGTCGCCCGAGTAGGACACGGCCACCAGCAGCGGCCGCCCGGCCTCGACCCAGCCTGGAAGCCCGTAACCCTGGTGGACCTCGGCTCGGCCTCCGGCCGCCGCGGCGACCAGCGCCCCCACCCGGGCCGCCATGCCGGAGGCCCCCATCCCCGCCAGGATCACCTCGGAGGCCGGTTCGAGGGATGGCAGGTCGAGCCCGGCCGCGGCGCGCAACTGATCCGGCGCGGCGAGCACGTGTGCGAGCATGCTCCCGGCCGCGCCGTCACTCTCCATCGGGCCGCGTCGCCTCTTCGATCAGCATCACCGGGATGCCGTCCTCGACCGGGTAGCGGAGCCGGCAGCTCGTGCACTCCAGGGCGGGCGGTTCGGCTACCTGCTGCAGCGTGCCCCCGCACGACGGGCATTGCATGATCTCGAGCAGGTCGGCGGGAACCAGGTAGGCGGGGTCGGTCACGGTGCCTCCTCCAGGATCTGCTTGACCCGGGCGGCGAGCACCTCGACGGCGGCATCGTCGGGCGCCTCCACGTTGAGGCGCAGCACCGGCTCGGTGTTCGACGGCCGCAGGTTGAACCAGCTCGTCCCGAGATCGACGGTGAGACCATCGAGCCGATCGGTCGTCGCCTCGGGGAAGGCAGACTCGACCCGGTCGATGGCGGCGTCCTTGTGCTCCACCGTGAAGTTGCGCTCCCCCGACTGGGCGTACGGCTCGAACTCGCGGCGAATCACCGAGAGGGGGCGCCCATCTTCCGAGAGCACCTGGAGCAGGACCAGCATGGTGAGGATGCCGGAATCGGCCCGGTAGTTGTCACGGAAGTAGTAGTGGCCGGAATGCTCGCCGCCAAAAATGGCTCCGGTCTCGGCCATCACCTGCTTGATGAACGAGTGCCCGACCCGGGTCCGGATCGGGGTGCCGCCGGCGGCCCGCACCATCTCGGGCACCGCCTTGGAGCAGATCAGGTTGTGCACGATGGCGGCCCCCGGCTCCCGCCCCAGGAACCAGCGGGCGACGATGCCGGTGACGGTGCTGCCGGGGAGAGGATGGAGCTCGTCGTCGATGAAGAAGGCCCGGTCGGCGTCCCCGTCGAACGCCACGCCGAGATCCGGCTCGGTCTCCCCCATCAGGCGCTCGAGATCGCGCAGGTTCTCGGGCCGCAGCGGGTCGGGATGGTGGTTCGGAAACGTCCCGTCCGGTTCCAGATAGAGGCCGATCAACTCGGCGGGGATGCGGGCGAAGACCGCCGGCACCGCCACCCCGGCGACACCGTTGCCGCCGTCGGCCGCCACCCGCAACGGCCGCAAAGCCGCGACCTCGATGACGGAGGTGACGTGGTCGACGTAGCCGTCGAGGATGTCGACCCGCCGCAGCTCCCCGTTGCCGGTCCCCTCCGGGTCGTCTGCCGCGAGGCGCTTGATCTCCACCAGGCCGGTGTCCTCCCCCACCGGAGCGGCTCCGGCGAGGCACATCTTGATGCCGTTGTACCCCTTCGGGTTGTGGGAGGCGGTGATCATGACGCCGGGCTCGTCGAGCGACCCGGCAGCGAAGTAGACCATGTCGGTGGTGATCATGCCGAGGTCGTCGACCCCCACCCCCTGGGAACGAATACCCGCGATGACGGCCGCCGCCAACTCGGGTGACGACTCGCGGCAATCGCGTCCCACCGCGATGCCGGAAGCGCCGGAGTAGACGGCGAAGGCGGCGCCGATGCGCCGCGCCGCCTCGGCATCGAGCTCGTCGGGGACGAGACCACGGACGTCGTAGGCCTTGAAGATCGAATCGAAGTTCATACCGGTGAGTCTACGGGCTCGCCTCGACGCGCAGGGCACAGACCCGACCGGATCGCCCGCCCCCTACACTCCCGCCCATGGCAGACGCCCGAAGCGAGACGATCGCGGTCGTCATCCCCGTCCACAACGAAGCCGACTACCTCCCCGCCGCCCTCCCCCGTCTCTTCGCCGAGCTCGCCGAGGTCCCGGCGGCGGTCACGGTGACGCTGGCCGAGAACGGCTCCACCGACGGCACCGCCGACCTGGTGCGGTCGCTCCAGGACCGCTTCCCGACGCTGCGGCTACTCGAACTCCCCGAGCCCGACTACGGCGCCGCGATGCGGGCCGGGTTCCTCGAAGCCGGGGGCGACTGGGTCGTGAACTTCGACATCGACTACTTCTCGGGTGGGTTCCTGCGCCAGGTGCTGGCGTCCACCCCGACGGCCGACGTCGTCCTCGCCTCGAAGCGGGCCCCGGGCTCGGAGGACCGGCGCGGCCGGTTCCGCCACCTCGCCACCTGGGGTTTCAACCTCGTGCTGCGCCTCCTGCTCCGCTCCAAGGTGTCTGACACCCATGGGATGAAGGCGCTGCGCCGGGAGGTCGTCATCACGATCGCACCGCACGTCGTCTCCACCCAGGATCTCTTCGACACCGAGCTGGTGATCCGGGCCGAACGGGCCGGCTATCGCATCACCGAGGTCCCGGTGACGGTGGAGGAGCAGCGCCAGGCCCGCTCCAACCTGCTGAAGCGGGTGCCGCGCACGTTGCGGGGAGTGTGGCGGATCCGGCGCTCGCTGCGAGCCTCCGGCTGACTCGCGTTCCCGAGCGACCCGCCCTCAGACGTCGACGGGCGGCGTCTCCGCCGTGGGGGCCCGGGCGTCGATCGCCCGGCGGAACACGATGTCCCGGTACCCGGCGAACTTGGGAATGATGATGACGAGCGCCGCCGCCAAGAAGGCGACGTTGGCCCCGAGGCGATCGAGCGGACCCCACAGGGCATCCGCCCCGTTGACGAACAGCGTCGTCAATCCCCACGCCACCAGGTTCACCAGGTAGAAGCGCATCGTCTCGCCGCCCGAGACCCGTCCTTCGGTGAGCTGGAACGTCCAGCGCCGGTTGAGGACGTAGGACATGAAGGTGGAGAGCGCGAATGAGATCGTCACCGCCCAGAACAGCTTCACGCCGTTGTCCTCTCCTTCGGTCGCTCCGAAGACGACGAGCAGCAGGTTGAACAGGGCGAACGACACGATCGTGTTGGCGATGCCGATCAGGCCCACCTTGAGGAACTGCCACAACGCCTCCCGGGTGAAGAACGACTGCAGGTAGCGTTTCACGACACCATCTCGCTCTCTCTCGAACGGCGGAAGATGCGCCTCCGAACCCCCCAGAGCGCCAGGAACACGAGGCAGCCGGCGGTGATCAGCTTACCGGCGGTCTCAGGCCAGGTATCGACGAACTCCAGCACCACGTCCTCCTGGGTCGGCACCACCACCATCAGCGACGGGGTCGACCGGAACGGGCCCTCGGCGCCGGTGGCCTTCCAGTTCGGGAAGTAGGAGACCTTGACGAGGTGCGGCACCCCGACCGCGGTGGTGTGGAACGAGATGCGATGATCCTCCAGCACCACATCGGACACGACGGCGTCCGCGGTGTCGAGGGGCGCCCCCACGTCGTAGGGGCCGTCGACGTCGTCGATGGGTGGCCAGGCGGCGGGGCCCTCCTCCACCACCCAGTGGTCGAGCTGATCGAGGTGCCCGTACCACTCCAACGTCAGATCGACGAAGTCGCCGTCACCCTCGTATACCGCAGGCGTGAACGAGGCGACATCGACCAGGGAGCTCTCGGGGAGGGCGAAGACGGTCCACGGTTCGGCGGAGGCGACCTCCTTCAAGCCGGCGTTGCGGGCCGCCTCGGTGGCCTCCGGGCTCATCGCCACGTAGTACTTGACGTCGTAGAGCGCCAGATGGGCGAGGGCCCGGCCGTCGAAGAAGTGCGATCCGTCCCTGCTGATCATGTGCCCGTAGTCGAGCCCGCGTACCGGGTTCGACGGCTTGATGCTGACCTCGGAGGCATTGATGAAATGGAACGGCGTCGTCAAGGACGACTCGAAGAAGACTCCTTCCATCGAGGAGTGGTCGTCACTCCAGTACGGGATCAGCATCAACGCCATCGGGGTCCCGTACCTGCCGAGCTCGTCGCTCGCCGCCTCCCACATGACCCGGCCGGGCGGGAGGTCGTCGATCGCCTCCATCAGGCCCTCGAGTTGCGTCCAGTTCTCTCCCTTGCCCTCATACCCGGTGTAGTTCCAGCGGGCCCAGCCGGGAACGTTGTGGATCCCGGCCACAGTGACGTTGAGGAGGAGCACGAGCACCACGAACCCGCCGATCGACAAGTTCTGGTGCCGCTGCGGCAACATGCGGGCGATCGACACCAGCCCGAGGCCGACGGCGAGGCCGGCGAACAGGTACAGCCCCAGGTACCAGTAGGGCAACAGCCGGGCGTTGTAGACCTTGGTGAAACCGGTGAGCGGGATGATCCAGTAGATCACGAACGGAACCACGGTCATGGTGGCGAGCACCGCGACGTCCTCCCGCCGCAGCAACGCCCACACGAAGCCGATGACGGCCAGGACCGCGATCGGGACCAGCTCTCCCGGCATCGCCGAGCCGAACCCGCTGTCGCCGAGCAGCGCCTCGACCGGGCGCCATCCCATGTCGGTCGTCATGCCCTGGAGGATGCGAACCCCTACCGGGAGAGCCCAGAAAGCCGCCAGCCCGGACCCAATCAGCCAGGCGGTGCCCAAGGTACGCCCCCCGCGCCGCCGCAGCAGTAGCGGGAGGGACACGACCACCACCACCAGCGTGGTGATGAGATGGCTCAGGGCGGTCAACGCCAGCAGGATCCCGGCCTTCGGTGTCAACCCCCTCCCTTCCCGGGTGTCGCGGATCACCGTCGCCAGGTAGAAGAGCGAAAGGGCGAACGACCACGAGAACGAGAACTCGCCGGCCAGGGTCGACTTGATGTTCGCCCCGAAGATGCTGTAGCTCTCCATGAACACGAACATCGCCCCGGTCATCGTCGCCACCGCCGCCACCACCCGGGAGGCACCGGTGGCCCGCACCAGCAGGTAGGCGGCCGCCGGGAGCGCCAGTAGCCCGGCCACGGTGACCAGCTTGAACGCCACGCCGTAGGGCAGGAGCACGTCCAGCAGGACGGTGACGAGCGCCGGGAGCGGGAAGTAGAAGTACAACGCCGGGTATCCGGCGTACCAGTCGTTGCTCCAGCCGAAGACGTGCCCCGACGGGAGGAGGTTGTCCCTGAGGTACTGGGGCAAGAGCACGTGGGCGCCCATGTCGCCCCCGGTGGGAGTGTTGGCGGTGAGCAGCGCCGGCCAGTGGAAGTCGACCGAGAAGTAGGGGAAGCCCGCCCGGGAGCTGAGGTTGTCGACCGCGCCGAGCATGACCAGCAGGATGAGCGTGGTGGCGGTGACGACCGCCCCGATGGCGAGCTTCTTGCCGACCGGCGATCCGACGGCAGGCGGCTCCGGAGCCGGAGGCGCGGTGGCCGGCACGGGAGAGTCAACGGGGGTGGCGTTCACCGACAGGAGGGTAGCGAAGGTGGAGAGATGCGCGGCTTCAGGAGCGCGGGCGGCGGGCCAGGTCCAAGACGGCTTCGAGCTCCAGCTCTTCCCCGTCGCGGTTCCACCACCGCGTCTCGCACTGGTGGCAGGAGCAGAATTTGACCTCGGTGCCGTCCGGCAACGTCAGCTCGATCTCGATCACGTTGTTGGCACCGCAAACGCCGCATTCGAGCGGTGCTGCGGGAACGCCCCGCTTCCTAGCCATGGTCCATGAATGGTACTACACGCCATCGCCCGGAACGCCAAAATCTTGCTTACCGTCGGTCGCGGCCCGCCGGGGGCCACCTCAGCCGCCTGCGGCCGCCTCGGGGATGTCCTCGAGCTTTCCGACGTAACGGGATCGGCGTTTCCCGTCCTCGGTCCAGTAGGCGTACCAGTAGGGGCCGTGGGGACATCTCCGGCACGACGCCTTGCCGCATCTGACCCATTGGCGACGCAACTTCACCCCCGGGTCCCCCGCCGCCAGCGACACCCCCTGTCGCTCGAGCCGGGCCCGCGCCAGTATCAGGAGCCGGCGCAGTTCGTGCTCGTCCATGTCCCGCACCGCTTCGAGCACGTCGCGATCGATCGGCATCCCGCGACCTCAGGCGACACCGGGCACCGAGAAGAGCCGCCGCGCCGGGGCGCGGCGGTCCTCCAGTACCCAGCCGACCGGTGGGCTCACCCTCGCGGCGTGGAGATTGCACAGCCGGTAGCCCTGCTCGCCGGCGACGTCACCGACGTCCGCCAGCCACATGAGCTGTTCCGGGTAGGCGTACGCCATGACGGACGTCGCCGGAGCACCACATCGGTAGCAGGTCTTTCTCATTCGGGAGCAAGCTAGGACCCAGATCCCTGCCGGCCAAGGATTTGGTCACCAGCCGGCGGCCGCCAGCGCTCGCCGCAGGGTGCGCTTCCCGGGCACGCCGGCCAGCAGGCGGCGGGGATCGCCCCGCTGATCCACGACGAGGGTGAGCGGCACCGCCTCCACCCCGAGCGCGGTGAACAACCCCGCCTCCAACTCGTGGGTCACCTCCCGCAGCGGAACGCCGGTGCTGCGAGCAACGGCGAGCGCCTCGCGACAACGGCTGCACTTGGTGGCGGTGAAGACCACGAGCCCGGGAGGAAGCGCGACGTCACCCATCGTCAGCGGTGGGTGACGCGGCCCGGCCAGGGCCCGCGCCAGCCACGCTCCGCCGACGGCGAGGACCGCCACCCCGCCCACCAACAGGAGACGGACCACGGTGTCACTCGTCAACGGCAACCCCGGCGAAGTAGGCGACACCACGATCGGCCACGGCCGTCCACTGCACCGAGATCGGCGTCGAACTCACGACCCGATACCCGGCGACGGTCCCGTCGTAAGGCGCCGCGACCTCGAGGATGGCGCCGCCGTCGACCAGGACCTTGAGGGCAGGGAGGGCACCGTTGCCGAGCGGCTGCAGGGTGACGGTGGCCGCCTCGGCGCCGCTGTTGAGGAGCCAGATCGAGGTGTCGGCATCGGCCAGCGAACCGGGACCCGGCACGAGCCAGCTCCGGGCCGGCTCGGAGGCTCCGACCGTGCCGGCGATCCGGTCGCCCGGCGGCTCGGCTTCGTCGGCGCCCGCCTCCCCGCCGTCGATGTCGCCGCTGTCCGCCCCGGCGTCCGCCCCGACGAGCTGCGGCGCGTCCTCCGCCACCACCGCGGCGGCGACCACCCCGCTCGCCCGCAGGGTGAGGCCGAACGGTGCCGATCCATAGTCCTCGAGGGTGAGCCGGCGCGGCACGTCGGGCGTCACCTCGACGACGACCGCGGCGGATGTCACCCCCTCGGCGGTGTTCACGTCCACCTCCACCGTCACCGTGTCCGGCCCCGGGTTGCTGAGGACGAGGGACGGCACCAGGCCGCCGGCGTTGACCACCGGGAACTCCCACGTCGTCGCCGGGCCCATCCCGGGCCAGCTCGCCTCGTCGGCGCCGCCCGACAGCGCCACGCTGGGAATCACGAGACCCTCGCTGGTCGTCACCGTCAGCGAGAGATCGTCGAAGAGCGGCACGATCTGGGTGAGGTTGACGTCCCGCCAGCTCCTCCCCGGCACGTCGAGCGCCGCCAGCTCCCCGAGCCCGGCGTCGCCGAATTCGCTGGTGCCGCTGACCGACGCCTTGGCATCCTCCGGGAAGGGGTTGAAGAGGCGGATGGTGAGCGACCTCCCGTCCCGGGTCGTGCCACCCGGGAGGTACCAGACCTTCGGCACCGAGGCGACGCAGCGATCACCGGTGAGGAGGTTGTCGGCGTCGACGAGGGCGGCAACGGTGGCAGGCCCGTCGTCGAACTCGACGAAACCGGGTGTGTCTCCCCGCCGCACGATGGAGCCGACATCCACCACCGCGGCGCCGGGGCCGGTCAGGCTGACCGATCCCTGATCCGGTTCCTCGTTGGGAATCGGCGACGGCATCGTCACGGTGGCGTCGACCGGAACGACGCTGGTGACCAGGAACGCGGAATCCTGCAAGGCGCCGGACGCCACCCACGGGCAATACCAGACGCTGGAGCGGGCCGAGGCGTTGACGTCCTGCTCGACCACCCCGGTGAAGGTTGGCGGGGCCTCCGGCGCGGGAGCCGGGAGGACGACGGCGAAGGCCACGAGCGCCCCGATCACGATCGCACCGAGGAGGCGTCTCACGAGTGGCGCCTCCTCCTCCGCCCCCAGCCCGAAAGGAGCATGAGGAGGGCGAACACCCCCAGCGCCGTCGCCGCCTGGGCGCGCCGCCCAGGGTAGGGCCGGAAGGAGGCCACGCCCTGGTCGGCCGCCACCTCGTTCCCCCACCCGGACTGGGCCCACGGTCCCGGTTCCCACCGTCCGTTGGCGTTCTCACCGACGAAGACCCGCCGCCCCGTTTCGGCGTCCCCCCGGTACCCGGTGCCGTCGCGGTCCCAGGCCTGCCCATCCTCGATCCGAGCCCGCACCGCGCCCTCGGCCTCGACCAGGTAGCTGGTCCGGCTCGCCCCTTCCAGTGGGGTCAGGTCGAACTGGGCCTCGAAGATCGCTTCCAGCGGGGTTTCTCCCATCACGACGATCCAGCGGATCCCGAACGGGGCGAGGGCGGCACCTGCCCTTCGTGTCTCACCGTCGATGAGGCTCTCCAGCACCTCCTGGAACGTCTGGTCGCCGAGGAGAGCTTCCGGCATCCATGCTTCCCACAGCGTCGGCATCGGCGCCGACACCACCCGATAGTCGGCGCCGCGGACCTGCCGTGATTCTCCCGGGAGGGACTCGGCCGAACCCACCACCAGGATGCGGGATCGGGCGGCGTTCCCTTCGCCGGCGACGGTGAAGCCCATGGCGGAGCCGAACGACTGCTGCGGGAGCCCGGCCCGTCCCGGGAAGACCACCAGGGTCACGGTGAGGACGACGGCGAGGGCCCCGAGGGCGCCGACCCCGCCCACCAGGCGCCGCCAGCCGGTGACGAGGTCCACCCGGCGCGCCGCCTCGAGGGTGACGGCGACCACTACGGCCGAGCCGACCGAGAGCAGGGCGAGCCCGAGCAGTTCCACCTCCCGGCCCAGGCCGAGGTCGGCCGAGCGGGCCAGGAAAGCGCCTCCTGCCCCGGTCAGCCCTCCCCACACCGCGAGCACGCCGAGCCGCTCCGGGGCACTGATCAGCGACGCCACCAGGGCCACCGCGATGGCGCCGGGTAGGACGACCCCCGGCTGCCAGTAGGCGTCGCCGGAGGTCAGGAACCGCTCCAGGTCGGCGGCTCCCAGCCACGGCAGCAGGACCGGCACGGCCAGCCCCGCCCCCAGCACCGCCACCCCGACCGCCCTCCAGGCCCCCCTTTCCTTCGGGTTGAGCAACGCCCACACCAGCAGCAGCCCGGCGGGAACGACGAGCAGGGAGGGATCGAGCACGGCGAGCAGCGCCGAGACCCAACCGGCGGCGGCGATGCGTCCCAGTCGGGCGATCCATCCCCCCGGCCACCTCGTAAGCGGAACCCGAAGCGCCCACGGCAGCACCCCGAGGGCGAGTAGGGTGGGAACGCCGGTGTCGGCTGCGATCGCCCGGGCCGCCGGCCCCGCCATGAGCACTGCTCCGGCGAGCATGCCGGGAACCGCCTCGACGCCCCAGGTCCGCACCAGACGCGAGACGCCCCACACGCCGGCCAGGAAGGCGGCAAGGGTGAGCACCGCGCTCGTGACCGCCGGGGAGTCGAACAGCGCCAGCTGCACGAGGCCGGCGAACCCGATGAACGGCGGCAGAGGAGCCGTCGAGCCGAACCCGGCCGGGTTCCACCCTCCGGCGTAGGCGCCGACCGCGGCCCTCCCCGATTCGGGGAGCGGGAGGCTGAAGCCGACCGCGGGCCAGCCGTCTCCCCACATCGCCCGGGTGGAGACCACCACGAACCCGACGGTGATGGCGCCCACCACGAACGCCGGCTGCCGGAGATCGCGGCTCAGCGTCATCACGGAGAGCCGGTCGTCGCCCGGCAGCCGGGCCCGCAGCTTGTCGCCGATCTCCTCCACCAGCGCCTTGAGCTTGGCCGAGCCGCGCAGCTGGTAGCGGAACAGCTCGGCGTCACCCACCGCCCGACCGGAACGGGCCGCGAACCGGCGCCGCACCGTCGCCACCAGGTACAGCAGGTTCCAGGCCCATGCCCGCAACCACGAAAAGAGGGTCCAGCGTCCGAGGAACGGCGCCACGACCGCCTCGAGCAAGCCGATGAGCAGGGCGAGGGGAACGGCCCAGAGCAGCGTGAGGAGGCTGTACACCTCGAGCATGGCGCGGATCCGGCCCGCCTCCTCCTTCCAGGGCGGGGTCGCCTCTTCCGGGAACAGGACCTCCGACGAGGGAACCACGATCACCCGCGCCCCCCGAAGGCGGGCCCGCTGGCACAGGTCGATGGCGGCTGCCTGCGGCGCCAGGTCCGGGTCGGGCCCTCCGACCCCGCGGGCCAGATCACGCCGGATGAGCATCGAGGCCCCGGCGGTGGCGGCGACGTCGCGCACGACGTCGTACTGGCCCGAATCGATCTCGTCGGGATCGAGACCGGAGTACGGCACGCCGAACACGTCGGTGGCTACTCCCACCGAGACGAGGCGTTCCGGATCCTCGGGGCGCAACAGCTTCGATCCGGCGACCCCGGCGTCGGCCCGCCCGGATTCCACGACCAGCGCCTCGAGGGCGTCGGGGCGGGGCAGCGCCCCGGCACGCAGCAGCCAGAGGTGGGTGATCGCCGGTTCGAGACCGTTGAGCAGGGCCGGGACCGAGACGACCCAGTCGACCTTGCCCCGGTCGGCGAGGCGCCGCCCCTCGCCCCCGGCTCCGACCACCACGATCCGGGCCGGGTCGTACACTTGCCGCCGCAGCCACTCGATCGTCTCGGGTACGGCGGCGCTGTCGTCGGCCAGGATGGCAGCGACGACCGACACAGGAGGCGCGTCCGTGGAACGCGAGGACATGGGGAGCATTCTGGAGGCGCTGACCACATACCGCAATCTCCCGACGGTGGTGCTGGCCGGCGGCGTCGGCGGCGCCCGCATGGCACGGGCGCTGGCGCGGTGCCTCGACCCGGCTGACCTGACCGTGGTGGTCAACGTCGGCGACGACGACCGCATCTACGGGGTGCACGTCTCCGCCGACCTCGACACGGTGGTGTACACCCTCGCCGGGATGGAGGGCCCATCCGGCTGGGGAGTGGCCGACGACACCTTCACGGTGATGGAGCACCTGGCCGGGCGCGGCGTCGACACCCGCTTCCGGCTCGGTGATCGAGACCTCGCCACCTGCCTGCAGCGGACCGCGGCGCTCGACGCCGGAGCCACCCTGACCGCCGCCACCGCCTTGATCTGCGCCGCACTCGGGGTGGCACCCGCCGTGGTCCCCGCCAGCGACGATGCGGTGCGCACCAAGATCACGACGGGGAGCGGCGAGCGCCTCGACTTCCAGGAGTACTTCGTGCGACGCGGGCACCGGCCCGAGGTCGCCGCCCTCGACTACGAGGGAGCCGACCGGGCCCGTCCCGCCCCGGGGGTGCTGGAGGCGATCGCGGCCGCCGACCTGGTCGTGATCGCGCCCTCCAATCCGCCGCTGTCGATCTGGCCGATCCTGGCGATCCCCGGGCTGCACGCCGCGGTCGCCGCCAAGGACCTGGTGGTGGCGATCAGCCCGCTCTTCGGCGGCAAGGCCCTCAAGGGCCCGGCCGATCGGGTTATGGCAACACTCGGGCTCCCGCCCGGCAATGCCGGGATCCTCGCCGCCTACGCCGGCCTGCTGAGCCATATCGTGGTCGACACGGCCGACGCCGCCGACACCGACCTCTCGCGGCCCGGACTCGCCGTGGTCGCCACCAACACCCGGCTGGCAGACGCCGCCGCCGCGGCGCGGTTCGGCTCGTGGATCTGCGCCCTGGCCGACGGCCCGTGAGCGTACGATGGCGGCCGGCATGACCGTAGAGCTCATTCCCCTCGCTGGTATCCCCGAGATCCGGGAAGGTGACGACGTGGCCGCCGCCGTCCTCTCTGCCGCCACCGCCGCCGGTCTGGCGTGGCGGGAGGGCGACGTGCTGGTGGTGACCCACAAGATCGTCTCCAAGGCGGAAGGCCGTGTCGTCGCCGTCGCCGACGACACCGAGTACCGGATGCTGGCCGAGCAGGAGGCGGCGGCCGTCGTCCGGCGCCGCGGCGACCTCGTCATCACTCAGACCCGCCACGGCTTCATCTGCGCCAACGCCGGCGTCGACCGCTCCAACGCCGTCCCCGGCACCGCGGTGCTGCTGCCGCTCGACCCGGACCGCTCGGCCCACGCCATCCGGATGCGGATCCGGCAGGCGACGGGCCGCGACGTTCCGGTGATCATCTCGGACACCTTCGGCCGCCCGTGGCGCCGCGGACTCACCGACGTCGCGGTCGGAATCTCCGGGATGGCGGCGGTCCTCGACCTGAAAGGCACGACCGACGCCGCCGGCCGGGAGCTCCAGGTCACCGAGATCGCGGTCGCCGACGAGATCGCCGCCGCCACCGACCTGGTGATGGGCAAGGCCGCCGCCGTTCCAGCCGCCGTGGTCCGCGGCGTGACCTGGCCCGCCGGGGAGGGTCGAGCCACCGACCTGGTGCGGCCGGCGGCCGAAGACCTCTTCCGCTGACCGTGCCCGAGCTCCCCGAGATCGTCGTCTATCTCGAAGCCCTGCAGCGCCGTATCGGCGGCCACCGGCTGGAGAAGATCCGGATCCGCTCCTTCTCACTCCTCAAGACCTTCGACCCGCCGCTCGAGACCGCGGCGCGCCGCGCCGTCACCGGCCTGGAGCGCCTCGGGAAGCGCCTCGTGATCGAGCTCGAGGACGAGTTCTTCCTCGTGCTCCATCTCATGGTGGCGGGACGGTTGCAGTGGCACGAGGAGCGCAAGGCGATTCCCGGGAAAGTGGGTCTCGCCGCCTTCGATTTCGACAGCGGCACGCTCCTGCTCACCGAGGCCGGCACCAAGCGCCGCGCCTCGCTGCATCTGGTACGGGGCCGCCCGGCGCTGGCCGCCCTTGACCCGGGAGGGGTCGAGATCGCCGCCAGCACCCTCGACGAGTTCCGCCGCGGCCTGCTGGCGGAGCGCCACACCCTCAAGCGCGCCCTGTCGGACGCCCGCTACCTCTCCGGGATCGGCGGCGCCTTCGCCGACGAGATCCTGCACGCCGCCCGCCTCTCCCCGCTCCAGATGAACACCAACCTCAGCGACGAGGAAGTCGCCCGGCTCCACGCCGCGGCCCGGGAGACGCTGGCCCGTTGGGTCGAGATCCGGCGCGCCGACACCGCTGACGGATTCCCCACCAAGGTCACCGCATTCCATCCGCAGATGGCGGTCCACGGCAAGTACGGCGAGCCGTGCCCGGTGTGCGGCACCACGGTGCAGCGGATCGTCTACGCCTCGCGGGAGACCAACTACTGCCCGGGGTGCCAGACCGAGGGCCGGATCCTCGCCGACCGCTCCCTGAGCCGCCTCCTCAAGGATGACTGGCCGAAGACCCTCGATGAGCTAGAAGCGCTCGAAAACCCCCAAGGGTAGGTCAGAGGCAACCGGCATCATTGACCGCGAGTGGTGGCGATCCTACGCTCAGTGTGGGCCAGAAAGGCCGGGCCCCGGGGGACGTCAGTCCGTCCACCCCGACCCGGCGGGGACAACTGCAGGGGGCATCTGCATGGTGGGATTCGATCGTATTCCTCGGGTCGACGTTCTCGGCGTCGGCGTCAGCGCCGTCGACCAGCACACCGCGATCGGGGAGCTGGCGCGCTGGATCGACGAGGACGAGCACCACTACGTCTGCGTCACCGGGGTCCACAGCGTGATGGAGTCGCAGGCGGATCCCGAGCTGCGCGCCATCCACAACGGCTCCGGCCTCACCGTGCCCGACGGGATGCCGATGGTGTGGGCCGGGTACTGGGCCGGCTTCAAGCAGATGAGCCGGGTCCCCGGGCCCGATCTGATGCCGGCGGTATGTGCCGAGGGCATCGACCGGGGCTGGAAGCACTTCCTCTACGGGGGAGCCGAGGGAGTCGCCGACCTGCTGGCGACGCGCCTGCGGGAGCGCAACCCGGGGATCGAGATCGTCGGCACCTATTGCCCGCCGTTCCGCCCGCTCACCGACGCCGAAGAGGCCGAAGTGATCGAGCGGCTCAACGCGAGCGGCGCCGACATCGTCTGGGTCGGCCTCGGGGCCCCCAAACAGGAACGCTGGATGCACCGGGTGATGCCGCGGCTCACCGCGCATGCCGTGCTCGGGGTGGGCGCCGCCTTCGACTTCAACGCCGGCCTCCTCCCCCGCGCCCCGCGGCTCATGCAGCGTCTCGGCCTGGAGTGGCTCTACCGGCTGCTGCGGGAGCCGCGGCGCCTGGCGCGCCGCTACCTCGGCAACAACCCGCGGTTCATCGTGAGTATCATCCGGCGCCCGCCCCGCCCCATGGAGACGGCTCCCGAATGACGGCGGGGTGCCGGCCGGCAGCCACCCGCCCTCCCCGTTAGATCTGAGCCCGGAACCAGTCCACCGTCCGGTGCAGCCCGTCCTCCAGCGACGTCCACGGCTCCCAGCCGAGGTGCCGCTTGGCCCGGGTGGCATCGAGGCAGGAACGGGGGATGTCGCCCGGCTTGGCGGCGGCGAACCCGGCGGTGACCTTGGCACCGGTGAGGTTCCGCAGCAGCCGGAAGACCTCGATGACCGACGTCTCGCGGCCCGTTCCGATGTTGAGGTAGACGCCCCCGCCCCGTTCGGCGGCCCGGACGCAGGCGTCGGTGACGTCCTCGACGTAGACGTAGTCGCGCATCTGGCTGCCGTCCCCGAAGATCACCGGGGCTTCGCCGCGGAGGAGCTTCTCGGTGAAGATGGCCACCACTCCTGCCTCACCGTGCGGGTCCTGGCGCGGCCCGTAGACGTTGGCGTAGCCGAGCGACACAAAATCGAGCCCGGAGGCGTCGAGGAAGTAGCGGAGGTAGTCGTCGACGACCTTCTTCGCCACCCCGTAGGGCGACTGGGGGCGCCGTGTCACCGACTCCGGGGTGGGGAACACGTCGACGTCGCCGAAGGTGGCGCCGCCGGAGGAGGCGAACACGACTTTCTCCACCCCGCACGCCGCCGCCGCCTGCAGCATGCTCACCGTGCCGACCACGTTGATGGAGGCATCGGTGACCGGGTCGGCGACGGACTTGCGGACGTCGATCTGGGCGGCATGGTGGAACACGACCTCGGGTCGGTAGGCAGCCATGACGGCTCCCAGATCGGGATCGCGGATGTCAAGCTGGTGGAACGTCACCGCGCCGCTCTGCCTCGCCGCGGAGAGACGGTCCAACCGGCCGGTGCTGAGATCGTCGACAACGAGCACCTCGACTCCGTCGTCGACGAGGCGATCGACCAGGTTCGCCCCGATGAACCCCGCCCCGCCGGTCACGAGCGCTCGCCGCACCATGGTCTCCTTGTTGCTCGGCAAGGGCCCAAGCTACCAGTCGGGTGGGAAGGCAGCGCTCCGGGCGGGAGCCGGGATGACCGAGTACACCTAGTAGGCGCCGCGGCCGCTGATCACGGCCGGGACCGTCTTGGCGAGCAGGCCGAGATCGAGCCGCAGGCTCCAGGTGTCGACGTACTCGAGGTCCATGTCGATCCAGGTCTCGAAATCGAGATCGGAACGGCCGCTCACCTGCCAGATGCAGGTGATACCCGGCTTCGCCGCCAGGCGCCGCCGCGCCTTCGAAGAGTAGGCGGCGACCTCCTCGGGGAGGTGCGGCCGGGGACCCACCAGGCTCATGCGCCCGGTGAAGACGTGGACGAGCTGTGGGAGCTCATCGAGCGAGAAGCGGCGCAGGACCCTTCCGACCCGGGTCACCCGGGGATCGTTGCGGATCTTGAAGATGGGCCCGTCCTGCTCGTTGAGGCCCCACAGCGTCGCCTTCTCCTGGTGGGCGTTGGCCCGCATGGAGCGGAACTTCCAGAAGCGGAACATCTCGCCGTTCTGCCCGATGCGGTCCTGCTTGTGAAGCAGCCCGCCCCGCGACGTCGTGAGCACCACGGCGGTGATCACGATGAACAGCGGGGCGAGCACAATCAGTGCGAAGCCGGAGATCACGATGTCCATGGTCCGCTTCCCCGCCAGTTGCCAACGTGAGGCCACCAGGTATCCGGTACGTGGCAGTACCGCGATCCCGTGATCGATGGCAACGACCGGATGGCCGGTCCGCAGGTCGATGACCGCGGCCGTGCCTGAATCGGTGGTCTCGGTGACTTCCTCGGCTGGAACTGATTCCGGACGAGTCTTTCCTACCTGGGCAAGATGCCCCATTTCGGCCCGCAACGCCTACCCCCAGTTAGCCCCTGTAAGGCTCTCTTCGTCTGAGGCCCCAAGCCCTTGGCACACCCAGACGTCTCTTCCCCATGGCCACCGTACGCACACGTGTTCGCGCACCGCGCCGTTTCCTTGAGCCGATGTTATGCAGTCGCTAGGACGCACGCAAGGCTATTCCTCACGTGCTCGAGGTAAGTAGACACCTCCCGAATGCCTGATGGCCGCAGTGCGAGGATTCCGCCTCCACACCAGCTTGTTCCACGGCATCGGGTCTCAGCTCGAATGCGGCGACAGCTCCGTCTACCACAGGTAGGACAGCCTCCAGATGTCGCCATCCACCGCATACCTCGGGCCTTCGAACGGAGCCGCCATCGGAATCGATTGTCGACGGCATCCCGGACGACTCGGTTTCAAGCCTGGTGGTGCCTTCCAGGGGGGCGACTACTCCATCGGAAATGGCGAACGCCGTATCGTCTCCCACCGGCTGAAGCGGATCGACTCAGCCACCCAGCGGATCCCGGACCGGGAACATCGGCGACGCCTTCACGTTCCCATAGGCCGCCCCTCTTCGCCACGTAAGATGTCACCTCCCCCGAGAATGAGGGCCGAGCCTTGAGGATCTTCCAGATCCACACTCACTATCGCGAGCCGGGCGGCGAGGACGCGGTGGTTCGCGCCGAGAGCAACCTACTCCGAGCGGCAGGACACGAGGTCGTCGAATGGCGTCGCCGCAATCCCGATCGCACCCTCGCCGCCACAATCTCCTTGCTCGGGGCGCCCTGGAATCCCGTCCGAGCCAACGAGGTGGGACGCGCTGCCGCCGTGAGCGACGCCGATGTCGTGCACGTCCACAACCTTTGGTTCGCCACCTCCCCCTCCGCCCTGCGAGCCGTGCGACGCGCCACCAAGGCTCCCCTCGTCATGACCCTGCACAATTACCGACTGGCCTGTGCCAACGGCCTCCTGCAACGAGACGGCATGCCATGTGAGATGTGCGTCGGCTCCAGTCCCTGGCCGGCGGTGCGCTACCACTGCTACCGGGAATCGAGAGCGAAATCGACCATCGCCGCCGCCACCATCGCCCTCAACCGGCGCCTCGACACCTGGGTGGGCAACGTCGACCGGTTCCTAGTGCTCACCGAATTCGCCCGTGGTCGCATGATCGCCGCTGGCCTTCCCGCCGACAAGATCGTGGTGAAGCCGAACTTCGTAGCCGACCCCGGTGCTCGGCCCCACGCGCCGTCTGCAACAGGCGATGTACTCTTCGTCGGGCGGCTCTCCGCCGAGAAGGGAGTGCGAACACTCCTCGAGGCCTGGCGACGGGCCGACCTCGCCGATCTCCGCCTCGTCGTGGTCGGTGGCGGGGCGCTCGAGACCGAGTTGCGTATGGGCAACTGGCCGCGGGTCGAGTTCCGCGGCGCGGTTCCAGTCGAGGAGGTGCGTCGCCTCATGCTGTCCGCCCGCGCCCTCGTCTTGCCTTCGGAGTGTTATGAGGGGATGCCGATGTCCGTGCTCGAGGCCTACGCTGCAGGGCTACCGGTGATGGCCTCCGATCTGGGGGCCATGACCGAGATCGTCGGACCCCTCGGGCCTGCTTGGCTCGTCCCCCCCGCCGATCCAACGGCCTGGGCGGCATCGCTGGCGAGCCTTCGAAGCGACGACTCACTTCTCGACGCCACCGGCGCCGCCGCCCGCCGGATCTGGGAGGCTCGGTACTCCCCGTCCCGTGCCCTCGAATACCTGCTTGCGGCGTATGCCCCAGTGCCCTGATCACCGCGCCGAGGACACCAGGCTTCGCGGTCGTTGTCGCGGCGGGGGTCGGATACCCTGGGCATCGGCGAGTGCGACGAGCAACACGAAGCACATCAGGTTGAAATTGAGCCACGCCCCGAATCCAAGCCCCACGAAGTTTTGGAGGATCAGTGCGATCGGCAGGATGGCGTAGGCGCAGTCGACGCGCCGCAGCAGATACCGGGCCGACCACACCACCAATCGGAACACCACATACATGAAGGGGATGAAGCCGAGCAATCCGACTCCGGTGAGCGCTTCGAGGAATCCGTTGTGGAGGTGCGTGAATTGGTCGGCGCCAATGCTCTTGAGCGCAACGAACCGCCCTCCTGCACCGAAGCCGTAGCCGGTGATCGGCTCAGCGAGCCAGGCCTTCATCCCTGCCGCCCAGAAGACTGTGCGACCGGTGAGGGTATCGAGCGAGCCCTGAACCTGGTCACGTGATAGCACGTCGACAATCTGGCTGAAGTACACCGCCACCAGCGCTCCTCCGATCGGCGCGATCATCAGGGTGAAGAGCACCCTCCGGTACACGAAGAACAGGACGCCGATCGACACCACCCAGATGGCGACTCCCTGGCGCCCGGAGGCAAGCACGATGCACAGTGTTCCCAGCGCCACCAGCCACAGCCAGGGTCGGGCGCGGGAACGTTCGACGCTCGCGAAATAGCGGGCGCAGCCGAAGGCAGCCAGGGTCGCCCCAATGGCGGAGAAGGCGTTAGGGCCGCCGAAAGGCGCAACCATGGTTCCGCGGAAGAAGAACCCACGTCGGCTCAAGTCCTGGGAAAGCAAGCTGGGTGCCATGAAGAAGCCAGCCACCGCCACCAGGACGAGGAAACCCTCGAGATAGAGCAGGAGACCGATAGTGCGCTTGAGGGCGTCGGGGGCATCCGGCCGATGGAGGATCACCCACACGAGTGAGAAGGCCAGGCCGAGCTCGAGCACCTTGCCGGCGGTGACCAGCGGGGCCACCGAGTAGGTCATGGAGACCGCAGCCACCGCGCAGTAACCACCCAGGGCGAGCATTCCGAACCACCGCAGGCGAAATGCCCGCGCCAGCCGGGCGACCGGTACGAACATCGGCAGGATGACCAGCAACGCCGCCAGCGACAGCAGTGCCCGAGCCAGCGTCTCGGCAACAAACGGATTCGCCAGCGTTTCTTCGGCCCCGAACCGATCGGCCCGGGCATGGGCGGTGAGCATGACCAGGATGAGGGCGGCGTGCTCGCGCCCGAGGCCCCTGCTGAGATCCCGCAGGCCGGTGGGCAGCCCGGGCAACCGCAGGAGGGCCATGGCAAGCGTCCACAGCACCGCCGTCCAGATCAGACCCTCCATACGTATCCCATCCATGCCACGGACACCGTTACTGCGCGCGCGATGCTACCGGCCGGTGGGGTGACCGGTGCCCGATTCCGGATCTCGCTTCCGGGTCGTTGCATCACACTCTGAAGATGCTGAACACCGCGTTGAGGTCGTGATCCTCCACGGAGATCCGCTGCAGCAACGAACGGGATTCGAGGTCGTAGCGGGCGACATGGGTGCCGAGGCTCTTCTTGAAGCCGCCTTTGACCCAGGCCACGTTCTCCCGGATCGCGGTCGGCCGCAGCCTGGAGAACCCGACCCACACCCCATCGTCGTCGACGTGGATGCCGCGGCACCACCCCAGCTGGGTGCGCTCGTCCCCGATGCGATTGAGGTCCACCACCTCCACCACGTGCAGCGTATCGGTGTCGGCGACGGCGATGATCCCGTTGACGGCAGTGAAGTAAACGAGCCCGTCGCGGACGAATCCGTCGTGGACCCGCCCCACCCCGACGTCGATACGCCGCGACGGGTCCTTGATCGACACCGCATCCATCTGCTTGAAACGGGTGATCCAGATCTCGTCCCCGAGCTCGAAGACGTGATTGGGGTGCGAGTCGTATGGCTTGGTGCTCGCCACCTTGCGGTAATCGACGTCGGGTGAGAAGCGGCTCCAAGGATCGTTCCCGAGAACGTGCCAGCGGTTGACGACCTCACCCTCGGTGGTGATCTCGATGAGTTGGTCGAGCCCGGTGTTCACGACCAGCAGCGTGCCGTTCTCCCGGGGCCGGACATGGTGCACGTCGTGGAACGACGGCAACGAGATGTGATGGACAACTTCGAAGCCGGGATAGGTATAGACGAGAATCTCCGTCTGGGTAGCCAAGTACAGGGTGCCGCCAACAAGCGTTCCCTGCTTGAAGAGCACCGCCGGCTCCTCGTCGGCCACGAGCGACGGCGGCGACTCATAGCTGTGGACGACCGACACCTGCTCGGTCGACTCGTCGATCTCGAGGACATGCCCCCGCACGTATTTGTACCAATGCTCGGCGCCGTCGCCGAGCGCCCGGGGCCGGCGTTGCTGGCCGCCCGTCACCAGGAGCGTCATGAGGTCCCCCAGACCGATGGTTCCTACCGAGCCCGAGACGATAGCGGAGGCCGCGATGCTCGCCGCCCGCCCGGGGGGTGCCACCGACCCAAATCACGCCATCGGCAACCCCGGGTATCATGCCGCGCCCGGCGCGACCGACCCTTCGATCCACCGCCGGCGCCCGGGGGGTCGGGTCCCGGTCAGGAGGAACGGGCCTTGTCGCTTCCAGCATCGAGATCGACGGCGCGGTGAGACGCTTTCGCGCCATTCCGGCCGGGCTCGTGGACTCCGGCCTTTCCTCGCTCGCGACCTTCGTCGTCGGCCTCTACGCCGCCACGGTATGGCGGAACGACGCCGGCACCCTCGGCGTCTACGCCCTCTTCCTCGCCGCTTTCCAGATGGCGGCCAGCATCCCCACCCAGGCCCATTTCGTCCCGGCGGAGAAAGTGACGTTGCTACTCGAGGGCCGGCCACGCCTCCTGCTCATGCGACGTATTGTCATACTCGGCCTGCCGTCGTCTCTCGTAGCCGGCCTGCTCGTTCCCCTGGCGGCCGTCGTCGGGATAGCGCGAGGACTCCCCCTCTCCGAGCAGGTGCCGTTCATGGTGACGGCGGCGGCGGCGACCATGCTGTTCCCGATCCAGCACCACACCCGCCGGCTCCTCCACCTCGGGACGGTGTCGTGGGCGGCGGCCTCGGTCTCGGCCCTGCAATTGCTCGGATCCGTCGGCGGCCTCGGTCTCCTCGAGTGGGCCGGCGCCACCGACCGCTGGATCCCGATCGGCGCCCTCGCCGTGGCCAACGGCTTCTCGCTGCTCGGCGGCCTCGCCCTGACGACATGGCATGGGCGTCCCCACCGGGCCGGCGCCGGTGATGGCCTGCAGCAGGCGCACGAGTCACTCACCTACCGAAGGTTGTTCGAATCCGGCAAATGGCTGCTCTCAACGGGAATCATGTCCACCGGCAATAACTTCGTCGTTGCCGGGATCGTCACGGTACTGGCCGGCCCGGTGCCGCTGGGCCTGGCCGAGGCGGCCCGGATCGTGGCCCAACCGATCCTGGTCCTCGCCACCGGCCTCAGCGCCGTGCTCGCCCCCCCGTCGATGGCAGCCGGGCGTCGACGCGACCGCGCCGACGCCCGCCACGTTGCCCGGGTGTTGCACGGTGTCACGGCCGGTCTCGGGCTCCTCTACCTGGCCATCACCGCGATCGACTGGACCCTCAATCCGCTCGCCCGCCTGGTACCGGCCGCCTACGACGTGTCGTGGTTGGTGGCGGTCAGCGTCGTCGCCAACGGCCTCAACGGGGCCTCGTTCCCGGGGCGTTTCGAGTTGATCGGCGCCAACCGGGAGCGCGACCTGTTCGGCGCTGAGGTCGCCGCCAACATCGCCCAGCTCGCCGTTGCCGTCACCATGGCGGCCGCCGGGTCCGGGGGCGGTTCGATCGCCGCCTTGGCCCGTCCTTCGAGTTTCCTGGTGCTCGGCGCCACCCGGCTCTTCTTCTACCGCCGGCCACTCGATCGCCACTACGCCACAGGTTCGGCCGGTGCCGGTATGCTCGATGGTCCCAGCGAAACCACGGAGGGATGAGGCGCGTGCTGTTCAAGGAGTTCCCGCCGGGCTGGGGGCACTTGTTCGTGCCGACCGGGTCCCGGGCCCAGGCCACCGCGGGCCTCGCCCTCTACACCCCTGGCTCGTGGCGGGGCATCGTGGCACAGTGGGCGGCGTGGTGGGCCGTGCGCGCCTGTGGACCGCACGTGCTGCCGGGACCGGCCCGTACCTGGGTCCCCCCGATGGAACCCGCCACCTGGGATCAGCTCCGGCAGGAGCTACGCTCGCACGTCGGTGACGTTGACGCCTGGGCAGGCTATGTGCGGCGCGGGGGCCGCGGCGGCTTACTGCTACTCCTGCTTCACGATGGGAAACCGATCGGGTTCGTCAAGGCGCGCCTCGGAGGCGGCGCCGTCATCGATAACGAGTACCGGGCCCTGGCGGCGGTGCACGCCGCCCACCCGACCTCGTTCCGGCCCCTCGAGCCGCTCGGGAAGGGCGCGTGCGGCGATTGGAGCTACCTCGTCACCGCTCCCCTACCGCCCCACATCCATCGACGCGCCAACGACGCAATGCTTCCAGGAGTGATCGACGACGTGCAGCGGGCACTGGCGGCCCACCCCAAGCATCCGGGGACCCCCACCCACTGGGTGCCCGCCCACGGCGACTTCGCCCCCTGGAACCTGCGGCATTTTCGCCGCAATGGGACCTTCCTCATCGACTGGGAGGAGGCCAGCTGGGCGCCGCCGGGAAGCGACCTGGTGTACTACGCCGCCTGTGCCGCCGCCCTGGGACGACCGGTGCGCGGCTTCGCCATCGCGCCGGACGAGGCCGCCCGCTTCTGCTGGCACCATGTCCGGTGCCGCATCGACCGCCGCCTGGAACGGGGGGGAACGGTGACCGACCTCGATCGGAGGCTGCTCGACGCCCTCGCCCCCGGCGCTGTCTAGCGCTCCTGCCGCGGCCTCGCCGCCGTCACTCTGCCTCGGATTCTCCGTCGGCCCGGAACGAGGTCCGCCGCCTCCGCCACCGGAACGACTCGCCGCGGCGGCGCTGTTCCCGGTTGCGGCGGTGGCGCTCCCAGGCGAGGCGGGTCCGGAACGAGACCAGCCGCCACAGATACGGTCCGCGGGTGTCGGGGTGCAGGTAGGCGACCAGCCTCATGGGCGGGAAGATGAGGCGCCACCACCAGCGGAAGGCCTCCCACCGTCGGCCCTTCATCGTGAAGGGGATCCAGTAGCGGGTCCGTACCATTCGTGACATGCCGACGTGGCCCTGGAGCCGGCTGCTGGCTGGCCACGCCGCGTTCCACAAGCGCCGCGCCAGGTATCCGCTCGGCGGGATGGGAACATCGAGGTCGAGCCAGGAGGCCACGACACGCAGCGACTCGTAGGTGTGCAGCGCCAGGCCCTCACCACGCACAAAACGGTCGACGAGCTCCCAGTCGATATCGGAGCCGCCGATGATCCGGGCCACGTCGACGAAGCCGAGGAGGTAGGAGAAGCGATCCTTCTGGAGGTGGAGCAGGGCTTGCACGAGTGCGACCTCGGGCCCGAGCACGCGAATCTCGACACCGTTGGGAGTGGAAACAGTCGATGTCGTCCGCCAGATCAGATCGAGCTGGCGGACCGGGATGCCGAGCTTGATCGGCTCCTGGTGCACGTCGATGGCGACACCGGTCGGGAGGTGGAGGTCGACTCCCTGAACCGCGCCGCCGTCGATCATGGCCTGGATCGTGCCCGCCACCGGATGGTCCGGCTGCAGCAGGCCCACCAGCTCGCCGATCCGGCCGAGGTGGGAGGGCGCCACGAAGACGTCGATGTCGGCGCAGGGACGCAGCCCCTCCCCGCCATACCAGCGGGTCTCGCTGGTGACGCCCTTGAAGGCCGCCAGGTCGATACCGTGTTGGGCCGCCACCTCATCGATGTGGATCAGTTCCCGCCACAGCATCTGATTCGACACCCGGATGGCGAGCCGGTGCTGGGCCAGCCCGGCGCTGAGCGCCTCCGGGAAGGCGACGCCCTGGGTGGTGACGGCATCATGGAGCAATCCGAGCATGCGATGCTCCGCCGCCGAGGCGACGAGGGTCTTCGGGTCGGCGACGCCGCTCACCGGCCGGCCGGCGGCGACGTCGAGCAGCGCCGGATGGGGCCTACTCACGAGGAATCCCGGCCCCGGATCATCGCCATGCCCGGCTCATGGCCATCGTTTGCCCCATGTTCGGTCATTCCCCGCTCGATCGCAGCGCATCCGCCAGTGGAGTGAGGATGATATCGTGCCACGGTCGCAAACCGGCACCGGGAACCAAGAGGGGTTCCCACATATCGTGGCCAGGGAGATTCCGATGCAGCAGCCGGGAGAGTTCGGTACCATCGAGCCGACCCTGCTGCGCGCCGTGTGGCGCTATCGCTGGCTGATGCTCGCCATCACGGTAGCGACAATCCTGGGCGCGTGGCTGTACTCGAACGCCACCGCGGTCGAGGAGTTCGAGGCCGAGGCGTCGATGCAGGTGGAGGATCCCCAGTCCTCCATCTTGTTCACCAACTCCCCGGGCACCCGCCGGGTGGAATACGTGGCCGATCAGGCTGAGATCCTGCAATCGGGCGACGTCGCCCAGCGGGCCGCCGACATCGCCGGCAAGACCGACCCCACGTTCCCCTACGCCACCGAGGACATCCTGCTCCAGACCGACATCGAGGTGACGAGCGACGCCGGATCGGTCATCCTCATCCGCTTCGTCGCCACCCAGGCCGATTGGGCGACCCTCGGCGCCAATTCGCTGATCGCGGCCTACAAGGAGCTGCTCGCCGACGAGACCGAGGCCAGCTACGCCTCCCGGGTCAAGGTGCTCGACGAGCGCATCGCCGAGATCGAGAAGGAGGTCGCCGACCTCAACAGCCGGATCGATGCCCTGTCGCAGCCGTCGGAGGACGCCGTCCGGCTAGAGGACCGGCTCGCCGAGCTGCGAGTCCAGCTGCTCACCCTCAGCGCCGAGCGGGACCGCACCAGCGACTCGGCCCGGCTCCAGGCGATCCGGACCGAGGTCAACGACCTCAGCAACGAGGTGACGCTCTTCGAGAAGCTGCTCATCATCGAGAGCACCGATCCCGACATCGCCGAGTTGCAGCAGCGGCGCAGCCAGCTCCTTCAACAGATCGACGACCTCACCATCCAGAGCAACGGGATCGTGGTCGACAGCCAGCTCCTCGGGAGCGGGGTGGTGCTCACCAACCCGGCGGTGACCGCGGCGCCCCTCGAAAGCGGGCCCCGCAAGTACCTCATCGTTGGCGTATTCCTGGGATTACTCGCCAGCAGCTCCCTCGCCTACCTGCTGGCGCTGCGCCACCGCACCATCGAGAACCGCTCCCAGCCGGAGCTGATCCTGCATGCCCCGTTGGTGGCCAGCGTCCCCAACTTCCGCCTCGAGGGCATCAAGGCGCTGCTCCCGGTTCGCCTCGCCCCTCGCTCGGCGTCGGCCGAGGCTTTCCGTTTTGCCGCGGCCGCTCTTGGTCTGCGGCGCGGGCGCTCCGCCCAGGGAACACTGACAGGCGCCAGCAACACGGTGATGGTGTGCTCGGGGAGCGCCGGCGACGGCAAGACGATCACCGCTGTCAACACCGCCCTCGCCGGGGCGCGGGAGGGGAAGCGGGTGCTACTCATCGATGCCGACTTCGGCAACCAGGCCGCCACCGAGCTCCTCGCCCCCGGGATCCATCCCGAGATGGGAATGACCGAGGTGGTCGAGACCGGCGCCGCTCTCGCCGATGCCATCATCCTGATCGAGGGTACCGAGTCGGCCGGCCTCCACCTCCTCCCCCGCGGTTGGCGCCAGACCACTGGCCCCGAGTTCTTCCGGCTCCCGGCGACCCGGGAGTTCCTCACCAGGATCCAGGAGTACTACGACCTCGTGCTGGTCGATGCGCCTCCCCTGCTCCAGGTCGCCTACGCCAGCACCGTGGCAAGCATGGTCGACCGGCTGCTGATCGTGGTGCGGCATCATGGCCTGGCGGCCGAGCTGGAGGAACTACAGGACCGACTCGAGTTCATCGGGACGCCCACCATCGGGTACGTCTACAACCTGGCGCCGCTGCGGTACGAGATGACCCGCACCGAAGGCTCCATGAAGGACGTGCTGGGGACCTCGGACCGTCTCGAAGCCGAAGAGTGAGTCACAGGCGCCGACCGCGATGAGCGCGGAGGCGTGGCTCACGCTCCTGGTCCTGACCGTGGCCATCTTCGCCATGGTGCGCGACCTGGTGCCACCGGCGGTGGCGATCCTGGGCGGGACGGTGGTGCTGCTGCTCGCCGACGTGATAACACCCGAGGAGGCGTTCTCCGGGTTCTCCAACCCGGCCCCGCTCACGATCGCGGTGCTCTACATCCTGGCGGCGGCCGCCGCTCGCACCGGGCTGTTGCAACCACTGGTGGCGTCCACCCTCGGCGGCAAACGGTCGGTGCGGGCCGGCCTGGGGCGGTTGCTGCCACCGGTGGCGCTCGCGTCGTCGGTGCTCAACAACACCCCCATCGTCGCCATGCTGGTGCCGGAGGTCGGCAACTGGGCGACCCGCCACGGCCGGCAGCCGTCCCGGTTCCTCATGCCCCTCTCCTTCGCCGCCATCCTCGGGGGAACGGTGACGTTGATCGGGACCTCCACCAACCTCGTCGTGTCGGGCCTGCTCGAGGCCGCCGGGCACGAGCCACTCGGGTTCTTCGAGATCACCAAGGTCGGCCTCCCGATCGCGGTGCTCGGGGTCGGCCTCGTGGTGCTGCTGGCACCGCGCCTGCTCCCGGACCGGCCCTCGGTTCAGGACGAGCTCACCGAGCGGATGCGCGAGTTCACGGTGGACATGACCGTCGACCGGGGTGGGCCACTCGACGGCGTCACCGTGGAGGAGGCCGGGCTGCGCGATCTCGCCGGGGTGTTCCTCGTCGAGGTGAGCCGGGGCGACGAGGCGATCGTGCCGGTGTCGCCCACCACCCGGCTCCACGGCGACGACTCGCTGCGTTTCGTCGGCCGGGCCGGCGACGTCGTCGACCTCCACAGCATGCGGGGTCTGCGCTCCGGCGCCGCCGACCACATGCGCCGCTTCGACCTGGAGCGCTCCAACTTCTTCGAGGCGGTGGTGGGAGCAACCTCGCCCCTCATCGGCAAGACGCTCAAGGAGGCCGGCTTCCGCGGCACCTACGGTGGGGCGGTGGTGGCGGTGCACCGGGCCGGGCAGCGGGTCGACGCCAAGCTCGGGGAGGTGCCGTTGCGGGTCGGGGACACGCTGGTGGTGCTGAGCGACGAGAACTTCCGGGAACGGTGGATGGATCGGGGTGACTTCCTGCTCGTCTCCCGTCTCGGCAGCTCCCCGATGGTCGCCTCGGGGAAGCGCCCGCTGGCGGCGGCGATCCTGCTCGGGGTGGTGTTGCTCGCCGCCACCGGGACGGTGTCGGTGCTCAAGGCCGCCCTGCTCGGCGCTCTCGCCGTGCTCGCCTTCCGGGTGCTGCGTCCCGGGGAGGCCCGCAGCGCCATCGATCTCGACGTCGTGCTGCTCATCGCCGGCGGCTTCGGCCTCGCCGCCGCCATGGAGAAGTCGGGGCTGGCGGAGACGATCGCCAATGGGTTGGTCGACACCTTCGGAACCCTGGGAAGCATCGGGGGTCTACTCGGCATCGTGCTCGCCACCATCCTGCTCACCGAGACCGTGTCGAACACCGCCGCCGCCCTCATCGTCTTCCCCATCGCCGCCTCGGCGGCCGAGGCCCTCGGCTACGACCTGCGAGGTGTCGCCATCGCGGTGGCGGTGGCCGCCTCTGCCTCGTTCCTCACCCCGGTCGGCTACCAGACCAACGTGATGGTGTACGGGCCCGGCGGCTACCGCTACACGGACTACTCGCGACTGGGGGCGCCGCTCACCGCCCTCGCCGTCACCGCCATCCTCGTCATCGTCCCGCTCGGGTGGCCGCTGACCGGATGACGCTGCCGCAACACCTCGCCGGCAACGGCGCGGTTGCCGTTTCCCTAAGTCGGCTCCGGCGAGCGGCCGATACCCGGCGAGAGTCAGGATGAGGACGACGTCGATGACGAGGGCCGTCGCCAGGACGCCGAGTGCGATCCGGTGGGGGTTGCGGAGTCCGACTCGTCGCCGGCCGGTTTCCTCGTTTAACCTGACCCTGGACCCCCAGTGACAGGCCGTGCCGTGACCAGGAACCGATCAGCGCACCGCCCGAAGGCGGCTTCCCGCCTCCCGTTCGCCCTGGCGTTCGTCGCCGCCCTCACCTTGGTGGCCGCCACCGTGCTGGGGACGACGCCGGCCGAGGCGAACATGACGTCTTGCCCCGCATCGATTCAGGTCGAGCAGGGCGGCTCGAGCAACGCCACCGTCTCGATGAACTCCCCAGATGGAGGCGCCTTCCTCACCGTTAGCGCCTCCGGGGTCTCGGCCCAGGTTCTCGCCCCCGGCGCCCGCACCTCCGCCGGATCATGGAGCAATGGAGTCCGCGTTTCTGCTGGAGCGACTGCGAGTGGAAGTGGTTCGGTCACAGTGACCGAGAACGGCGCCACCGGGCCGATCGACTCATGCACCATCAGCGTCTCGATCATTCCCACCACGACCACGACCACCACTTCGACGACCACCACTACGACCACGACCCGGCCGCCGACGACGACCACGACCCAACCCCCCACCACGACCACCTCCACGACGACGACCACCGTCCCCCCCACCACGACCACGAGCTCGACCACCACCACCTCGACCACGACCACCACCACCACCACCGTCCCCCCCACCACGACCAGCTCGACCACCACCTCCACGACGGCGCCGCCGTTCGCGGTGACGACCCTCCCCGACGACCCGGCCGCCATCGGGAGCACCGACGGTGGGGGGAGCGACTTCCTCTCGGAGAACTGGTGGTGGCTCACCATCATCGGTCTGGTGCTGATCGCCCTCATCGCCTCGGTGGCGGTGCTCCGGCCCGACATTCCCGGCTTCGGGGGCAGGGTCCGGGCCGCGGGGCCGGCAGCGGCGACTCGCCGCCGTCCCGACGGCCGTCCGGGTCGCCGTGGTCCCGGGCAGTGGCTGCGGGACACCGTCTCGCCGGACCGCTACGCCCGACGCCCGGGCCGGGTACGGGGCCCGTCGGTCGGCCAGCGGGTCCGCCAGACCAAGGTGGCCCAGGGCATCGAGGACAAGGTGGCCCGCCCCAAGGTGAAGGGGCCGTCGCTGTGGCAGCGGATCCGCAATGCCAGCCCCTTTGGCTGGTTCCGCGATTCCGAGATCGCCGACTCCTTCCGGGCCCGCTCCTCCGCCCGCAAGGTCCGCCGCGACATCAAGCGCCGCGGCCACTGAGCTCCGGCGCCTCCGGACCCTCCCGGATCAGATCCTGGGGCGTACCGCCCGCACCGCCCCGGAATGCAGCGTGACCGGACCGGTCGCCGTCTCCACCACGAGCCCCCCGTCGGAGGCGACGTCCACCGCCCGCCCCTCCCCGGCCGGCTCCCAGGTCACGTCCCGGCCCACGTTTACGCAGGCCTCCCGATACTCGTCCCGTCCCCACCCGGGATCGTCGAGCCGGCCGAGCAACCGGCCCGCCCACGACGCCGCCAGCGCCGCGGCCGCCTCCGGGCCGGGATCGACGGGGAGGATCCCGGCGGCGCCGCCCGGCGGGTCGGGCCACCACAGGTTCACGCCGCACCCACAGATCGCCACCGCACCGTGGACCTCGACCAGGATGCCTCCCACCTTCCCGTCCCCGGTTACCAGATCGTTGGGCCAGGCGAGCCCGGCGTCGACTCGCACCAGGTCCGCCAGGGCCTCCCGCACCGCCAGGCCCACCGTCAGCGGGAGCGTGGCCGGCGGCCCCGGAGGGACGAACCCGACCGCCAGTGACGAGTACATCGCCCGGGGTGACTGCCACCACGGGTTGCCGGAGCGGCCCCGTCCCGACGTCTGCCGGTCGACCACCACCAACACCGGCTGTGCCCCGTTCCCGAACGACTCGTACGCCAGATCCTGGGTGGAGGCGGCTTCGGGCCGGGTGATCGTCGCGTAGGGTGTAGCCATCTCGCCGGTTCGTGAGTCAGAGATACACAGGCGCAGCGAGCATACCGGAGACCCCACCGTGAGCACCGACGAACAGATCGAGCAGCTGCGCCGCCTCCGCCAGGAGGCGATGGCGCCCGCCAGCCAGCGCGCCGTCGACCGCCAGCACGACGCCGGCAAGCTCACCGCCCGGGAACGCCTCGACCTCCTCCTCGACAAGGGCTCCTTCCAGGAGCTCGACATGTTCGCCCGCCACCAGGCCGCCGGGTTCGGCATCGAGGAGCGCCGGCCCCTCGGCGACGCCGTCATCACCGGGTGGGGCACGATCGACGGCCGCACCGTGTTCGTCTTCGCCGAGGACTTCACCGCCTTCGGGGGCAGCCTCGGGGAGGTCGTCGCCGACAAGATCTGCAAGATCATCGACCTCGCCCTCGACACCGGCGCCCCCCTCGTCGCCCTCAAGGACTCCGGAGGCGCCCGCATCCAGGAAGGGGTGGTGGCCCTCGACGGCTACGGCCGCATCTTCGAGCGCAACGTGCGGGCCTCGGGGGTCATCCCCCAGATCTCGGTGATCATGGGCCCCTGCGCCGGCGGCGCCGTCTACTCCCCCGCCATCACCGACTTCGTCTACCAGGTGGAGGAGACCTCCCACCTCTTCATCACCGGTCCCGACGTGATCAAGGCCGTCACCGGCGAGGAGGTCACCTTCGAGCAACTCGGCGGCGCCCACACCCACGCCAGCAACTCGGGGGTGACCCATTTCGTCACGGCCACCGGTCGTGCCGCCCTCGAGGAGATCCGCTACCTGCTGTCGTTCCTCCCCAGCAACAACATGGAGGTGCCCCCCTACTTCATCCCGCTCGACCGGCCCGACCGGATGGAGGAAGCCCTCACCGAGATCATCCCGACGTCGGCCACCCAGCCCTACGACGTCGTCGATCTGATCGAGATGGTCGTCGACGACGGCGAGTTCTACCAGGTGCACGAGCACTTCGCCGAGAACATCGTGGTCGGCTTCGCCCGCCTCGACGGCTACGCGGTCGGGATCGTCGGCAACCAACCGGCGGTGCTCGCCGGGACCCTCGACATCTCCGCCTCGGTGAAAGCCGCCCGCTTCATCCGCTTCTGCGACGCCTTCAACGTCCCCGTCATCAGTTTCGTCGACGTCCCCGGCTTCCTCCCCGGCGTCGACCAGGAGCACAACGGCATCATCCGCCACGGCGCCAAGCTGCTCTACGCCTACGCCGAGGCCACCGTCCCCAAGGTGACCGTCATCACCCGCAAGGCCTACGGCGGGGCCTACGTGGTCATGAACTCGCGGGCGCTGCGAGCCGACGTCGTGTTCGCCTGGCCGACCGCCCAGATCGCGGTGATGGGGGCGCAGGGTGCCGTCAATGTGATCCATCGCCGCGACCTCGCTGCCGCCGAGGATCCGGACGCCAAGCGGGACGAGCTGATCTCCGAGTACGAGGAGCGCTTCAACAACCCGTACCTGGCGGCGGAACGGGGCCTGGTGGACGACGTGATCGAGCCGCGGGAGACCCGGCCCCGCCTCATCCGGGTGCTGGAGATGCTCCGCACCAAGCGGGAGTCGATGCCGCCGAGGAAGCACGGGAACATCCCGCTCTGATGGCTGCCCGTCCCGCCACGCCGGTCGGGCCCGCCACCCCGGATCCGCCTCCTAGGATGCCGTCGTGGATTCCGTCCTGATCGCCAATCGCGGCGAGATCGCCGTTCGCGTCATCCGCGCCGCCCGCGAGCTCGGCATGCGGACGATCGCGGTCTACTCGGAGCTGGATCGGGACTCGGTCCACGTCGCCCTCGCCGACGAGGCCTGGAACATCGGACCGGCGCCCGCCGCCGAGTCCTACCTCAACGGCGCCCGCATCATCGAGGTGGCTCGCGCCGCCAAGGCCGCTGCGGTGCACCCCGGCTACGGGTTCCTCGCCGAGAACGCCGGATTCGCCGCAGCCGTCGCCGCGGCCGGGCTCGTCTGGGTCGGCCCGCCCCCGGAGGCGATCGCCGCCATGGGGGACAAGATCGCGTCGCGCCGGGCCGCCAACGAAGCCGGCGTCCCCAGCGTGCCCGGCACCCTCGACCCGGTGGGCGACGCCGCCGCGGCCCGCGCCTTCGCCGACCGCGAGGGCTACCCGATCGCGGTCAAGGCGGCCCACGGTGGCGGCGGCAAGGGGCTACGGGTCATCCGAGATCCCTCCCAACTGGAGGAGGGATTCCAGGCCGCCCGCCGCGAGGCCGACGCCTACTTCGCCAACCCCGAGGTCTACGTGGAGCGTTACCTCGACCATCCCCGCCACGTCGAGGCCCAGATCATGTTCGACGCCCATGGCAACGGGGTGTTCCTCGGCGAGAGGGACTGCTCGATGCAGCGCCGCCACCAGAAGCTCATCGAGGAGACTCCGGCCCCGGGCCTGTCCGCCGAACAGCGCTCGGCGCTGGCCGCCGACGCCCTGGCGGTGGCGCGGGCGACCGGGTACGTCAACGCCGGCACGGTCGAGTTCCTCATCGGAGCCGACGGCGGCCACTACTTCCTCGAGATGAACACCCGCATCCAGGTCGAGCACACCGTCACCGAGTTGGTCACCGGCATCGACCTCGTCAAGGAGCAGCTCCGGGTCGCCGCCGGCGAGGAGCTGGCGTTGGGAGTGGTGGAGCCGCGCGGCCACGCCATCGAGTTCCGGATCAACGCCGAGAACCCGGCCTCCGGGTTCCTTCCCAACCCGGGCACGATCGTCACCTACGGGGAGCCGGGAGGGCTCGGGGTGCGGGTCGACAGCGGGGTGCAGAGCGGCTCCGTGATCAGTCCCTACTACGACACCCTGGTCGCCAAGCTGGCGGTGTGGGGCCGGGACCGGGACGAGGCCATCGCTCGGGCTCGCAGCGCTCTCGCCTCCTTCGAGGTGACCGGCGTCGCCACCACCATCCCGGCCCACCTCCGCATCCTCGACACCGCCGAGTTCCTCTCCGGCGACTACTACACCCGGTTCGTCGAGGACCATCTCGACTTCACGGATCTGACGCCCGCCACCGCCCCCGCCCTGCCCCAGGACGAGGAACTCGACGAGCGGTCGATGACCGTCGAGGTGGGAGGGCGCCGCTACGTCGTGCGCTACTGGGCGCCGGTGATGGCCGTTCCCGCCTCGGGCGGGCAGCGTGCCGCCCCGCGCCGGCGGGCCCCGAAGCTGGGCCGGGCCGGCGGCGGGGGGGAGAACGCCGGCGTCGTCACCGCCCCGATGCAGGGGACCATCGTCAAGGTCCACAAGGCGGCCGGTTCCGCGGTGACGATCGGGGAGCCGGTGTGCGTGCTCGAGGCGATGAAGATGGAGAACGAGATCAAGGCCCCCACCTCGGGCGAGATCGTCGACCTGCGGGTCCAGCCCGGCGACACCGTCACCTCGGGGGCGGTGCTCATGGTGATCCGCTAGCGGTCTGCCGGCTCAGGCGGATCGGTACCGGCCGAACACGGCTCGCAACACTCCGGAGACCTCACCGACGGTGGCCTCGAGGCGCAGCGCCTCCTTCATCGGGAGGAGCAGGTTGCCGTCGCCGCGGGCGGTCTGCTCCAGCTCCGCCAGGGCCCGGGCCAGCGCCGCCCCGTCACGGGCGGCCCGCCGTGCCGCCAGGGCCGCCACCTGGGATCGCTCCACCTCCGGGTCGACGGCCAGTAGCTTCCCTTGTGGGGCCGCCGGGCCGGCGAACCGGTTGACGCCGACCACGACGACGTTGCCGCGGTCGACCGCCCGGGCGTGGCGGAACGCCGCTTCCTCGATCTGTTGCTGCTGGTAGCCGGCCTCGATGGCGCCGACCGCCCCACCGCGGCGGTCGACCTCGTCGATGAGAGCCCGCGCCTCCGCTTCGACGGCGTCGGTGAGGGCCTCGACGTAGTAGGAGCCGGCGAGCGGGTCGACAGTGGCGGTCACCCCGGTCTCGTAAGCGAGGATCTGCTGGGTACGGAGGGCGATGGTCGCCGCCTCCTCGGTCGGGAGACCCAGCGCCTCGTCGCAGGAGTTGGTGTGAAGCGACTGGGTGCCGCCGAGCACGGCGGCCAGCGCCTGGTAGGCGGTGCGCACCACGTTGTTGTGAGGTTGCTGGGCGGTGAGGGTCGACCCGGCGGTCTGGACGTGGAACCGCATCCGCCACGACTCCGGGGAGGCGGCCCCGACCCGCTCTCGCATCAGCCGGGCCCACAGGCGCCGGGCCGCCCGGAACTTGGCGATCTCCTCGAACAGGTCGTTGTGGGCGTTCCAGAAGAACGACAGGCGGGGCGCCAGCTCGTCGACGTCGAGACCGGCCGCCTGCGCCGCCTCGAGGTAGGCGAGCCCGTTGGCGAGAGTGAAGGCCACCTCCTGGGCGGCGGTGGAGCCGGCCTCCCGGATGTGGTAGCCGCTGATCGAGATCGTGTTCCAGTTCGGCAGCTCGTCCCGGCAGTAGGCGAGCAGGTCGGTGACCAGCCGCAGCGAGGGCGCCACCGGGTAGAGGTAGGTGCCGCGGGCGATGTACTCCTTCAGGATGTCGTTCTGGACGGTGCCGCGGATCAATGGCGGCGGCACCCCCTGCTCCTCGGCGACGAGCTGGTACAGCAGCAGCAGCACTGCGGCGGTGGCGTTGATCGTCATCGACGTCGTCACCTCGCCGAGGGGAAGGCCGTCGCAGAGGCGGCGCATGTCGGCCAGGGAGTCGATCGCCACCCCGACCCGACCCACCTCGCCGGCCGCCATCGGATCGTCGGAATCGAGTCCCATCTGGGTCGGCAGGTCGAAGGCGACCGAGAGCCCGGTCTGGCCGGCGGCGAGCAGGGCGGCGAAGCGGGCGTTGGTCTCCTCGGCCGACCCGAACCCGGCGTACTGGCGCATGGTCCAGAGCCGGCCTCGGTACATGGAGGGATAGGGGCCGCGGGTGAACGGGTAGCGGCCCGGCTCGCCGAGGGCCTCCGCCGCGTCCCAGCCGTCCCGCCGGGCCTCGTCGTAGACGGGTTCGATCTCGAATCCGGACCCGGTGCGATGCATCGTGTTGTCCTCGGACATCCCTATCATCCGCTGGCGGCGCCGGGTCGATGCTACCCGGGGAACTCTCCGCCCCCTCCGGACGTCTACAACCCGGGACATCCATGGATCCAAGCATTCACCTCATCGAACGCCGTGACCGCCGCGGCAAGCGCATCGCCGCCCTGGCGCTGCTCGCCGTCATCGCCGTGCTCAGCGCCTCCGTGGTCGGCGTCTTCGCCTTCCTCGAGACCAACGCCGCCTTCGGCACCGTCCAGGACCTCGAGGAGCGCTACATCTGCAACGCCTCCCAGTACGACCTGAGCTTCCCCGACCTGGGAAGCCTCTCGACGGTGTACACCTCCGACGGCGTGCTGCTGGGGGAGATGACCCTGCGCAACAGCCAGCCAGCCAAGTTCGTCGACATTCCCGAGATCGTGCGCGACGCCATGGTGGCGGCCGAGGACGGCGACTTCTACAAGCACGAGGGCATCGACTTCCGGGCCATCGCCCGGGCCGCCATCGCCAACGCCCAGAACTCGGACGACGGGATCCAAGGTGGCTCGACCATCACCCAGCAGATCGTCAAGAAGAACTTCCTCACCGAGGAGCGCACCATCGAGCGCAAGATCTGCGAGGCGGTGGTGGCCGCCGAGCTGGAACGGCGTTACACCAAGGATCAGATCCTCGAGTTCTACATGAACTCGCAGTTCTTCGGGTACAACGCCTACGGCGTCAAGGCAGCCGCCCAAGAATTCTACGGCAAGGACCTCGACGAGCTGTCGATCGCCGAGGCGGCGGCCATGATGGTGCCGATCCGCAACCCCAGCGTCTACGACATCCGCCTCCACGTCGACAGCGTGGTCGCCCGTCGCGACTCGGTGATCGACCAGATGCAGAAGCTCGGGTTCATCACCGCCACCGAGGCCCGCTCCGCCAAGGCGGAGCCGCTGGTGACCATCGAGCACGAGACACTGGAAGACCTGTCGCCGGCGGTGATGATCGCCGCCCGGGAGGACCTGCTCAACAGCCCCGAGTACGGCCTGGGCGACAGCTACCAAGAACGCAAGCAGTCCCTGTTCGGATGCCCCGCCGACGACACCGAGTGCGAGGGTGGCGGCGGGCTCAAGATCACGGTGACGGTGAACTACGCCCAGCAGCAGGAGGCGAACCGGATCCTGCGGTCGTGGTTCCGCGACCTCACCGGCCCCACCGGCGCCATCGCCATGGTCGACAACGAGACCGGCGCCATCCGGGTGATGGCAAGCGGCCTCGACTTCGGCGAGGACATCGCCGCCGGGCAGCGCCCCTACGACCTCGCCACCAAGGGGCGGCGCCAGGCCGGCTCGGCCTTCAAGCCGTTCGCCCTCATCTCGGGCCTCGAGAACGGCAGCCAGTACGGCTGGCCGATCACCCTCGGCACCTACTGGGACTACACCAGCCCCCAGGTCATCGACTGCGGCTACCCGTGCAGCCCTGAGGGCACCACCTGGACGGTGCGCAACGCCGGCGGTGGCGGCGCGGGCATCCGCACCCTCGAGGCGGCCACCTACCTGTCCACCAACACCGTCTTCGCCCAGGTGTCGCTGGCGGTGGGGCCGGAGAACATCGTCGACACCGCCCACAAGATGGGGATCGAGTCGCCGCTCAACCCGGTGCTCTCCATCGCCCTCGGTACCCAGTCGGTGAGCCCGCTCGAGATGGCGTCGGCCTACTCGACGATCGCGAACTACGGCGAGAAGGTCGACAGCTACCTGATCGAGCAGATCGAGGACGCCCAGGGCAACGTGCTCTACCAGCACGAGCCGCAGCGGGAGCGGGTGCTCGACGAGGCTCTCACCGCCGCCGTGGTCCGCACCCTGGAGAAGGTGACCAGCCAGGGCACCGCCTCCTTCGTCCGGGGGGAACTGGGGCGGCCGGTGGGCGGGAAGACGGGGACCGCCCAGAACTTCCGGGACGTGTGGTTCATGGGGTTCATCCCCCAGTACACAACGGCGGTGTGGGTGGGCTACCCCGACGCCCAGGTCGAGATGGTCAACTTCACCGTGTACAACGAGAAGGCGGGCCGGGAGCAGCACATCCAGCGTGCCTACGGCGGCACCGTGGCCGCTCCGGTGTGGGTCGACTTCATGCAGTGGGTGACCCAGGACCTGCCGGTGGAGGACTTCCCCCCCAATCCCGAGGGCATCGAGGCCTACTACCGGACGCCGAAGACCGAGGTGCCCGACGTGCTCGAGATGACCGAGGAGGACGCGAAGGACGCCATCTACAAGGCCGGGCTCCAGACCGACATCCAGATGGTGCCGTCGACCGAGCCGGAGGGGACCATCGTCGGCCAGGATCCCGCAGGGGGCACCGAGGTCACCCAGGGCTCGACCGTCACCGTGCTCGTCTCCAGCGGGGTGCCGCCCGAGATGCCGGTGTTCATCAACCTGCCCATCGACGAGTTCGACGCCGCGCTCGCCGCCTTCAACGAGGAGAGTGCTCTCAACCTGACGTGGGTGCGGGTCGACGTCCCGGTGGAGGATCCCACCTCGTGGGACCGCATCGTCGGCACCGATCCTCCGCCCGGAGCCCTCGTCGAGGCCGAGCAGCAGATCACGGTGAGGGTCGGTGTCCCGCCGCCGGAGCCGCCCACGACCACCACGACGACGGTTCCCGCGCCCTGAGGGCGCCTCACCCGCCGGCGAGCCGCTCCTCGTAGACAGCCGCCTCTGCCTCGAGCAACGATGCCAGCAGCCGGAGGCGCGGCTCGACCCCGACCGTCTCCAGCACCTGCTGCCGATCGAGAGGGCCGAGCGGGGCGGCGTCGCAGACCGCCCAAGCGGCGTCGGCCGGTTCCGAGGGGAGATCCAGATCGGGGGACCCGACGTCCACCCCGGCCTCGGTGGCCAGGCCGAGCAGGCGGCGCCGGCTCGCCGCGGCAGCCTCGATCAGCGGCACCAGGGGCTCCCCGCTGGCCGGGTCGTCGAGGCAGATCGCCTCGGCCCGCGGATAGGGATCGTCGGCCCACCAACGGGTGACCCGGATACGGCGCTCACCGACGGCGGTCAGGACCAGGCGGGTGGTGCCGAGCCTCTCCACCCACGAGATCCGGGCCAAGGTGCCGACGTCGAACCGGGTGTCGCCTCCGCCCACCTCCGAGCCCCGCTCGATGAGCACCACCCCGAAGGCGCCGTCGTCGGCGAGCGCCTCGCCGATCATCCGCCGGTAGCGCGGCTCGAAGACCTGGAGCGGGAGCACGGCCCCGGGGAACAGGACCGTCCCCAGCGGGAACATCCGGGTGGCGCTCACCCACCCAGTATGCCCCTTTCGGCGGCGCCGGGACCGGCGCCGTCCCCGCCCCGACCCACCCTGCCCTAGCCTGGCGAGGCCCATGAACACCACTCCCCCGCTGCGGCGGCTCTGGCACTACGCCGATGGCTACCGGGCCCGCATCGTGCGGGCCTCGCTCTGGTCCGTGCTCAACAAGGCGCTCGACATCGCCCCCCCGGTGCTGATCGGGATGGCGGTGGACATCGTCGTGAACCGGGAGGCCTCCCTGCTCGGCCACCTCGGCTTCACCACGCCCCGTAGCCAGCTGGTGGCGCTGACCGTGGTGACCTTCGTGGTATGGGCGCTGGAGTCGCTCTTCGAGTACCTGCTCGGCATCGAATGGCGCAACCTCGCCCAGATCATCCAGCACGAGCTGCGGATCGACGCCTACTCCCACATGCAGCACCTCGAGATGGCGTACTTCGAGGACCGGGCCTCGGGCGAGCTGCTGGCGGTGCTCAACGACGACGTCAACCAGCTGGAGAGATTCCTGGACCGGGGCGCCAACGAGGTGATCCAGGTCCTGACGACGGTGCTGCTCATCGGCGCCATCTTCTTCGCCCTCGCCCCCCGGATCGCCTGGCTCGCCTTCGTCCCGGTGCCGGTGATCCTGTGGGGCTCGTTCCGCTTCCAGCGCCGCATCGAGCCCCACTACGCCGCGGTCCGCGAGCAGGCAGCCGCCGTCAACAGCCAGCTCGCCAACAACCTGGGCGGCATCGCCACCATCAAGGCCTTCACCGCCGAGGAGCGGGAGGTGGGACGGATCGGGGTCGAGAGCGACCGCTACCGGGAGGCGAACCGGGGCGCCATCGCCCTCAGCTCCGCCTTCTCCCCCCTCATCCGGGTGATCGTGCTCGTCGGATTCACCGCCACCCTGCTGTGGGGCGGCTTCCTCACCCTCGACGGCGGCCTGTCGGTCGGCTTCTACAGCGTCCTGGTGTTCCTCACCCAGCGGCTGCTGTGGCCGCTGACCCGGCTCGGGGAGACCTTCGACCTCTACCAACGCGCCATGGCCTCGACCCGGCGGGTGCTCGACGTGCTCGACACCGAGGCGTCCGTCATCTCCGGCACCGTGCCCCTCGATCAGGTGGAGGGCCGGGTGGAGTTCACCGGGGTCGGCTTCGGCTACGACCCCGGGTTCCCGGTGCTCCACGACGTCTCCTTCTCCATGCCGGGGCGGGAGACGATCGCCTTCGTCGGCCCGACCGGATCGGGAAAGACGACGCTGGTCAAGCTGCTGCTCCGCTTCTACGACGTGCACCAGGGAACGATTCGCCTCGACGGCCACGACATCCGCACCCTCCGCCTCCGCGACCTGCGGGAGGCGGTCGCCCTGGTGAGCCAGGACGTCTTCCTGTTCCACGGCACGGTGCGGGACAACATCGCCTACGGGCGGCCCGACACCTCCGACGACGAGATCCGGCGAGCCGCCGAGATCGCCGAAGCCCACGAGTTCATCGCCGATCTCCCCGCCGGCTACGAGACCATCGTCGGCGAACGGGGCCAGAAGCTCTCGGGCGGGCAGCGGCAGCGAATCTCGATCGCCCGGGCGGTGCTCACCGACTCCCGCATCCTGGTGCTCGACGAGGCCACCTCGGCGGTGGACAACGAGACCGAGGCCGCCATCCAGCGCTCCCTGGCGCGGATCGCCCACGACCGCACCACCCTCGTGATCGCCCACCGGCTCTCCACCATCCGCCACGCCGACCGCATCTACGTGCTCGACGCCGGCCGCATCTGTGAGGTCGGCACCCACGAGGACCTGCTCGCCGAGGACGGCCTCTACCGGTCCCTGTGGAACGTGCAAACCGGCGAGATCGTCGCCTAGCGGGGCACCCGCAAGGCGATCTTTCGCGACCCGGCCACGAGACTCTTGCAGTCACTTGTGGTTACTTGATATCAAGTGCCTATGAGTTCACTCCAGTCCTCGACGGCGCCCGGGAGCCTCCTTGATGTCCGTCCTCCCATCATGGATTCCGCGCCATTCCCGGGCGCCGTCGGGCCCACCGCCCCGATCCGGCCCACCGCGGTGCCCCGCCCCTTCGTCCATCCCCGGATCTGGGACGCCGGACCCGGCGGGCTGCCGGTGGACCATCCCTACGTCCGCCGCTACTGGACCGCCGCCATCGGCGCGGGAGCGGTCGCCGACCTGCTCCGACTCGCCACCGCCGCACGCCGCGATCGCTCCCTGCGCCGCCCCCACTCCCTCCCCGCCCTCATCCGGGCGAGCCTGGTCCGGATTGCCGACGGCCAGATCCAGGTCCGCACCCGCATCCCCCACCTCCCGCCACACCTGGCCCGGCGCCTCCCACCCCGACTCCGCCGCGAGCACGACCGCGTCGCCGGCGGCGAACGAGAGGACTGTCGCGCCTGATAGCGTGGGGCGCATGGAGTTCACCGTCGAAGCCGCCGTGGCCGCCCTCGCCGACCGCACCAACATCCTGGTCTTCACCGGAGCCGGGATCTCCACCGAGTCGGGAATCCCCGACTTCCGCAGCCCCGGAGGATTGTGGACCCGGCTCAACCCCGACGACTTCACGCTCAGCCGCTACCTGAGCGACCCGGAGGTGCGGGCCAAGTCGTGGGGAGCCCGCTTCCCCCGCCTCTACGGCGGCAGCACTCCCAATCCGGCCCACCACGCCGTCGTCGACCTCTGGAAGGCGGGCCGTATGGTGGGCTGCGTCACCCAGAACATCGACGGCCTCCACCAGGCGGCCGGGCTGCCGCTCGACACCATTGCCGAGTTGCACGGCAACGCCGACGGCATCGCCTGCGTCACCTGCGGTGCCTCAGCCGACGTCTCCGAGGTCGAAGCCCGCTGGCACGGTGGCGACCGTGATCCCCGGTGCACCCTCTGCGGCGGCATCCTCAAGTCGACCATCGTCTTCTTCGAGGAGATGCTGCCGGGGCCGCCGATGGAGCAGGCTCAGAGCTGGATCGGGCAAGCCGACGCCGTGATCGCCGTCGGCTCCAGCCTCTCGGTGTTCCCCGCCGCCTACATCCCGCTCGAGGTGGCGGGACGGGGTCACCCGCTGGTCATCATCAACCGGGGACCGACCGAGTTCGACGACCGGGCCACGGTACGGGTCCGTGGCATGGCGGGCACGATCCTCCCCCAGCTCGTGGCCGCCCTCACCGCCCCGTAGCGTCCCGGATCCCGCAACGGCGCCGGCCCACTAGCGTCCCCTTCATGCCGCCGACCTATCACGAGCTCGTCGCCCAGGCCAAGTCGCGGATCCGGGAGATCGCGGCGGCGGAGCTGGAGCCGCGCCTTGGCGAGGTCCTGCTCGTCGACACCCGGGAGCCCTACGAGCATGCCCTCGGCACCCTGCCCGGCGCCGTGCTCGTGCCGCGCGGTGTGCTCGAGTCACAGCTCCCTGCCGTCGCCCCCGATCGGGACCGCGAGATCGTGGTCTTCTGCGCGGTCGGGAATCGCTCGGCGCTGGCGGCGGCCGCCCTCCAGGAAGCCGGCTACACCCGGGTTTCGTCCCTCGCCGGGGGAATCCGGGGCTGGGCCTCCGCCGGGTATGCGATCGCCGCCGCACCGCTCTCCCCCGCCACCGACCACCTCGTTCGCTACCAGCGTCAGCTGGTGCTGCCCCAGGTGGGCGAAAAAGGGCAACGCCGCCTGCTCGCCTCCAAGGTCGCCATCGTCGGAGCCGGCGGCCTCGGGTCCCCCGCCGCCCTCTACCTCGCCGCCGCCGGGGTCGGCACCATCGCCCTGATCGACGGCGACAGGGTCGAGGTCTCCAACCTGCAGCGCCAGATCCTCCACGACTCCCACCGGGTGGGCCAGCCCAAGGTGGAATCGGCCCGACGCACCCTGAGCGACCTCAACCCCGAGGTCGAGGTCCGCACCCATCCGGTTCGCCTCTCCGCCGCCAACGCCCTCGAGCTGCTCGGTGGGTACGACGTCGTGGTCGACGGGACGGACAGTTACCCCACCCGGTATCTCATCAACGACGCCTCGCTCCACCTGCGGGTCCCGGTGGTGCACGGTTCGGTGTTCCGTTTCGAGGGGCAGGCCACGACGTTTCTGCCCTACGCCGGGCCCTGCTACCGGTGCCTCTTCCCGGCGCCGCCACCGCCGGAGCTGGCCCTCCCCTGCGCCGAGGCCGGGGTGCTCGGGGCCGTCCCCGGCATCGTCGGATCGATTGAGCCGCCGAGACCCTCAAGCTGCTGCTCGGGATCGGCGAGCCGTTGGTGGGACGGCTCCTCACCTACGACGTCCTCGGCCAGTCACCGCTACTGCTCCGCTTCGACCGGGATCCGGAGTGTCCGGCCTGTGGTGACGAGGCGCACCCGCCGGAGCTGGTCGACTACGACGAGACGTGCACACCTGGAGGCGGGGCCGGCTGAGGCCGGCGAGGATCACTCGCAGAGGGGATGCAGGCCCGGGACCCGACCGTAGCGCACCATCGGCTCCTGCACCGGCGGCGCCACCGCATCCTCGACAGCGACGGGTTCCGCTTCGGGCCGTGTCGCCGCCGGAGGAGTTGCCGGCTCCGGCGCGGTCGCCGTCGCGGGCTGGTCGGCCGGTTCCGGTTCCGGGACCGGATCGGCGGGCGAGGCCGGATCCGGGTCGGGGGCAGGCGGCGTCGGGTCGGGTTCCGGCGCGGGATCGGGCTCGGCCGGGGTGACCAGGCCGGCCGCGCCCTTCATGAACACCACGGTCACCCACAGCTCGTCTGACCCCTGAGCCACCCCGACGCCGACGTAGTTGTAGTCGCCGAGGATGTTGCCCCGGTGGCCGGAGGAGCGCATGAAGGCGTTGTGGATGGCGTCGGCACTCGGACCGACGCCGACGTTCTCCCCCAACCCGATCCAATTGGAGCACACCGAGCTCAGGTTGGGATTGTGGTAGAGCGAGTCGGCCGCCAGCATCTCGTTCGCATGCGCCCGGGCGTCGTCCACCAGGTCCCAGTACACCTCGACGGGCGCCAGCCCTTCGGCGGCACGTGCTGCGTTGATCTTCGCCACGAAGGAACCCTCGGCCGAGGCGTGGGCCGCCGGCACGGCGAGGCCGGCGAGCAGGACCGTGAGCATCGCCAGGAAAGAGAGTGTCCGCCGCAGCGGTACCATCTGGAAGACCCCTTACGGAAAGTAGCTGAAATTGCTACTTTCCGTATCGTCACGAGGTCCTCAGACTTGAGGATTCAGAGTGGTCGAGACGACCACGTAGTGTGGTTTGGGGGGTGATTCAGCCGGCGAGCTGCTCGGCGAGTGCCACCAGGGTCCGCACCCCGAACCCGGTGCCTCCCTCGGAGGTGTAGTCCGCCGCGGCGTCGGCCCGGGCAGGACCCGCGATGTCGAGATGCACCCACGGGATATCGCCGACGAACTCTGCCAGCAGCAGGGCGGCCGTGATCGCCCCCCCGTAGGAGCCACCGATGTTCTTCATGTCGGCGACGGTCGAATCGATCTCCTTGCGGTACTCGGGCTCGAGCGGCAACCGCCACACCTTCTCCCCCGCCTCCCGGGCAGCCGCCTCCACCGTGGCGGCAGCGTCGTCGTTGTTGGCGAGCAAGCCGCCCACCCTGGAGCCGAGCCCGACCCGGCATGCCCCGGTGAGGGTGGCGATGTCGACGATCAGATCGGGTTCGCCCTCGGCGGCCAGGGAGAGGCCGTCGGCCAGCACCAGGCGCCCCTCGGCGTCGGTGTTGAGCACCTCGATCGTCTTGCCGTTGCGAATCCGGAGCACGTCACCGGGACGTTGGGCGCTGCCCCCCGTCATGTTCTCGGTGAGCGGCGCCACCGCGGTGACGTCGATCGCCAACCCGAGCCGGGCGATCGCCTGCATGGCGCCTACCACTGCGGCGGCCCCGGACATGTCCGTCTTCATGGTCTCCATGCCCTTGGCGGTCTTGATCGAGAGCCCGCCGCTGTCGAAGACGATGCCCTTGCCGACCAGCGCCAGGGACGAGGTGGCTCCCTCCGGTCGGTGGCGCATCACCACCATCCGGGGCGGATTGTCGGCTCCGGCGGCAACCCCGAGCAGGCCGCCGAACCTCTCCGCCGCGCACTCCGCCTCGTCGTAGACGGACACCGAGAACCCGGCCTCCTTCCCGATCTCGACGATGCGCGCCGCCAAGGTCGCCGGGGGCTTGGCCCCGGCCGGTTCGTTGATGAGGTCGCGGGCAAGAGCGACCGCCCCGGCCACAACCCGGCCGTGCTCGATGCGCTCGCCGGCTCCCTCCCCGGCGCCGGCGAGCACCAGCTGCTCGGTGAGGATCGGCGGAGGGTCGGAGCGGTACTTGTCGAAGTGGTACTGGCCGAGCAGGAACCCGACCGTTACCAGCTCGGCGGCGTCGTCGATCCCGATCTGGTGCAACGTCGTCGCCACGATGCGGTGGCGGGTCAAGGCCCGCCCGGCAGTGCCGGCCACCCGCCGCACCGTCTCGGCGTCCACCTCGGCCCCGACCCCAGCGAACACCACCTCGTCGTAGTCGATGCGCTCCCCGCCGGGAACCGAGGCCAGCTGCCCCAGCTTCCCCGTGAAATCGGCGCGGTCCAGGTAGCCCTCGAGCCAGCCCCCGAGCAAGCCCGCGGCCCAGTCGGCCCCCGGTCCCCACACCCGTTCCTCGAACACCGGCACCACGAGGGCATCGCCCGACGTCTCCTCGACCTCGGCTCCGGAAACGATCTCGATCACAGCTCCTCCTCCTCGTCGCGGCTCGGGGTCCACGTGCGCTCGATCGCCCGCACCAGCACGTACAGGTAGTCGGCCAGCCGGTTCAGGTAGGGCACCACCAGCGAATCCTGCTGCCCCTCCGTGGTGTGGTGCGCCACGGCGCGGCGCTCGGCGCGGCGCACCACGGTCCGGGCCACGTCGAGGGCCGCCGCCAGCCGGGACTCGCCCGGAACGACGAAGCCGGTGGGCATGCCGCGGCCGGCCACGATCCGGTCGATCGCCGCCTCCAGGGCCTCCACCATGGCGGCGTCGACCCGGCTCACCCCCGGCTCCAGCCCGGAGACCTGGGCGGGTGAGGTCGCCAGCTCCGCCGCCACCACGAACAGCTCCCGCTGGATCCGCAGGATCTCGTCGCCGACCGGGTCGGCGGCGGGGACCTCGGCTCGGGCCACCCCGAGGAAGGCGACGGCCTCGTCGACGGCGCCGTACGCCTCGGGTCCGGTGGCGTCCTTGGAGACCCGACCCCCCCGGAACAGTCCGGTGGACCCGTCGTCACCTCGCCGCGTGTAGATCTTCACCCCGGTCAGCCTAGAGACTGCACGGCGGTGCGCCGCCGCAGCCCGACACCGCCCGGCTGGCGCACCCGAGGCCTGGAACGGCGGGCCGGAGCCCTCATCCGTAGGCAAGCATGCGACCGACCACGGTCACCCCGAAGGCAGTGAGCACCGCCAGGTAGCTGAGCCCGGTGGCGGCCATCACCCCCGAGTAGCGCGGTTCCCGCAGCGACAGCGACACCGCCACGATCAGGAGGCCAGTCGCCACCACCAGCGCCACGAATGCCCACACGGTGGCCGTCTCCGCCGACCCCAGCGCCCCCGCCGCCACCAGCACCACCGTGTCGGCCACCAGCCCGAGGCCCCCCACCAGGGCGAGGACCTGGAGCGCCCATCTCGGGAGGCGGGGATCGACCAGGTACCAGTGGCCGAGCACCATCTCCACCGTGACGCCTCCGAGCAGGATCGCCCCGGTGATGGCGGGCAGCAGCAGAGAATCGGCGGAGGCGACGGCCAGCAGGACCAGCGAGGCGGCGGCGAGGCACACCACCGCGATCCGGGGGCGCCGGGCGGCCACCCCGGCGGCAGCGACGAGCACCATGGCGATCACCGCCCGGCGGTCGTCGGTGGCCACCACCAGCCCGCTCCCGAACAGCACCACTACCGTCGCCATCAGCCAGCCGAACCCGGGGCCGACGATCCGCCACCAGGCGACCAGGCCCGCCAGGGCCGCCATCCCGGCGGTCCACATCGCCAGCACCAACGCCGGGGTCAGCTGGACCGCAGCCGGGACCGCGCCCGGCATCTCGATCACCGGCCGGACCGCATCACGCCAGCCACTGCTCCAGCCGGGCCGCGACCTGATCCGCAGTGAACCCGAACTGCTCGGCGATGACCTCCGCCGGGGCCGAGGCCCCGAAGTGGTCGATGCCGAGCCGCAGGCCGGAGCGACCGGTGATCTCGGCCCAGCCGAAGGTGACACCGGCTTCCAGCGAAGCGATCGGCAGTCCCTCCCCGAGCACCTCGCGGCGATAGGCCTCGTCCTGGGCGAAGAACGCCTCCCAGCACGGCAACGACACGACCCGCAGCGAACGGCCTTTGGCGGCGAGCTGCTCGGCGGCTTCGAGGGCGACCCACAGCTCCGAGCCGGTGGCGACGAGTACCGCCTCGGTCCCGGCACGGGCCACGTAGCCGCCGCGGGCGACGGGTACCCGGTCGGGAGGTCCGAGCGGGATCGACTGCCGGGTCAGCACGAGGGCGGTGGGGCCCTCGGTGCGGTTGAGGGCCACCTCCCAGGCTCCGGCGGTTTCCGCCGCGGTCCCGGGGCGGATCACCCACAGTCCGGGGATGGCGCGCAGGGCGGCGACGTGCTCCACCGGCTGATGGGTGGGGCCGTCTTCGCCGAGGAAGATCGAGTCGTGGGTCCACACCCAGACACTCGGCGCTTCCATGAGGGCACCGAGGCGGACCGCCCCCCGCATATAGTCGCTGAAGGTGAGGAAGGTCGCCCCGTAGCCGCGGAACCCGCCGTGCACCGTGATCCCGTTCACGATGGCGCCCATGGCGTGCTCCCGCACCCCGAAGCGGAGGTTGCGGCCGCTCCGGTTCTCCCGGGTGAAGTCGCCTGCGTCCTTGATGAGGGTATTGGTGGAGCTGGCGAGGTCGGCGGCACCGCCGATGACATCGGGACGGGAGGCGGCGAACGAGTTGAGCACCTTGCCTGCGATCGACCGGGTGGCCGCCTTGGTCCCCGGCTCGCCGGCCGGGACGTCGAGGTGCACCGGCGCCGGGCTGAAGTGAGCCTCCCAGGCGGCGGCGAGATCCGACTGCTCGGCCGTGATCATCTGGAAGCGGCGCTCCCACTCGCTGCGGGCCTGCCGCCCCCGATCCATCGCGCTCGAGAAGAAGGCGGTCACCTCGGGCGGGACGTGGAACGGCGGGTAGTCCCAACCCATCAGCTCCTTGACCTTCGCCACCTCCTCCTCGCCGAGCGGCGACCCGTGAGCGGCGGCGGTGTCCTGCTTGGCCGGGCTCCCGTAGCCGATGTGGGTCTTGCAGGCGATGAGCGAGGGCCGCTCTTCTTCGGCGATCGCCTCCCGCAGCGCCTCCTCCACCGCCACCCGGTCATGCCCGTCGACGCCGAGGGTGTGCCATCCGTAAGACGCGAACCGCTGCGGCACGTCCTCGCTGAACGCCAGCGACGCGGGACCGACCAGCGTGATGCCGTTGTCGTCGTAGAGGTAGACGAGGCGGCCGAGGCCGAGGTGTCCGGCGAGGGACGCCGCTTCGGAGGCGACCCCCTCCATGAGGTCGCCGTCGGAGACGAAGGCGTAGGTGTGGTGGTCGACGAGGTCGGGACCGAACCTGGCCCGCAGATGCTCCTCGGCGATCGCCATGCCGACCCCGTTGGCGAACCCCTGACCGAGCGGCCCGGTGGTGGTCTCGATGCCGCGGGCCTGGTCCCGCTCCGGGTGGCCCGGAGTGGGCGACCCCCACTGCCGGAAGTTGGTGAGGTCCTCCAGCGTGAGCGGGAACCCGGCAAGGTGGAGCAGCGAGTACAGCAGCATCGAGGCGTGCCCGTTGGAGAGCACGAACCGGTCCCGGTCGAGCCACTCCGGATGCTCCGGGTCGACCGTGAGGAACTTGGCCCAGAGCACCACCGCGAGATCCGCCATGCCCATCGGCGCCCCCGGGTGACCCGAGTTGGCCCGCTGCACGGCGTCGATCGAAAGCGCCCTGATCGTGTTGACCGCCAGTTGTTCGATGTTATCCGTCATCTGTTCCTCCCGTTGCGGCGCCAGCGTAGTGAGCCCGCCTTCAGCCGACGATCCCGAGGTCCCGCGGCGACTGGTTGAGCCGCTCCGCCCCGGTGTCGCCTACCACCACGATGTCCTCGATTCGTATCCCGAACTCGCCGGGCAGGTAGATCCCCGGCTCGATGGAGAAGGCCATGCCGGCGCCGAGGGCGAGATCGTTGCCGGCGACCAGGTACGGCTCCTCGTGGACCTCGAGCCCGATCCCGTGCCCGGTGCGGTGGATGAAGAAGTCGCCGTAGCCGGCGTCGTCGATCACGGCCCGGGTGGCGCGGTCGATCTCCTCCGCCGCCACCCCGGGCGCCACCGCGGTCACCCCCACCTCCTGGGCGCGGCGCACCACTTCGTACGCCTCCAGGAAGGCCGCCGGCGGTGGCCCGACGTGGAAGCAGCGGGTGGTGTCGGAGTGGTACCCGTCCACCGATCCCCCGAAGTCGACCACCACCGCGTCTCCCGCGGTGACGACTCGCCCGCCCGGTTCGTGGTGGGGCGACGCCCCGTTGGGACCGGAGGCGACGATGGTGAAGGCGGCCGACTCGTGACCTTCCTCGACCGTCATCTCGGCGACGAGGCGGGCCAGCTCCCGCTCGGTGCGACCGGCAAAACGCTCCTCACGAAGGCGAAGGGCCACCCGGTCCGCCGCGGCACCGGCCCGGCGCAGCCGTTCGATCTCGCTCGGTTCCTTGCGGAGGCGGAGCCGGGTCATGAGCGGCCCGGCCGGTTCGAATCCGATCTCGGGTCGCCTTGCCTGAAGCCCGAGCACGAAGCGGGCCCAGGTGCTGTCGCCCACCGCGACGCTTCGCGCCCCTCCCAGCAACCCGGCGACGATGCCGACCGGATCCTCGGTCTCCCCCCATGGGCGCAGCGAGAAGACGCCGGGCCGGGGCACCACCCGCGGTGCCTCGAGTTCCGGTACCGCCAGGACCGGTTCCCCGCGGGCGGGAACGACCGCCATGGTGAGGCGCTCCATCGGCGTCGCCCGGTAGCCGGTGAGGTAGGGCAACCCGGCCCCGACCGACAGCAGGAGTGCATCGATGCCGCGCTCCGCCATGGTGGCCCGGGCCCGTTCCATCCGGCCCGGGTAGTCGAACCCGGTCAGGTCGCTCATCGCTCCGCGGCCGCCAGCGACTCGCGGGCGTGATAGGAGGACCGAACCAGCGGGCCCGCTTCGACGTGGCCCAGCCCGAGCCGGGCCCCCTCGGCCCGGTAGCGGGCGAACTCGTCGGGATGGACGTAGCGGTGGATGGGACGGTGGCGGGGGGTGGGCCGCAGGTACTGGCCGATCGTGACGATGTCGACACCGACCGCCCGCAGGTCGGCGAGGGCCCCCCGCACCTCGTCCTCGGTCTCGCCCATCCCCACGATCAGCCCCGACTTGACGGTGCCGGACGGGTTGTGCCACTTGGCGCGGGCGAGCAGCGCCAGCGAACGGCCGTAGCTGGCGGCGGTGCGGATCTCCCGCTGCAGCCGGAGCACGGTCTCGGTGTTGTGGTTGAGCACGGACGGCTTTTCGCCCATAACGACGTCGAGGGCATCGAGGTCGCCTTTGAAATCCGGGATGAGGACCTCCACGTCGCATCCGGGCACCTCGGTGCGGATGCGGCGGATGGTCGCGGCGAAGATCTCGGCCCCGCCGTCGGGGAGGTCGTCGCGGTTCACCGAGGTGAGCACGGCATGACGGAGCCCCATCGCCGCCACCGCCTCGGCGGCGCGGGCCGGCTCGTCCCGGTCGACCTCGCCGGGGCGGCCGGTGGTGACGTCACAGAAGGAGCAGGCCCTGGTGCAGCGATTCCCGAGCAGCATCAGGGTCCCGGTGCCCTGCGACCAGCATTCGTAGATGTTGGGGCAACCCGCCTCGACGCAGACGGTGTTGAGGTCGAGGTCGCTCACCAGCCGCTCCAGATCGTGGTACCCGCGGCTGGCGGTGTCGGCCCGCACCCGCATCCACTCGGGCCGGGGTGGCTCCCCGGGGAGCACACCGTTGATGGCGATCGGGGTCGCCTCCCTCCCCTGCGGGCTGAACACCCCGGCGGCGACCATACGATCGACGTCAAAACTGCGCCGGGCTCCCGGTGCGAAGGCACCGAGCTGGGTCTCGGCCGCGGCGAAGCCGAAGGTGGCGGCGACGTGCGGCAACAAGGCCGCGACGGTCTCCTCCAGGCTGACGGATCGGCCGAGCAGGGCGCGCAACGAGGTGACGGGACGCCCCGCGATGCCGCAGGGCACGATGTTGCGGAAGTACTCCATGGCCGGATCGACGTTGAGGGCGAAGCCATGCATCGACACGCCGCGTCCCACCCGCACCCCGATGGCGGCGATCTTGCCGGCGTCGGTCCATACCCCGGTGAAGCCGGGCTCGGCCCACGCTGCGACCCCGAGGTCGGCGAGGGTGGCGATCAGCATCTGCTCGATGCGCCGGACGTGGCCCACCATGTCGAACCCACCGGTGAGGGCGGGGACCGCGAAGATCGGGTAGCCGACGAGCTGGCCCGGGCCGTGGTAGGTGATGTCGCCGCCCCGATCCACGTGGTGCAGTTCGGCCCCGATGGCGTCGAGCAGCTCGGGGGCGACCAGCAGGTTGGATCCGTCGCCGTTGCGGCCCACCGTGTAGGTGTGGGGATGCTCCAGCAACAGCAGGTAGTCCGCCGCGCTGCGGCCACCGACCCTGCCTTCCCAGATCGCCCGCTGCAGATCCCACGCCTCGCGGTACGGGAGGCGGCCCAACCACCTGATCCGCACGGTATCCCCGGAGGGAACCGCCAGGGTCACGTCAACTCCTGCTCCCAATCCCACGATTCGAGGTTCTGCTTGATCCGGCCCAGGAAGAGTGCTGCGGTCGAACCGTCGAAGACCCGGTGATCCCAGGTGAGGCCGAGGTAGCCGATGTGCCGGATGGCGATCGTGTCCGTCCCGTCGGGCAAGGTGACCACCGCCGGGCGTTTGGCGACCGTCTCGGTGGAGAGGATCGCCACGTTCGGGACGTTGATGATCGGCGCCGACATGAACGACCCGAACGGGCCGGGGTTGGTGATGGTGAACGTACTGCCCTGCAGGTCGTCCAGCTCGAGCTTCCCGGCCCGGGCCTTCTCGGCCAGGGCACGGATGCCGCGGGCCAGGCCCGTCATGCGGAGGCCTTCGGCCCCCCGCAGCGTCATGACGACCAGGCCGGTCTGGTTCATGTCGACCGCGATGCCGAGCTCCACTCCCTGGTGAAACACCTGGGTGCCTTCCTCCAGGTTGAAGGCGGAGTTGACCACCGGGTAGGCGGCAAGGGCGTCGATCGTCGCCCGGGCGATGAACGGCAGGTAGGTGAGGGAGAACCCCTCATGTTGCTTCCAGGCGGCACGGTGGGCCTGGCGCACCTGCTCGACCGGGGTGTAATCGACCTCGACGGAGGTCCACACGTGGGCGGCGGTGCGCTTGGCGTTGACCATGTTCTCGGCGATGACCCGCCGTAGCCGGGGGATCTCCTCCTCCCGAGCTCCGACCTCGGATGCCGGCACCACCGGCGGGGCGGAGGCGGCCGCGGCGGCGGACGGCGCCGGCGGCGGGGCCGTCGGCGGCGGGGCCGGGGCTCCGGACGGCTCGAAGGTGACGGTGGCCGTGGGGGCGGTGCCAGGGGCGGGAGGTGCCGCCGGTGCCAGCGGTGGTACCGCGCCGGCGCCGGCGCGGGCGACCCCGGCGTCGATGAGGGTCATCACGTCCTTGCGGGTGATGCGCCCTCCCTCGCCGGTCCCGGCCACCAGGTTGAGGTCGATCCCATGCTCGGCGGCGAGCCGGCGCACCACCGGGGACAGCACCGTGCGGCGCGGGGAGTCGGGGGTGGCCTCGGGCAGCGGGGCGGCAGTGGCCGCCGGCGTGGTCGCCGCCGGTTCTGGTGCGGCAGGCGCCGGTGCCGCCTCTGCAGCCGGAACCTCCACAGCCGGAACCTCCACAGCCGGAACCTCCACAGCCGGAACCTCCACAGCCGGAGCCTCCACAGCGGGAGCCTCCGCGACGGGAGCCTCGTCGGCCGACGCGATCACCGCCAGCGGGGTGCCCACCGTCACGGTCTCGCCCTCGGCGACCAGGATCTCCTGGACGACTCCGGCGGCGGGGGAGGGCACCTCGGTGTCGACCTTGTCGGTCGAGATCTCGAGAAGCACCTCGTCGACTTCGACGGTGTCACCGGGCTGCTTGGCCCAACTGAGGATGGTGCCCTCAGTGATGGTCTCACCGAGTTGGGGCATCGTGACCGTTACGGCCATGGGTGCGCTCTCCTTCTGGTCTCTCCCAAACCTACCCGCGGTTCGCCGGGCATCAGTGCAGGGCCCGTCCCGCCGAGGCGAGCAAGGTCTCCCCGATGGCTTCGGCGATCGTCGGGTGGGCGTGGATGAAGGCGGCCGCTTCGGCGGGAAGCGCCTCCCACGCCACGGCGTACATCAACTCGTGAATCAGCTCGCCGGCCACCGGGCCCACCACGGTCGCACCGAGGATCGGGCCACCCTTCTCGGCGACCACCTTCACGATCCCGTCGGTGTGGCCCACGATGATGGCCCGCCCCACCCCTCGCATCCCGTGGGTGGTGACCTCGACGTCGAAGCCGGCCTCGCGGGCCCGGGCCTCGGTGAGGCCCACGCTCGCCACCTCCGGATGGGTGTAGACCACCAGCGGGATGGCACGATGGTCGACCGGGGCGGGCGACCCGGTGGCGATGTAGGTGACGGCGGCGATGGCCTCGGCGAAGGCGGCATGGGCGAGCTGCTGCGTGCCGGCGACGATGTCGCCCACCGCGAAGATCCCGGGCTCGCCGGTCTCCATGGTGGCAGGGTCGACGACCACGAAGCCGCGGTCGATCTGCACGTTGGTGGTCTCGAGCCCGACCCCGTCGGTCAACGGGGCCCGACCCACCGCCACCAGCACGACGTCGACCTCGACCGAGTCGTCACCGAAGGGAACCACCACGCTGTCGTCGCGTTTCTGGGGGCGATCGACCGTCACCCCGGTCTCGACGACGACGCCCTTCTCCTTGAGGGCGCGCTGCAGGATCTTGGCGGCCTCCGGCTCCAGGCCGGGCACCACCTGGTCCATGACCTCGAAGAGGTGGACGCTGGCGCCGGTCTCTGAGAGCACCGCGGCGAACTCACACCCGATGGCGCCGGCACCGACGATGGCGACCCGATCGGGCCGCTGCTCCCAGTCGAGCGCCTCGTTGCTCGACACGACGAGCCGGCCGTCGAAGTCGTACCCGGGAATCGTGCGGGGCACCGAGCCCATGGCGAGGATGACGTGCTGCGCCTCGAGTTGCCGTGTCTCGCCGGCGTCGGAGACGACCGACACGCCGCCGGCGGCGAGCTTGCCCACCCCGGAGATCACGTCGACGCCGCGGGACTTCAGCAGACTCTGCAGCCCGCGCACCAACCCGCCCACCACCTCGTTCTTGCGCCGCAGCGCCGCCGACCAGTCGAGGGTCGGCTCGGCGACATTCACCCCGAAGGTGGCGGCCTCCCGCACCGTGGAGAGAACTTCGGCGGTCTGCAGCCAGGCCTTGGCGGGGATGCAGCCGCGCAACAGGCAGGTCCCGCCGACGGTGTCCTTCTCGACCAGCGCCACGTCGAGACCGAAGTTGTGCGCGTAGAGGGCGGCGGCGTAGCCGCCCGGTCCGCCCCCGATGATGACGACGTCGTACACCATGCCTCCGGGTTGCCGTCGAGAAAGGCCTTCACGGCCGAGGTTAGCGCGCCCGGGTCCCACGGTTCCCGGGCTCGCTGCGGCGCCGGATGCACGACACAACCCGGGCTACGCTGCCTCCCGGACCATGCAGACCCGCTACCTCCTGCTCGCCGCCCTCATCACCGGCCTCGCCATCCTGGTGGCGGCCGCGGTCTGGTTCGCCCGCCTCTGAGACCGCCCCGTAGACTCGGCCCATGCTGCCGGTCCCTCTCCCCGATCTTCGTGCCCTGGTGTCCGGAGCGACCGTGGTGGCGTTCGTGCCGCGTGGCTCCGTCTCCGCGGGAGACGAGGTGATCCTGCACCCGGCAGGGCCCCGGCCACCCTCGGCCCTCCAACCCGCCTACCGGGGCTGGGCCGAGGCCCCACCCCCCGACGGGGAGTGGTCCGCCGTCGTCGTCTCGGTCGACCCGGCGGGGATGATCGACGGGAGGGACCGATCCGCCGCCCACATCCTGGAGGAGGTCCCCGACGGCGACCTCCTGGTGCTACGGGTCTGCGGGCCGGAGGGCCCGGCGCTCGGTGACGAGGCGTTCGCGGCGCAGCGCCGTGCGGTCGAGGGTGCCCTCGAGTCGTGACGACGATTCCGGGACCACCCGGCATCCAGCTCGAGACCCGCTGGGACACGGCGGACGAACTGACCCGCGTCGCGGTGCTGTGCCATCCCCATCCCCTCGCCGAAGGGTCGATGCGGGCGCCGCTCATGGCCGCCATTACCCGTTCCCTGGTGCGGCGGGGTTTCGCCGTGCTGCGCTTCAACTTCCGCGGGGTCGGGCTCTCCACCGGCCGCCACGACTACGGGATCGGCGAGCTCGACGACGTCGCGGCGGCGACCGCCCATGCCGAGACGCGCTACCCCGATCTCCCGTGGGGCATCGCCGGCTGGTCGTTCGGCGGCACCGTCGCCCTGCGTTGGCAGGCACGGGATCGGGCCGAGATCCCTTACGTCGGCATCGCCCCACCGGTCGTCGGGGAAGGGGCGCTGCGCATGCCCGAGCCCGGATCCCTCCACCCCACCCCTCGCTCCTTCATCGTCGGTGACCGGGACCAGGTGATCGACGTCGACGCTCTCACCGGCTACGCCGCCGCCATCGGGGCGCCCGTCCACCTCCTGGAGGGGAGCGATCACTTCTTCCACCACCGGGAGGCGGAGGTGGCCCGCCTCGTCGCCGCCGGGCTCGGGGCCGACGTGAACGACGAGGAGCCGGAACAGGGCTGAGGAACTGCCGCGGCACCCGCCCGGCGGCGGGGCAGGCGGCCCGGCCGTCACGTGGCGGCGGAACCGCCCTCGATCAGCCGAAGAGCGTTGTCGTGGAGCACCGCCCGGCTCAGTTCGTCCGGCAGCCCGAGCGAATCCCATTCCGCCAGCCAGGCATCGGGCGACTCGAAGGGGAAATCACTCCCGAAGTGGACCCGGCCCGCCAGCGGGCCCCGGATCTGGGCCAGCAGCTCGGGACCCATCGTCTTCGGCGACTGCCCGGCGAGGCAGAGGTGCACGTTCCGCTTGTGGGAGGCGACGGCGATCGCCTCGTCCCGCCACAAGAGGCCGAAGTGGGAGAGCACGATCCGCAAGTTGGGGAAGCGGGCAGCCACCTCGTCGAGGTGGAGCGGCCGGGCGGGGTCGAGCACGATCCCCGAACCACCGGGGGAATCAGCCCCGAGGCGAGTGAAACCGGTGTGGATCAGGCACACGAGATCGTGCTCGGCGGCGGTCTCCCAGATGGGGGCGACCATCCGGGCCGAGGGCAGGAATCCCTGGGCCGCCGGGTGGAAGCTCAACCCGGCCAGGCCGAGCCGGGCGGTGTCGTGCACCCGGGCGACCGCCTCGGCTCCCAGGCTCGGATCCACCGAACCGAATCCCCAGAAGACATCCGGGGCGACAGCCACGATCGCGGCCACGTCCTCGCTGGAGAACGCCCGCTGCCGTGTCACCGACTCCGAGTTCCATCCGAGCAGCAGCGCCTTGCCGTCCCGCTCCCGGTAGAACTCGGCGAGAGCCTCGGGTGTCATCGGATCGAGGGCCGACCCGAGGTAGGCACGCAGGTCGTCGAGGTAAGGCGCGAGCGGCCCGTCGAGGAATTCCGGGACGGGCGGGTGCACGTGGGCGTCGATGAATCGCGTCACCGGGGACGGAACCCGCGATTGCGCGCCTCGGCGAGCGTGTCCGGCCCGAACGCCTGCAGCAGGTTGGCCCCCACCAGGTCCTCGGCTGTGACACGGTGCTCCAGCACGGCGAACGCGTCGGCATCGTCGCAGTCGTAGACGACCATGTCGTCCCGCGTGCCGACAAAACGGTGATCCTCGAATCGGCGGATCCGGCTCATTGACCTCTCCGGCGCTGCCTCCGATTCGCCAAGATACCCGGAGCGGCCCGGCAAAGGTAGTCGGGCCGTCCGCTCATCCGATCCGGGCCTCGCCGATCGAGACCGCGGCCTAGGCGTAGCGGGCGCGATCGGCCTGCCGCTCCCAGTACTCGCCGATGAGGTAGGCGACGGCCTTGAGCATCGACCGCTCCTGGACATCGTCCATTCTGCGCCGCTCCAGCTCGGTGAAGGCGACGTGGCCGGCCCAGGCACCGTGGACGAAGATCGGCACGTCCAGCTCGAGCAGCACCCCGGCCTCATCGTAGAGCTGCCGGGCCGGGCCGGTGAGGACGTCACGCCGGATCACGCACTCCCGACCGTGGGCCAGGATGTGGCGCTTCTCGTCGAACCAGGCCCACGGGACCAGCTCACGTTGCCGATTGCCGTCGTGGTCAGGGTCCGTCACGTGGACCTCCGCCACCAGCCGCATCGAGGACCCGAGCCGGAAGTCGTCCACGTTGCGGCGCACCACCACCGAGCGGGCCCCGGTGGCCGGGAGCAACGCCGCGATGGCGTCGTCGATCGTGCCGCGGCCGCCGAGCATCGACTCGGAACAGGTCTCGAGCGCATGCTCCATCGAGCCTTTGCGGGCCCGGTGCCGCTCGCGGGCGTGGTGGGCGACGATGCCGAAAACCCCGGCGAGCCCCAGCAGCGCCAACGACCCGCCCAGAATCAACGTGGCGGGACCTTCCCGGCCGCCGGGCCCGCGCACCGCGAGGTAGACCGCCAGGGCGACCCCCCCGGTCGACACCGCGGCGACAAAGCGCACCGCCTTGGCGAGCGGGAGCCGCAGGAACCCGACAGCGACGAGCAGGGCCCAGGGCCCGAGGAGCGACCAGAGCGGCGGTGCCACCGCCACCAGGGCGGCGAGCATGAGCACCGCGTCACGGCTGAGGCCGGTGAAGGCCACCGCCGATTTCGAGTAGAGCGCGTCACTGAGGCTGAGCACCGCAGCGAGCACCACCCCGAGCCCGACCCGGATGCCGATCGAATCCGACCACACCGCGCCGAGGGCGACCGCCCCCACTCCGCCGAGCACGCGCAGGCGGCGAAACCACCGCTCCCCGGGGTCGCGGATGCCGAACATCATGAACTCGGCAGTCGGATCCGCCCCGTAGCCCTGCTCTCTTCTCGCCACACCGATTGGGGCCGACCATCGGCTTGACATGGAGATCCCCCTGACGTGGGAATGGTCAACACGTTGTCTTCGGCATCACGGCGCCGGATCTACAGCAGGAAGGTAACGATCCCAGCGAGCCTGGCGACAGCCCGTCACGGGTGCTCCCCGCCCACGCCTTCAGGCTTCCCCGTCACCACCGGGCCCCCGGTCCGGCACCTCGCGAGTCTCTTCCTCGGACGCCGGTTCGGCGATGGCGCCGATCGACGCCAGGTACCCGGTCTGGTGCTCGAGCACCTCTCGGATCGCCGCCGGCGGGTAGGTGTGGCCGTGACGAGCGGCCTGCTCCCGGATCTCGCCGGCAACCTCGGGGCCCCCGATCACGAGCGGCGTCTCGGGACCGTCCTGCGCCACGCGGTGATGCAGGTACTGCATCTCCCACTCCAAGATGCGCCGCACGTCGTGGCGGGTCAGCAGCTCCCGGCCGGCGTCCGACAGGCGCTCGGTGATGTAGTCGACCGACTGGTCCATCCCGTAGACCACCGCCCGCTCCGGACGGCGGCGCCGCTCCTGCCACCAGAAGGCGGCGGCCACGACCCCGAGGAGTGCCAGTAGCCCCAGTGCCAGCAGCGCAGCGCCCATGACGCGATGGTACCGGGCAGGCCGCCGGGCCGGACCGCGGCGAGCGCCTTCGAGGACTGATAGCCTGCCCGCTGGCCCCAGGAGAGGACGATGTTCGACTTCAAGACGATGCGCCTGTTCTTCTCGTTGCTGGCCCTCGCCGCCAACGCCGCAGTGATCGGCGCCCTGCTGCTGGCGCTCGGGGCACGGTTCTCCGACACCTTCTCCCGCTTCTCCCGGTCGCTCCTGGCGGCGCTGGCCGGCTGGGAACTCCGGCTCGCCTTCCTGGTGGCTGCCGTGTCGACCCTCGGCAGCCTCTACTACTCCGAGATCGTCAACCTCGTCCCCTGCCAGTACTGCTGGTACCAGCGCATCGCCATGTATCCCCTCGTGGTGGTGCTGGGCATGGCGGCGTGGAAACGGGACCGGACCGTCGCCGTCGCCACCGCCCCGCTGGCGATCATCGGAGGGTTCATCTCCGGCTACCACTACTTCCTACAGCGCTTCCCGCAGTTCGGGAGCGGGCAATGCTCGGCCACGACTCCCTGCAACGCGGCCTACTTCAAGCAGTTCGGGTTCGTGTCGATCCCGTACCAGGCGTTCAGCGGCTTCGCCCTCATCCTGCTGCTGATGGCGGTGCTCCGCCTCACTAGCCGCGGCAAGGCGGCATCATGAGGTGCCGTACCGCGGCCCGGCGCCAGTGAGGAGAGCACGATGACCACCACCAAGAAGACGGGCTCCCCGTCTCGCAGGACGAAGTCCGCCGCTCCGGTGGTCGCAATCGTGTTCGGCGCCATCGCGGTGGCATTGGTGCTCGCCATCGTCTTGAGCGGCGGCAGTTCCGGCAGCGACATCAGCGTCGCCAACCTCACGGCGCCGGTCATCACCGGTGACCCTCTCCCGGTCCTGCCCGAGAACGTGACCCAGGTCGAGGACGACCCCGCCTTCGGGATGCCGGCCCCTGAGGTCACCGGCGTGGACTACAGCGGGAACCCGGTCGCCATCACCCACGACGGCGTCCCCAAGGCGATCATGTTCGTCGCCCACTGGTGCGGTCACTGCCAGGCCGAGGTGCCGGCGGTGCAGGACTGGCTCGACTCCACTGGTGGCGTCGCCGGCGTCGACCTGGTGGCCGTGTCGACCTGGGTCTCACCGGACCGCCCCAACTACCCGCCGTGGACGTGGCTGGAGCGGGAGGGATGGACGCCGCCCGTCATCGCCGACGACGACGCCGCCGACGTGATGACCGCCTTCGGCGGCAACGCCACGCCGTTCTGGGTCTTCGTCGACGCCGACGGCAACGTCGCCTTCCGGATCGGCGGCGCCATCGACGCCGCCAGCCTGCAGAGCGTGCTCGAGACCCTCGCCGCCTGAGCCGGCTGCGATCGCCACCGGGGCGGCGCCGGGCTGGTAGAAATCAGGGGGAGTAACCGACCCATGGAGGCAGCATGCAATTCGGAGTGATGACCGAACCGCAGTTCGGCGGGACCTACGACCATCTGCTCGCGGTGGCTCGGGCCGCCGAGGCCGCCGGATTCGACGTGTTCGCCCGCTCCGACCACTACCTGAACATGCACTTCTCCGAGTCCGTCCCCGAGGCCATCACCACCCTGGCCGGGATCGCCCGAGAGACCGAGCGCATCAAGCTCGGGGTGCTGGTGACCCCGGTGACGTTCCGCCACCCCGCCGTCATCGCCAAGACCGCCGCCACCATCGATCAGATGTCGGGCGGGCGCTTCGAGCTCGGGATCGGCACCGGATGGATGCAGTCCGAGCACGATGCCTTCGGGATCGACATGCCTCCGCTGCGAGACCGCTACAGCCTCATGTACGACACCCTCGCCTACGTCCGCGCCGCCTTCGGTCGCACCGAGGGCGGCTTCCAGGGACGCCACTACCGACTCGCCGACGTCGAGGTGCACCCCCGACCCCGGGGCGATCTTCCCCTCGTGGTGGGCGGGAAGGGCGTGCACAAGACCCCGACGCTGGCGGGCCGGCTCGCCGATCACTACAACGTGTTCCCGGCCGACGCCGCCGAGCTGCGGGCCCGGCGTACGACAATGCAGGGCGCCGCCCGTGACGCCGGCCGTGATCCCGACGCCATCCTGCTGTCCCTGATGTCGCCCATCTACGTCGCCGATGACCGGGCCGACTACCGGGACCTGGTGGCGGCCGAGGCGGCCTCCCGCCACGTCGAGGTGGCCGAGCTGGAGGCGCACTTCGTCGAGGACCGGGTTCCTCACGGCACCTTCGACCAGGCGGCTTCGCTGCTGCAGGAGTACGCGGCCGAGGGGGTGGGCCGCTTCTACGTGCAGATCTTCTCCCCCATCGACGACATCGACGTCGCCGGCTTTCCGGCCCTGCTCGCCGGTCTGAGGGGGGAGGCCGCTCCCCGGGCAAATATGCACTAACGACATAGGATTTAGAGATTCGCCGTCGAGCTAAGCTCTCTGGACATGACCTTCGAACCACTGCTCATCATCGACGACCTCCACGCCACGGTCGGGACAACCGAGATCATCAAGGGCACATCCCTCACCGTCAATCGCGGTGAGATCCACGCCCTCATGGGCCCCAATGGATCCGGCAAGTCCACCCTCGCGAACGTGCTCATGGGTCACCCCGGCTACACGGTCACCAGCGGGACCGTCACCTTCAAGGGCGAGGACATCACCGCAGCCCCCGCCGACGAGCGGGGCCGCGCCGGGATGTTCCTCGGTTTCCAGTATCCCGAGGAGATCCCCGGCGTATCGGTGGTGAACTTCCTTCGCACCGCCCTCTCCAATCGCACCGGCACCGACTACACCGTGCTCGAGCTGCGGCTCAAGGTGATGGACGCCATGCGCGAGCTCGGGATGGATCCGTCGTTCGCCGACCGCTACCTCAATGAGGGCTTCTCAGGCGGGGAGCGGAAGCGCAACGAGGTGCTGCAGATGTCGGTGCTGGAACCGGAGCTGGCCGTGCTCGACGAGACCGACTCGGGCCTCGACATCGATGCCCTCCGCACCGTCGCCGAAGGGGTGCAGCGGCTCCACACCCCCGAACGCGCCTTCCTCATCATCACCCACTACCAGCGCATGCTCGACTACATCACCCCCCATGTCGTCCACGTCTTCGTCGACGGCCACATCGTTCAGACCGGCGGCCCGGATCTCGCCAAGGACATCGAGGAACGCGGCTACGAGAGCTTCCGGCCGGAACCGGTGCGAAGATCTGCCCCATGACAGACTTCGGGCGGCTCCGGGACGACTTCCCGATCCTGCGGCGGGAGATCAACGGCGCACCGCTCGTCTACCTCGACTCGGCCGCCACCACCCAGAAGCCGGTGCAGGTGATCGACGCCGTCTCCGACTTCTACCGGACGAGCAACGCCAACGTCCATCGCGGGGTGTACCGGCTCGCCGAGGAGGCGACTGTCGCCTACGAGGACGCCCGCGCCAAGGTCGCTCGCCTCGTCAACGCCCGGTCCCCGTCTGAGATCGTCTTCACACGCGGCACGACCTCGGCTCTCAACCTCATCTCCTACGGCTGGGGGCTCAACCGCCTCCGGACCGGCGACCGGATCGTGCTCTCCCTGATGGAGCATCACTCCAACGTCGTCCCGTGGCAGATCGTCGCCCGTCACACCGGCGCCGAGCTGGTGTACCTGCCGCTCGACGACGACGCCATGATCGACCTCTCGGCCCTCGAGGAGACGATCGACGATCGGGTTGCCATCGTCGCCGTCTCCGCCATGTCGAACGTGACCGGTGCCTTCGGGCCGGTGCGCCGCCTGGTGGAGGCGGCCCGGGCGGTGGACGCCCTCGTGGTGGTGGACGGGGCACAGGCGGTGCCGCACCTCCCGATGGACGTCCAGGAGCTCGGCGCCGACTTCCTCGCCTTCAGCGGTCACAAGATGCTCGGCCCGACCGGGATCGGGGCGCTGTGGGGCCGGCCGGAGTTGCTCGAGGAGATGGAACCGGCCGAGGGCGGAGGCGAGATGATCGCCGACGTCCAGCTCTACGAGTCGCGCTGGGCGCCGGTTCCCCACAAGTTCGAAGCCGGCACCCCGCCAATCGCCCAAGCTGTCGGCTTCGGCGCCGCGGTCGACTATCTCGAGAAGATCTCGATGTCCGAGGTGCGCCGCCACGAGAAGGAGCTCACCCGCTACGCCCTCGACCGGCTCGGCGAGGTTCCCGACCTCCGGGTGTTCGGACCCCGCGACGTCGAACTGCGGGGCGGAGTGATCAGCTTCGCCCTCGGCGACATCCACGCCCACGACATCGCCACCATCCTCGACGAGAACGGGGTGGCGGTGCGGGCCGGCCATCATTGCGCCAAGCCCCTGATGCGTACCCTGCAGGTGGCGGCGACTGCCCGGGCGTCGCTGTACCTGTACAACTCGCCGGCCGACGTCGACGCCCTCGTCACCGGGCTCCACCGGGCCCGCGGCATCTTCGGCCTCGATTGAGGCCTCGACCGGCCTCGGCGCCATCGCCGCCGCGGGGAGGCGGTATCGTATCCACCCCCTGATCAGGTTGTCATGGCACTCGAAGACCTCTACCGCGACGTCATCCTCGACCACTACCGCCACCCCCGGCACCGGGGTGCCCTGCCGCACGCCGACGTGCACGCCGAAGGCCAGAACCCGGCCTGCGGCGACGAGTTCGCCCTCGACCTGGAGGTCCGCGACGGCACCATCGTCGCCGCCGGCATCCTCGGCGAGGGATGCTCGATCTCACAGGCCTCGGGATCGATGATGGCCGAAGCCGTCGTCGGCAAGACGGTGGAGGAGGCTCGGGGCCTCTCCCACCGCTTCAAGGTGATGATGAGCATCGAGGAGGGTGAGAACCCGGTCGACCCCGATCGGCCCGGCGCCACCCTCGGCGATCTCGAAGCGCTGCAGGGGGTGCGCCGCTTCCCGGTGCGGATCAAGTGCGCCGACCTGCCGTGGGCGACCTTGGAGGACGCCCTCGCCGCCCTCGACGCCCCCGCCGACGGCTGACGGTGCCGGCCGGAGCCGGGCCGGGCTCTATTCCCTAGGGGGTGAGCCGCTCGACGAGGTCCTCCTGGAGCCGCTTCATCGATTCGGTGAGCGAGACGTGGTAGATGTGCGGGTTCACCAGCCGGCGTACCCCGGGATCGAGGCGCTCGAGGTCGTCGAGACGGCGGCGGCGCATCTCCGCGATGGACGGCGATGCCTCACGGCGCTCTCCGCCCGAGAACACCGGGACGTGGAGCGGTTCCACCCGCGCCACGTCGCCGGGCGCCAGGACCCGGCGCACCGAGGTACGGAAGGGGTGATGGAGCACGAGCGGGCTCCCGTCCTGGAGGTCCTCGCCCACCATGCCGACCACGTCGGCGGTGGCGTTGCCACGCCGGTCGTACACCCGCCACAGCCGTTTGTCGCCCGGAATCGGGATCTTCTCGGGTGATTCCGAGACCTTGATGGCCGGCACCCATTCACCTTCGTCGTGAAAGGCCACGAGCTTGTACACGCCGTCGAGGGCGGCGTGGCCCTGGGATGCGATGAGCCGGGTGCCGACGCCGTAGGTGAGACGGCCGGTCAGCCCCTCCGGGTCGACGCCGTAGCGGGGCGCCTCCTCCCGGATCTGGGCGAGGATCTGCCAGATGGCCAGCTCGTCCAGGTTCGAGGAGAGCACGATGCCGACCTCCTCGAAGCCGGCATCGTCGAGCATCCGGGCCGCCTGGATGGCGAGATAGGCGAGGTCGCCGGAGTCGAGCCGGATCCCCAGCGGCCGGTGGCCGCGCTGCCGCAGCTCCCGGAACACCTCGATGGCATTGGGAATCCCGCTCTCCAGAGTGTCGATCGTGTCGACGAGCAGGATGCAGTCGTCGGGGTACGCCGCGGCGTAGGCGCGGAAGGCGCCCAGCTCACCCTCGCCGAGTGCGATGAAGACCTGCACCATGGAGTGGGCGTGAGTGCCCTTCGGGGGCAGTCCCAGCTCGTGGGACATCCCGACGTTGGAGCTGAAGTCGGCCCCGCCGATGAGCGCGGCCCTGGTCCCGGCGTTGGCTCCCTCCGCCGGTCCCCGCCGCATCCCGAATTCGAGCACCATCCCTCCCCGGCCCGCTTCGTGGACCCGGGAGGCCTTGGTGGCGATGAGGGTCTGGTAGTTGAGGTGGTTGAGCAGCGACGTCTCGAGGATCTGCGCCATCGCCAGCGGGCCCTGCACGATGACGAGCGGAGCGAGCGGATGCACCACCCGGCCCTCGGGGACCGCCCGCATCTCGATCCCCCCGAAGTCCCCCGCCGCGGCGAGCCACTCGAGGAAGTCGTCGTCGAACACCCGTTGCCCGAGTACCCCGGTCTGGGTTCGCATCAGGTCCAGGTCCGCCGCGGTGAACCGCACCCCGGTCATCCAATCGAGCAGTGTCTCCAATCCGGCGAAGACGCCGTAGCCGGCCTGGTGACGCCCGTAATCGGGATAGGTGCGGAACGAGTAGTCGAACTGGGCGCTCCGTTCGTGCAGGCCGTGTTTGAAGTAGAGCTGCGCCATCGACAGCTGGTACTGGTCGGTGAAGAGCATGCCTTGCGATGGACGGGTCACGATCGTCTCCCTGTTCCCCCCGAGTCTGCCACGACCGGCGGCACCTCCGCCCCGTCGGCCACGTCCCGCACCCAGCCCAAGAACACGCCGAGCGCCGCCACGTTGGCGAGCGCCGCCACCACCGCGTCACCGGGGACGCCGAAGGCGTTGAAGAGCACCGGTCCGGCTGCGGCCCCCACCCCGCGTCCGACGTACGTCGCGACCACCATCCAGGCGAGGAATCGGGCCCGGGACCGCGGTCGCATCTCGGATGCGAACGGGATGGCGGAGACGATGGTGAACTCGAACCCGAGGTAGGCGAGCATCGTGGACGCCAGGCCGGCACGAAGCGAGCTGTGGGTGACAGCGAGCAGCAGGAAGCCGGCGGCGGCCACCACGATCCCGATCGCCACCGCGGTGCGCTTGCCGAGCCGGTCCGTGAAGGCAACAGTGCCGCCCTCGCCAACCAGCTCGGCGACCCCGATCAGCGTCGCCACCCCACCGAGCGTGAGGAGCGAGAGCCCGAAGCCGTCCTCCAGCCAGGCGCCGAGCACCACGAACATCACCTCGGACGCTCCGGAGAGGATGCCGACGACGAGAAGGAAGGCGACCGAGGAGCGGTCCCACGGCACCGAGACGCCGGGACCAGCCTGATGCTCGGCCGACCCGTCAAGTACCAGCCCGACCAGCGTCACCGCCACGGCGGCGAGCACCGCGATCACCCAGAACGGAGCGTTCCAGCCGGCCCGGTCGATGAGCCAGCCGGCGGCGGGGGCACCCACGAGTAACCCCCCGGCCCAGGTGAGCTCGATGATCCCCAGGTAGCGGGCCCGCCGCGCGTACGGCACCCGGTCCGCCACGTAGGCCTGGGAGGAGACGTCGTAGAGGGGCTTGGCGAATCCCATGAGGGCGAACCCGGCGAAGGCGCCGAGGTACACGTTGCTGGCGGAGGTGATGGCCGCCCCCATGGCGAAGGCGGCGAGACCGACGGCGATGAGCCTGCGATGGTGCTCCCCCCGGCCCAGCGCCTGCACCACGCCCGGAGTGCCGAGCCCGGCGATCCAGCGGGCCGACACCATGAGACCGGCCCGTTCGAGGGAGATGCCGAGGCCGCGGGCGATCGCCGGCAGGAACGGGTAGACGAGACGATGCGCCGTGTTGACCACGAGGCGCATCGCGGTGAGAAACGCCAGAGAGATCCGGAAGCGGCGGGACCGGTGCGGCATGGCGCCAGGCTAGGAGATCGTTCCCCGCTCCCCGGCGACGGTCACGATCAGAACACCACCGCGTAGACGGCGTGGATGCAGATCGACGCTTTCACCGTGAACGAAAACAGCCGCGCCGCCCGGGGACGCTTCGCCACCCACTCGGTGTAGGCGAGCAGCAGCAGCGGAGCGGCCGCGGTGAGCGCCTCCAACGGGTAACGGTAGGCGGCGAAGCCACCGCCCCCTGAGTAGCGGTTGGCTTTGAGCTGGAGCAGCAGGTAGAGCACGCCCCCCAGCGATGCCCCTCTCACCCAGCCCGGGGCGGCCCGCCACGCGGCCCGTAGCCCGGGGACGAGCACGATGAGGAACGGGGACCAGATCAACAGGCCGTGGAGTGGCCCGAAGAGGGCTCCGAGCACGTTCCAGAGGAAGTGGGGCACGTCGAACGAGAGGGCTTGCTCGCGGAAGGTGGACGGGTACCCGCCCGAGATCGACGGTTCTCCGAACAGGGCGTTGTTGATGACCACCAGCAATGCCAACCCGGCCGCCGATCCGAGGCCGATCCACACCGCCGGCCGCACCGAACGCTGCTTGATCGACTGGTAGAGACCTGTTGCCGCCGGGATCAGCGCGGCGTGGGGCCTGGTCAGGATGGCGGCGCCAAAAGCCAGACCGGACGACAGCAGGTGGTCGACACACAGCACCAACCCGAGCGCGATCCACATCATCCCGGGACCGTGCTGCCAGAGGGCGTCGGCGGCCACGGACCACGCGGTCGTACCGAGGCCGGCGAGGTAGGCGGCGCCGAGGGCGAGGCGCGGCCCGGTGAAACGCCGGAAGGTGAGAGCGAGGAACCCCATGGCCAGCGCCACCGAGAGCGCCGAGGCGATGGCGGCCGGTGCCACCGGAGGCACCAGGATCACGACCTCGGGCACCCCGGCGTCCGGACCGAGAACCGCCTCGACCTCGGCGTCCTCCGGCCAGAGGGCGTAGAACGGAGCCGCGAAGATGGCCGACCCGGGCGCGTACTGGCTCGCCGCCGAGTCACGCGCCGGAACGACCCAAGCGACGTTCCCGTAGTACTCGGGGACGGCGAGGGCGACGTGATCGTCGAGCCGGAGCGTTCCACGGGTACCGAGACTCCACGCCGAGAGGGTGTTGGTGAACGGGTCGATGTGCTACGGCCGGGACCAGGTGGCAGTCGCGAGGAAGATGACGAGCAGCGGGAGGAAGACCCAGGCGAAGAGGGCCCGGTTCGACGCCGCGTCGATGCGACGGAGCATCCGGCCCACCACCATCCGCGGCGCCGGCCCGTCCCCGGCCAGCGCGGGCTCGCCCAGGCCCTGGCCTGCGGTCACGCGGTTCTGTCCGCTTTCGGAAACGCCACGATCACTCCTGTTGGCGCCGTGCCACGGCAGCGACGGCACGGTAGTTCTCCGCCGAGCTGTCGCGTACCCTCGGCAGTGCCGCCTCGATCTGCGCCGCGATCTCGTCGCGGCGGCTCGCGACATCGGAGAACCTGGTCATGAGCATGTCCCCGCCGAGTTCTTCGTACCCGACGTCGCATCCCACGACGCCGAAGGCATCGAGCACCTCACCGTACTTGTGGCTCCATCCGACCACGACCACCGGGGTCGCGGTGGCGAGGGCCGAGACCATGGCATGGAACCTCGAGGCCACCACCACCTCCGCGGCGCCGATCACGGCACGGAGCACGTCGGGTGGGAGGTTGGCGTCGAGCAGGGTGCAGTCGGTGGCGGGAACGAGACTCTGGTGGATGCGGCGACAGACGGGCTGGTCGTTCATCTTGCTCTCAGGATGGCCCGGCCGGGCACTGTGTGCGGCGAGCACGGGGTGGTACCGGCCGGCGGCGGCCACCTCGTCGATGAAGGCGCTCATCACCTCGACGTAGTCGATGCCGATCCGGCGGCAGGAGGTGTCGACCACGGTGCTGGGAAGAACCACGAGCAGATCGGACCGGTGACCCAGCAGGCCGGCAGCATGCGCGGTGGCCTGCTCCGATACCCGCATCGTGAAGGCGAGATCTGCCGCGGCGACGACGTTGAACAGCCCCAGCCCGGCGAGGTGTTCGGCGGTGCGCCGTCCCCGGGAGCAAATGGTGGCGACGCGGCGGAGCACCCGTTTCGCCGCGAAGCGGTTGAGCGATTCGTCGAACGGCCCGAGGGCCTGTGACGCCTTGACGACCTCACGCCCGAGCAGGATGGGGAGCGAGGTCATCATCACGTTGTATCCCAGCGTGGGAATCCCGCGTCCGTCCGAGAAGCTGATCCCGGCGAGATCGACGACGACGTCGGCGTCGGCCAGCGCCCGCAGCGCCGAGGTCCGGCAGAAGAGCCGGATCGGGAGACGCACCACACGACCGATGGCGGCGAGCACCGCCAGCGGGAACAGCACGAAGGCGAGGAGCTTCGGCGTTGCCGAGTGGAGTGCCACCTCCCCGGCGCGCGGCTCGGCGGCGTCTTCACTCGGGTACGTGGTCAGCACGTCGAACCGGCACGCTCCGACCATTTCGGGAAGGTTGTCGAGGAGGGCGTAGACCATCGACGCCGAGCCCTTGTTGCCGCTGAAGGCTCCCCCGAGGGTGGCGACCCGGAGCGGTCGATCAGTCGTCATCGCCGGGCACCGTCGCGGTGGCGCGGCTTCCGGCCACCGCCGGAATCAGCTCGACCCGATCCCGGGTGACGTGCACGAGGAGGTCGGAGAGCATGCCGAGCACGGCCAGGGCGAGTCCGAATCCGAGAATCACGACCGTGTTCGTTCCCACCCGGAAGTGCTTGTCGAACATGTCGTAGACCAGCTTGACGCCCCCCACCGTCAGCAGGGTCGCCGCCGGGGGCATGATGGCCTTGAGCGGCTGGTACGACAGCACGAGACGAACCACCTGCAGCAGGTAGCGGCGGGTGTCCTTCCACCAGTGGAACTTGGACTCTCCCGCCCGCGCCCCGTAGTCGATGGGGACGTACTTGATGGAGTAGCCGTTGGAGAGGAACGTCATCGTCAGCGTTGTCACGCACGAAAAGCCGCGAGGCAGCAGGTAGACGAACTGCCGTCCGACGTCGCGCCGGAAGGCGCGGAACCCCGAGTTGAGGTCGGGGATGGCGACCCCGGTCAGGTAGCTCGCCAGCTTCCTGATGAACCACTTGGCCGGCCGGCGCAGCAGCTTGACCGTACCCTCCTCGCTCCGCCGGGCGCCCACCACCTGGTCGTACCCGTCGAGCTCGGCGACGAGCGCCGGGATCTCGTCGTTGGGGTAGGTCATGTCGACGTCGGTCCACACCACGACCCGTCCCCGGGCGGCCAACGTGCCGTACTTGCGGCATGATCCCGAGCCACGGTTGGAGGCGAACCGGAGGAGCCGGATCCCGTCGGTGTCCCGCAGGATGGCGCCGGAGCCGTCGGTGGAGCCGTCGTCCACCACCAGGATCTCGTAGCGGTAGGGCGAGGCCTCCATCGCGGCCCGGATGCGGTCGATCTCCGTCCGGAGGTGCCCCGCCTCGTTGAACACCGGAAGCACGATCGTGACGTCGAGCTGCGGTGGGCCGTCGAAGGCCCCTTCGATCATCTCGGCCATCGGATCCTCATCATTCGTCGGAGCGCCGGGAACCGCGGCGCAGCATACGCACACCAGCGATCCCGACGGGATCATGCACTCGCACCGAATTCCTTCGGTCCGGGTTCCGAGCACCTTGACGATCTCCGGGCGACCCCCCGGCGCCGCCGGTGACAGTCTGCGCCGGCGTCCCTCACCCCGCCGGTGACGTCTCGGAGCCGGGGCGGGCGATCGGGGCTCTCACCAGGTTCCCCCACTCGGTCCACGACCCGTCGTAGTTGACGACGTCACGGAACCCCAGCAGGGCGCTGAGCACGAACCAGGTGTGCGCCGAGCGCTCCCCGATGCGGCAGTAGATGACGATGCTGTCGTCGGGATCGAGGCCGACCTCGTCCTGGTAGACAGAACGCAGCGCGGTGGCGGGCAGGAACGTGCCGTCCTCGGCGACCGCCCGCTTCCAGGGCACGTTGCGGGCCCCCGGGATGTGGCCGCCCCGCAGCGCCCCCTCCTGTGGGTAGCCCGACATGTGGAGCAGCTCGCCGCGGTACTCCTCCGGTGACCGCACGTCAACGAGGGGGCGGGCGGCGGTGAGGTGCGCCAGCACGTCGTCGCGGAAGGCCCGGATCGGGGCGTCGGCCCGCTCCACGACCGGGTATTCGGTGTGTTGCGGCACAGTGGCGCCCGTGGTGAGGGAACGCCCCTCGGCGATCCACTTCTGGCGCCCGCCGTCGAGCAGCCGGAGCCGCTCGTGCCCGAACAGCCGGAACACCCACAGGGCGTACGCCGCCCACCAGTTGAAGTTGTCACCGTAGAAGAGCACGGTGGAATCCCGGGCGACGCCCTTCTCGCTCATGAGCCCGGCGAAGGCGGCTCCGTCCAGGTAGTCCCGTCGCACCGGGTCCTGCAGGTCGGTGTGCCAGTCGATCTTGACCGCGCCGGGGATGTGCCCGGTCTCGTACAGCAGCACGTCCTCGTCCGACTCGACCACGACCAGCCCGGGGTCGTCGAGATGGTCGGCGAGCCAGGAGGTGGTGACGAGCATCTCAGGATGGGCGTAGCCGCGATCCTCGGCGCCGGCGTCGACTGGGATGTCGCCCATGCCTATCCTTTCCTGGCGGACACTCGCCGCACACGACTCTTTTACCCTATACGGATAGGGAATAGTAGAGAATCAGGTTCATGTCTCGACCGGTGCCGGAAGCACTGCAGCGCCTCATCGACCTGTTCGCCGCCAGCCCCAAGGCGGTGAAGATCCAGGCGATGGTCGACTACGCCAACCGGCTCGCCGATCCTCCCCCGTCGCTGGCGAGGACCGAGGTGCTGAAGAGGGTCCACGAGTGCCAGACGCCGTTCTTCGTCGCCGCCGAGCTGGCGCCGGGGGACCGAGTGCTGCTCTACTTCGACGTGCCCCGGGAGTCCCCCACCATGCGTGGATTCGCCGGCATCCTGGCCGACGGCCTGCGGACCGCCACCGCTCAGCAGATCCTCGACCTCTCCCCCGCCTTCTACGTGGCGATGGGTCTCGAGGAGGTCGTCAGCCCGCTGCGGCTGCGCGGCATGGCCGCCATCGTGGCCACCATCCAGGCGCAGCTGCGAAGGGCCCTCGGCGCCGAGGCCGCCGCTCCGTCCTGAGCCAGCTCAGGAAATGACCCCGCCCTCGGTCATGCGCTTGATGTCGAGCAGGTCGTCGACCTGTTCGGCGCTGAGCCAACCCTTCTCGACGACGATGTCCCGCACGTTGCGCCCGGAGGCGAACGCCTCCTTGGCGGCGATGGCGCCCTTGTCGTAGCCGATGTGCGGGTTGAGGGCGGTCACCACGATGATGCTGCGCTCGACCAGCTCTCGGGCCCGCTCCACGTCGGCTTCGATCCCTTCGACACACCGGCTGTGGAAGGTGGCGGCGGCCTGTGCCAGCAACGCCACCGACTCCAGCAGGTTGTGGGCAATGACCGGCATCATGACGTTGAGCTCGAAGTTGCCGTTGGCGCCGCCCCACGTGATGGTGGCGTCGTTGCCGATCACCTGAGCCGCCACCTGCATCACCATCTCGGCCATCACCGGATTGACCTTCCCGGGCATGATCGACGACCCGGGCTGGAGGGAGGGGAGCCGGATCTCGGTGATGCCGGTGCGGGGGCCGCTGGAGAGCCAGCGCAGGTCGTTGGCGATCTTGAACAGCGACACCGCCACCGTCTTGAGGGCTCCCGAGGCGTTGATGGCGGCGTCCTTGGCGGCCTGGGCCTCGAAGTGGTCGTCGGCCTCCCGGAGCGGGTATCCCGTGATGCGGGCCATGTCGGCGATGACCGCGGCGGCGAAGCCCTCCGGGGCGTTGAGGCCGGTCCCCACCGCGGTGCCGCCCAGGGCCAGCTCCTCCAGCTCGGGAAGGACCTTCTCGAGGCGCTCCACCCCCTTGCGGACCTGGGTGGCGTACCCGCCGAACTCCTGGCCCAGCGTCACCGGGGTGGCATCCATGAGGTGGGTCCTCCCGGACTTGACGACGTCGGCGAACTCGGACGCCTTGGCCTCGAGGGCGCCGCCGAGGCCCTGCAGCGCCGGCACGAGGTCCTCGCGCAGGGCCGCCACCGCCGCCACGTGGATGGCGGCCGGGATGACGTCGTTGGAGGACTGCCCGAAGTTGACGTGGTCGTTGGGGTGGACGAGGCGCGCCTCCCGGTCGCCCCCGAGTAGTTCCCCCGCCCGGTGGGCGATGACCTCGTTGGCGTTGGTGTTCGTCGACGTCCCCGAACCGGTCTGGAAGATGTCGAGAACGAACTGGTCGTCGAGCGCCCCGTCCCGCACTTCGTCGGCGGCCGCCGCGATCGCCTCCGCCTTGGCGGCCTCGACGTAGCCGGCCGGCCCGGCCACCCGGGCCGCCGAGCCCTTGAGCAGGCCCAAGGCCCAGATGAAGCGCCGGCTGAACCGGAGATTCGAGATCGGGAAGTTCTCGACCGCTCGCTGGGTGGAAGCCCCGTAGAGCGCGTCGTCGGGGACCTGAACCTCGCCCATGGAGTCACGTTCGGTGCGCATCATCAACCCCTGGTGATCGTGATTTGAGACGTCTTCGAGCTTAGGCCGCGGCGCCTTTCAAGGCCGTGCCAGCGCTGCCCTCACCGCGGCCGGGAAGATCTCGTCGACGTCGCCTTCGATGCGGAGGCACACCTCGTCGCGACGATCGTGGTCGGTGGCTCCCCGGTTGACGATGACGTAGGGGATGCCGCGCCCGGCGGCCCGCAGCGGGATCGACGCCGCCGGCTGCACCGACAGGGTCGAGCCGAGGGCGACGGCGAAGTCGCAGCGATCGGCGGCGGCGAGCGCCCGTGCCAGGTCGCCGGGCCGCAGATCCTGTCCAAAGCTGACCGTGGCTGGCTTCAGGTAGCCGCCACAGTCGCAGCGAGGCGGCTCACCGGTGGCAGCAAAACGGGCGAAATGGGGAGCGGGATCGGAGCGGGCGCCGCAGCGCTGGCACTCGACCTCACGGGTGGTGCCATGGACCTCGACGAGCCGCCGGGGCGAGGTACCCGCTGCGGCGTGGAGACCGTCGACGTTCTGGGTGACCACCATCTCGAGCCGGCCCGCCCGTTCCAGATCGACGACGGCGTGGTGCACCGCGTTGGGCCGGGCATCCCCGAACTGCTCCCGGTCCTCGAGCTTCTCCTGCCAGTAGCGGCGCCGCGCCGCGTCGGATCGCAGGAAGTCCTCGTAGAGCACCGAGGTGCGGGTCGTCCAGACCCCGTGGGGCCCGCGGTAGTCGGGGATCCCGCTGGCGGTGGAGACCCCGGCGCCGGTGAACACGAGGATCCGGCTCGCCCGGGCGATCAGGTCGGCGAGTCGCCCGGGGTCGGAGTCGTCGCCTTGCCGGATTGCCTCCCGGTCGGTCATCGCGGGCTCCCGCTCTCCTGATCGCTTGCCCGGCGGCGGAGCCTCCCCTTCCCTCAGGGGAGCTCCGTGAAGGGATCGTCGCTCCCGGGCCCCGCCGTGGCGAGGCCCAGCTCGCGCCGCACCTCGTCGTAGCCCTTGGCCTCCAGCTCCTCGGCGATGTCGGCGCCGCCGCTGCGCACCACCCGGCCGTCGATCATGACGTGGATCCGATCGGGATGCATGTAGCGGAGGATGCGGCTGTAGTGGGTGATGAGCACCACTCCGATCCGGTCGGAGCGGAGCGCCTCGACCATGGCTGCCACCTCACGCACCGCGTCGATGTCGAGCCCGGAGTCGATCTCGTCGAGGATCGCCACCGTGGGGCCGGCGACGGCGAGCTGGAACATCTCGGATCGTTTCTTCTCCCCGCCGGACAGGCCGCTGTTGACCGCTCTCCCCCGGAACTGCTCCATCCCGAGGTGTTCCGCGGCCGCTTCCACCCGGGCCCCGAATCCGTCACCGGCCGCCGCCCCCATCTCGGCGACGAGGTCGTCGAGGGTCACGCCCGGGATCTCCAGCGGGTACTGGAACGCCTCGAACAACCCGGCGCGGGCCCGCTCGTCCACCGGCAGGCCCATGATCTCGACCCCGCCGATCCGGGCGGATCCGGCCGCGGTGTATTCGGCCTTCCCCATGAGCACGTGGCACAGCGTCGACTTGCCCGAGCCATTGGGCCCCATCAGGGCGTGGATCTCGCCGAACGGGACCTCGAGGTCGACGCCCTTGAGGATCTGGAGGTCGCCGAGCCCGGCCGTGACCCCGTCCACCACCAGTGCCGCTGTCATGACGCCACCTCCGGCTCGAGGGCGAGCATGATCTCGCCGTCCACCACCTCGACCGGGTACACCGGTACCGGGCGGGTCGCCGGGAGCGACTCGGGCTCCCCGGTGCGCAGGTCGAATTCGGAGCCGTGCCGGGGGCATTCCACCTCGGTGTCGAACACCTCGCCCTCGGCGAGCGACGCCTCGGCGTGGCTGCAGCGATCACCGATGGCGAATACCTCGCCGCCGACGCGGAAGAGGGCGATGCGATGGTCGCCGATCTCGACCCGTACCCCCCGGCCCTCCGGGAGGTCGGTGAGGGCGGCGACACGGATGCGATCCATCACACCCTCCCCTCACGCTGGGCGGCGGCGTACTTGCGGTTGATGGAGCGGCGCACCGGGTCGACCGCGACCGGCTCCGGGAACCGCGCCAGCACCTGTTCGAAGAAGCCGCGCACCTGGAGGCGGTCGGCCCGCTCCCGATCGAGGCCCCGGCTCATCAGGTAGTAGCGCTGGTCGTCGTCGAGAGGACCCATCGTCGAGCCGTGACCGCAGCGGACGTCGTTGGCGAGGATCTCGAGGTTGGGCACCGACTGGGCCGAGGCCCCGTCGGAGAGGATCAGGTTGCGGTTGGTCTGGAAGGCGTCGGTGCGCTGGGCGGACTCGTCGATGCGGATCATGCCGGTGAACACCGAGAGGGCCTGGTCCTCGACGGCGCCCTTGAGGAGCATGTCACTGTTGGTGTTGGTTCCGGCATGGTGCATCGTGTAGCGGTAGTCGAGGACCTGCTGCTGCTCCCCGAAGTAGGCCCCGAGCACCTCGGCCGACGAGCCCGCTCCCTCCAGATCGACCGCGAGGCGGAGTCGGGACAGCCTGGCGCCGAGACCGGCCTCGCCGAGCACGAGGCTGCCGTCACGTCCCACCACCACCCGGGTCTGGGCGATGGCCTGGGTCCCGTAGCCCCACTCCTGCACCACGGTGAGGCGGAGCCGGGCATTGTCGCCCACCCATGTCTCGAGGTGGGGGACGACCAGGGCCGGGGTGTCGGAGGCTGAGTGATAGAGCAGCACGAGCGACGCCGTCGCCGAAGCCTCCAGCACCACCGTGAGGTGCGGGAACGACACCACCCCGCCGGTGGCGGCCTGGACGTCGATCAGCAGCGGGGCGCCGGGATCGGTCCGCTCCGGAACGTGCACCAGCACCCCGTCCTGCATGAAGGCGTGGTGGGCGGCGGTGAACTTGTCGAGATCCGGCGGGATCCCGGTGCCGAGACGGGACTGCAGCACCGCGGCGTGGTCCACCACCGCAGTGGCGAGCGGTGCGATGGTCGCCGGGCCCGGGTTGTCGATCTCGGTGGTGAAGCCGTCGATGATGGTGGCGCGTCCCGCCACGTCGCCGAGGGAGGGGACGTCGTCGGCGACAGGAACGGGGGCCCCGGGGGCCTCCGCCGTGATGAAGTCATCGAGGTCGAAATCGAGGTCGACGTACCGCCACATCTCCTCACGGGAGGTCGGCATCGAGAGCTTGCCGTAGAGCTCGGCCGCGTCGGCGCGGCGCCCGGCAACCCAGTCGGGATCGGCGGCGCCGGCGCGTGTCAAGGGCTTCGATTCGAGAGGTGCCAAGGGTTTCCTGCTCCCTGTCGCGGGAGGCCGAGCCTACCGCCTCCCCTGACCTACCGAAAGCCGCTCCTGGCGGGCCTGTGGCCCGTCTCAGGGATCGGCGCGCTCCAGCGGCCCGCTCCCCTTGAAGAGGCTGAAGAGCAGCACGAGGGCCGGTACCAGCAGCACCGCCCCGGCCACGATCGACCACGCCATCGTGGTCAGCACGGTGGAAGACGCCTTGGCGGCGTCGATGGTGAGATTCGGGGGCACCAGCAGCGGGTACTGCGCCAGGGCCCATCCCGACACGACGGCGCCCACCGCCCCGGCGGCGGTGACGGCGGCGAGGGTCCAGCGACGGCGCCACGACGCCGCCAGCGACATCAACCCGGAGACCGCCGAGACGATGATGAGCGGCCAGGCACGCTCCTTGAAGCCCTCCCACACGTCGGGGGCGTCGCGGGCGACCAGTACGATGCCGGCGGCCGCCATCACTCCCACCCAGGCCCCGGTAACGAGGGCGCGGAGGCGCCAGCGGCTCGTCAGGGTCTCGGCCTTGCGCATCGCGGCCTCCCGGGTGAGGTAGACCGCCGCCAGGTAGGCGCACACCCCGACGGCGAAGAAGGCGCCGAAGATGGACGTCGGCGAGATCCAGCCGGTGAGGTAGCTGCCGGAGAAGTGACCGGAGGTGTCGACCTCGAGCCCGGAGGCGATGGCGCCGGCCGAGGCTCCGAGGAAGAACGGGGCCGCGGTCGAGGCGAGGGCGAACACCCCTCCCCACAGGGTCTCCTGGCGAAGGTGTCCCGCCATCTGGCTCCGGAAGGCGTAGCTCGCCCCGCGAAACACGATCCCGCCGAGGGCGAGGAACAGGGGCAACCACAGCGCCTGGGTCAGCCCGGCGAAGGCGGGCGGGAAGCCGCTCCACAAGCCGACGATGACGAAGATGAGCCAGACGTGGTTCGCCTCCCACACCGGGCCGATTGCCCGGTAGATGAGAGCTCGCTCCTCGGCCGGCGCACGCAACGCGGTGTTGAACTCCCAGACCCCGCCGCCGAAGTCGGCTCCGCCGAGGACGGCGTACAGGGTCACCCCCGCCGTCATCACTCCGAGGATGAACAGCTCAGCCGACACGGCTTTCCTCCCGCATCGGGCGCCGCGCCAGGATCCGCAACACCATCACGGTGCTCGCCGCCAACGCCACGTACCCGGCGGCGACCACCAGGAAGATCCACCGGATCGCCGGAGCCGCGGTCACCGCCTCGGTCGTCCGCATCACCCCCTGCGCGATCCAGGGCTGGCGCCCCACCTCGGTCACGACCCAGCCTGCCTCCAGGGCGACGACCGCGGCCGGCCCGGCCGCGATCAGGGCCCACCGGTAGGCGCGCCGGTCGGGAAGGCGGCGGCGCCGCCACCACGACCATCCCGACCACAGCGCGACGAAGGCGAGCCCGAAGCCAACGGCGACCATCACCTGGAAGGCGACATGGACCATGGCGTCCGGTGGCCGCTCGGAGGCCGGCACCGCGTCGAGGCCGGGGATGACGGCATCAGGGTCGCCGTGGAGCAGCAGGGCGGCCCCGTGCGGAATCGAGATCGGACCGAACCTGAGCGGCGCCCCGGGCTCGGTGACCGCGATGCCTTCCATGGCGGCGAACTTGACGGGCTGGGTGCGGGCCACCACCCGGGCCGACCAGTCGCCGACGAAGACCTGGATCGGGGCGAACACCGCCCCCATCACCAGGCCGAGCGCCAGCGCCCGTCGCACATAGGCGGTGTCGCGCCCGCGAAGGGCGGCCCCGGCGTACACCATGGCGACGAGGAACCCCGTCACCATGTAGGCGGCGACGATCATGTGCATCGTCTGCGACCAGGTGGCGGGGTTGAGCATCGCCCGCAGCGGGTTGGCGTCGACGACGCGGCCGTCCACCATCGTGAACCCCCGGGGTTGGTTCATCCAGGCGTTGGCGGTCACCACGAACCAGGCGGAGGCCACTCCGGAGAGGGCGATCGGCATGCCCGACCACCAGTGGACCCGGGGCGAGAGCCGATCCCACCCGTAGAGGTAGATGCCGACGAAGATCCCCTCGAGGAAGAAGGCGAAGCCCTCCAGCGTGAAGGGCAGGCTGATCACCGACCCGAAGGTCCCCATGAACTGGGGCCACAGCAGCCCCAGCTCGAACGACAGCACCGTCCCGGAGACGGCTCCGACCGCAAAGAGCACCGCAAAGGCGAGGGACCAGCGCCGCGCCACCTCCCGCCACACCTCGTCGCCGGTGCGCAGGTAGCGGCGCTCCGCCACCAACATCAGGACCGGGAGTCCCACCCCGAGGCAGGCGAAGACGATGTGGAACCCAAGCGTGACGGCCATCTGGCTCCGAGCCGCCAGCAACTCACCCGTCTCGGCCGCCGCCATCATCGTGAAGGGGATCACGAGATGCACGTTACCTGCCGGACCGGGGCCGATGCAGTTTCGGCCCTCAGCCCGCCGCGAGGGCGGCAGCCCGCCGCAGCACCGCGTCGAGCATCTCCTCGGTGAGGCGCCCGGTGAAGGTGTTCTGCTGGCTGGGATGGAAGCTGAGCAGCAGGGTCCGGCCGCCAAAAAGGGCGACCTCGCGGTCGTGCCCGAAGGCGGGCCGGGGGCGGGGCATCTCGTGCCCGGCGGCGATGAGGGCCCGCCACAGCGACTGGTAGGCGAAGCCGCCGAGGCAGAGGAAGACACGGGCTCGGGTCAGCAGCGCCAGCTCGGCCCGCAACCAGGCGGCGCAGGTGTCGCGCTCGGCCGGAGTCGGTTTGTTGGCGGGCGGGGCGCACCGCACCGCAGCCGTGACCCACGCCTCCGCCAGTACCAGGCCGTCGCTGCGGCCGGTCGACTCGGGCTGGTTGGCGAACCCGGCCCGGTACAGCGCCCGGTAGAGCCACTCGCCGCTCCGGTCACCGGTGAACATGCGCCCGGTGCGGTTCGCCCCGTGGGCGGCCGGGGCGAGCCCGACCACGACCAGGCGGGCGTCGGGGTCTCCGAAGCCCGGCACCGGACGCCCCCAGTACTCCTCGTCCCGGAAGGCGCGCCGCTTCTCGCCGGCGACCTGCTCCCGCCACGCCACCAGGCGGGGACATCGACGGCATTCGACCAGAGCCGCGGTGAGGGACGGCAGCGTGGCGTGGCGGGAGGGGTCGGCGGCCGGGGTCACTCGGCGGGAGGCAGGAAGCCGGCGTCGAAGGACGTGGTGGCGCTCCACAGCATCCAACCCAGTCCGCGCTCGTCGGCGATCGATTGGAGCTGCATGATCACGTCGTCGGGGATGTTGTACCGCTGCAGCCAGGGCCGGTAGATGGAGAAACCCTTGAGGCGGGGGATGCCGGCGTCGAGGGCGGCGGTGACCACCTCGGGGGCATGATCGTTGGGGTTGTCGAATCCCATCCAGCCCTTCCGGTAGGTGTAGGTGTAGATCATCGGGCTCAGGACGTCGATCGATTCCGAGAGGGCCTCCGGCTGCTGCCCGATCCCCTCGTCGCCGGAACTCTCCAGGGTGATGGCAAAGATGTCGGCGGCCACCGCGCACCCCATCGGGTTGAGCCGCTCGTAGGCGGCCTTGAGGAAGGCGGCGATGGTCTCGACCCGCTTGGCGGTCGCCTCGGCGCCGTAGTAGTCGTCCCACGTGTCGTAGCTGAACTCGTCGAACTTGAGTGTGGAAATGGTCCCGTCGGACGGGAACCGCACGTAGTCGAACTGGACCTCGTCGAAGCCACGACGGCAGGCCTCCTCTGCGAGGTCGAGCGGCAGCTCCCAGGCACCGCGGTCGGTGGGATCGAGCCAGGCGAGGTTGCGGTTGTTGACCCACGGCTGCCCGGTACTGCTGTCGATCGCGGCCAGCTCGGGATGGTGGCGGGCGAGGAAGTCGTCCTGGAACGTGACGATGCGGGTGATCTTGTAGAGGCCGTGCTCGTCCATGTCCCGGATTCTCTCGTCGAGGTCGTAGTACTCGGCGACCGACCCGATCTCGTGGGCCAGCGGCACCTCGGTGTCCCGCAGCACCACCCCGGCCTCGTTCTTGGTGTCGAGCACGAAGGCGTTGACCTCGGTGGTGTCGGCCAGGTCCAGCAGCTCGGCCCATTTGGCGTCGCTGCCGGCCCCGGTGTTGTCGCCGCCGACCCGGAGGGCGTGGATCATGCGCGGCGCCAGGTCCACCGCCACCTCATCGGTGGAGGCGTCCCACGTCAGCGTCGCCGGCTCCCAGGCGGGCCGCTGCACCGTGAGGTCACCGACCTGGGCCCGGACCAGTGTGAACCCCCCGTCGGGGTTCGTCCTGGTCGAGACGTCCCCCAACGTCACGGTGGCGCCGGGGAGGCCACGGCCGTCGGGACCGCTCACCGTCCCGGTGAGCACGACCGGTTCGAGGCGCACTTCGAGCGGCTTGCCGGCGTCGGGAAGAGATTCGACGACGACCGAGCCATCGTGGAATCCGGGGGCACGCACCGTGACCGGCATCGGCTCCCCGTTCCACAGCACGGTGCCGTGCCCGTCGGCGTCGGTGGCGACCACTTCGGCGCCGGTGTCCAGTTCGGCCGTCACCGGGGTGAGATCGTCGGCGCCGAGCACCAGGAACGGGACCTCGGGTGCCGGGGGCTCCGGCTGGATCACCGACTCACCGGCGACGAGGGCCGCAGGGCCGGCGCAGGCCGAAGTGACCAGCACCGTGGCAACGAGCAGCAGAGTGGATCGCCTTCGCATCAACCGTGAGTTTCTCCCGAGCACCTCGCCCGCCTCGAGCGCTTCACACCGCGCTCACGGGTCGTGAGGCGAGAGCGATGCCAGGGTAGTAATCGATTGCGGGTTACGCCGACCCGTGATAGGTTCGGCGGGCTTCTCCCTTCCTGAAGGGAACCGCACGAGAAGGGGGGCCGTATGGTCAGCAGGGCCAAAGAAGCGCAGCTCTCGGATGCTGTCGGCATCTACCTGGAGGAAGTAGCCACCCACGAGCTGCTCACCGCCGACGACGAGGTGCGCTTGGCCCGGGACATCGAGCTGGGACGCCGCGCCGCGGCCCGCCTCGAGGTTGAATCCGGCGCCCTGACACCCGCCGAGCGACAGGTCCTCACCCGCCAGGTCAGGAGCGGCGACGACGCCAAGGCCGAGTTCATCCGCAGCAACCTGCGGCTGGTGATCTCGATCGCCAAGCGGTACACCGGCCGGGGGCTCGACCTGCTCGACCTCATCCAGGAGGGCAACCTCGGCCTGATCCGCGCCGTGGAGAAGTTCGACTGGCGCAAGGGATTCAAGTTCTCCACCTACGCCACCTGGTGGATCCGCCAGGCCATCACCCGCGGCCTCGGCAACAGCGGACGCACCATCCGCCTCCCGGTGCACATGGTCGACGTGGTGCGTACCGTGCAGGAGACCGAGGCGGCCCTCCAGGAGCACTACCGGCGCCGCCCGACGGTGACCGAGATCGCCGAGATCAGCGGTCTCGACGAGGACAAGATCACCATCGCTCTCACCACCCCCGACGACTGCGTCTCGCTCGACCGTCCGGTCGGGGAGGACGGCGACGCCAACCTCGGCGACTTCGTCGAGGACGCCGAGGCGATCGACCCGTTCCTGGTGGTCGCCGAGGGTGCCCGGCGTGAGCAGCTCGACAAGGCCCTCACCATGCTCGACGAGCGGGAGCGCACCGTGATCACCTTGCGCTACGGCCTCAAGGGGGAGACGCCCCGCACTCTCTCCGACGTGGGCAAGTCGCTGGGGATCACCCGGGAGCGGGTGCGCCAGATCGAGACCCGGGCGTTGGGGAAGCTGCGCCACCCGGCTTCCGCCTACGACCTGGAGAGCCTGCTCTGAGCCACCGACCCGGCCGGCTCAGAAGAGCCGCAGCGCTGGGGAATCGACGCCCCGCAGCTCGTCGTAGTCCACTTCGATCCAGGCGATGCCCCGATCGTCTGCGAGCAGGCGGGCCTGCGGCTTGACCTGCTGGGCGACGAACATGCCGCGCACCGGCGCCAGCCGCTCGTCCCTCCCCAGGAACTCCAGGTAGCGGGTGAGCTGCTCCACCCCGTCGATCTCGCCGCGGCGCTTGATCTCGATCGCCACCGTGGCCCCGTCGGCGCCCCGGCACAGCAGGTCGACCGGACCCACCGGGGTCGGGTACTCCCGGCGGATCAGCGACAGGCCGGCCTCGAGCAGCTCGACCCGCTCGGCGAGCAGCCCCTGCAGCTCCGCTTCGACGCCGTCCTTCTGAAGACCGGGGTCCTCCCCCAGCTCGACGGTCGTCTCGAAGTGGATCTCGGTGATGTTGATCGTGAGCCGCTCCCCCTTGGGGTTGGTGACGATCCACCGCCCCTCTTCCTCGGTGAGGGTGTTGGGGGCGTTCATCCAGTTGAGTGGCTTGTAGGCGCCACCGTCGGCGTGGACCGCCACGCAGCCGTCGGCCTTCACCATCACCAGCCGGGTGGCCATGGGGAGGAAGGCGGAGAGCCTGCCCTCGTACTCGACGCTGCATTCGGCGACCAGGATGCGCATTCTTCGGAGCGTAGTTGGCCGCCGGGCGCGGGAACGGCGGCGGCCGGCGGTGTCAGCCGACCGCGCCCACCATCTGCAGCTCGATGAGGCGGTTGAGCTCGACGGCGTACTCCATCGGGAGTTCCTTGACGATGGGCTCGATGAAGCCGGCCACGATCATGGCGGTCGCTTCCGCTTCGGTGAGGCCACGGCTCATCAGGTAGAAGAGCTGTTCCTCCCCGACCTTGGAGACGGTGGCTTCGTGGCCCATGTCGATGTTGGACTCCTCGATCTCCATGTACGGGTAGGTGTCGGAGCGGGAGTCCTCGTCGAGGATCAGGGCGTCACACCGCACGAACGACTTGGAGTGCTCGGCCCCGGGCTCGACCCGGACCAGGCCCCGGTAGCCGGCCCTTCCCCCGTTCTTGGAGATGGACTTGGAGGTGATGAGGGAGGAGGTGTTGGGAGCGACGTGGACCATCTTGGCCCCGGCGTCCTGGTGCTGGCCCTTCCCGGCGAAGGCGATGGAGAGCACCTCGCCGTGGGCGCCCTCCTCCATCAGCCACACCGCCGGGTACTTCATGGTGAGCTTGGAACCGAGGTTGCCGTCGATCCACTCCATGGTGGCGTTGCGGTAGGCCGCCGCCCGCTTGGTGACGAGGTTGTAGACGTTGTTGGACCAGTTCTGGATGGTCGTGTAGCGGCAGCGGCCGCCCTCCTTGACGATGATCTCGACCACCGCGGCATGCAGCGAGTCGCTGCTGTAGGTGGGGGCCGAGCAGCCCTCGACGTAGTGGCAGTAGGCGCCCTCGTCGACGATGATCAGGGTCCGTTCGAACTGCCCCATGTTCTGGGCGTTGATCCGGAAGTAGGCCTGGAGCGGCTGGTCGAGGTGCACCCCGGGCGGGACGTAGATGAAGCTGCCGCCCGACCACACCGCCGAGTTGAGGGCCGCGTACTTGTTGTCGTTGGGTGGGATGATGGTGCCGAAGTATTCCCGCACCAGGTCGGGATACTCCCGCAGGGCGGTGTCGGTGTCGGTGAACAGCACGCCGAGCGAGGCGAGGTCCTCCCGGTTCCGGTGGTACACCACCTCGGACTCGTACTGGGCGGTCACCCCGGCGAGGTACTTGCGCTCCGCCTGGGGGATGCCCAGCTTCTCGTAGGTGTTCTTGATGGACTCGGGCACCATGTCCCAGTCCTTCGCCTGGCCCTCCATCGGCTTGATGTAGTAGTAGATGTCGTCGAAGTCGATGTCGTTGAGGGCGCCGCCCCCACCCCACTGCGGCACCGGCTTGCGGAGGAATCGCTGGTACGCCTTGAGCCGGAACTGCAGCATCCACTCGGGCTCGTGCTTCATCGCCGACATCTGCCGGATGATGTCCTCGTTGAGACCCTTCTGGGGCTTGAAGACGTAGTCTTCCTCGTCGGCCCATCCGAGCCGGTATGTGCCGAGATCGACGTCGACGGTGGTCATTGAACCACGCTCCTCAGAATCTCACCGTGAATTTGCACTATTCCCGTAGGTGGATTGTCCCACGGCAGCAGTTCCTGCACAAGGCCGGCCGGACGGTAGTCCGGCTGCTGCCGGAGCTCCAGATAGGGCGATCCCGCCGAGACGGTGGTGTGGGAGTGGGGGAAGACCGGGACCGACCCGGCGGGACCGCACCTGATGCAACGCTCCCGGGCCCGCCCATGTTCCGCGACCCGGTCAGCGGCCGCCACCGCCCGGGTTCGGCGAGAGCACCCAGAACCGACCCACCTCGTCGTCCCAGTGCTCGAGGAGACGGTGCGCCCGGGCCGATCCGGTCTCGACGGCGTGCTCGGCGAGCAGGGCCCGGACCGCCGCGGCGGCCTCCGGAACGAGCCCAGCGCCGGCGGGGCGCTCTCGGCGAACCAGGAGGCGGCCGTCCCGGCGAGGGGCGGCAAGTGTAGGGGTGAGGGCGCGGAACCGAAAGGGGTTCGCCCCACGAGCCCGTAGGCTGATTTGATGCCCGTCATCGTCGTCGGAGCCGACACCGAGGCCGGGGCGGCCGTGGTCGCCGCCCTCTTGGGTCAGAGCCCGGAGCTTCGCGTCTTCGTGAGCGACCCGGCCGTGGTCGCCGGTCTCCCCTCCTGGGTCAAGACCGCCGTCGGCGACGTCTCCGACGGCACCCATGTCGGGGCCGCCGCTCACGGCGCCTTCTGCGCCGTGGTCATCGAGGAGGCCGCCGTCGACGACCGGCCCCGCGCCTTCGCCGCGGATCCGGAGGCGGTGCTCGCCCAGTGGGCCGACGGGCTCGCCGATGCCGGGGTGGGGCGCCTCATCTGGGTGGGGCGGCCGGAGGCGGCGGATCTGTTCCGCGGCGTCGCTCCCGAGCTCGCCGTCGTGGAGCGTGCCGGCCGCTCACCGCAGCAGGTCGCCGCCGCGGTGGCGGCAATCGAGGAGGCGGAGCGGATCGGTCCGGCCGGCTGACGGGCGGCGCGAGACCGCTAGAACACCTCGGCGCACCACGGCGCCCGGTCCCAGCCGAACAGGATGTCGGCCGTCGTGACCGCTCCCGCCGCACCGGTGACGAGGCCGGCGTCTGCCAGGACCGTGGCGCTCCTCCCACCCAGGTAGAGCGCCGCCAGAGTCGCCGCCGTCAGCGTGAGGTCGGCCTCGGCGTCGGTGCGACGGCACTCGGCGGCCCCTTGCTCGACGGCGAGCCGGTAGCTGCCGTCGTTCCACGGGCAGTACTCGTCGACGACCCGCAGCACCAGCGTCCCGTCGGCGCGGTAGCGACGCCCGGTGAGTGCGGCGACGACGTCGAGGAGCCGCAGCCAGAGACCGTCGCCGATGCGGCGCTCGATCCGGCGGTTGTCGGTGGCGATCCAGGCCAGCAGGGTGTCGGTCGGGGCGTTGTTCCAACTCACGCGTGGGAACAGGTCGATGCGGCTCAGGTACTGCCAGAGGGCCTGTTCGGTGGCGCCGTCGACGGCGATGACCTCGGTGACCCGGACCTCGCCGACGGAGTGGCCGCCGTCCCACTCGGACTTCTGGCGGTACACGGCGTAGCCGGTGGGCATGGCGGCCCGGGAAGCCACCACGAACCGGTTGGCGCTGGCGCCGTGGCGCCACTGCGGCGGGTCGTGGAAGTGACGGCCCTCCCACCAGGCGTCGCTGCGCCCCAGCATGCCCGGCCGGTGGACGCGGGCCCGCCGGTACACCTCGGGGAGCACCTCCCGCGCCGCGGCGGTGTCGAGCAGGGCGAGGCTGGGCCCGGCGGGGTCGGAGGCGATCTCGAGCCGGGGGCCGTCGAAGGCAATCGCCGCCTTGTCGGCCGCCGCCCCGAAGCCGAAGCGGCCGTAGATGGGCCATTCCGCCGCCCACAACCCGCCGAGTGGATCGCCCCGCTCGTGGGCCTGGTCGGTGTAGGCCCGGATCATGGACAACATGACCCCACGGCGCCGGTGGGTCGGCCGCACCGTCACCATGGTGAGTCCCGCCAGTGGCAGCACCCCGCCGGGCACCGTCAGATCGAAGGGCATGTCGGCCGAGGTACCCACCATCGTGGCACCTTCGAAGGCGGTGGCGGTGCGGTCGAGGGGGTGGGTGGAGACGAACCGGGCGACGTCGTCCTCGAGCACCTCACCGCCGAACGTTTCGACACAGACCCGCTGGAACTCGGGAACCTCGCCTTCGGTGATCGGTCGCACGATGATGCTCACGGCGGCAAGTTATCAGCTCGCCGTCCGAGATCGGGCATCCCGAGCCGCGATAGGATGATTACACAATTACCGCAAGGAAGGAGAAGCCCCCATGCGCCCGGTCCGGATCGCCGCCCAGCTCCACCCCCAGCACGCCGACTACGCAGACATCCGGCGTGGCGTCGCCGCGGTCGAGGAGATCGGCGCCGACATCCTCTTCACCTGGGATCACTTCTACCCCCTCTACGGTGACCCCGACGGCAAGCACTTCGAGTGCTGGACCATGCTGAGCGCCTGGGCCGAGGCGACCGAGTCGGTCGAGATCGGCGCCCTCGTCACCTGCAACTCCTACCGCAACCCGCAGCTCCTGGCCGACATGGCCCGCACCATCGACCACATCTCGGGCGGCCGGCTCATCCTCGGCATCGGGTCCGGCTGGTTCCGGCGCGACTACGACGAATACGGCTACGAGTTCGGCACCGCCGGCGAACGGCTGCGGGCGCTCGATCGTGACCTGCCACTCATCCGCCGCCGCTGGGGGGCCCTCACCCCGCCCCCGACCCGCCACATCCCTGTCATGATCGGCGGCGGCGGCGAGAAGGTGACGCTGCGCATCGTCGCCGAGCAGGCCGACATCTGGCACTCGTTCGGCTCCCCGGATTCGATGCGCCGCAAGAACGCCATCCTCGACGAGTGGTGCGCCAAGGTGGGACGGGATCCCGCCGAGATCGAGCGATCCGCCGGAGTCGACTGGGGCAACATCAAGGGTGACCCGATCGAACTGGCCGAGGCCTACTACGAGATCGGGTTCCGCCTGTTCACGTTCGGGATCAACGGCCCCACCTATGACCTCGCCCCGCTCACCGAATGGCTGGCGTGGCGCGACGCCAAGAACGCCAGCTGACCCTCAGGACCCGGTGGGAGGCCGGTCGGCGACGTAACCGGCGACCGAGCCCGGGACCGGGATGTCTCCCCGTCTCGCCGGATCCGGGAGCGGTGCTCCGGGCACGAGCCGAAGCGGGAGCACCCCGGCCCAGATCGGGAGGTCGTAATCGTCGTCCTCGTCGACCGGAGGCCCAGTCCGCACCTTGGCCGAGGCCTCCTCGATGCCGACCGCGACCACCGTCGTTCCCTTCAGTTCCTGGTCGGTGACGGGACGGACCTCGTCCCACCGACCGGGGAGCACGTGCTCGGTGAGCGCCCGCAGCGCCGCCACCTTCTCGGCGGGTTCGGCGACGAGCCGGGCCGTCCCGAACACCACCACCGATCGGTAGTTCATCGAGCTGTTGGCCGCCGATCTCGCCACCACCAGAGCGTCGAGCAGGGTAACGGCGATGCACACCTCGGCACCGCTCTTCATGAGGCGGAGCATCCGCGATGCCGGCGAGCCGTGAAAGTAGAGGGTGTCGCCCACCCGAGCGTGGATGGTGGGAATGACCACGGGGGCGCCGCCGTCGACGAACCCGACGTGGCAGAAGGGCGCCGCGTCGATGATGGCGTGGATGGTCTCCGGGTCGTAGCCGGCCCGTTCGGCGAGCCGGCGGACCTCGGTTCGGGGGGACGGGGGATCCTGCTGCATCGGGGGAGACTACCGGGGGACGGGCCGGCGCCGGGTGATGGAATCGCCTGGGTCCCGTCCCGCCCTACACTTCCGACCTCGTGCGAACCACCGCGCTCGTTGCGCTCCTCGTGCTCCTCGCAACCGCGTGCACCGGCGCCGATGGAGCCAGCCCGGCGCCGTCCGAGACGGCGGCGCCCCTCACCACGCTGGGCCCGGTCGGTTCCACCACCACGGCACCGCCTGCCACCACGACCACCACGATCCCCCCCGTGCTGCCCACCGATCGGGTGACACCCGAGACGGTGGGCCGCCCCTGGGGGTCGGTCGACGGCCTCACCATGTTCCGGGGGAACCCGACCCGCACCTACTACGGGACGGGGCCGGTCGCCCGCGATCCTCAGGTGCTGTGGCGCTTTCCCGACAGCCCGATGTGCGGCAACTCCCCGGTGGGAGGTGAGGACAAGGTGTGGTGCGGGAGCGGCTGGACCGGCCAGCCGGCGGTGTGGGACCGGCCGGACGGGATCACCGAGGTCATCTTCGGTGCCTACGACAAGCACCTCCACTTCCTCGACGCCGCCACCGGGCAGCGCACCCGGCCCGACTTCCCGATGGGTGACATCATCAAAGGGTCGGTGACCCTCGACCCCGACGGCTACCCCCTCCTCTACTCCGGATCGCGAGACCCCCGTTTCCGGATCATCGCCCTCGATCGGGACGAACCGACCGAGCTGTGGTCGCTGGACGCCGCCTCCGTCGACGGGATGTGGAACAACGACTGGGACTCCAACCCGGTGATCGTCGATGACGTCCTCTTCGAGGGCGGCGAGAACAGCTGGTGGTTTGCTATCAAGCTCAACCGTAAATACGACGAAACAGGACGGGTGACGATCTCCCCCGAGATCCTGTTCGAGATGCCCGTCTTCACCGACGAGCTGGTCGGCGCCGTCGGTCGCCAGCAGAGCGTGGAGGGCTCGACCGCGGTGTTCGAGGACACCGCCTACTTCGGGAACTCGGCGGGCCGGATCGTCGGGGTCGACATCTCGAACCTCGCGGCGGGCGACGCCGAGGTGGTGTTCGACTACTGGATGGGCGACGACGTCGACGCCACTGTGGTGGTCGACGCCGAGGGGATGCTCTACGTCGCCGCCGAGGTCGACCTCGCCACCCGGCGAGCCGGGGAGGTCGGCCAGATCGTCAAGCTCGACCCGTCCCGACCCGACGACCCGTTGCTGTGGGCGGTCGCCGTCCCGGGGCAGGGAGGCCACGGCGGCGGGGTGTGGGCCACCCCCGCCCTCGTCGACGACCTGCTGTTCGTCGCCACCAATCCCGGTGAGCTGCTCGCCATCGACACCGCCACCGGCGAGGTGGTGTGGCGGGACGACGTCGGCGGCAACGCCTGGTCCTCGCCGGTGTACGTCGACGACACCCTGGTGGTGACGGTCGACTGCGAGACGTCGCCCGCGCTACGGGCCTACGACGTCGCCGATCCGCGTCATCCGGTGCGGCTCTGGGAGCTGGCGGCCACCGGGGGGTGCATCGAGTCGACGCCGGCGGTCTGGCACGGGCGCCTCTACGTCGGATCACGAGACGGTTACTTCTACGCGCTGGGAGACAGCTGATGGTGGCGCGCCGATCGAGCTCGTTCCTCGCCAGCGGCGGGAGGACCTTTGCGGGCCTCACCTTGGTGACGGTCGGCTTCCTCGCCACGCTGGGTACGCTGCTCGGGTTCCTCGGCGGCCAGTCCTGGGCCTTCGATGTGCTGTCCAGCTTCCGGGTGCAGTACTTCCTCGTCCTCCTCGTCGTCGGCCTGCTCTACGGGGTCTTCTTCAGCCGCAGCATGTCGGCGCTGTTCCTGGTCATGGCGGCCGTCAACATGTTCGTGATCGCCCCGCTCTACTTCGACGACCCGGTGCCGCCGGACGGGTCGGACACGCTGAGCATCGTCAGCTTCAACGTGCAGTCTCGCAGCTCGAACCGTGACCAGGTCTCCCGCTGGATCGAGTCGACCGGCCCCGACCTGGTGTTCCTGCTGGAATCGAACGCGGATTGGGAGGCCCATGCCAGCGGCGTCCCGGGCTACGAGGTGCGCTCCGAGATCCCCGCCGATCGCACCTACGGGATCACGATGCTGTCCCGGGAGGACTACCCGGTCGAGCTGCTGCGGGTCGGCGAGATCCGTGACAGCGTGCTCCGGGTGGAAGCCACCATCGGTCGGCAGGAGGTGGTCGTGTTCGCGGTGCACGCCCGGGCGCCGAGCTCCTCGAGCAGCGCCGCCGCCCGTGACGAGGTTCTCCAGGGGGTCACCGAGCTCGCCGCCGCCGAGACCCTGCCGGTGATCGTGGTCGGCGACCTCAATGCCACCCCCTGGTCGTACGCCTTCCACGCGCTCGCCTCCGAAGCCGACCTGGAGAACTCCCTCAACGGGTACGGTTACCAGGCGTCATGGCCGGGCGATCTCCCGATCTTCCTGCAGATCCCGATCGACCATCTGCTCCACAGCCCCGACCTCACCACCGTCAACCGGCTCCTCGGCCCCGACTTCGGCTCCGACCACCGGGCCCTCTACGTCTCGGTGGGCCTCGCCGACCGGTAGCGGGCGGCCTCCCTCCCGACGCCACCCTGCTCCGCGCTGGTGGATCGGCGGGCGATCTCCTAGCCTCGCCGCCCATGGTGCACGACTACACCTCCATCGATGCCGCCTCGGTCACCGCCGTCGCCGATCGGGCGATCGGCGACGCCGAGGCCCTCATCGACGCCATAGTCGCCCCCGCCGAGCCGCGCACGTTCGTCAACACGATGCGGCCCCTCGAGCAGGTGGCGACGCTGATGACCGACGCCTACGGCCCCGGCGCCTTCATGGCGCGGGTCCATCCCGACCCCGCGGTGCGGGCGAGCGCCGTCGAGGTCGAGGAACGGCTCGCCAAATGGGGCAACGACCTCGTGTTCCGCCGGGATCTCTACACCGCGGTCAACGAGTTCTCCACCACCCCCGAGGCGGCCGCCCTCACCGGCACCGCGGCCCGCCTCGTCGCGTTCTGGCTGCGGGATCTGCGGCGGGCCGGCCACGAGCTGGACGACGACGACCGCACCTCGTTGCAGTCGCTCAACCAGCGGCTCATCGAGCTGCAGGTCGCCTTCGGCAACAACCTCGACGAGTGGGAAGACTTCATCGAGGTGATGCCCGAGGATCTCGACGGGCTCCCCGACGACTATATGCGCCGCCTCGGCCCAGGATCCGGGGAAGGAACCCGCCGGGTGACGATGGACTACCCGGACTACATGCCGTTCATGCAACAGGCACGCCGCCGCGATCTGCGGCAGGGTCTCCAGTTCAAGTTCTGGAACCGCGCCGTCGACCAGAACCGGCCGCTGCTGGCCGAGGCAGTGGAGATCCGGGGCCGCATCGCCGCCCTCTTCGGCGATCCCACCTGGGCCCACCACGCCATGGAAGTGAAGATGGCGAAGAACCCGGAGACGGTGGAGGCCTTCTACACCGGTCTCGTTCCCGGGTTGCGCCACAAGGCCGAAGCCGAGTTGGCGGTGCTCACCGATCTCGCCGGCCGGGACGGAGCGACCCGGATCGAGCCGTGGGACTGGACCTACTACGACAACGAGCAGCGCCGCCACGACTACGGGGTCGATCCGAACGAGGTCGCCGAATACTTCTCGCTCGAATTCGTGCTGGACGGAATGTTCGCCGTCACCGGCGAGGTGTTCGGGCTCGAGTACCGCCGGGTGCCGGACGCCTCGGCGTGGCATCCCGACGTGACCCTCTACGAGATCCGCAACGCCGGGTCGTCCACCCCGCTCGCCTACTTCTACGCGGACCTGTTCCCGCGGGAGGGCAAGTACGGCCATGCCGCCGCCTTCCCCCTCACCTACGGCCAGGCGCTCCCCGACGGCGGCTACCGCACCCCGGTGGCCGCCATCGTCGCCAACTTCACCAAGCCGACGGCGGACCGCCCGTCGTTGCTGAAGCACGGCGAGGCCTTCACCCTGTTCCACGAGTTCGGCCACATCCTCCACTTCTGCCTCACCACGGTGGACCTCATCCGCTTCTCCGGGTTCGACACCGAGTGGGACTTCGTCGAGGCGCCGTCGCAGATCATGGAGCACTGGATGTGGCGGCCCGAGGTGCTGCAACGGTTCGCTCGCCATCACGAGACCGGGGAGCCGATCCCCGCCGACCTGGTGGGGCGCCTCGTCGCCGCCCGTGATCTCAACATCGGGCTCGCCACCATGCGGCAGATCTTCCTGGGGCGGCTCGATCTGCTGCTTCACGCCGCCTCGGGACCGGTCGACCTCGATGCGGCGTACCGTGAGAGCTACCGCGACACCCTGCTTCCCTTCCATGAGGGGACGTTCTTCCCCGCCAGCTTCGGCCACCTCATGGGGGGCTACGACGCCGGCTACTACGGGTACCTGTGGGCCAAGGTCTACGGCGACGACATGTTCTCGGTCTTCGAGGAGGCCGGCGTCACCGATCCCGGCGTCGGGGGCCGCTACCGCCGGGAGGTGCTGGCCACCGGTGGCTCCCGCGACGCCATTGATCACCTGCGGGCGTTCCTCGGAAGGGAGCCCAACAGCGAGGCGTTCCTCCGCAATCTCGGGCTCGGGTAGCCCTCACTCCGCCGGGAGCGCCCGGCGGGCGAGCCTCTCGACCGCCTCCCGGTCGACCTTGCCGGTGGCGAGCAGCGGCAGGTCGGCGACGATCACCCACTGCTTGGGAACGGCATGGCGGGCGAGGCGCTCCCGGGCCCAATCCCGCAGGACTGCCGGATCCAGCGGGGCGGTGGCGGCGACCACGGCTGCCACCTGCTCCCCCCACTCCTCGTCGGGCACGCCCACCACCGCCACCCGGCCGACGGCGGGATGCGCCTCCAGCACTGCCTCGATCGCATCCGGGAGCACCTTCTCGCCGCCGGTGACGATGAGGTCGTCTCGGCGACCAAGCACGACGAGCCGTCCCGCCGCGTCGAAGCGGCCCAGGTCTCCGGTGTGGTGTGGTCCGTGTCGCGGCGCCTCCCCAAGGTACCCGGGAGACACGGTGGCCCCGGCAACGACGATCTCCCCGACGCCGCCGGGAGGCACCCCCCGGCCCGCCCCGTCGACGATCGAGACCTCGACCCCGTCCAGCGGCGGCCCCACCGCCCCCTCCTCGCCGCCGGGATCGCCCGGCACCGCGGTGGCGACCTGGGAGCACGCCTCGGTCATCCCGTAGGTGGGGACCACGGGGAGGCCAGCCGCCCGAGCCCGCTCCAGCAGGCGCCGGGTCGCGGGGGCGCCGCCCACCAGGATCGCCCGCAACCCCCGGTAGGGACCCGGATCGGTCTCGAGAACCCGGTGCAGCATCGTCGGCACCAGGCTGGCGACGGTGACCTCCCGGTGGCGAAGGGCGGCGGCCACCCGGGCGGCGTCGAAGCCGTCGTGGAGTACGACCGTGCCTCCGGCGGCGGCGGAGCGCCACAGCACCGAGAGCCCGCCGACGTGGAAGAGGGGCAGGGCGAGCAGCCAGCGGTCGGTGGCGTCGTTCCCGAGCCGGGCCCGCGATGCGGCCACCGCCCGGGCCACGTTGCCCACGGTGAGGGTCACCGGGCGGGGCTGCCCTCTCGTGCCCGAGGTGAACACGACGGTGTGGAGGTCGGACCCGGAACGGGCCTCGTCCCGGGCCGGGTCCGGCTGCGCGGCGGGCGGGCCGTCGAGGCGGAGGTCGGCGACCACCGGCTCGATGCCCCAAGTCCGTCGCAGCGCGGTGGCGCCGGCGCCGAGCAGATCGGACGCCGGGTCGAGGACGGCGGCGGCCGCGCCGAGGCGACCGGCGCCCCACAGGGCCGCCACGACGTCGAGGCGGGGCGCCACCGGCAGTCCGATCAGTCCGCCCCGCCCGACTCCGTGGGTGCGCTGCAGGAACGCCCCGCTCCGGTCTGCCAGGGCGTCGAGCTCGGCATAGGTGACGGGACGGCCGTCGTCACCGACGACCGCGATCGCCTCCGGGGTGGCACCGGAGCTGCGGGAGAGCCAGTCGTCGGCGGTGAGGCGGGCCATGGGGCCTCACTACAGTATCGATCGATCCTCGCTCGCTCCACCGCACGGAGGCAATCCATGGTCTCTGAGATCTTCGACCCCGCCGCCTGGGAGTCGGTGGCCGGGCTCGATTTCGCCGACATCACCTATCACCGGGCGGTCGGCATCGGGGCGGTCCGCATCGCCTTCGATCGGCCTGAGGTCCGCAACGCCTTCCGTCCCGGCACCGTCGACGAGCTGTACGCCGCCCTCGACCACGCCCGCATGTCACCCGACGTCGGTTGTGTGCTGCTCACCGGCAACGGTCCCTCCCCCAAGGACGGGGGTTGGGCGTTCTGCTCCGGCGGCGACCAGCGCATCCGCGGCGCCGACGGCTACCGCTACGAGGGCGAGGAGGGCATCGATCCGGCCCGGCTCGGCCGTCTCCACATCCTCGAGGTGCAACGCCTGATCCGTACCATGCCGAAGGTCGTGATCGCGGTCGTGCCGGGTTGGGCCGTCGGCGGCGGGCACTCTCTCCACGTCGTCTGCGACCTGACCCTGGCGTCGGAGGAGCATGCCGTGTTCAAGCAGACCGACGCCGACGTCGCCAGCTTCGACGGCGGCTACGGATCGGCGCTGCTGGCCCGCCAGATCGGCCAGAAGCGGGCCCGCGAGGTGTTCTTCCTCGGCCGTGACTACTCGGCCCGGGAGGCGTACCAGATGGGGATGGTGAACGCGGTGGTCCCCCACGCCGACCTCGAGGCGGTGGCGCTGGAGTGGGCCGCCGAGATCACCGCCAAGAGCCCCACTGCACAGCGGATGCTGAAGTACGCCTTCAACCTCCCCGACGACGGCCTGATGGGCCAGCAGCTCTTCGCAGGGGAAGCCACCCGCCTCGCCTACGGCACCGCCGAGGCCGCCGAGGGCCGCGACGCCTTCCTGGAGAAGCGCGATCCCGATTACTCGCCGTTCCCGTGGCACTTCTGATGCCGGACGGGACCCATTCGTGACCACACAGGCCTGGGTGCTGGCAGCGCGGCTCCCCACGTTGTGGGCGGCGATCGGCCCGGTGGTGGTGGGTACGGCGCTGGCGGTGCGCGACGGGGTCTTCCGGTGGGACGGCTTCCTGGTGACGCTGTTCGCGGCGCTCTGCATCCAGGTCGGGGTCAACTTCGCCAACGACGTCGCCGACGCCGGGCGGGGTGTCGACAACGCCGCCCGGATCGGCCCGACCCGGGCGGTGGCGACCGGGCTGTTGACGGCACGCCAGATGTGGGCCGGGATCGCGGTCGCCTTCGGCCTGGCAGCCGTGGCCGGCCTCTATCTCACCTGGCTGGCGGGACCGTGGATCCTGGTGATCGGGATCGCCTCGCTGCTGGCCGCCCTCGGCTACACCAACGGTCCGGCTCCATACGGCTACCACGGGCTCGGGGAGCTGTTCGTGTTCGTCTTCTTCGGCCTCGTCGCCACGATGGGGACCCGGTTCGTCTTCGACCGCACCGTCCCTGCGGCGGCCTGGTACGCCGCAGTGGCGATGGGAGCGCTCGCCAGCGCCATCCTCATCGCCAACAACGTGCGCGACGTCGACAACGACCGCATCACCGGGAAGCGGACCCTGGCGGTGATCCTGGGCCGGGGACCGGCCCGGGTCCTCTACGCGGTGGTGATGGCGATCCCGTTCCTGACCGTCGTGGTGGCGGTGCTCGCCGGGGCTTTCCCCGGGTGGTCGTTGCTCGCCCTCGCCGCCGTCCCGCTGGCGGTTCCCCTGATCCGGGTGCTGGCGACCAAGACGGAGGGCCCAGCCTTGATCGGCGTGCTGCAGGGGACGGCCCGGCTCCAGATCGTGGTGGCCGCCCTGCTCGCCGTTGGGTTGATGCTGTAGCCGCCTAGCCGGTGCGGAGCAGACCGCGCCGCCGCAGCAGCTCGTTGACGAGAGCGGCGCCGCGCCCGGCGTCGTCGACGGTGACGACGAGATCGGGACGGTCGTCCCGCACCAGGCGCAGGCCCGGCCCGCGCCGCACCACGATGGCCCGCGCCCCGGTCAGGACCCGGCCGGAGAGGATCCGGTAGCCCCATCCACCGTAGGCGAGGGGCTCGACCTGGAGTGCTTCGGCCCGTGCGATCTGCTCCAGCGGGATCACCCGCCGCGGCCAGCCCCACCAGCCGAGCCCGATCTCGACCCCGTCGGGGCCGACGGTGACCCGGACTGCCGCCACGGCCAGCAGCACGATCCCGATCGCTCCGAACAGGAGGCCGGTTCCGCCTTGCAGCACCATGGCGGCGACGAGGCCCGCCAATCCCAGGGCGGGGACCCAGATCGAGACGCCGGCCGACATCCACACCGCCACGTCGTCGGCTCCGAGCTCGACGGCGGGTACGGAAGGCTGCCCGGTCACCGGCGGGAAGACACTGCGTCGCCCTCCGCCGAGCAGCCATCCGGCGACACCGGCCACCAACCCGGAGCCGAGGATCACCGCGACGCTCCCGAAGCCGACGTCGCCGGCGTCCGACCACGACGTGGCGCCGCGATTGGCGACGAGGGTCGTCACCATGGCCGCCAGCAGCAGGCCGCCGACGAAGAAGACCACCGCCACCACCGGCGCCAGCAGGGTGCCGCCCCGGTGGGCGGCCAGCGAGACGAGCCAGATGACGGCGTAGAGGACGGCCACCATGAGGACGAAGCCCCCGACCGCCAGCTTGCCGTTGGGCTCGCCGCCGGCGCCCCAGTGGATCGCGACGGGATCGGGCAGGTCACCGGCGAACAGCAGCGGCAGCGCCGCCAGTGAGACCAGCATGGCGGCGGGTACGACCACGGCCGCCGTCCACCAACGTCCGCTCCGACGATTCATCGCAACTCCTCTTCGACCAGGGCGAGCACCTCATCGGGTTCCATCCCGGTCCGCTTGCTCTCGGCGACGAGCTCGCCGACGAGGCGGACCAGATCACTGCGCACCGCGTCGCCGACGACCACGGCCCCCCGCCCGCGGCGCATCTCGACGATGCCCTCGTCCCGCAGCACCGCGAGTCCGCGGAGCACGGTGTGCATGTTGACGCCGAGAGCCCGTGCCAGTTCGCGCGCCGGGGGAAGCCGATCCCCCCGCTCCAGCTCGCCGTCGGCGATCGCTCGCCGGACCGCGGCGGCGATCTGGGCGTAGATCGGCGCAGTGCTGGTGGTGTCCAGACGCAACAACATTGTTCTAGTAATCATAGAACAACTCTCATCAAAATACGAGCAGATCGCATGGGCCACCCTCCCCGCCGCCCCGGAGGCGGAGGCTGGGTAACCTCGGCCGCAATGGACCATCCCAACGCAACCTTCTGCTCGTCGCTGGCGGCGAGTCTCGCCACGCTCGGCCTCCGCCACGCCTGCATCTCGCCGGGCTCACGCAACACCCCGCTCGCCGCCGCCTTCGCCGCTCATCCCGCCATTACCGATTGGTCGCTGCACGATGAACGATCCGCCGGGTTCTTCGCCCTCGGTCTCGCCAAGGCGGAATCGGCCCCGGTCGCCGTGATCTCGACCTCGGGCACCGCCGCCGCCGAGTACACGCCGGCGGTGATCGAAGCCGCCGCCGCCGGGGTCCCCCTGCTGATCCTCACCGCCGACCGGCCGCCGGAGCTCCGAGCCATCGGCGCCCCCCAGACCATCGACCAGATCAAGCTGTACGGCGATGCGGTCAAGTGGTTCCACGACACCGGCGTCCCCGACGGCGTCACCATGGCCGCCGTCCCCGGCCTCGCCGCCCACGCCTGGGCGACCGCCCTGCGGCCACCCGCAGGGCCGGTGCACCTCAACCTCCCATTCCGGGAGCCGCTCGCAGACGGCCCTCCCTCCCCGTCGCCGGGCCCGGCCCCGGCGGCGTTCCTGGCGCCGCTCCCCCTTCCCGGCGACGCCGACCTCGCCGCCCTCGCCGAGCTGATCTCGGGACGGCGAACCCTGCTGGTGGCGGGCCCGGGCGAAGAGGCTGGCTTTGTCACGGCCTGCGCCACCCTCGCCGCGGCCGGGGACTTCCCGGTGCTGGCCGATCCCCTCTCCGGGTTCCGCCACGGCCCACACCCCCGGCATCACGCCCTCGCCTGCGGCGACTTGCTGGTAGGGGCCGGCATGCTTGATCGCCTCCGGCCCGAGGCGATCGTGCGCTTCGGGGCGATCCCGACCTCGAAGCCGCTGTGGCTGTGGCTGGCGGCCCATCCCGACGTCCCGCAGATCCTGGTGGACCGGGGCCGCTGGCGCGACGCCACCACCAGTGCCCGGGTGGTCGTCGACGCCGCCGCGGCCCCGCTGGCGGCGAGCCTCGCGGCGCGGGTCGCACCGGCCGGCGCCGGCTGGTCGGATGCCTGGCGCGAGGCCGACGCCGCGGCGGGCGCCGCCGTCGCCGCCGGCCTCGGAGACCTGCCGTTCCCGAACGAACCCGCCGTCGCCCGCGCCGTCGTCTCCACCATGGAAGACGGCGCCATCCTCTACGTCGGATCGTCGATGCCGGTACGCGACGTCGACACCTTCGGCGGCTCCACGGCGACATCGCTGCGCGTCCTCGGCAACCGGGGCGCCAACGGCATCGACGGCGTCGTCTCCGCCGCCCTCGGCGCCGCCGCGGCCGGGTCCGCTCCGGTCACCGCCCTGGTCGGCGACGTCGCGGTGGTCCACGACCTCAACGCCCTCGCCACCACCGCCCGGCTCGGGCTCCCCCTCACCGTGGTGGTGATCCACAACGACGGCGGTGGGATCTTCCACTTCCTTCAGCAGCGGGACCCCGAGGTGCTGGCGCCGGAGGTGTTCGAACGGCATCTCGCCACCCCCCACGGCCTCGACCTGGTGGCGGTCGCCACCGCGACCGGCCTGGAGGCGCAGCGCATCGAGACCGCCCCGGAGTTGGACGCCGCCCTCACCGCGCCACCCTCGGGTCCGCGCCTGTTGGAGGTCCGCACCGACCGCGCCGCCAACGCCGAGCATCATCGCCACCTCCGGGAACTGGTGGCTGCCGCGCTGGCCTGATCGCGTCGGGTCGATCACCACCCGAAGCGGGGGACCCCCAGCCTGTCCCCACCTGGGATGCCGTAGTCGATCACAGCGAAGGCGACGAGGATCGCCGCCAGCGGCACCGGCCGGCTCGTCTCCACCCGTCGGGTCCAGGCGGAGAACGTCGCCACCACCTCCTCGTGCTCGCGGAGCAGCCAACGATCGGGGCGGGACCAGCGGCGCGTTCCGACCGGGTGGAGCACGTAGGCGTAGTCCCTGCCGTTGATGCCGTACCACGCCTGCCCCTGCGTCGCCACGACATACTTGCGCCCGGCCTCGTCCAGCACCACCGGACACAGCATCCGGGCCGAGCCGAGCGCCACCAGTCTCCAGCGCCGGTCCGTCTCCGTGACGATGCGGGAGCCCCGACCCACGAAGATGCGGAACCACCCGACCCGACCCAGCTCGGCGAGGACGCGGTCCCCCTGGACGACCGCGAACACCGGGAAGCGGAACCGGCCGACGCGGCGGATCTCGACGGTGCCGACGACCTCGGGCCCGCGGCCGGACGGAGCCGGCGTTCCCGGCTCGGCGGAAGGCGGGGCGGGGGTCGGGTCGACCATGTCGACTCTCCACCCTACGGGACCGCGGCGAGGGCCGCAGCGCCTGATTCAGGTGGCGGCGAGCAGGTTGAGCAGCGGCCGGAACTTGAGGCGGGTCTCGTCGAGCTCCGCTTCGGGGTCGGAATCCGCCACGATGCCGGCTCCGGCGTAGAGCCGGGCCGTCGTGTCGCTCACCAGACCGCAGCGGAGGCTGAGGGCGACTTCGGCGGATCCGTCGGGTGACACCCAGCCGACGCCGCCGCTGTACCAGCCGCGGTCGATGCCCTCCACCTTGTCGATGAAGGCCCGCGCCTCGGCGCGGGGCGTGCCCCCCACCGCCGGCGTGGGATGCAGGGTCGCCAGGAGCCGGAACGGCCCGACCCCCTCCCGGAGGGTGCCGTCGATCCGGGTCGAGAGATGCTGCACCGTGGCCATCCTCCGCAGCGACGGGACCAGAGGCACCTCCAGCGACCGGCTGAGCGGAGCGAGCCGGCCGACGACGTCGTCGACGACGAAGGCATGCTCCTCACGATCCTTCTCGCTGGCGAGCAGCGCCTCGCCCACCGCCCGGTCGTCCGCCTCTCCCTCGCCGCGGCGTGCCGACCCCGCCAGCGGATTGACCCGGATCCGGTCGTCCCGCTTGGAGAGCAGCAGCTCGGGGCTGGCACCCACGAAGACCGACCCACCCACCCGGAACCCGAACGAGTAGCACTGCGGGTGCGTCTCCCGCAAGTGGTGGACGAGGTCGAAGGGATCGGTGGCGCCCTCGGCCCGGACGATGACCGACCGGCTCAGCACCACCTTGCGCAGCGAGCCCTCGTGGATGGCGGTGATCGCCTCGGCGACCTCCTCCCGCCAGTGCGCCGTCGAAGGATGCGACTCCACCGAGTGGTCGCCGGGATCGGGCGGGAGCGGCGCCCCCCGCGCCTCGAGACCGGCCAGCGTGGCGAGCATCACCCGGGGATCGGCGCCGGGAGGCACCACGACGGTGAGGCGGGTCTCGTCGCCGCGACGCTCCGCGCTCACCCCGGGGATCGTGAGGTCGGCGGCCCCGAATCCCTCCCACTCCGGCTCGTGCGGGCCGTCCGGGGAGAACGAGAACCCGAGGAAGCACCGGATCGACGCCGGCAGGTCGGGAAGGGAGGCAAGGGCGGCGTCGAGGCGGGCGAAGCGCCGCGACCCTGCTGCGCCGGACTCCCAGGCGGCGCCGAGGCCGGCGAGCTCGGCCCCGCCGGGGCTGCTGAAGTAGTTGGCGACCCGGAACAGCCCGGAGCCGGCCCGGACCAGCTCCAGCGGGGACACCTCGGTGAGGAGGGTGGCGGTGGCGTAGCGGCCCGACTGCCGTGCCAGGTCGGCATCCAGTCGTTCGATCTCGGAGCGGGAACACAGCACGAGATGGGATCCTACCGGGGCGGTTCCGCCTCGGGGACGGGCCCGCCCGCCAGGAAACCGGCGATTTCGGCCGCCACCAGGTCGGGACGTTCCATCCAGACGAAGTGGGAGGTGTCGGGCACGATCACGAACGAGGCGGAGGGCATGCGGCCTGCCATCGTCCGCAGGAACGCCGCGGAATGGGTCGGGGAATGCTCTCCCGCGACGAGCAGCACCGGCGGGACGATCTCCCCCAGCCGCTCCCATCCCTCGTGCAGCATCGCCCCGACGTAGAAGGCGGCCTCGGCTTCGGGGGCGCACTTCAGCACCCAGGCCCCATCCCGCCACACCAGCCCACCTTCGAGGTAGGCGTCGAGGGCGCGCCGGTCCCAGGTGGCGAAGGGGGCGCGGTCCTGCCAGCGGCGCCGCGCCGCCCGCCGGTCGGCGAAGGAGGCGGTGCGCTTGCGGGCCGCCACGCTGAGCGGATTGTCGGGGAAGCTCCCGTAGGGCGGGGGGAACACGATGGGCTCCACCAGCACCAGCGAACGGAAGGTGCCGGGTGCCAGCAGCTCGGCGAGCAGGAGCACGGCGCCCCCCGAGGAGTGCCCGATCCCGACCGCCCCTCGCCGGTCCCCCACCACGGCGAGCACGTCGCGCCCCACGTCCCACCAGTCGTAGGGCGGCGGTGACGCCGTCGAGTCCCCGTGGGCCCGTTGGTCGAGGGAGACGGCCCGGAAGGCCGGGAGACGGCGGGAGAGCTCCTCGACCACGGGGGCAGCCAGCTCCTTGCAGAAGCCGGTGGCGTGGACGAGCACGAGCAACGGACCGTCCTCGCCTTGCTCCCAGGCGGCGGTGGCGATCTCGACCCCGCCGCCGCTGGTGGCCCGGCCGCGTTGCGGTGGGTTCACGCCGAGCTGTCGTCGAACCGCCAGCCGAGCTGGTTGTCGACGCGAATGACCCCGTCGAGACGGCGGGCCAGCTCTTCGAGCAGGCTGGATTCATTCCGGGTTCCGATCTGGCCCTGGAACCGCACGACCCCGTTGGCGACCGACACCGTGATGTCGTCGGGGTCGATGAACAGCACTCGTCGCAGCACATCCTCCCGGATCTCGTCCTCGATGATGTCGTCGGGCCGGGTGAACACCGCCACGACGTCCAGCCGGGAGATGATGCCGAGGACACGACCGCCGTCGTCGACGACCGGGAGCCGGTTGACGTCGTGCACCACCATGGTGCGGGCCGCGTCCCCGATCCGCTGGTCGGAGCCGATCGTCACCACGTTGGGGTTCATGACCTGCCCCACCGTCTCCACCGGAGTCGGGATGTCCGCTTCCTCCCGGGCGACCTCGAGCCGGAGGAAGTCGGCTTCGGTGATGATGCCGACGACGATCCCCGCCCCGTCACAGACCGGGAGCCCGCTCACCCGGTTGCGGAACATCAGGCGTGCTGCGTCCTTGATCGCAGTCTCCGGCAAGACGGTGATCACGTCGGTCGTCATCAGGTCGACTACCCGCATCGATTCCCTTCCTCGATCGACCCCATTCTTGCAGTCACAGCTCCGAGGGGACGTCGCGGCGGGAGGGAACCCACGGCCCGCCGATGCGGCGGACCCGGATCCGGGCGTCGACGACGCTGACGCCCTCCCCCGGGAGCCGCACCTTGACCGGGTTGAGGTCGAGCTCGACGATCTCGGGGAGCAGCTCGATGAGGGCCGAGACCCGCAGCAGGGCGTCGCGCAGCGCCTCCAGGTCCCCGGGGGCGCCGCCGCGGTAGCCCCGCAGCAGCGGGGCCGACTTCACCTCCCCGATCATCTCGGCGGCGTCGACGTCGGTGAGGGGTGGGATCCGGAAGGCCACGTCACCGAGCAGTTCGACGTAGATGCCGCCGAGGCCGAACACGACGAGGGGCCCGAAGGTCGGATCCTCCGTCATCCCGATCAGCACCTCGTGGCCGCCGGCGACCTGCTCCTGCACCAGCACCCCCTCGGGGTCGGGCACCGCCGCCCACACGGTGCGGAACCCCTCCCGTACCTCGTCCTCACTGCGCCGGTTGAGCACCACGCCGCCGATGTCGGACTTGTGCACCGCCGATTCCGACACCACCTTGAGCACCACCGGCGTGCCGTAGGAGGCCGCCACCGCCGCTGCGGCGTCCTCGTCCGCCACCACCTCGCCCCGTGGCATCGCGAGCGAGAAGGCCGACAGGACCGCTCCGACCTCGTCCGGCTCGAGCCAGCCCGGCTCGTCGCCGATCCGGAAAAGGGCCCGTTCCACCACGGCGCGGGCGGCGGTGGCATCGATGCCGTCGAGCACCGGGACGGTGCCCTCGTCGCGGGCTCGCCACTCGGCGAACTCGGTCGCCTTGGCCAATGCCCACGCGGCCTGCTCCGGGAACGGGTAGGTGGGAATCCGGTGCTCGCCGTCCCCGATGGCCTCGTGGGCGCCGACGGCGCTCATGTACACCAGCAGGAACGGCTTCGCCCCGTGGTGGGCGAGCGCCGCGTCCCGAATGGCGACCACCGTCTCGTCGGCGCCGAGGGGGGAGGCGGGGATGAAGATGGCGACGATGGCGTCGACCTCGTCGGTGGTGAACAGCTCCTCGAGGCAGGCGGCGTACTGGGCGGGGCCGGCCGAGGCGATCATGTCGACCGGGTTGCTCACCCCGGCATCGGGCGACAGCACGATACGGAGCCGGTCCTGCAGCGCCTCGGACAGCTCGGCCACCTCGAGGTTCTGGGCCGAGAGGGCGTCGGCGGCGAGGATCCCGGGCCCGCCGGCGTTGGTGACGATCCCGACCCGCCGCCCGGCGGGGAGCGGCTGGTTGGCGAGCAGGGCGGTCACGTCGAAGAGGGACTCCAGGGTGTCGGTGCGGATCACCCCGGCCTGGCGGAACAGCGAGTCGACCGCCACGTCGAGGCTCGCCAGCGATCCGGTGTGGCTGACGGCGGCCCGGGCGCCGGCGATGGTGCGCCCCGACTTCACTGCCACGATCGGCTTCTTCTTGCCGATGCGGCGGGCGGCCCGGGCGAAGCGCCGCGGGTTCCCGAACGACTCGACGTAGAGCAGGATGACGTCGGTGGCGGGATCGTCCTCCCAGTAGAGGAGCAGGTCGTCCCCCGAGACGTCCGGCTTGTTCCCCACCGAGACGAAGCTCGAGATCCCGATGTTGAGCTGGGCCGCGTAGTCGAGGATGGCGACGCCGAGGGCGCCGCTCTGGCTGGACATCGCCACGTTCCCGGGCGGGGGGACGTGGGGACCGAACTGGCCGTCGAGGCGCACCGCCGGATCGGTGTTGAGCACGCCCATGCAGTTGGGGCCGACCATCCGCATCCCGGCGGAGCGCACCACCTCCAGCAGCTCTCGCTCCAGCTCCCGGCCCCGCGGTCCGATCTCGCTGAAGCCGGAGCTGATGATGACGAGGCCCTTGACTCCTTTGGCGGCGCATTCCTTCACCGCCGGGATCACCACCGCCGCCGGCACCACGATGAAGGCCAGGTCGACGTGCTCGGGGATGTCGAGGACCGAGCGGTACGCCTTCACCGACCGGACGACCTCGGCGTGGGGGTTCACCGGGTAGACGGGGCCGGTGAAGTCACCGTTGAGGATGTTCTTGAAGAGGCGACCCCCGATTGACAGCGGGTCACGGCTGGCGCCCACCACCGCCACCGAGCTGGGATAGAAGATCGGCATCAGCGAGGCGGCCACGGCCCGTTTCTCGTCCTCTTGTTCGGCGGCGGCGGTCGCCGCCGAGCCCTCGGTGGGGAACTGCACCGTGTAGACGCCCTCGTCGAGCTCGCGGCGGAGGGAGAACCCGGCGTTGCGGAAGACCCGGATCATGACGTGATTGTCGGCCAGCACCCGGGCCTCGAAGGCGGAGATGCCCTGGTCACGGGCGTACGAAGCGAGGAGCTGCAGCAGCCGCCTTGCGATGCCCTTGCCCTGCTGGGCGTCGATGACGGCGAAGGCGATCTCGGCCGTCTCCGGCGCCCCCCCGAGCCGGTGGTAGCGCCCGACGCCGACGATCTCCCCGCCCCGCTCGGCGACGAAGGCCATGCGGTCCCGGTAGTCGAGCCGGGTGAACGTCTCGATCTCATCCGGGGTGAGGCGGTCCTTGACCTTGAAGAAACGGTGGTAGACGCTCTGACGGGACATCTGGCCCAGCATCCCTTGCAGCCCGTCGCCGTCGCTGGGGCGGATGGGGCGGATCCGGATCGTGCTGCCGTCCCGCAACACGACGTCGAAGACGCAGTCGGCCGGATAGGAGGCGGGAAGGTCGTCCAGGGAGTCGATCATCGCTGGATTGTACGACCGCGGGTCGCCGGGTTCGTGACACCGTGGCGGCGGCTCGCCCCGGGCTCGCCGCCCTCGATCGGAAGCCGGGTGAGAAGTCAGTCTTAAGAGCTTGTTATCACGTGCCCGACACGGCGCTAACCCGCCCGGTGGGATGATGATCGAGCTACGCCACACACGTAGGCAAACCGATTGACGGGATGGACGCCCCCTCATCTGCCCATCCATCCTGTGACGTGAAGGGACCCGCAGCTGCGGGTCTCTTCACGTTTCAGCCCACGTGGACCTGGACGCCGAGCATCACCTCGACCCGGGCACCCCCCTCGGGACGGTTGGAGACCGTCAGCCTGCCGCCGGTGCGCTCGGCGGCACGGCGGACGATGTCGAGCCCCAATCCGGTGGAGCCCCCGGCGCTGGCGCCGCGTTCCAGCACCGACTGGTCGGGGAACCCCGGACCGTCGTCCTCCACCACCAGCCGCGAGAACCCGTCATCCCCTGGTCCGGCGCTGATCGTGTAGCCGGTCTGCGGCGGGGTGTGGGCGAAGACGTTCTCGATGAGGGTGTCGAGCAGTGCGCCGAGATCCTGGTGGTTCATCGCCACCGGGAGCCGGCCCCCGAAGGTCTGCACCGCCACCGGGCGGCCCTGCTCGTCGGCGACGACCTTCCAGAAGGCGGCCCGGTGGCGGACCACGGTGGCGAGGTCGGCGTGCTGGTCGCCGTTCTCGGCCGACGGCCGACGGGCGTCCTCGATGAGCCGGTTCATCGCCTGTTCCAGGCGGTCGACGTCGGATCGCAGGGCCTGGGCCTCGGCCGGGTCGGCCAGGGTCTCTGCCTGGAGGCGCAGTGCCGTGAGGGGGGTGCGGAGGCGGTGCGAAAGGTCGGCGACCGACTCCCGCTCGGCCGAGAGCAGGGCGCCGAGGCGGCCGGCGAGGAAGTTGAACGCCTCCCCCACCTCGCTGATCTCCGCCGGACCGGCCGGCCGTACCCGAACCCCGAGGTCTCCCACCCCGAGGGCGCGGGCCGCCGCCGACAACTCGGTGACGGGAACCACCACCGAGCGCCCCAGCCGGTCGGCGGCCACCATCCCGATCATGATGAGGAACACGCCGAGGCCGGCGAGCATGAGCCAGGCGGTGGTGACCCCCTTGCGAAGCTCGGCGTTGCTCACGAAGCTGCGCACCACCACGGTGCCCCCACCCTCGGGAGCGTCGGCCAGCAACACCGGCACCAGCACCTCGGCGCCGCCGGGAATCGACCCGGTGAACGCCCGCGCCGTCTGCCGCGTCGTCTGCACTCCGGTGAGGTCCTCCACCGAGCCCCCGACCATCGCGCCGTCGGGCAGCACGATGGTGACCCCGCGGGGCGGCCCGAAGGCCTCGATCACGGTCCTCGCCAGGACGTCGGTGACGTGGCTCCCCTCCGGGGTGATGCTGGTCACCGCCAGGGTGGTGGCGATCGCCTGCGCCACCGTCTCGCTGCGGGAGAGGGCGCGGTTCTCCGCCTGGTTGCGGATCAGGATCGCCAGCGGGATCAGGAAAGCGATGACGACGAGCGATCCGACCGCCAGGGAGAGCAGGGCGAGGCGGCGCCTCATGCGTCCGGGTCGACGAGCTTGACGCCGACCCCGAACACGGTCTGGAGGTACCGGCTCTCGGCGGCGGACTCGCCGAGCTTCTTGCGCAGCCAGGAGATGTGGACGTCGACGGTCTTCTCGCTCCCGCCGTACGGCTGGCGCCACACCTCGGCGAGCAGCTCCCGCTTCGAAACCACCTCACCCGCCCGCTCGGCGAGGAAGTAGAGCACGTCGAACTCCTTCGGGCTCAGCCCGAGCTCCTCGCCGTCGAGACGGGCTTCCCGCGCCGCGGCATCGAGGGTGAGATGCCCGATGGTGATGGGCCCGGTCCGGATCCCGGCGGCGACCCGGCGCAGTACCGCCCGCACCCGGGCCTCGAGCTGCTCGACGGAGAATGGCTTGACGAGGTAGTCGTCGGCGCCGGAATCGAGCGTGCGGATGACGTCCCGGTCTTCGGAGCGGGCGGTGGCCACGATGATCGGCACCTGGCTCACCGCCCGGATCATCTTGAGCAGCTCGGACCCATCGAGGTCGGGCAGTCCCATGTCGAGGATGACGAGGTCGGGAGCGGAGCTCACCACCGCCTGCAGGCCCTCCATGGCGGTCGAGGAGGAGGCCACATCGTGGCCCGCCCCGGCCAGCACCCGGGCCATGAGCTCCCGGATCCGCTGCTCGTCCTCGATGATCACCACGGACGCCATGGAGAAACTGTAGGCAATCGACGGGCGACGGCGAACTCGCCTTAGCCACTCCTTCACGTAATCTTGGCCGGGCGCCAACTCCGGAACCTGCACAATGAGACGAATGCGGCAGAGATTCCTGCTCGTCGCCGGCTGGGCTGCTGCGGCCGCCGTGGCCATCGTGGTCTCCTCAGGCGCAGTGTCCGTGGCGGGAGGACAGGTCAGCGACCGACCCCTCCGAGCCCTGTCGGTGTCGGAAGTCGCGGCACTCTCTGCTGCGAGCGGCAGCGTTCGTCCCGCGGAGCATGAGCCCCTTGCCTCCGGCGGCTTCGAATCCACTGGGACGACGGCGGCCGACGCAGCAACGACGAGCCAGGCTCCGGCGAGCGATCGGGGCCCAGCCGGCGACGAGGAGGATGCAGCCGCCTTCGAGATCACCGTGCCCACCTACCCTCAGCTCGAGCCGTTCGCCATCACCCACCCCGAGGTGACGGAGTCGATCACGACCCCCACCTGGGCGCCGCCGCAGCCGATCGAACCGGCCACGCCGCGGTCGGTGGCCCGGATCGCCGATCTCCGCGGGGGGCGCGTCGCCTACGGGGGCAACGACGGCCGGGTGTTCTCCCTCTGGCGGGTGGGGAAACCGGGCTACGGGTCCATCATCGAGATGTCGGACGATCACTCGGTGATGACGGTGACGTTCGGCAACGGTCGCCGCGAGTCCACCCTGATCGTGGCCTGGACCGAGACCGGGCTCGAGGCGGTCGAGATCGAAGGCGGCAGCTAGCCGCGCTCAGGCCAGCGCCACCAGCTCCAGCATCGACTCGTCGAAGTAGGCCGTGTCCCCTTCCGGCATGAGGATCACCCGATCCGGCCCGAGGGCATCGACGAACGGAGCGTCGTGGCTCACCAGGATCAGCGTGCCCCCGTATTGGCCCAGTGCCTCGAGCAGGGCCCCTTTCGCCTGCGGATCGAGGTTGTTGGTGGGCTCGTCGAGCAGCAGCACGTTGTGGCGACCGACCACGAGCTGGGCGAGGGCGAGTTTGGTCTTCTCCCCGCCCGAGAGGGTCCCGGCGGCCTGGTCGATCTTGTCGGCGAGCAGGAAGTGGCCGAGCACGGTGCGCAACATCTGGTCGGGCTCGCCGGACACCTCCCGCATGTGGTCGAGCACGGTGACGCCGCCCCAGATCTGCTCGTGCTCCTGGGCGTAGTATCCGACCGACACCCGGTGGCCGAGGTCCACGGTGCCGAGGTCGGCGGGCTCCTGGCCGGCGAGGATCCGCAGCAGCGTCGTCTTCCCTGCCCCGTTGAGGCCCATGATCACCATGCGCTCTCCCCGGTCGATGTCGACGTCGACGTCGACGAACACCACGTTGTGGCCGAACGCCTTGGCCAGCCCGGTGCCCTTGATCGGGGTGCGCCCCGACGGCTCCGGCTGGGGGAATTGCAGGGCCACCCGGCGTGCCTTGCCCCCGATCTCGGTGCGGGTCGCCTTCATCTTCTCGACCCTGGTCTCCCAGGAGCGGGCCCGCTTCGCCATCGCCTCGGTGCTGCCCTTGAAGCGGCGGATCCCCTCCTCGAGGCGAGCGATCCGCTCGTCCTGGTGGCGGCGTTCCCGGAGCCGCTGCTCGCGGCGCCGCTCCCGCTCCGCCAGGTAGTGGGTGAAGTTGCCGCGGTAGGGCTCCACCCGGCCGTCGTCGAGCGCCAGCACCGACGTGATCGACTCGTCGAGCAGGGGCAGGTCGTGGCTGACCACCAGCAGACCGCCCTGGTACTGGGTGAGGAAGGCCATCAGCCAGGCCTTGGCGTCGAGGTCGAGGTGGTTGGTGGGCTCGTCGAGCAGCAGCACGTCGGTCTCGGCGAAGAGGATCCGGGCCAGCTCGACCCTGCGCCGCTGCCCCCCGGACATGGTGCCCATCTCCTGCCCCAGCTCGTCGACGCCGATGCCGAGTGAGGAGGCGAAGCGCTTCGCTTCGGCGATGGCGACGTAACCGCCGCGGGCGGTGAACTCGTCGTCGAGGCGGGAGAACCGCCGGATCAGGCGATCCCGCTCGGCGCCGGCGGCGGTCTCCATGGCGCGGCGGGTCTGCTCCATGCGGCGTTCCAGCGTGCCGATCTCGCGGGCGGTCAGCACCCGCTCCAGCGCCGTCATCTCGCGGTCGGCGGGCTCCTCCAGCGCCGCTTCCTGCGACAGGTAGCCGATGGTGCCGCTGCGGAGCACCGAACCGTCGGCCGGCTCGCGCTGCCCGGCGAGGGTTCGCAGCAGCGTCGTCTTCCCGGCGCCGTTGGGTCCGACGAGACCGACCCGGTCCCCGGCGTGGATGGAGAACGAGGCATCCGACACGAGCCGGCGCACCCCGGCTTCGATCGCGACGTCACGGGCGATGATCACGGCGCAGCCCTAGCCCTCGCCACCGGGGGCGCCGGGAATCCCGCCGGCCCGCAGCTTGTGGAGGATCCGCACCATCTGGCGCAGCGTGAAGACGGCGTCGCGGCGCGACACCGCGGCCGAGGCGGGGGCGACCACGATGTGGCGCAGCCCGGCGTCGACGTGGTCGCCGAGGCGGCGCAGCAGCTCGTGGGGGGTGCCCCAGAGCACGGTGTCGGCGACCAGGTCGGTGGGAACCCGGGCGATCGCCACCTCCAGCTCGGCTCGCCCGTAGCGCTCCGGCACGAAGTCGACCATCCCGCGGAATCCCTCACCCAGCGGGTGGTCGAGGCCGTGGCGGCGCCAAGCGGTCTCGGGGCCGAGCAGCGCCATGAAGCGCACGAATCGGGAGTCGAGCAGGCGCCGGGCGTGCGCCGGGGTGCGGCCGATGACGGTGAAGACCTGCCAGGCGGGGACGATGGCGCCGGGATCGCGGCCCGCGGCGGAAGCCGCGGCGCGGATCGTGGCCAGGGCGTCGCCGTACTCCTGGGGGGTCATCGGCAGGGTCGGGTACCAGCCGTCGGCGTAGCGACCGGTGAGCCGCAACATGCGGGGGCCGTGGGCGGCGACCCACAGCAGCGGCCGGTTGCCGGGCGCCGGCTTCAGGTCCATGACCGCGCCGTCGAGGGTGAAGAACTCCCCGGAGAAGTCGAACGGGCCGTCGGAGTCGAAGCAGAGCCGGATGATCTGGAGCGCCTCGTCGAGCCGGGAGACGGGCCGGCCGAAGTCGAAGCCGTAGGGGTCGACGTTCTCGCGCTCGCCGGCGCCGAGCCCCAGGATCGGGTTGTGCTTGGTGAGATGGGACCAGGTGAGGGCGGCCTGGGCGAGCAGCACCGGATGGCGGCGGATCGACTCGGTGACGCCGACGCCGAGGTGGAGGCGCCCCACCCGGGTCGCCAGGTGGCCGACGAGCGACTGGTAGTCGAAGTAGGGGTGGGGGCTCGTCCCCGATTTGGCCATCCAGGAGAAGTCCCGGTCCCACAGCGCCGTGGGGTAGAAGCTCTGGAAGTGGTCGACGGTCCAGGCCGCGTCGAACCCGAGGACGCGGGCGACCCGCACCAGCAGGTGCACTCGCCGTAGCGACGGGGCGGTGCCGACGCCGAGCCCGAGAGAGACACGATGGGGATCGATCATGGCCGCCAGGCTAGGAGATCCCGGTCTCGTCGACGTTCCGGCGCCGTGCCGCGATCTCGAGGTGAGCCCGTGCCCGCGCCACTCGCATCGTCTCCTCCGGGTAGGGGCCGGGGTCGTCGAGGGTGGCGTCCGGCGGGATGCCCGCCTCGGCGGCGCCGCGGGTGATGCGAGCCACCTCCTCCAGCTCCCCTACCTGGGTCTGCACCGCCGCCCGGTCCATCAGGTCCCCGTGCCCCGGCACCACCGGCCCGGTGACGAGGCCGGCGAGCAGAGCTGCAGTGCCGGCCCAGGCGATCGGGTAGGCGTCGCCGAAGGAGGGTGGCGCCCCCTCTTCGAACAGGTCGCCGGCGAACAGCACCCCGGTCCCCGGCACGGTGACGACGAGGTCCCCTTCGGTGTGGCCCCGGCCCAGGTAGCGAAGCTCGACACCGCGGTCACCGAGGTCGATGGTCGCCGCCTCGGCGCAGAGGTGCTCGGGCAGCACGATCGGGAAGGCGGCGAACTCGTCCCGCTGCTCCGCCGGCACCAGCTCGGCACACCGCTCCCTGGTCTGCTCGCCCCGCTCCGCCAGGACCCGGCGGCATTCGGGGTGGCCCCAGATGGCGGCGCCGGGGAACTCCCCGTTCCCGAACGTGTGGTCCCAGTGCCAGTGGGTGTTGAGCAGCCAGCGCACCGGGGCCGCGGTGAGTCGGGTCAGCTCACGGCGGACCTCGCGGGCCTGGGCCGGCGACTCGCGGCTGTCGATCACAAGGGCACCGCCGGCGCCGAGCACCACCCCGACGTTGAGGTCGAACGACCGGTAGCGGCGGCGGAACACCCCGTCGCCGATCTCCTGCCACGGTCCCGCCGTCATGAGCTCCTCTCGCCGGCCGGCCGAGGCTATCCCACCAGAGGCGTGCGATTCGGCCCGGCGAGGTCGACGCCCTCGAGGCCGTGATCGAGGATCGGGCGCAGCCGGGACGCCGGCATCGGCCGGCTGAAGTAGAACCCCTGGAACAGCCCACAGCCCAGGTTGGCGAAGAGGTCGACCTGCTCCCGGGTCTCGACGCCTTCGGCGATGACGTCGAGCCCGAGGCTGTGACCGAGGCCGATGATGGCCTCGGAGAGGCTGGCAGTGCCGGGATTGGCCACCGACTCGTCGACGAAGGACCGGTCGATCTTGATGGTGTCGAGCGGGAAGTCCTTCAGCTCGCTGAGCGACGAGTACCCGGAGCCGAAGTTGTCGATGGCGACCCGGACGCCCCGTTCCTGGAGCCGCTCCAAGGTGCGGCGGGCGAGGGCGTAGTCCTCCAGCAGCGTCTCTTCCTTGAATTCGAGGCCGAGCCGGCGGGCCTCGATGCCGGTACGGGAGAGGGCCCGGTCGACGATCTCGACCAGGTTGCCCCGCTGCAGCTGACGGGCCGAGATGTTCACCGACACCGACAGCTCCCCCAGTCCGGCCTTGTGCCATTCGGAGAGCTGGCGGCAGCCTTCGAACAGGGCCCATTCGCCGAGCGGGAGGATGAGATCGGTCTCCTCGGCCACCGACACGAAGCGCTCGGGGAGGACGAGGCCATGCTCGGGGTGGTCCCACCGGGCCAGGGCCTCGACCCCTTGCACCGCCCCGGTGGCGATGTCGACCCACGGCTGGTACACGAGGGTGAGCCCCTCCTCGACCTCGAGGGCGCGGCGCAGGCCGTCGATGAGGCGGAGCCGCTCCGAGGTCTGCTGCCGCAGCTCGGGGGTGAAGTACTGGTAGGTGTTCATGCCGGCGGCCTTGGCGCTGTACATGGCGATGTCGGCGTCCCGCAGCAGCGCCTCGGCGTCGTCGCCGTCGATCGGGTAGAGGGCGATGCCGATGGAGGCGGTGACCCGCAGCTCCCGGTCCCGCACCCGGTACGGCTCCTCGAGGGTGCGCAGGATCTTGGTGGCCACCTGCCCGGCATCCTCGACCCGCTGGCTCCCTTCGAGGATGACGGTGAACTCGTCGCCGCCGATGCGGGCGACGCTGTCGGTGGCGCGGACCGAGGAGACGAGGCGGCGGGCCACCTGTTGCAGCAGCTCGTCGCCGATGTTGTGGCCGTAGCGGTCGTTGATGGTCTTGAATTCGTCGAGGTCGACGAACATCAGCGCCACCAGGCGGCCGTCGCGGTGGGAACGGATGATGGCGTTGTGGAGGCGATCGCCGAACAACACGCGATTGATGAGCCCGGTGAGAGGATCGAAGCGCGCCACGTAGTTGAGCTTGCGGCGATCGGCCTCCCGTGTCGCCTCCCACTCCCGGTCCCGGATGCGCCACTGACGGCGGATCGCCCGGGCGGCGGGTCGGAACAGGAAGAGCCCCTCGGCGAGGAGCATCACGATCGTCAGCGCCAGCAGTCCGAACACGAAGTTGCGCAGCATGGCGACCTGCCTCTCGGCGTCGGCGCCGAGCCGGGAGACGATGGCCCCCATGCCGGCGGCGTAACGATTGGATGCGGTCTCCACCTGCACGGCGTCGCCGACCTCGATCGGGTCGCCGGCGTCGTGGGTTCCCAGCATCATCTCACCGACCTCGACGAGACGCTGGTAGTCGGGGAACGCCGCGGCGCGGAGTCCTTCCAGGTCGCCGTTGGCGGTGCCCGCCACGCCGTCCTCGGGAAGGAACGGCTCCTGGTTGACGACGAGCTGCTCCAGGGCGTGTGACAGGTCGGCGACGACGGTGTCTGCCGCACCTCCGGAGGCGGAAGCGAGCTCCCGGGCCGTGTCGGCGACCCGGCGGCTGAGCAGGATCTGCCCGGCGGCCTCGCTCAACTCGGAGGCGTCCCGCCGTTGGTGCCCGAGGGCGTAGGAGACGAGGAACGTGCCGACGATGGCGACGAGGGCGAGCAGGCTGAGGCCGATGACGTAACGCCCGGCCGGCCGGGGCGGCAGAGTGCCGGCAGGGGAAGTGGCCCCTGAAGGGACGGCCGCTTCAGGCACACCGGGCGTGTGCTCACCATCCATTGACTACCTCTGGCTACTCGTCGCCGCTCGATCGGAACCCGCGTCCTTTCGTCCGTATCGGTCGCGGCCGGCCCGGAATTGAACGTTAACTGCAGATCGGGGCCCGAAATCCCCTCATTCCTCGGGGATATCGGGGGTCTTCTCCCAGATGCCGCTGTCGAGGTACTCGCAGATGGAGGCGGCGGCGCGGCGCCCGGCCCCCATCGCCAGAATGACGGTGGCCCCGCCGGTGACGATGTCGCCGCCGGCGAAGACCCCGACTTTGGGGGTGCGTCCCGTTTCCGGGTCGGCGACCAGGGTCCCCCAGGCGGTCTCCTCGAGGTCGGGTGCCGTCTTCTGGATGAGCGGGTTGGGGCGGTTGCCGATCGCCACCACCGCGGCGTCGATGGGGAGGTCGAAGACATCGCCCTCGACGGGTTGGGGGCGGCGCCGCCCGCTGTCGTCCGGCTCTCCCAGCTCCATGCGCTGCAGCTTCACCCCGGTGAGCCAGCCCGCGTCGTTGCCCTCCAGCTCCAGCGGGGCCACCAGGATCATGAACTCGATGCCCTCGGCCTTGGCGTGCTCCACTTCCTCGGCGCGGGCCGGCATCTCGGCCTCGGAGCGCCGGTAGAGAATCATGGCCCGGGCCGCCCCGAGCCGTTTGGCGGTGCGGACCGCGTCCATGGCGGTGTTGCCGCCCCCGAACACCGCCACGTTCTTCTGGTAGAGGTCGAGCAGCGGGGTCTCGGCCGCCTCGGCGTAGGCCTTCATGAGGTTGACCCTGGTGAGGAACTCGTTAGCCGAGTACACGCCGATCAGGTTCTCCCCCGGCACGTCGAGGAACCGCGGCAAGCCGGCGCCGACCCCGATGAAGACGGCGTCGAAGCCCTCGACCTCGAACAGCTCGTCGATGGTGTCGATCATGCCGATCACCGCGTTCGTCTCGAACTGCACCCCCATCGTGGCGAGCTGGTCGATCTCGGTGCGGACGATCTCTTTAGGGAGGCGGAACTGGGGAATGCCGTAGACGAGGACCCCGCCCAGCTCGTGGAGCGCCTCGAACACGGTGACGTCGTGGCCGGCCTTGATGAGGTCGGTGGCGCAGGCGAGCCCGGACGGGCCGCTGCCGACGACGGCGACCTTCTTGCCGGTCTTCACCTCCACCGGAGTGATGTCGGGCCCGCCGTGCTCCCGTTCGTGATCGGCGACGAAGCGCTCCAGGTAGCCGATGGCGACCGGGCGGTACTTCTTGGCGAGCACGCAGGCGCCCTCGCACTGCTCCTCCTGGGGGCAGACCCGCCCGCAGATCGCCGGCAGCGAATTGTCGCGTTTGATGACGCCGACGGCGTCGTCGAAGCGGCTCTCGGCGACGAGGCGGACGAATTCCCGGATGTCGACGCCGACCGGACAGCCCTCCATGCAGGTGGGATGGGCGCACAGCAGGCAGCGTTCCGCCTCGGCCACCGCGGCTTCGGCGGAGAGGCCGAGGTTGACCTCTTCGAAGTTGACGGCACGCGCCGCCGGATCCTGCTCCGGCATCTCTTGCCGGGGTAACTTCATGCGCTCGCGACGGGTGAGCTCACGGGCCATCACGACACCTCCGTCCCGGCGAGGCGGCATTCCCGGGCCGCTTCGAACTCCTCGCGCCGGAAGTGCTCGAAGGCGGCGTAGGCGGTGTTGCGGCGTGCCAGCAGGTCGAAGTCGACCAGGTGGGCGTCGAATTCGGGCCCGTCGACGCAAGCGAACTTGGTCTCACCGCCGACCATGACCCGGCACCCGCCGCACATGCCGGTGCCGTCCACCATGATGGGGTTGAGGCTGACCATGGTCTTGATGCCGTGGGGGCGGGTCACCTCGGCGACTGCCCGCATCATCGGCACCGGGCCGATGGCCATCACGTAGTCGATCTTCCTTCCCTCGTCGATGAGGTCGGTGAGCTTGGAGGTCACGAACCCGTGGTAGCCGTAGCTGCCGTCGTCGGTGGTGGGGTACACCTCGGCGCAGACGGCGGCCATCTCGGATTCGAGGATGACGTATTCCTTGCTGCGGCCGCCGATGATGGCGATCACGTCGTTGCCGCCGGCGGCGAGGGCGACCGCGGTGGGGTAGGCGATGGCGGTGCCGACGCCGCCGCCGATGACGACGGCGGTGCCGTACTGCTCGATCTCCGAGGGCATGCCGAGGGGCCCGGCGAGGTCCTGGATGGTGTCGCCGGCTTCGAGGAGGTTGAGGGTCTTGGTGGTCTTGCCGATGCCCTGGACGATGAGGGCGATCCAGCCCTGCTCGGGGTCGCCGTCGGCGATGGTGAGCGGGATCCGCTCCGACTCGGGATTGGGGCGCAGGATGACGAACTGGCCCGCCTTGCGCTTACGGGCGATCTTGGGCGCCTCGATCCGGAGGTACTTGACCTCCGGGGCGAGGAATCTTGTTTCGATGACGCGATTCATGACTCTGGCCTCCGGTTCTGTCCCTCCAGTGTGGGGCCGGGCGGGGGACGCGCCTAGGGGCTGAAGGACCCGCCGTCAGCATCCGGTCGGCGGTAGCGGGTGCGGCGTTGACGCAAACGGTGCCCGGGGAGGGACTCGAACCCCCACGCCCCCGAAGGGACAGCGGATTTTAAGTCCGCCGCGTCTACCAGTTACGCCACCCGGGCGACGCCCGCAGCGTACCTGCCTCGACCGGGGCCTCGTCTGGAGTGAGGACCCCCCTCTCGGGTAGTCTCGTGGTCCGACAACCATCGACCCCACGGAGGATCCGGCTGTGAAGGTGTACCCGCCCGAGAAGATTCGCAACGTCGCGCTCGTCGGTCACAGCGGATCCGGGAAGACGACCCTCGCCGAGGCCCTCCTCTTCCGTGCCGGCGCCATCGGCCGGCTCGGCCGGGTCGAGGACGGCACCACCGTCACCGATTTCGACCCGGAGGAACACAAACGCGGCATCTCGCTGTCGCTGGCCACCGCTCCCTTCGAGTGGAAGGGCCACAAGATCAACCTGATCGACACGCCGGGCTATGCCGATTTTGTCGGTGACGTCGACGCCGCCCTCCGGGTTGCCGACCTCGCCGTGTTCGTGATCAGCGCCGCCGACGGCGTCGAGGTGGGGGCCGAGACGGCGTGGCGGGAGGCCGAGAAGCTCGGGCTGCCCCGCATGATCTTCATCAACAAGCTCGACAAGGAACAGGCGTCGTTCGACCGCACCCTGCAGCAGCTCCGGGACCGCTTCGGCGCCGGGATCGCCCCGATCGAGCTGCCGATCGGGCAACAGGCCGACTTCCACGGCGTCGCCGACCTGTTCCGGGACAAGGCGTACGTCTACGACAGCGGCACGGCGGTGGAGGCCGAGATCCCGGCCGAGATGGAGAGCCGGGAGCACGAGGTCCGCGACAACCTGGTCGAGGGCATCGTGGTGGCGGACGACGAGCAGCTGGAGCGTTACCTGGAGGGGGAGATCCCGTCGGTCCAGGAGTTGGAGAAGACGATGGCCCTCGGGGTCGCCGCCGGCACGGTGTTCCCGGTGGTGTGCGGCTCGGCGACCGGGCCCATCGCCGTCGACCGGCTCGCCGACTTCATCGTCGAGATCGGGCCGTCGCCGGCGTCCCGCCCCAAGGTCGAGGTCAAAGCAGGCAACGAGACCGTGGAGATCGAGGGAAGCCCGTCGGGCGATCCGCTGGCGCTGGTGTTCAAGACGATCACGGATCCCTATGTGGGCCAGATCTCCTACTTCCGGGTGTTGTCGGGGACGATCAAGGCCGAGGACGTGCTCCACAACACCCGTAGCGGGGCCGACGAGCGCTTCGCCAAGGTGGCGGTGATGATCGGCAAGGAGTCGGAGCTGGTGCCATCGCTGCCCGCCGGGGACCTGGGGGTCGTCGCCAAGCTCAACGAGACCGCCACCGGCGACACCCTCGCCCCCAAGCACAAGCCGGTCACGGTGCGCCCCATCGCCCACCCCGAGCCGGTGCTCGCCATCGCCATCCATGCCCGCACCCAGGCCGACGACGACAAGCTCGCCAACTCGCTGCGGCGCCTTCAGGAGGAGGACCCGTCAATCCGGGTCGAGCGCAACGACGAGACGAAGCAGACGCTGCTGCGGGGTATGGGGGAGACCCACCTCACCATCACCATCGAGCGCCTCGCCCGCAAGTTCGGGGTCGAGGTCGACACCGAGCCGGCCAGGGTCGCCTACCGGGAGACGATCACCGGCTCCGCCGACGCCGAGGGCAAGTACAAGAAGCAGAGCGGCGGCCGGGGCCAGTTCGGGGTGGCCTTCCTCCGGGTCGAGCCGACCCAGCGTGGCGAAGGTTTCGAGTTCGTCGACGAGATCAAGGGCGGCTCGATCCCCCGCCAGTTCATCCCGGCGGTCGAGCACGGCATCCGGGAGACCATGGCCGACGGCGGCGTCCACGGCTTCCCGGTCGTCGACGTGCGGGTCCGCTGCTATGACGGCAAGTACCACTCGGTCGACTCCTCCGAGATGAGCTTCAAGATGGCGGGGCGGCTCGGGTTCAAGGCCGCCATGGCCAAGGCCGGGCCGATCATCCTGGAGCCGATCTCGAAGATCTCGGTGACGGTGCCGTCGAACTACCAGGGTGACGTGATGGGTGATCTGTCGTCACGGCGGGGCCAGGTGCAGGGCACCGAGGCCGCCGCCGGAGGCCGGCAGCGCATCACGGCGCTGGTGCCGTCCTCGGAGATCCTCAGCTACGCCATCGACCTGCGGTCCCTCACCCAGGGTTGGGGCAGCTTCACCGCCGAGCACGATCACTACCAGGAGCTGCCGTCGCACCTGGTCGATCGGGCCCTCGCCTCGCTCGAGGACGACGACTGAGCGGCGTGGCGGACCTGCCCGGCCCCGACGACGATCTGCTTGCCGAGCAGCTCGCCTACTACCGGGCCCGGGCTCCCGAGTACGACGAGTGGTGGGAGCGGCGGGGCCGCTTCGACCGGGGACCGGAGCTGAACGAGGCCTGGTACCGCGAAGTCGCCGAGCTGGAGGCGGCGATCGACGCCCTCGGGCCGTTCGGCGACACCCTGGAGCTGGCGTGCGGCACCGGGATCTGGACCCGGCGCCTCCGGCCCCAGGCCGCCACCCTCACCGCGGTCGATGCCAGCGAGGAGATGATCGGCCTCAACCGGGCCCGGCTCGGGGACGACTCGATCGAGTACCTCACCGCCAACCTGTTCGGCTGGATGCCGCCGCGGCGCTTCGACACGGTGTTCTTCTCGTTCTGGCTCTCCCACGTACCCCCGGAGCGGTTCGAGGCCTTCTGGGGACTGGTGGGCCGCGCCCTGGGCCCGGGTGGCCGAGCCGTCTTCGTCGACAACCAGTGGATCGAATCGGCGACGTCCCTCGGGGGTCGTCTCGGTGACCGGGACTCCACCTCGGTGGAGCGTCAGCTCAACGACGGGCACTGGTACCGCATCGTCAAGGTCTTCCACGAGCCGGCGGAGTTGGCGCAGCGACTCGGCGGCCTCGGTTGGGAGGCCCGGATCACCGCGACCGCCCAGTACTTCATCTACGGCGAGGCGTCCCCGGGGTAGGAGTCCTCGGTCATCGTCATCGTGGAGACGACCCGGTCACCGGCCCGGGTGACGACCTTGACCGGCATCCCGGGACGGTCGTCGGCGAACCAGAAGGTACGGACGGTCTCGCCGTCGTCGACGGTGTAGCGGAGGCATCTCATGACGCCGAGCGGCGTCTCGATCGTCTCCCGTTCGATCCTGGTGCGCTCCACCGGGAACGAGGCGTGCGCCTGGAACTCCTCCCACCGGGTCCGCTCCGCCGTCGCCGGCTGCAGGGGCTCCCCGTCGAGAGAGAATCGCTGCCCCTCCTGTTCGGCGCCCTCCTCGTCACAGGAGAGGAAACGCACCACTCGCAGGGAGGCGGGCTCGTCCGCCGGCTCGACGAGGAGCCGCATCGTCCGGCCCGGCGGGCAGCCGTGGCGGATCTCGGCGGACGAGAACGGTGTCGGCGCATGGCCGGGGGCCATCAGATGAGGATCATCTCTGGTCATGGATGTCCATTCTGCTCCAGCGCTGACCCGCCCTCAGTGTCTCGGTTCGCGCCACTCCGGGTTGAGGGCCCCGTCGATCACGCACGGCACGGTGCAGTCGAGCGGCTCGATCCGGGCGGCGGCGTGCTCCCCCACCGGGTTGTCGTTGCCGGCGGCGTGGTCGGCGTAGTGGGCGTGGAGGCACTTGACCCCTCGGGTGGCGCCTCCTACTCCCCCGGTGGGGCGCGGCAGCGGCGAATCCGCCGGGATGAGGGCGTCCCGCTCCGCCGCGTAGCGGGCGACCGCGGCGGCATGGCGCTCCGCCAGGTCGGGATCGACGGCGAGCCTGGCCTCCGCCTCCTTCACCCCGCCGGCGGCCTCCAGCCGGCCGACGCGGCGCACCGCCAATGGGCAGGTGAGCCAGTAACGGGTGGGGAAGGGAGTGCCGTCGTCGAGGTGGGGCGGGACCGCGGTCACCACCGGGAGGCCGAGGTGGCAGCGGGCGACGACGTCGATCGGCGAGCGAGGTTCCCGGCCCAGTTGGGCCGTCACCGTCTCTCGATCACTCATCCGGTACGAGGTCGCGGCCGGTGAGGAAGTCCCACACCTTCTCCAGCGGGGACCGCTCGTCCTCGGGTGGCTGCCCCTGCTGGGGAACAACCGCCTCCGGCTCCGGCGCAGGCGGGTCGATGGTGTAGCCGGTCTCGCCGGGACGGACCAGCCCGTATTGCTCGCGGGCGATCCGCTCCAGGTCGGAGGCGGACTCCAGCGAGGCGACCTCTCCCTCGAGGCGGTCGTTCTCGGTGAGCAGCGCCTCCAGCTTGGCCTGGGTGTTCTCCACCCGTCGCTGCTGGGCGATCATCTGCCGGAACGGGAAGATGCCGGCGAGGGTGATGGCGAGGGCAACGAGCAGCAGGACCGCGACCACCGGCCCCCGCCGGCCTCTCGGCTGGCGGGGTGTGTCGCGGTCCTGCAACATCGTCTCGTCCAATGACTACCTCCGGAACGGCGCCCAGCCGGCGAAGCGGGCCTCGTTGCCCAGCGCCTCCTCGATGCGGAGCAGCTGGTTGTACTTGGCGGTGCGCTCACCCCGAGCCGGGGCGCCGGTCTTGATCTGCCCGGCGTTGGTGGCAACCACCAGGTGGCTGATGAAGCTGTCCTCGGTCTCGCCGGAACGGTGCGACACCATGCGGCCGTAGCTGTGGCCCTCGGCCAGCTCCATGGTGCGCAACGTCTCCGACAGCGTCCCGATCTGGTTGACCTTGATCAGGATGCTATTGGCGATGCCGTTGTCGAGACCGCGCTGCAGCAGGTCGACGTTGGTGACGAACAGGTCGTCGCCGACGATCTGGACCCGGCCGCCGAGCTGGTCGGTCATGTGCTTCCAGCCGTCCCAGTCGTCCTCGGCGAGCCCGTCCTCGACCGACACCAGCGCAAAATCGTCGATGAGGGTCGACAGGTAGTCGACCAGCTCCTCGGAGGTGAGCTGCCGGCCGTCGAGCTCGTAGCGGCCCGCCCGGTACAGCTCGTTGGCGGCGACGTCGATGGCGAAGCTGATGTCTTCACCCAGCTTGTAGCCGGCGGCCTCCACCGCCTCCGACAGCAGCTCGAGGGCGGCCCGGTCGGCGGGGAGGTTGGGGGCGAACCCGCCCTCGTCGCCGACGTTGGTCGTCAGGCCGCGGCCGGCGAGGACCTTCTTGAGGGCGTGGTAGGTCTCCACCCCCGCCCGCAGGGCGTCCTTGTAGGTGGGGAGCCCGGCCGGCACCAGCATGAACTCCTGGATGTCGACCGAGTTGGCGGCGTGGGCGCCCCCGTTGAGCACGTTGAGGCACGGCACGGGCAGAACCCGGGCGTTGGTGCCCCCCAGGTAGCGGAAGAGCGGCAGCCCCACCCCGGCGGCGGCGGCACGAGCAACGGCCAGTGACACGCCGAGGATGGCGTTGGCGCCCAGGTTCTCCTTGTTGGGCGTCCCGTCGAGGTCGAGCATGCGCTGATCGATCAGCTCTTGACGGGTGGCGTCGAGACCCAGCATCGCGGGGGCGATGGTCTCGTTGACGTTTCCGACGGCCCGCTGCACGCCCTTTCCGCCGTAGCGGTCTCCGCCGTCACGAAGCTCGTTGGCTTCGAGTGCCCCTGTGGACGCCCCGGAGGGAACGATCGCCCGGCCGAATGCCCCGCCAGCGAGAAAGACCTCGGCCTCAACAGTCGGGTTCCCCCGAGAGTCCAGGACTTCACGGGCCCATACTTTCGTGATCGTGGTCACTGTGGGCCCTTTCGGTTGTGGGTGGAATCTATCACAGGTCCTCCAATCTGAGACGCAACGCCGAGCGTATCAGCGTAGGGGCGGCGGGTGGAATCGTGATCTCGCCGGGGCCCGCGGCGGCCCTCCGGGCGCCTCAACCGCCTCGGTCCCGCCCGGCCCGGAGCCGCCTCCGGGCCGGGCAACACGACCGAAACACCCCGGTAACCCTGCCGAAATGAACCCGTGCCACATTGTCGGCCAACCGATCAACGCGGATACCCCGAGGAGGATCCCGCATGGACTCAGGCGACATCGCCTGGGTGTCGATCAGCGCTGCTCTGGTGCTGTTCATGACACCCGGCCTCGCGTTGTTCTACGGCGGCATGGTGCGCGTCAAGAACGTACTCAACATGCTGATGATGAACTTCTTCACGATCTCGATCGTGACCGTGATCTGGTCGGCCCTCGGGTACTCGCTGGCATTCGGCAACGGCGGTCGGGGCCTCATCGGAGATCTCGACTACTTCTTCCTGCGGGACGTCTCCTCCGGCGGTGACTTGCTGTTCGTGATGTTCCAGCTCACGTTCGCCATCATCACCCCGGCCCTGATTACCGGGGCGGTGGCCGAGCGCATGAAGTTCTCGGCATGGGTGCTGTTCGTGACGCTGTGGTCGCTGCTCGTCTACCCGGTCGTGGCCCACTGGGCCTGGAACGGGTGGCTCTCCGATCTCGGCGTGCTCGACTTCGCCGGCGGGCTGGTGGTCCACATCAACGCCGGCATCGCCGCCCTCGCCCTCGTGCTGCTGCTCAAGCCGCGCCGGGGCTTCCCGCGGGAGGCGATCCGGCCCCACTCGCTGCCGTTGACCCTGATCGGCACCGGCATCCTGTGGTTCGGGTGGTTCGGCTTCAACGGCGGCTCGGCGTTGGCGGCGAACGGAATCGCGGTCAACGCGGTGATGACCACCCAGATCGGCGCCGCCCTCGGGGCGCTGGGCTGGGTGGCGGCGGAGTGGCGCAAGGCCGGGGCGCCCACCACCCTCGGCGCCGCCTCCGGGGCGGTCGCCGGCCTCGTCGCCATCACCCCGGCGGCCGGGTTCGTGGGGCCGCAGGCCGCCTTCGCCTTCGGGCTCATCGCCGGGTTCGCCTGCTACCTGGCGGTGTCCCTCAAGTTCCGCTTCGGCTTCGACGACTCGCTCGACGTCGTCGGGGTGCACCTGGTGGGCGGCATCGTCGGCTCGATCCTGCTCGGCGTCTTCGCCCAGGCGTCGGTCAACCCGGGCGGCGGTGACGGCCTGCTCTACGGCGGAGCCGGGCTGTTCTTCAAACAGCTCCTCGCGGTGGGGGCGGTGCTCGCCTTCTCGTTCGCGGCGACCTGGCTCATCGCCAAGGTGGTCGACGCTACCGTCGGCCTGCGCGCCGACGATCGTCAAGAGATCGAAGGCCTGGACATCACGCTCCACGAGGAGCGGGCCTATGTCTTCGCCGACAGTCGCTGAGGAGGACGCCCGTGAAGCTGATCATCGCCTACATCAAGCCCTTCAAGGTCGACGAGGTCAAGAACGCCCTCAAGGCCGCCGGCGTCTCCGGCATGTCGACCAGCGACACCTCCGGGTTCGGGCGCCAGTCCGGCCAGACCGAGGTCTACCGCGGCGCCGAGTACGAGGTCGATTTTGTCCCCAAGGTGAAGGTCGAGGTGCTCGTCTCCGACGAACTCGCCCCTACCGTGGTGGACACCCTCGCCGCCACCGCCCACACCGGCGACATCGGGGACGGCAAGATCGCCGTGCTCCCCGTCGACGAGGTGGTGCGGATCCGGACCGGCGAACGCGGCCCCGACGCCCTGTAAGCTCTCGATCGCCACCGACTGGGCGAAACGGCGAAAGGAAGGTCCCGTGTCGCCCACCAGGCCCGAGATGAGCGCCCTCCAGGGCTTCCTCGACCTATGCCGGGAGGTCGCCGCCTCCCCGATCGGGGACGGGGGCCTCGACACCTGCGCCGCCCTCACCGCCTCCCTCGACGCCGCCCTCGCCGCCCTGGCGGCTCCGATGGCCGACGAGCCCGGGGCGGCGGTGGTGGCGCTCGGCGGCTACGGGCGGGGCGAGCAGTGCCTCCACTCCGACGTCGACGTCATGCTGCTGCACGAGGTGTCCGACCCGGACCGGCTCGCCCGCCACGTGCTCTACCCGTTGTGGGACGCCAACCTCAAGGTCGGCCACTCGGTGCGGACCGTCGCCGAGGCCGTCATAGCCGCCCGGTCCCGTTTCGACACCCTGACCTCGCTGCTGTCAGGGCGGCTCGTCGCCGGCGATGCCGCCCTCTTCGCCGCCTTCGAGAAACGCCTCGCCGGGTTGGTGAAGGGCCGGCCCCTTTCCCCCGCCCTCGCCACCGAGGAGCGGGTGCGGCGCTCCGTCGACCCCTACCAGGTGATGGCGGCCGACCTCAAGAACGGCCGGGGCGCGCTGCGGACCTTCCAGGGACTGTGGTGGGAGCGGCGGCGCGCCGCCCTCCTGGGCCGGGAGCCCGACCCGGAGCATCCGGAGGAGCGGGAAGCCCGCGGCACCCTGCTGGCGGTGCGCAACGCCCTCCACGCGGTGGCGGGTCGGGCCATCGACGAGTACAACCCCGACCTGCGGGAACCGGTGGCACGCTGGCTGGGTGAGGACGTCGCCACCGTGAGCGCCCGCCTCTGCCGGGCCCTCCGCTATGGGGACCACCTCGCCGAGCGCCACTGGCCCGACATCCACCCCGGCGACGACCCCATGGTCGGGTTCGGGCGCAGGGTGTTCGCCAGCATCCGGAGCCGGTTCCGCCCCGTCGAGATCGCCCCGTCTCGCCGGCCCCTCGAGCTGGCCGCCCGTGCTGCCGCCCGACCCGAAGGGGTGTGGTTCGACTCGGTCGAGATCGAGCAGATCCGGGCCGGCGTCGACCAGCAATGGACCGCCGGCGACCGGGAGGCATTCCTCGCGCTGCTCACCGCCGGGGAGCGAGGACGGGCCGCCTTCGGGTGGCTGGAGGAGCTGGGTTGGGTCTCCATCGCCATCCCGGAATGGCGGGCGGTGGCGGCGGCGCCGCAGCTCGCCCCCTTCCACGAGCATCCGGTCGACGCCCACCTCTGGCGCTGCGTCGACGAGATGCAGTCCCTCCTCGACGGCGGGGATCCGCTCGTCGGGAAGGTGGTCGCCGAGTTGGGCTCGACCGAGGAGCTGATCCTGTCGGCGTTTTTCCACGACATCGGGAAGGCGCAGGGGGGCGACCATGCCGAGGTGGGAGCCGTCGCGGTGGAGCGCTTCTTCCGTCGCGCCGGCTTCGGTCCTGCCACCAGCGGCGCCGTCATCGGGGCGGTGCGCCACCATCTCATGCTGGCGCGGGCCGCCACCCGCCGCGACATCGCCGACCCGGCGGTCGTGGCCGAGGTGGTCGACACCGCCGGGGATCTGCGAGCGCTCCAGATCCTGTACCTGCTCACCATCGCCGATTCCCGCGCCACCGGGCGCACCATGTGGTCGGAGTGGAAGGCGACCCTGCTCCGCCAGCTCTTCGTGCGGGCAGCCGCCCAGTTCGGGGAGGAGCCGCCCGATCCCGCCACCGCAGCCCTCGACGCGGTGCTCGCCGCCGCCGGCGACCCGCTGACTCAGCGGGCCGTCGAGGAGCACGTCGCCGCCATGCCCGACGGGTACCTCGACGTCTTCTCGCCCGAGCACGTGCTGTGGCACCTGGAGGCGGCGGCGCGGCGGGAGGGTGACGCTTCGATCCACGTCCGCCCGGGCTCCCCCACCGACACCGTCGTCGTCGTCGGCAGCGACCGGGCCGGATTCCTCTTCGCCACCTCCTCGGTGTTCGCCGCCAACGGCATCGGGGTGCTCTCAGCCCGCCTCATGACCCGGGCCGACGGCACCGTCATCGACACCTTCCAGGTGCACCGCGACCGGGGCCGGGAGCCGATCCCGGCGGAACGCTGGGCCCGGGTCGAGCACGACCTGCGGGCGGCGCTCGCCGGGCGCCTCGACGTCGCCGAGATGGTGCGCAAGCGCGCCGAGGCGTACACCGGCCGCAGTGCGACCCCGGTGCAGGTGGCGCCCCGTCCCGGGGCGGCCCCCCGCCACACCGTCGTCGAGGTGCGGGCCACCGACCGCATCGGCTTGCTCGCCGACATCGTCGGCGCCCTCTACGCCGAGCACCTCGACATCGACCTCGCCGTGGTCGAGACCCGCGGCACCGACGTCGTCGACGTCTTCCACGTCCGCCGCGACGGCCATCCGATCCGGGACGAGGCCGAGACAACGGCGATCTGCCACCGGGTGGCGGAACGCATCGAGCGGTAGCCAGCGGCCCTCAGGGGGTCATGCCGGCGATGCCCCGCAGAGTGCCGATCACCACGTCGTCCATCGCCACGACGGCGTCGCGGCCCTCGAGGCGCACCACGAACCCGTGCTCGGCGTCGACGGAGAGGCGGAACCGATCCTCGCTATCCCTTCTCAGCCCCACGACGTCGACGACCCAAGCCTCCCGCCCGGCGCACACCTCGCGACCGATCACCGTCCCCGATGCCTCGTCGATGGAGGCCATCAGGTGCCCCTCGAACATGGCTTTGACGTGCGTATCGGAGGAGACGTGTTGACCTCGGAATCCCGCGAGCTCGCGGCCGTCGAACATCACCGTCGAGGCTTTGCCGGCCGACATCTCGATCCGGGCATCCTCTTCGATCAGCCAGCCGTCGAGGCCGTCGTGGATCACGTGGAGGCGGCGGGGCGGCGTCCGTGAAGTGTCGGTCACGGTTGCCCGTATCGGCGGTTTCGGGCGTCGCACCATCAGCTCCCGGACCTCGTCCCAGGTCGGAGATTCGCCCATTCCGTTCCACCGCCCTCTCCCATAGGTGATCCGAGGAGCGCTCAGCTCGACCTCACGGCCGCCGCCAACCGATCACGTCACGCAAGGTACACCACGCATTCCCAGGTCGAGCCGCAGCGACCCTCGGGCGCTTGCTACCATTTTCCACGTCTCAGGGTGGAGAGGTGGACGATGTGGCTCGGGATCCGACAGTTCGATCTGGCCGGTGACGTGACCGCGGCGGCGTGGGTCCCACCCCGCCTGAGCAACGAGGGCGGCGCGAGGCGCCACGGGCTCACCGTCGGTTCCCTGCTCCCGACCGGGTACCAGGCTTATGCCCGCGTCCTCCACCCGGTGACGCGCGCCACGGCCGGCGGCCCCGAGCCGGTCCGCTGGAAGGAGGTCGCCGCCTGGAGCGGTCGCCCGCTGCAGCGTGACAGCGGCTTCGGCGACATCGCGGTCGCCCCGCCCGGCGCGTCCGCCGTTGCCCCCTGGGATGGGGAGGCGCCGCGTGACGGGACGCTGGATGCCGCCGGCGCCACCACCCTGGCCACGATGCTGGCCGGGGCCACCACCACCCCAGAGCGCTGCTGGTTCGCCTTCTGGGACGGTCTCGGGTTCCTGCACGGCCCTCCCGCCATGATCGTCGTCGGTGGGCGCCGGGCGGCACGGTGGCGGGACCGCCTGCAATTGTGGCGCTCGGCTCGCCTCCTCCGTCACGATTACGCCCGCACCGCGATGGCTCCGCGGTTCCGAATCGGGGGACTCGACTACGTCCTGCTCCACGGTCCGCTCACCGTCGTGGCGTCGCTCCGGTTCGGGCCTCTCCGCTGGTTCGAGTCACCGAACCTGTGGTGGCCCGAGGATCGGGCTTGGTTCGTCGCCACCGACATCGACGCCACCTCCACCTACGTCGCCTGCGACGCCGCCTGCTTCGATCGGCTCGCCGCATCCCCCGATCTCGAGGTGCTCGCCGCCGAACGCGAAGCCCCGCTCGACCTGCTGCGCTTCGACTGAAGCGGGGTCGGGACGCGTTACCCGCGGTCCGCGCCCTCGGCCGCCTTGGCCGCCTCCCACAGCTCCTCGAGCCGCTCCGCCGGCAGGTCCCCCAGCGAAGATCCTGCCTCGGCCGCCGCCGCCTCCATCGACCGGAAACGGGCCCCAAAACGGGCGTTCGCCTGGCGCAGCGCCAGCTCCGGATCAATCCCGAGGTGGCGGCCCAGGTTGGCCACCGCGAACAGGACGTCCCCCAGCTCGGCCTGGGTCGCGGTGTGATCCCCAACGGCCCGGCTCAGCTCGGCGATCTCCTCCTGCACCTTGTCCCGCACCGGATCCGCCTCGTCCCAGTCGAATCCGACCGTCGCCGCCCGGCGCTGCAGCTTGTCGGCCCGGGCCAGGGCCGGGAGCGCCTCCGGCACGTCGTCCATCAGCGATCCCAGCTCCTTCTCGTCGGCCTTGATGTCGTCCCAGTTAGCCTTGACGGTGGCGCTGTCGTCGGCCACCACGTCCCCGAAGACGTGGGGGTGGCGGTGCACCAGCTTGCGGCGGATGCCCTCGGCGACCTCCTCGACGTCGAAGGCGCCGGCCTGGCGGGCCAGGGTGGCGTGCAGCACCACCTGCAGCAGCAGGTCCCCCAGCTCCTCCTCCACCTCGGCGTAGGCCCCGAAGTCGACCTCGCCGTCCGGGGCGGCTTCCGGCAGGGCGAGCAGGGTGTCGACGGTCTCGTACGCCTCCTCGATGAGGTGGCGCACCAAGGTGTGGTGGGTCTGCTCCCGGTCCCAGGGACACTCCCGGCGTAGCTGGCGGGTCGTCGTCACCAGGCCGTACCAGCCCACCGGTGGTGGATCGAGGTAGAGGCTGGTACGTGGACCCGGCACGAGCCGGGCCAGCCGGCTCAACGGCACCGTGATGACCGCCTCCTCCGCCGTGCCCAGCGAGTCGAGGTAGGTGATCGGGGTGTCGTCGGGCAGCACCTTCGCCAGTTCGGTGGCGACGTCGGCGAGCACCACCGGCCGATCCACCTGGGTGATGACGGTCGCCGCCTGCAGTAGTAGCGGATCGGGGAGGTCGCGGCCGTCGAGGATCAGGGTGGCTCGCCCGATCGGGTCGAGGCCGGTGCGCTCGAAGAGCAGGTCGAGGAAGGACTCCCCGGGGATCACCACCACGGTCAGCCCCGCCTCCTCGGCGCGGGACCGCACTATGGCAACGGCGCGTTCCCCCACCACGGCGCTGCCCGGCACCACGTAGGCGGTGGGACCGGCCTGCGCCGCCGCCACCACCCGGTCGGCGATGGCCCCGTACACCTCGTCGAGGCCGGCGGCCTGCTCGTAGAGGTCGTCGCAGTCCGTCACCTCCCGCAGCTCCGCCAGCTCGGCAGCGGAGGGATGCTGCCGGGTGCGGGAGATCACGGTGGTCCCCGGCGCCACCAGGAACCCAAGCGTCGGACCGGGGAGCCGGTCGAGGCCCGCCGGGCCCAACCCGACGATGATCAGGTCCGGCTCACTCACCGGGCGGGATGATGCCGTTGGCGGCCGCCGACCAGGTGCCGACCGTCGGGGAGACCTCGATGTCGGCCGCCAGCACCGCCGTGTTGAACCACTCCGTGTAGAGGGAGGTGACGAACGACCCGTCGAGCCAGGCGAGCGGATCGTCGATGAAATCCTGGGCGGAGGCCGGCATCTCGCGCTGCTCGACGAGGATGACGTGCCACGCCCCGTTGGCGTTGATCGGGCCGACCGGCTCGTTGAGCGGGGCGTTGACGGCGACGGAGGCGAACTCCTCGCCGGCGCTGGCGATCGAGATCGGGCAGGTCCCGTCGTTGCTGATCAGGCCGCCGGGGGTGACGGTGTCGATCGACAGCTCGTCGACCAGGTCGAGGAAGTCCTCCCCGTTGTCGAGCCGATCCAGCACCGCGTTGGCCTCGTCCTCGGTCTGCACTGCGATGTGACGAACGCAGAGCTTGGCGAACTCCTCCGGATTGCTCGCCATCAGTGGCTCGACCTTGGCGGGGTCGAGGTCGAGGAGGTTGGGTACGACGTTGTCGCGGAGCAGGGTGTTGAGGGCATCCGCCCGGATGGCGAACTCCCCCATATCGGCTTGGGCGGTGGGCCCGGTGAGCAGCGTCCGGTAACGCTCCGGCGGGTGGGCGAGCCGCTCTTCGACCTCGGCGTCGCTGAACTCGAGCCCGAACTGCTCCTTGGCACTGTCCTGCACCGCCTGGAGCACGACCAGCGCCGTCAGGTCGCTGCGCATCCGCTCGCTGTCGATCGACGGGGGATCCTCGTAGCTCGGTCGCAGCCGGACCAGGTCGGCGCGGGTGATCTCGGTGCCGTTGACCGTGGCCAGCGACTCGGAGGTGGAGGAGCAGGCGGTCGCCGCCAGGGCGATCACGGCGCCGATCAGGAGCAGGCGGCGGACTCGATGCTTCACGTTGGCTCCTCGTCGACGGGAGGCCACATTCTACGAATGAACGAGAGTTGTGAATCCAGCAGCGCCCCGCGCGGGGCGGGCAGGAACAATCTCTCGCCCCGGATCACCGCGCCCCGTGCCAGCCGGCCGAGCCGCACCTGCTGGGATTCCCTGAGGGCAACCGGGCTGAGGCGGATCTCGTTGCGCACCTTGACGATCTCGCCGAGCCCCACCCGCAACGCCTCCACCCGGAGCCGGGCGACGTCGAGCAGGGAACGGGCCGGCGGCGGCGGCTCACCGTAGCGGTCCCGCCATTCGGCGGCGACGTCGTCGACTCCGGCCGGGGTGGTGGCCGCCGCCAGCCGCCGGTAGGCCTCGAGCCGCTCGTTGCCGCCGCTGACGTAGTCCTCCGGCAGGTGGGCGTCCACCGGCAGGTCGATCCGCACCTCCGGCGCTTCGACGACGGGGGCCTCCTCTCCCTTCAGCTCGGCGACGGCGTCGGCGACCAGCTCGACGTAGAGGTCGAAGCCGACGGCGGCGATATGCCCCGCCTGGGTCTCGCCCAGGATGCTCCCGGCTCCCCGGATCTCCAGGTCGCGCATCGCCAGCTCGAAACCCGAGCCGAGGTCGGAGAACTCCCCGATCGCCTCCAGCCGCCGGTAGGCCTCCTCCCCCAGGGTCTGCTCCTCGGGGTGGAACAGGTAGGCGTAGGCCCGCTGACTCGATCGGCCGACCCGCCCCCGGAGCTGGTAGAGCTGACCGAGGCCGAGGCGGTCGGCCCGCTCCACCAGCAGGGTGTTGACCTGGGGAAGATCCAGTCCCGACTCGATGATGGTGGTCGCCACCAGCACGTCGTACTCGTGGTTCCAGAAGTCGTACATCACCTGCTCGAGCTGGCCCTCGCTCATGCGGCCGTGGGCGACCGCGTAGCGGGCGTCGGGGACCAGCTCCCGCAGATGGGCCACCGCCCGGTCGATCGACTGGATGCGGTTGTGGACGTAGAACACCTGTCCCTCCCGCAGCAGCTCGCGGCGGATGGCGGCCGACACCGCCGGCTCGTCGTAGGGCCCGACGTAGGTGAGGATGGGATGACGGTCCTCGGGAGGGGTGCGGATGTGACTCACCTCGCGGATGCCGGTGAGGGCCATCTCCAGGGTGCGCGGGATCGGGGTCGCCGTCAGGGTGAGCACGTCAACCGAGGTGCGGAGCCGCTTCAGCCTGTCCTTGGAGGCCACCCCGAAGCGCTGCTCCTCGTCGACGACGAGCAGCCCCAGGTTCTTGAAGACGATGTCGTCCGACAGCAGTCGGTGGGTGCCGATGACGATGTCGACGGCTCCGGATGCGATCGCCGCCACCACCTGCCGCTGCTGGGCGGAAGTGAGGAATCTGCTCAGCATCTCGACCCGCACCGGGTAGGGGGCGAGACGTTCCTCGAAGGTGGAGGCATGCTGCTGGGCGAGCAGCGTCGTCGGGACCAGCACCGCCACCTGGCGTCCCCCTTGCACCGCCTTGAAGGCGCCCCGCAGGGCCACCTCGGTCTTCCCGAACCCGACGTCGCCGAAGATGAGCCGGTCCATCGGCTCCGGGGTTTCCATGTCCCGCTTCATGTCGCCGATCGCCGTCATCTGGTCGGGAGTCTCCTCGTAGGGAAAGGCCGCTTCGAACTCGTGCTGCCACGGGCCGTCCGGCTCGAAGGGATGGCCCGTCGCCCGGGTTCGCCTCCGATGGAGGTCGACGACCTCCTCGGCGACCACCGCCGCCGCCTTCCGCACCTTGCCGCGGGTGGCGGCCCAGTCGGCGCCGCCCATGCGGGAGAGGCGGGGCGTCTCGCCGCCGGTGTAGCGGCGCACCGCCGCCAGGGCGTCGGTCGGCACGTAGAGGCGGTCCTGGCCGTGGTAGGCGATGAGCAGGTAGTCCCGTTCCACATCGGCGATCTCGCGGTGCACCAGCCCCTCGAAGCGGCCGATGCCGTGGTGGTAGTGGACCACGTAGTCGCCCGGCGTCAGGTCCCGATAGGCGACCTCGGCGGTCCCACCGGCGGGATGGCGGACCCGGCGGTGCGATCTCCTCCGGCCGGCGATCTCGTGCTCCCCCACCACCCCGCAGCCGAGCGTCGGTGAGACGAATCCGTGGTGGATCCCGAGGGCGATCACCGCCGGCTCGACCCGCTCCAGCGCCTGGCGCACCGGGAGGTCGTACCCGGCGTCGGAGAGGGCACGGTGCACCCGGGTGGCGGCCGCCTCGCCGTCCATCGCCACCACCATGGCGACCCCCCGTTCCTGCCAGCGCCGCAGCGCCGTCACCAGCGAGTCGGCGTCGGCGGGGACGGCGTCGAGGCCCCGCAGTTCCACCGCGGCGTCGTCGGGCCCGGCGGCCAGCGGCGGCGCCGCCACCACCTCGTCGTCCCGCAGCGGCAGGTAGAGGGACGGATGGTCGCCCGCCGGCGGGGCGCCCTGGCCCCAGGTGGGAGCGAGGGAGGCGGCGAGGTCGGCCTCCTCCCGTTGCAGCTCCCCGCTGCGGGCCCGGGACTGCGCCGGGTCGAAGAGCACGACGAGGGCCCCGGGCACCTCGTCGAGCAAGGTGCGTTCCGGGGCCAGCCAGGGCAGCCAGGATTCCATCCCCTGGAAGTGCACCCCGGCGGCAATCCGGTCCCAGGTCGCCGCCGCCCACGGTTGAGTGGAGACCAGCTCCGCCGCCCGGGCCCGCACCGTCGGGTCGGGACGGAGCTCCCGCGCCGGGAAGGCAACCACCTCGGCCACCTCCTCGACCGAACGCTGCGAGCCGACCGCGAACCGCCGGATGCCGTCGACCTCGTCCCCCCAGAATTCGATCCGGCACGGGACCTCCCCCTGGGCCGGGAAGAGATCTACGATCCCGCCCCGTACCGCGAACTCGCCCCGGGCCTCCACCCGGTCGGTGTGGTGGTAGCCGGCGGCGGCGAGGCGCTCCACCAGGGCTTCGAAGGGCTCCTCGGTCCCGGCGGTGATGACGATCGGGGCCGGTGACGACACGCCGAGTCGCTGGGTCACCGCCCGCACCGATCCGACGACGATCGTCCCCGGCGTCCCGGCGCCGAGCCGGTGGCGGGCCTCGTTGCGGTGCGCCATCGTCGCCACGTTGGGGGAGACGTGCTCGAACGGCAGGGTGCCCCAGGCGGGGAGCAGCAGCACGTCGTCGCTGAAGAGTGCCAGGTCGTCGGCCAGCTCCTCGGCGACGCGCTCCCCGGGCACGACCGCCACCAGGGGCCGATCGAGCCGGGCGGCGATGCCCGCGGTGGCGACGGCGCGCAGCGCCGGCGGTACGACGAGCCGGTCACCGGGTCCGGGACGGACGGCCGCCGGCCACCGCCGGACGAGCGGGAACAAGGGAGCGGTCACGAGCACGCCATCGTACTCCCCGGGTGAGAACGGGAACCGGGGCCGGTGACCGCCCGGAACTAGGCGGGGACCTCCTTGAAGGCGTGGCCGTAACGGGCAAAGTAGTCCCACGCCGACAGCAGCGTCGCCGCCACCGCCACCAGCATGGCCCACTCGTCGAGGAAGAACGGCCCCAGCTCCGAGCTGGGCCGGATCATCGCCAATCCGATGGCGGTGAACTGGAAGGCCGCCTTCCATTTGCCCCAGAAGCTCGGGGGGACCGTCGACTTGCCGAGGGCGGCCACTCCGCGCAGGCCCATCACCGCCAGCTCCCGCCCGATAATCACGAACGCGGCCCACGACCAGGCGCGCTGCACCTCGATGAGGACCAGCAGGCTTCCGGTGACGAGGACCTTGTCGGCGACCGAGTCGAGGAAGGCCCCGAGCACGGTGGTGATCTCCCAGCGCCGGGCCAGGTAGCCGTCGACGTAGTCGGTGACGGCGGCGACGACGAACACGGTGAGGGCGATGCCGAAGGCGTGGTCGATGCGGTCCGAGAGCAGCACGAATGCCATCACGACCGGCGTGAGGCCGATCCGCACGTAGGCGAGCAGGTTGGGGAGGTTCACAGCCATTCCCTCGTTGCGATCTGGTGCGATGCTAAACGGTGGCGCCGGCCGGTTTCAGGTCGAGTGCGTCTTGGCGGCGGGGCGGGCGCGGCGCGGACCTCAGTCGAGCCATCCGAAGCTCTTCGTGACGGCCTTGGCCCAGCGGGACCGCAGGTGGCGGCGACGCTCCTCGTCCATGGCGGGTTCGAAGCGGCGGGCCTCGACCCAGTGCTCCCGCACCTCGTCGATCCCGCTCCAGAATCCGGTGGCGAGGCCGGCGGCATAGGCCGCCCCCAGCGCCGAGGTCTCGGTGACGGCGGGGCGCACTACCGGCACCCCGAGTACGTCGGCCTGGAACTGCATCATCAGCTCGTTGCCGACCATGCCGCCGTCGACCTTCAGCTCCCGGAGCTGCACCCCGGCGTCGGCCTCCATCGCCTCCAGCACGTCGCAGCTCCGGAAGGCGGTCGCTTCCAACACGGCGCGGGCGACATGACCGGCCTCGCTGTACTGGGTGAGCCCCGCGATGATCCCTCTCGCGTCGGCGCGCCAGTAGGGGGCGAAGAGGCCGGAGAAGGCCGGCACGAAGTAGACGTCCCCGTTGTCCCGGACCCGGGAGGCGAGCTCCTCGATGTCCTCCGCCTCCGAGATGAGCCCGAGCTTGTCCCGCAGCCATTGCACTCCGGCCCCGGCGATGGCGACCGAGCCTTCCAGGGCGTAGTGAGGCTTGCCGTCTCCCACCTGGTAGGCGACGGTGGACAGCAGGCCCTGGGAGGAGCGCACGATGCGCAGCCCGGTGTTGAGGAGCAGGAAGCACCCGGTGCCGTAGGTGTTCTTGGCGTCTCCCTGCCCGAAGCACGCCTGGCCGAACATGGCGGCCTGCTGGTCGCCAAGGATGCCCCCGACCGGGACCCCTTCCAGGATGCCGCGGGCCCGGCCCACCACCCCGACCGAGGGCACGATGCGGGGCAGCATGGCGGCGGGGACCCCGACGGCGGTGAGCAACGACTCGTCCCATGCCGTCGTGGCGAGGTCCATGAGCAGGGTGCGACTGGCGTTGGTGACGTCGGTGACGTGCTCCCCGGTCAGGTTCCAGGCGAGCCACGAGTCGACCGTGCCGAAGAGGGCCGAGCCCGCCTCGGCGCGGCGGCGCAGCCCGGGGACATGGTCGAGCAGCCAACGCAACTTGGGTCCGGAGAAGTAGGTGCTGAGCGGCAGCCCGGTGGCGGCCCGGAAACGCTCCGGGCCCTCCTCACCGCCCAGCTCCCGGCACAGCTCGGCGGTCCGGGTGTCCTGCCAGACGATCACCGGCGCCAGCGGATCGCCGCTGTCGGGATCCCACACGACGGTGGATTCCCGCTGGTTGCTGATGCCGACCGCCGCCAGCTCGGAGGCGGAGCTGCCGAGAGCGTCGAGCGCCTCGGTGATCACGATCTCGGTGTTGGCCCAGATCTCGAGGGCGTCGTGCTCCACCCAGCCCGGCTGCGGGGTGATCTGGGAGTGTTCCCGCTGCGCCATCGCCACGATGGCGCCGGAATGGTCGACGACGGCGAAGCGGGTGCTGGTGGTGCCCTGATCGATCGCTCCGATGTAGGCCACGGCTCCTCCTCGTCATCCGCCCGGGCTCAGCTCGCCGGCGGCCTGACGGGCCGCCTCGCTGCCGTCGGTCACGAAGCGTTCCAGCACGTCGCCCCCGGCGACGATCACGTGCTCGACCTCGGCACGTTCCGCCGTGCTGAAGCGGCGCAGCACGAACACTGCCGGGTCTATGGTGCCCGGCGGGCGGCCCACCCCGCACTTGAGGCGCCAGAACGACGACGTGCCGAGGGCGGCGATCACCGAGCGTGCCCCGTTGTTGCCCCCCGAGCCTCGGTCGTGCTGGAGGCGCAGCTTGGCGAACGGCAGGTCGATGTCGTCGTGGACGACCACGAGGTCGTCGAGGGCGGCATGGTGGTAGCGGACCAGCGGCGCCACCGCACCCCCCGACTCGTTCATGAAGGTGCGCGGAATCGCCAGCACGGCCCGAGCGCCGGCGATGCGGATCTCGGCGACGTCGGCCCGGACGAAGCGGCGGGCCCGCCGGAACCGCCCTCCGTGTCGTTCACCGAGGGCAGCGACGATCTCGGCGCCAAGGTTGTGGCGCGAGCCGTCGTAGTTGGAGCCCGGGTTGCGGAGCCCGACGATGACCGGGAGGCGATCCGTGACGGGTCAGCCTTCCTCGTTCTCCGCCGACTCCTCCTCGGCGGCCTCCTCGGCGGCCCCGACCTCTGCACCCTCTTCCAGCTCCTCCTCGGCCGACACCTCTTCCTCCTCGGCACGGGGCGCCAGGACGGTGACGAGGGGACGGTCGAGATCGTCGAGGTAGACGACGCCCTCGACCTCGGGGAGATCGGACACCTTCAACGTGTCGCCGATGTGGAGCTCGTCGATCGAGATCGCGATCAACGACGGGATCGCCGTCGGCAACGCCGAGATGAGAACGGCGTTGGCGATCATCTCGACGAAACCGCCCTCGTCGGTCACCCCTGGAGGGATGCCGACGAAGTCGAGGGCGACCTCGGCTTCGATCGCCTCGTCGAGCGAGACCTTGATGAGGTCGAGATGGGTGATCTCGCCCCGCACCGGGTGGTACTGGAGTTCCCGGGCGACGGCGAGCACGGTGTCTCCGCCCTCCACCTCGACGTTGATGAGAGCGTTGAGGCCGGCTTCGGTGTGGAGCGCCACGTAGAGATCGTGGCTGTTCACGGCCACCGGAACGGCATCGGAGCCTCTCCCGTAGACCACGCCGGGCACCATGCCGGCGCGGCGCAGGCGCCGGGACGGGCGTGTACCGGCTTCGACGCGCTGCTGGGCGCGCAACGTCACCTGCTCCATTGTTGACGACTCCTCGTGTGTGCTTCGATGCTGATCAGCCGGGATCGGCCGCGTCCATGGCGTCCAGACCGCCGGGAGTGAGCCACATTATGCGCCCTCCTGCGTTCGGGGGCAAAGGCCGGCCGTCTCTGCGGCGCCCGGTGCCGTCAGCCGGGGAGGAAACTGAGGCGGAGTGAGCGGCGCGGGTTGTCGCCGTTGGGGTCAACGAGCACGATCGACTGCCAGGTTCCCAGTGCCGGGCGGCCGTCGACGACGGGGATCGTCAGGGTCGGTGCCACCAGGGCGGGAATCACGTGGTCGGCTCCGTGCCCGGGTGAGCCGTGCCGGTGGCGGTAGCGACCGTCGTCCCGCGGCACCAGCTCGTCGAGCACGTCCATCAGATCGGCGTCGCTGCCGGCCCCGGTCTCGATGATCGCCAGCCCGGCGGTGGCGTGGGGAGCGAAGACCGATACCAGGCCGTCGCCCTTGCCGGCGGTGAACCCGACCACCTCGGCGGTGACGTCGAATACGCCGCGGCGACGCCCGGTGTCGAGCTGGATGACGGTGGTGTCCATGGTCCCTCCTGCGCCCATGCCGCGGCCGGCGGTGTCAGATGTTCTCGCCGGCGAAGATCTCGCTCACGGAAGCGTCGGTGAAGATGGCGTTGATGGCGCCGGCGAGCAGGGAGCCGATCGAGAGCACGGTGAGCTGGTCGAGATCGGCGGCGGCGTCCGGCACCGGCAAGGTGTTGGCGATCACGACCTGGTCGATCGGGGCGTTCTTGATGCGGTCGACCGCCGGCTCGGAGAGCACACCGTGGGTGGCCACCAGCAGCACGCTGAGGGCGCCGCGGGCGTGGAGGAGGTGAGCGGCCTCGGTGGCGGTGCCGGCGGTGTCGATCATGTCGTCGACGATGATGCAGTGGCGGCCGGTGACGTCGCCCACCACCTCGAGGGCGGCGACCTGGTTGCGCTCGTCGGTGCTGCGCCGCTTATGCACGAAAGCCACGGTGGCGTCGAGGTGACGGGCGTACTTGGTGGCCAGCTTGACCCGGCCCGAGTCGGGGGACACGATCGTGGTGGGGCCGTTGCCGCGTCGCTTCAGGTAGTCGACGAACACCGGGAGGGCGGTGAGGTGGTCGAACGGGGCGTCGATGAAGCCCTGGACCTGGCCGGTGTGGAGGTCGACCGAGACGATCCGATCGGCGCCGGCGACCCGGAACAGGTCGCCGACGAGACGGGCCGTGATCGGCTCGCGGGGCCGTCCCTTCTTGTCCTGTCGGGCGTAGGCGTAGAACGGCACCACCGCCGTGATCCGCTTCGCCGAGGCGCGCTTCAGGGCGTCGATCATGATCAACTGCTCCATCAGGTGGAAGTTGATCGGCTGGGTGTGGCTCTGGATCACGAAGCAGTCGGCGCCGCGCACGCTCTCGGTGTAGTGGATGTAGATCTCGCCGTTGGCGAAAACCGACCGTTCCACCTTGCCGAGATCGACGCCGAGGATGTTGGCGACTTCCCGGGCCAGTCCCTCATAGGCCGAGCCCGAGAACACCATGAGGCGCTTCCGCCCCGAGATCTCCATCCTCCGCAATCCTCCCCGCTGAGGCACCGCGCAGCGTAGCTCAGGATCGCGGGCAACGACCAACCCGTGACGGGTCAGCCGGGGAGCCCGTCCGGTGCTCCGGTGGAGCCGCGCCGCCGCAGGGCGGCCTCGGCGGCGGCGAGCTGATCGAGCGAATTCACCCCCAGCGCCTCCTCGGCGGCGGCGCTCACTGCCGCCAGCCGTTCCCCCCTCCGGGCGAGGATCCCGATGACGTCGGTGAGATACAGCTCCCCCTGGTCGTTGTCGGGTTGGAGAGCGGCGAGGGCTTCGGCCAGCAGCGTGCCGTCGAAGACGTACACCGAGGTGTTGACCTCGCGGATGGCCGCCTCTTGGGGCGTGGCGTCGCGGGCCTCGACCACGGCGACGACCACCCCGTCCCTCCGCACGATCCGCCCGAAGTCGCGCGGCCCGTCGACGACCGAAAGCAGCGTGGCCGCCGCTCGCTCCCGGCGGTGGGTGTCGAGCAGCCTGCGGAGGGTGGAGGGACGCACGAGGGGCATGTCGCCCGGGAGCACCAGGATCTCGTCTCCGGGGGCCGGATCGAGGGCGGCGAGGCCGATCTGGGTGGCGTGCCCGGTCCCGTGCTGCTCGGCCTGGAGCGCGGTCCGGGTCCCGGGAGGCAGGATCGCCTCCACCGCGTCGGCTTGGTGCCCGACGACGACCACCAGGTCGTCGCACCCGATCTCCGCCGCGGAGTCGAGCACCCACTGCAGCAGGGGCCGTCCCGCCACCCGGTGGAGGACCTTGGCCCGGTCGGATTTCATCCGGGTGCCCTTGCCGGCGGCGAGCACGATCGCCTTCATCGGATGGTGGCGGGGATCGGGGTCATTCGCTGGGGGGCCAGGACTCGAACCCGGACTGAGTGGACCAAAACCACTTGTGCTGCCACTTACACCACCCCCCAAAGGGTGAGCCCGGCGAGTGTACCCGGGCCGGCCGGTTCACTCCCCGGCGTCGTCGTCGGGGAGGGCCGCCCAGCCCCGCGGCACCGGTTCGACCGGGCGGGCGGCCCTGGCTCCTGCCGGCGCCCCCGCCACCGCCTCCCCCGCCTCGGCGCGGTCGAGGAAGAAGGCGTAGAGCGACGGCCCGCTGCCCGACATGAGCACCGGTCGGCCCCACCGCGTCGCAAGCTCGGACCGCCAGTCGTCCAGTTCCGGGCTGAGATCCGTCGCCGCCGCGAACAGGTCGTTGCCAAGCGGTCCCTCGTCCCGCAGCAGCGGCGGGAGGGCCGCCCCGCTGATCTCGCTCCCCCGCGGCTCGCCGAGCTCGTCCCACCGGGCGAACACCGCCGGGGTGGCCAACTCGACGGGGGGAACGACGACCCCGAGGGCGTACCCGCCGGCGAGCGGGCGAGGGTGGACCAGGTCGCCGCGCCCCTCGACCAGGGCAAGGCCGCCCTGGAGGCAGAACGGCACGTCGGAGCCGATGGTGGCGGCGAGCTGCTGCACCTCGCTCGGCGCCATCGCGAACATCCGGCCGGCGAGGCCGAGCGCTGCAGCGGCGTCGGCGCTGCCGCCGCCGAGCCCGGCCGCCACCGGGATCTCCTTAGCGAGGCGGAGACGCATCGCCCGCCCCGACCCGGAGCGGTCCCGGACCGCCGCCGCCGCCCGCCAGGCGAGGTTGGCCCATCCCTCCGGCAGTTCATCACCACCGGTGGCGGTCTCGGCCGTGTCCTCCTCGGCCACCTCGAGCTGCACCACGTCCCGCCAGTCGATCGACTGGAACAGCCCGTGGAGCGGGTGGTACCCGTCGGCGCGGCGTGTCCCCACCCGCAGACCCAGGTTGACCTTGGCGTAGGCATGGGCCCGCATCAGAGCCCGACCTCGGCGTTGGCGAGATGGACGTAGTCCTCGGGGGCGAGGTCCTCGGCGCGGGCGGTGGGGTCGATCCCGGCCCGGGCCAGCAGCGGCCCCACGTCCTCCAGGGCCCCGGCCAGCGACCGGCGCAGCATCTTGCGCCGCTGGTTGAACGCCGCCGCCGCCAGCTGCACCGCCCGCTCCGCCGGGGCCGGCGGCTCGACCCGCACCAGCGTCACCACCGCCGAATCGACCCCGGGCTCGGGCACGAAGACCGCGGCCGGCACCGGGAACCCGAACCGGACCACGGCGTGGAGCTGCGCCACCACCGACGGCAGCCCGTAGGTTCGGCTCCCGGGACCGGCGGTGAGGCGATCGGCGACCTCGCGTTGCACCATGACCACCATGGAGGTGACCTGCGGCACGTGGCGGAGGACGTCGAGCAGCAGCGGCGTCCCGACGTGGTACGGCAGGTTGGCGACCAGGGTCCAGGGTCCACCCCGAAGGGCGGCGGCGAGGTCCACCTTGGTGGCGTCCTCGAACCGCACGTCCGCGGTGGAATCGCCCAGGGTCTCGGCCAGCACCGGTTCCAGGCCGCGGTCGATCTCGTAGGCGACGACCGCCGCCCCCGTGGCGGCGAGCGCCCGGGTGAGGGTGCCGGTCCCGGCCCCGATCTCGACGACGCGGTCTCCCGGTCCGACCCCGGCGGTGCGCACGATCCGCTCGACGAGGTTGGGGTCGGCGAGGAAGTGCTGGCCGAGCCGTTTGCGGGGCCGGTGGCGGTGCCGCTCCAGCAGGTCCCGCACCTGACGGCGCCCCTGGGGCCGCCCGCCGGTCACGACGGGCCCCCGAAGACGCGGGCTGCGGTGGCGCTGGAGACGCGGGCGACCTCGGCCGGGTCGACCCCCCACACCTCGGCGAGCGCCGCCCCCACCAGCGGCACGAACGCCGGCTCGTTGGCCTCTCCCCGGTGAGGCGGGGGAGCGAGGTAGGGGCTGTCGGTCTCGACCATGGTGCGGTCCCGGGGAACGACCGCGGCAGCCCGGCGCACCGTGTCGCCGTTGGGGAAGGCGACTGGCCCGGCGAAGGAGAACGTGACGCCGAGCTCGTCGAAGCGCTTGGTCCAACGGGGGCCGCCAGTCCAGCAGTGGAGCACGGCCCGCTCCCCCATCCCGGCGGCGGCGACCATCTCGTAGACGTCGGCGAAGGCGTCCCTGATGTGGATGATGGCCGGCTTGCCCAGGTCCCCCGCCAAGGAGAGCTGCGCCTGGAAGGCGCGGCGCTGGTCCTCGCGGGGGGAGAGGTCGCGGTAGTAGTCGAGACCGATCTCCCCGACCGCGTCGGCGGCGTGGATCAGCGCCTCGAGACGGCCCTGCTGCTCCGGCCAGTGCTCCGCCTCGTGAGGGTGGAGCCCGGCGGCCCACCGCACCCGTTCCGGGTGGTCGACCGCCACCCGCCGCGCCTGGAGCGACGTTTCCAGGTCGACTCCGGGGCACACGAACCATTCGACCCCGGCGGCGGCGGCCCGGGCCAGGACCGCGTCAACCGGGTCCTCGACCATGAAGAGGTGACAGTGGCTATCGACCCAGCCGGTCGCCATGGTGCTACTCGCCGTCGCCGGGCGCCTCGACCTTGGCGAACAGCGGCACTGGTTCGCCGAGGGTGGTACCCGGGGTCACGGCCCGCCGCTCCCAGGCCGGCTGGCGTTCGGGAACGTCGAGCCCCAGCGTGGCAAAGACCCGGCGGGAGGTGACCGGCAGGTAGGGGGCGAACCCGGCCGCCAGGCCGGCGATCGCCTGGATCGCCACGAACAGGGTGGTGCCGGTCCGCTCCAGGTCGGTCTTGGCCGTCTTCCACGGCTCCCGCTCCGACAGGTACTGGTTGGCGGCCTGGGCCCCTCCGAGCACGGCGCCCAGCCCGGCCCGGAGCTGCACGGCTCCGATGTACTCCCCCGCCGCCGTGAGGGCGGCGTCAACCGCCTCGAGCGCGGCCCGGTCCACCTCGTCCTGCGGTCCCGCCTCGGGCACGACCCCGACGAAGTAGCGGTGGGTCATCGCCACCACCCGGTTGACGAGGTTGCCCCAGGTGGCGACCAGCTCGTCGTTGATGCGCCGCACCAGCTCGGCTTCGGTGATGTCGACGTCGGAGGTCTCGGGGAGGTTGGCGGCGAGGGCGTAGCGCAGGGCATCGGGCTCGTAGCGCTCCAGGGCGTCCCCGATGGTGAGGCCGACCCCGCGGCTGGCCGAGGCCTTGCCGCCCTTGAAGGTCACGTACTGGTTGGCGGGCACGTCGGTGGGCAGCTCGAGCCCGCCGTAGCCCATCAGCATCGCCGGCCAGATGATGGTGTGGAAGGGGATGTTGTCCTTCCCGATGAAGTAGTAGTGGGCGGAGGCGGGGTTCTCCCACCACTGGCGCCAGGCCTCGGGCCGGCCGGCGTCCTGCGCCCACTCCTTGGAGGCGGACAGGTAGCCGATCACGGCGTCGAACCAGACGTAGATCTTCTTGCCGGGACCGAGATCGTCCACCGGGATGTCGACGCCCCAGTCGATGTCGCGGGTGATCGCCCGGTCGTGCAGGCCCTCCGCGATCCAGCCGAGCGAGAAGTTGAGGACGTGCTTGCGCCACCCGGTCCGGCTCTCCAGCCACTGCTCGAGCCGGTCCGAGAAGTCGGAGAGCCGGAGGTAGAAGTGCTCGGTGGCGCGGGGCTGGGGGGTGGCCCCGCTGAGGCGGGAGCGGGGATCGACGAGGTCGATCGGATCAAGGGTGCGGCCGCAGTTCTCGCACTGGTCGCCGCGGGCGTGTTCGTAGCCGCAGTGGGGGCACGTCCCCTCCACGTAGCGGTCGGGCAGGAAGCGCCCCGCCTCGGGATCGAAGAACTGATCGGAGGACCGCTTGTCGATGTAGCCGTTCTCGAGGAGGCGGAGGAACAGGTCCTGGGTGACGGCGTGGTGGTTGGGGGTCCCGGTGGAGGTGAAGAGATCCCAGTCGAGCGCCAGGGCGTCCCATTGTTCGAGGAACTGGTGGTGGTAGCGGTCGACGATGTCCTGCGGCTCGACCCCCTCGTCCTCCGCCCGCACCGTGATGGGGGTGCCGTGCACGTCCGAGCCGGACACCATGAGGACCCGGTTGCCGATCGCCCGGTGGTAGCGCGCGAAGATATCCGCCGGCAGGTAAGCGCCGGCGAGGTGTCCCAGGTGGCGCGGGCCGCTGGCATACGGCCAGGCCACAGCCACCAGGATGCTCCGGGAGTCAGCGCGCGAGTCGTCCAAGGACGGCGATGGTACCAGTCGGGGGAACCGACACTCCGTCGGTTCGCTGACCGGGTACACTGCCCCCTGCAGATGGACACCGGCCGGCGGGGACGAGGCCGAAATCGGTCACCAAATGGAGGTACCCGCCTTGGACACCGGCATGGTGCGCAAGATCGACGACCTGGGTCGGATCGTGATTCCGGCTGAGACCCGTCGACTTTTCAACATTCGTGAGGGGGATGAACTGGCGATTTCCGTGGATGATGACTCGATCATCATTCGCAAGCTCGAAGCCACGTGCGTGTTCTGTGGCTCGACCAAGGATGTCAGCCCCTTCAAGGGACGCGGCGTCTGCGCCGTGTGCCACGGCGAGCTGAGCTGAGCCAGTCAGGCG
>Ga0315551_10000004_pt1 | contig 162308 bp, 157 predicted proteins | sample SalMarSW160290MG_FD_203678 | JGI IMG/M metagenome (GOLD analysis project Ga0315551, IMG submission 203678) | Salt marsh sediment microbial communities from the Plum Island Ecosystem LTER, Massachusetts, United States - Salt Marsh Sediment SW1602-90 ...
ATTTCTTGGTAGTCTTTTTTAAGATAGAAAGAAACTTTAGATAGTCGCTATCCTCAATAAAAATAAGTTCCCTACCAGGGGCACGTTGTGTAATATGGTAGATTGCTCCTTCATAGATTATCCTATTACGTATCGTTAAGTAACCTTTTATCTTTTTACTCTTAATCTTCTCTATAATATCCATAAATTCATTATATAACTACTCATCAAAATTTCAACCCCAAACTATACGTTTATATCCAGGATATAAACGTATAGTTTGGGAGGTGTGGTATAGGTGATGGGGGGGTGGAATTGATGTGGAATTGATGGAATAGCGGAGTTAACGAAAATAATGCCTTAATGCAATATTTTCTAACTGTACAAATATATCCAGGATATAATTGTAAAGTTTAGGGGGGGTTGATGTGGTTGTGGGTTAGGGGGTTTGGGATACTTGGGAGGAGATCCAGGGGTAGGTTTTTTGGAGGCCTTCTTTTAGTGAGATTGATGGGGTCCAACCCAGGACTTTTTTTATTAACGTATTATCCGAATTTCTACCCCTTACCCCCTGGGGTTTAGTCAAATCATGTTTTTTGGTAATATCTTTCCCTGATATCTTAATGATAAGGTCTGCTAACCCATTTATTGTCACCAGTTCATCCGAACCAATATTCAAAGGTTCCTTAAAATCCGAATTCATCAACCTGATAGAGCCTTCGAGACAGTCATCAATATAACAAAAGGAACGTGTCTGTTTTCCATCACCCCAGATATCTATCTCTCCCGGGTCCGAAGCCTCTGCTACCTTTCTGCAGAGTGCAGCAGGAGCTTTTTCCCGTCCACCCTCCCATGTGCCATAAGGTCCAAAGATATTGTGGTATCTTGTTACCCTAACAACTAGACCATAGTCCCTTTTATATCCTTCACACAGTTTTTCCGAAAATAACTTTTCCCATCCATAAAACTGGTCGGGCTGTGCCGGGATTGCATCTTCCTCTTTTAAGGCAGTAACCTCTGCATCTAACTGTTTATATTCGGGATAGACACAGGCGGATGAGGAATAAAAAAGGCGCCCTATCTTATTTTCCACAGATGCCTGAAGCATATGGATATCAATCAAAGCGTTATTGTGCATAATGTCAGCTCCTACACTGGTAGTATATCCGATTCCTCCTGTATCTGCTGCAAACTGATAGACATGGTCAATGTCTTTTGTTACTTTTAGACAATTTTCATACTTCCTTAAGTCCAGGGTAAGTTTTTCAGAGTAATATGGCTCATCCAAAAATCCATCCCATTTTATGTCCACAACTCTTACAAAATGACCCTCTTCATATAGCCTTTTTGCCATATGACTTCCTATAAATCCACCGGCTCCACAAATTAAAATTCTTTTTTTCATTTTTACTTATTATTCCAAAGATTACAATAAAACAAATACTTATTTTGTCAACAACTTTTTATGTCTTTCAGTTAATTAGTTTAGCTGATAATCCAAATCTTAAATTCCAAACTCTAATACGGCCAGATATTTATCAATAACTTTATTTTTAGTAAATTCGTTTTCATAACCATTGCGCGCATTACTTCCCATCTCCTTCCGCAGTTTTTCATTGCGGTAAAGTTTTTTTATCTTATCAACAAAATCATTCACACAGCCATTCCTAATAATGAAGCCACAATTATACTTCTTTATTGTCAAGGAAGTATCGCTTTCTGGTCCTACATATACAATGGGGCTACCAACAGCCATAATTCCGTATGTCTTTGAAGATACCATCACACCCTCTCATTTATCTCTCATAGTTATAAGTGAAATATGGGCAAGATTTAACCCATAATTTAACTTCTCAAACGGAAGATAGCTAAACATCAAAATATTTGCATCCGGATTATCTCTTCTGAAATCTTTAATCTCATTGAATCTCTTTCCACCTCCTATGAATACGAAATATATATCATCATATTCAGTGCTCAATCTTTTGGCACCTTCAAGTACAGTATCAAATTCATGTCCATAACCATGGTTACCGGAATATAAAACAATGAATTTACCTTCTAAGTTCATCTTTTCAACAAAAGTATTTTCCTCCTTTACTAACGGGTAAAGGTGGTTAAAACCCCAGTTAGGTATCTCAACAATTTTATCTTTCCCAACCCCTTTATTTTTTATCCTTTTTGTCATATAAGAACCAAGGCTTAATATCTTGTTAGCTTTCCTGTATGAAATTTCTATAGCAAGATTAAGTATTTTATATATCAATCCATTATATTTTATTATACCTAAAGAGACCATTGCATCCGGGTAGACATCCTTTACTGCGAGAAGATATTTAAAGTTCTTGAATGGTTTAATTATTGCGGCTATTAATCCGTTGAGGGGAGGAGAAGTTGTAATAAGCAAACGAGAGTCCCTAGATGTAGAACTTACTAGTTTAATCAGAAGTCCTATATAGAAAAATATGTGTCTTATGAACCTATAGAAAAAATTTATATTAGAAAATGCATTGGGAAGCCTATATATTTCTATGCCATTTATAGTCTCTTTTCTTTTTAATGTTTTCGAAGTATCATCCTTTAAACTCCTCTGGCATAAAACCCGAACCTTATACCCTTTCTCCACAAAACCTTTTGCAAGGTCATATGCAAATTGCGCATCCACATCTATATCAGGATAAAAAAACTGATTGATTATTATTAGTTTCATTTAGAAATTATTGTATATATTATTTTTATCAATTTTTGTTATCGATTCTTTTTCGTGATGTTTCACTCTTTGCAGCTTATACTTTTCTACATTATCCGAAATACCCATTTTAGTCCTTTTTCCATTTTACTCTACTATTTTACAGGAATATATGATTTTTTCAACCTTGTTGGTAGAAATTTAAAAGAATATAATAATTATTCTCTTGAAAATTATCTAAAAAAAATTAACCTAAAACTTGTGTCTAACAGAAAAAAGGGAGGACATAAAATGAGCCTAAATAAAAGATTCAGCAAATTCAGAATAGATTATCAATGTTCAGGAAGTTTGAAAATCATAAGATAAATATCTGATTTGCTGAGGAGTACAGAAAGGGCAGGGAAACCTGCCCTTTCTGGTATTCCTGGTTGTGTTATTCCTTCTTTGATACTTAATTTTTTTATAGCTACATCTGGATATAAGTTGGTAGTTTAGTGCGTTGATGTAAACCCTCGGAATTTTGGAATTACTTTCAACTCCCATTACTGAACTGGCTACTCAAGATGCCCCTTTTTTACTTAACCTGTTTTTATAAGAAAGGAATATCTCAGACAGAACCTTTTTAATACCGTTCATATCTTCCTGATTTGCTAACTTTTTCAATTTGCCTAAATATTCCCATAACTCCCGCCCGTTAAGGAGCGGATGTCCTCTAGCTCTAAAGATCTGCTTATACTTGGTAGCATCTGTCCCCTCTTCAGCAGTTAGAAGATCTTCGAAGAGTTTTTCACCCTCTTTCAGACCGGTTATTACTATAGGAATATCCTTATCTGGTTTATAGCCGAAGATCTCTATCATCTCCTTAGCTAAATCCATAATTTTTATAGGTTCACCCATGTCTAAAATGAAGACCTCCCCGTCCTTTGATATAGCTCCTGCTTGCATAACCAACAGGGCAGCTTCGGAAATAAGCATAAAATATCTCTTTGCTTCCGGATGTGTTACAGTTACAGGCCCCCCACTTTTTATCTGCTCTTGGAAAATAGGTACAACACTTCCTCTAGAACCAAGAACATTTCCAAATCTTACAGATAAGAATTGAGTCATATTCTTCTGGTTTAGTTCTTGAATGAGGAGTTCTGATAACCTTTTGCTGGCTCCCATTGTTGAGATTGGGTTAACAGCTTTATCTGTTGAAATAAAAACAAATTTTTCTACTTCTGAATCGATAGAAGCTTTTGCCACAGCGAGTGTCCCAAATACATTATTTCGTATTGCCTCATCGGGATGTTCTTCCAACATACCAACGTGTTTGTATGCTGCAGCATGAAACACTACCTCAGGCTTTTGCTGGGAAAAAATAAATTCCATTTTTTCTTCGTTTTTTACATCGGCTAAAATTGCAAGCCGTTTCAATTTAGGAAAGTCCTCTTTAAGTTCGTTATCAATTTTGAATAGCTCCGTTTCGTCTTGATCGATGATTAGAAGTTTTTTGGGTTTAAACTTGGCAACCTGTCGACAAAGTTCCGATCCAATAGAGCCGGCTGCACCCGTGATTAAAATAATCCTCTTTTTTATATAGTTTTCTAATTCTTTGGTATTAATTTCAATTTTTTTTCTACCCAGGAGATCTTCTAAGTTGATTTCTCTTACATCTGGCAATCCCACTTTTCCAGAGATAAGTTCAGAAAGGTGGGGCAGAATTTTAATATTTTTGATGCCTGCCTTCCTGCCAAATTCCACAGTTTCTCTAATGATTGGAGAGGAAACAGAAGGCATCGCAATTATTAACTCCTCTACATTATAGGTTTCTGCTATATCTAAGATGTCTTCACGAGTTCCCAATACTTTAATACCTTGAATCGTTATTCCCTGTTTGCTGCGATTATCGTCAACGAAGCCCACAAGAAAATGTCTGGTATCGCCGGATCCGAATATACTCCTTACGAGTTGCTCACCAGCGTTCCCGGCTCCAACAATAAGAGTTCTTCGTCCTTCTGCAGGGGGTCTTTTGATTAATTGCAAATAGAGACGCTTGGCCGAGCGGAAGCCGCCGATCAAAATGAGTGTCAAAAAGAAATCTATAAATAGGATAGACCTGGGAAAGCCAGCAAATAACGGTGTAACCTTAAGGATGAATAGTATTGTGCCAAAGAGTAAAGAGCTATAGAATACTCCCTTAAACACCAAAAGTAATTCTCGGATGCTTGCGTAAGACCAACTGATGTGATAAAGTCTCTGGAGATAGAAAATGGAGATCTTCACCCCAAAGGCCATCAGAATCAGAATCCAAAAGTTTTCCAGGTATTTTTGGGGAATTCGGCCCTCAAATCTAAGGAGAAAAGATATATATATGGAAAGAGCAATTAATAGGACATCTATGGTTAAAAAGAATATTATCCTTTTATGATTAGCCTTTATGAGTGATCTGTTTAGAAAATCTTTAATCTGCAATAACCCTCCTTCAACCAATCGATTTTAAGATGTCTGCTAAATTCTCAATAACATAGTCAACCTTCTCTTCGGTTAGGTTGTTGTAAAACGGCAGGGCAACAGTCCGGTCTGCAATGTATTCCGTAACAGGGAAATCCCCTTCACTATGTCCAAGCTCCTTGCGATAAAATGGCTGTAGATGAATGGGAGTGAAGTAATTGCTGCAGCCAATTTCTCTCTTCCGGAGTTCACTAATAACTTTATCTCGTTCTTTTCTAGTATACCTTTCCTCGAGTTTAATCACATAAACAAACCAACTCATCTTCACATCTGATGAAACATAAGGGAGTGTTATCCCGTTCATATCTTTTAGCTTTTCGTTATACATTTTAGCCACTCCTTCACGTTTTTTTAGTATTTCATCAATCCGTTCCAATTGGGCAATTCCAAGAGCGCAGTTAATATCGCTTATTCTGTAATTGTACCCGAGACGACTGTGTTGAAGCCATTCATCCCCCTCACCTCGTCCCTGATTTCGCATACTTCGGCAAAGAATCGCAATCTCTTTATTATCAGTAAGGATGATGCCACCTTCTCCAGTGGTCATTTGCTTATTTGGATAGAAAGCAAAGACAGCAGCGTCCCCAAAGCTTCCTGCCTTCCGCCCTTTATACTCAGCTCCGATGGCTTCAGCTGAGTCTTCAATTACCTTCAAATTAGATTCTTGAGCAATACGCTTTATTTCATCCCACTTAGCCGGGTGCCCAAAAACATCCACTGGTAAAATTGCCTTTGTTCGAGGAGTAATTTTTTCCTCAATCTTAGCTACATCAATATTTAATGTCGGGGGATCGATATCAACAAAAACAGGCTTGGCTCGTTCAAATAATATACAGTTAGCCGAAGATATAAAGCTAAAGGGTGTCGTAATAACTTCGTCGCCTTCACTAATTCCTAAAGCCCTGATAATTAAATGTAACGCAGAGGTACCGCTGTTAACGGCAACAGAGTGTTCGACACCTGCATATTTGGAAATTCTGTCTTCGAACTCAGGAAGTTTGGGACCCAAGCTTAAATTGGATGTTTTCAAGACCTCCAGTACGGCTACTCGCTCTCTTTCTGTTATGTCCGGTCTCGATAAATGAACTTTCATTTAGCCTCCATTTTTGTGCTGCTTGATTATCTCTGCTGGAACCCCTGCAGCGATGACATTATTGGGAATATCGTGGATGACTGCTGCCCCTGCACCAATGATGGAATTCTTTCCTATACTTACCTCTTGGATAACACTTGCTCCAATCCCGATGTGAGAAAGCTCCCCTACCTTGACATTCCCCGCTAGATGGCCTCCCGGTGAAATATGTACATAGTCTCCAATTATGCAATCATGATCAATAGTTGCACCTGTGTTAATAATCACATTTCCCCCAATTTTTGTGCCTGAATTGACAACAGCGTTAGCCATGATTACTGTGCCTGAACCGATTGAAACATCCCGGGCAATCTGGGATGAAGGGTGAATAGCCCGGGCCAACTCATAACCCAAATCTTTCAGTTTTTTACAAAGGTTTTTGCGAACTCGATTATCTCCGATTGCTAAGATTAGCTTGCAATCGTGATAGAGAGCTTTATTTAACAAATCGAATCCGCCAAGAATGGAGTACCCACAGAAATCCTGGCCTTGTAATGTGAAATCATCATCTATGAACCCGACTATCTCATGCCGACTCTCCTTCTCTACAATGTCGATAATTACCTTGCCATGTCCGCTAGCACCATAGATTAGGAGTTTATTTTTCATTAGAACCTACTCGAAATCTTAAAGGCTTCTTTGGACTTAAGGATCGCTTCGTTTAATTTGAATTTATGCACTACTTGAGAGAGACCACGCATTGTGAGGCTACGGATAGCAGTTTTTGACCAATAATCAGGATGGGTAAGCAGATAAAGTCGTGGAAGATTTTGTCTCAGGATTATGGAAACTAAATTCTTAGTAGAATTTACCTTCTTCCATCTTAAACTTACATCAGAAAAATATCCTATTTCAGAGAAATCAATATCGAGATATGCTTCGCCTAAAATGCCAGTCTTCTTTTTCAATCCCTGATCATATAAAAAAATTTCGTTGTTTGCTTTATAACCTCTCTTTTTTATTCTGGGATTGCCATGAGAACAAACGGTATCTATCGTAATCCCCTTTTTGCGAAATCCGTCAATTTCTTCTTCAAAGAGTTGTATGGCTTTCTGAAAATTCCCTTGAGATTGATCCAAGACTTCAAAATGGTATCCTATTTCACATCCAAGGTCTTGAATTGTCCGCATAATTAATGGATTAAATACCTTGGTATCTGCACGAAAATAGTAAGTCGCTTTAAGTTTGTGACCACTCTCCAATTTTGCGATATCTAAAGCTCTTTGAGGATTCCACTCCACATCGTGTCTGAGAATTAGAAAGGGGCATTCAGTTAATTCATGAGCTAAATATTCTTTAACAGTTCCTACTCTATATCCGGCTTTGACTATATTACTTAGCAAAAAGTCATACATAGCATAGGTGAAATCAAAAAATGGTGTCTTTGGGTCTGTCTTCATTCCTTAACTCCTTTATTTACCTGGTATTTACTCCTTTGCCTCTTCTACGTCAGATTTTGTGAAATCATAGTTGGCCCCGCCTGCGCCATAAACCCCCTCATGTGTAATCAGAACAACCCACAAAGTCTTTAGCATAATCCAGAAATCCAGCCATATTGACCGGTGCTTGCTATACCAAACATCATATTCAATCCGCTCCTCCCAGGTGAGCAGGTTTCTTCCATGGATCAAGGCCCAGCCAGTAATCCCTGGTTTAGCTGAAAGACGCTGGCGTTGGAAGTTGTTGTATTGTTCCACCTGATATTTTAAAGTCGGTCTTGGCCCGACAATGCTCATTTCACCGAAAAAAACATTGATGAATTGAGGTAACTCATCTAGCCCCCATCCCCGTAAAATCCACCCAACCTTGGTGATACGTGGATCATGACTGGCCACATTATACCCCAACCCTTTATTTACTGCTCCTACAAACATAGTTCGAAACTTCCAGGGCTTAAATATCTTCCCGTTTAACCCTATTCGATTTTGCCGAAAGAAGACAGGGCCCTTTGAGTCGAGCTTGATTGCAATGGCGATAACAGTAAAGGGGATAGCAAGAATGATAAGTCCGATTATTGATATTCCCAAGTCAAGAAGGCGTTTTGTGAGTTGTTGCATCCTTATTACCTTCCTGAGTCCCGGGTTTTAGGGGAAGTGACAATTTTTGGAACATTTTATAAATCATGGTTTCTTTCTTCATAATTAAATGGGTCTTCATCCTCATTTTATTGATTTTCCCCGCTTTGTCAAGATAACTTCCCTCAGCTTCCGCATCCTTTCGAGGTTAACTCCGTCTAATTCCAGCTATTTCTCTTGCGAAGTCATATAAATAATGCTTGATAAGGTTTTTATGATCAATTATTCTAATAATATCATCAGTGTCATTTACCGATAAGGCTCATAATTCCTCAATGCACTCCATTAATCTATCTGCCAATTTAGAAATGTTATGATACTTCTCTACATATTTTTTGCCTCGCATTCCCATTGTCTTTCGTTCCTTTTCGGGCATTTGATAAAGCTTGACGACTGCTTCAGCCAGGGCTTGAGGGTTTTGTGGTGGGACGGTAAAGCCACACTGGGCTTCCTCAACTGGATTGTTGATAGGATTTCCTGCAAGGATAAGCGGTTTTCTCGCCGCTAAATAATCAAAAAGCTTATTCAAACTTATACCATACCTGTAAAGAGATAAATCCTTGAGAATCAATACCGTAGTATCAGCCCCACGAAGAGCCTCTGGCACATAAGTCTTTGGGACAGGATTGCGAAATTCTACATTTTTTAGTTTCAATTCATTGGCTAACTCTATCAGTTGTGGCTTCCTTGGGCCATCACCGATAAAGACAAAAATAATATCATCATAGCCTTTATCTTGAACGAACTTTGCTGCCTTAAGTAATACATCGAGGGCGTTTGCTTGCCCATACGCACCGAGATACATCACTGTAAATTTATCTCTTGGAGGGCCTTCTACTTCAGCCTCTTTGAACCTTTTGAGATCTACACCGTTGGGTATCCAAACAATCTTTTCCTGATGTACACTACAGGAAGCGATATACTCATGGGCTAATGGCAGCACAGTAATGATTCGCTCCGCCTTTCGATATAAGAATCTTTCTAACATCTGGAGTAGTTTAGTAACAGGATGTCTCTTACTCAACTTTCCCATATCAATGATCGTCTGAGGCCAGAGGTCACGAACTTCCATGATGAACCTTGCTTTATAATGCTTGGATAACCAGAGAGCAGCGAACACCGCTAACAAGTGCACTGAGGAACCAATGATCACATCTGGAGTTCCAATTTTAGGAGTTAATGCAGGAAGCTTTCGTCCCAACCTCCAAGCCTGAACCATATAGCTTACCATGTTCAAAACCCGCCGCCAGTTATTTCTTTGATATGGGAATGTCCTGAGCCAGACGAACTTCACACCATTTACAATCTTGATCATCCAGGATTGGTTCAGTGCGAGCTTCATCTCGCGATGCTGAGAGTAGTGAAAACTCGAGGCAAAGATAGTGATATCATGGCCTCTTTTGACCAGCTCCTTACTTAAATCATAATGTCTCGTTCCTCCAGGCAGATCAGGTGTAATAGCATAGTGGTTAAAAACCCATATGTTCATTGCTTAATAACTCCGCGTAGAATTTAACCAACTTCTTTTCTTCATTCTTTAAATTGTATATCTCTTGCACCCATCCTCATCCATCTTTTCTGCTCACCATCTATGCTGCAATATCCTCAATATCTCAACCAATCTAATATATGAAATTCTATAGAATATGCCATATCTCTTTCCCTCAGACACAATTTATCATTTACTCCCAACATAAGAAAAAAACTTCACCTTTGTCTCTCAGGCTTTGCTCATTCAGCGTCTCACTTAGACCATTCATGACTATTCTTATATCTTTACATATAACAATTCTATCAAAAAAGCTAAACAAAAACGGCGATCCATTTCCTCATGTAAAAACCCTATGAAATATTCCACTACAAGATGCTTCCGATAATCCTTAAAGTCTCAAGGTACAGTAACACCAATTAATTTACTAGTTGAGTCTTTCGCATTTTTTCATCTCGTTTTTATAAATTCTCTCCATAACCTGAGCTTGCCTTTCCCAATTGTGAAACAACTTTATTATCTTTTTATTTACTTTTCTTATATCCTCTTTTTCCCCTTTTGGCATTTCTATGGCTTGGATGATTGCTTTTGCTAGAGTTGCTTCTGTAAAATGCTTTAGAATTATACCATTCACCGACGAAGTAATTACTTCTTTATAAGGATCCAAATTGGTAACAATTGGTATTAGCCCACAATACATTCCTTCTAAAAGAGTACTACTTAATTGGTCACTTTTGGGAATTGAGATAAGGATATCACCTATTGAATATAAAGTAGCCATCTCCTGTAAAGTAAGCTTTCGCTTAATAAAACTCACTGAATTCCCAACATTGAGTTCATCAACGAGCTCTTGCAAATTTTTAGCATATCTAGAATTCGAAGAATCTACAAGGAATACTACCTTAATATTTGAATAATTCTCGATTATCCTAGGCAAGGCTTTAATAAGAACTTCATGTTGGCAATGCTTTTTAAAAACCCTTGGTGATAGAATACAGATTTGGTCCCTCATTATCTGAACCTCTCTTCGCAGCTTCTTTTCTAATCTCTTGTCTGGACTTGAAAAGAGGTCCAACTCAATCCCCCAAGAAAAAGTAGTAATGGGTTTCTCAGATAAGTCAAGATAAGAAGTAACTTCCCGATACATGTGTCTTGAAGTAGTGGTGATATAATCAGCTGAATATAGAACTTTTTTAATCAATTGGTAATATAAGAAAGACTCTTTGGGTGAGATTAAAAGGTCAGATCCCCAAACAGATAGGATAAATGGATGAAATCCAGTCGCCAATCCAAGAAACCCATACCCTGTAGCGTAGTGAGCATGTACAAGGTCAGGATTAATATGCTTTAGTAGTATTTTAAGCTTAGGAACTGCCAGTATGTAATCCAGCTTCCCAAATCCAAAACCGACCTTGTAGAAGTAAAATTTATTGGTATTGAGCCTACAAGAATTTAATGAGATAAGATGGACCTCATAATTTTTACTTGCTAGGTAATTTACCCACCGCATAATGTGAACACTACTTGCATCTCCTAAAAGACAAATTTTCATTTCCGCAGGCCCTTACCTCTTGCAAGATAATAAATGCTGTTCACCACGCCAAGTAAAAACATAAAAAAAATCATAAGTTCCGAATTTTGGAATGTGTCACCAAAGAAACCCGTTATTACTAAGCCTACAAAACCTGAGATTAAAGCATTCTTATAGCAGTTCCAGGGTTCTGATAGTTTAACCTTATGCAAAGACCAAATTCGAAATAATAAGAACAGAAATATACCAAATACGAAAATACCTCCATCAAGAAACGCTCTAAAGAATGTATTATGTGTGCCTCCAATAGAACTGTGCCAAGGCAAAGCTTCAGAGATTGCAATACTACTATTACCAAACCCAGCGCCTATTAGCCAATATTTATCCATCAAGTTAATACAAACTTCCCAAAGCTTGACCCTTACGATTGCTGAATACCCAAACCCCGGCTGTCGAAATGTGTACTCAACTATTCTGTGCATTAAGTAGAACCTATAGAATAAAACTAATCCGAGCAATATAATTATTAAGAAGATGTATATCTTTTTTGTCTTCAATGAACTCGACCTTTTGAAATACACAAGACTTAGAAGCATCCCTAAAAAACCAAGGTAAGCTTCTCTAGATCCAGTAAGAATAAAAATAATAATAGAAAACATTATTAAGGAAAGATAAAATAAACGATTATAAACATTGCTTTTGAATTCAAATAAAGCCCAAGTCAGAGGTACGGCCAATAAAATTACTTCTGCTAGCGTATTTGGATTAAAAAAAGGGCCGCTTAACCGCCATTGCAGGCTATTTATGTAGCCCTGTTGTAGAGTTCTGCTTTGGGAACGAATAATGCTCAAAAATCTAAGAGGGGCACCCTTTTGAACGAGAGAAATTATCAATACGCCAATTATAACAAATATAAAAACATTCAACAAATAATTAGCTTGGTTTTTTCCTTTTACGCTCCTCCTTATCAACAAGTAAATTATTAATGCTTCTAGATATTTGAGGTACCCTGCTATTGTAAAGATAGCTCTTCCTGGGTACCTTACAAGCGCTATTCCAACGGGGAAAAGAAGGCTTATGAAGTACAATAAAAGCACTTTATCCAACCGATTCACTCCCGAGAGAAACTTCGTTTTTCCCTTCAAAATGATTTCCCCAAAAAACGGAAGAAAAGCCAAGAATAGAATTATATCTCCAAATCCCCAGGCAAATTCGAACCTTCCCAATCTTAACAATGATAAACTGTTTGGTAAAAGGATTAATGTAAAAAATGAAGATGAGATAAAAAAGAGATTGAGAGTTAAAGCCGAAGATTTGGTAGAAGTTTTTTTACCAGAGTTAACTTCACTATTATTCATTTTTCTTTCTGTTTATAAGCCGATAGAAAAGTGTTTCGTATTTCTGGGCCATAATATCTGAGGTGAATTTTTCTTCAACCCGTTTTCTACCTGCTTTCCTCATACTTTTTACCTCCTCTGGATTTGACAAGATGAAAGAAATTGCCTTCGCTAATTCCTTTGAATCTCCTGGTTTTACCAATATACCTGTCTCTCCATTATTTGTCACTTCAGGTATACCCCCTATATTGGATCCTATTACTGGTATTTCCCTAGCCATTGCTTCAATCAAAACCATTCCAAATCCTTCTTCGACCAGCGAAGGAAGAACCAAGCACTTTAATGAATCCATGATATTAGGGATGTCATGCCGCTCGCTGAGAAAATGCACACGGTGATCAATTTTGAGTCTCTTAGCCAACTTTTCCAAAGATCCTTTATAGTTTCTACCATAAGGGTCGTTACCTACGATAACAAAATGTGTTTCTGGAACGCACTCTAGCACTAAGCGTGCCGCTTGAAGAAAAATCTCGTGCCCCTTGACTCTAGGGTATAGATATGCTACCATTCCCACAAGCAAGGTTTGTCTGGACAATCCTAATTGTTCATGTAAATGGTATTTTTTGACTGGAATTTTATCGTAGGTTTCAAGGTCAATGCCATTATAGATTATTACTAACTTTTTCAGGCTTATGCCTTTGGATAGTATATAATCCCGTGTGGCAGCTGAGATGGATACCGTTCCATCATCTACCCAATTGGTCATCATCTCCAAGAAATGGTATGCAGGGTTTTCCATGTCAGCTCCACGGATGGTTGAAACAACTACTGCCCCACCCCCAAGCAAATGAGCCAGCCGTCCTAAGATTCTAGCTCGCAACAAGTTCAAATGAACTACATCATAATGAGCTGCCCTATAAAGCTTACGGAGTTCAAACACGCCTTTTAGATCTAAAAACCGCTTGTCTATGAAATTATTAGTAATAAGCGAGCTTCGTATATTTACCACATAGACTGGGATATCATGTCTTATCACCTCTTTACCACTTTCATCTATGGATGGTACAGCGATTTCTACTTGATGTCCCAAGGCTTTGAGTTTAATAGCAAGATCTAATACTGATGTCAGCTTAGGGAAAGCTTTCACTAGAAGGATCTTTAACCTTTCCTTCATAACAAATTACGCTCTACTTTTTCTACTTCTAGTGCCATTCGTTCTTCCCATGAGAGAAGATGTTTTTTAGCATATTCACGAGCATTTGCAGCAATCTTTAAACGTCGTTCATCGTTTAACAAAAGGGATATAATTGCACCAGGCAGTTCTAATTTAAGATTTCCCTTGGGGATGAAAAGCCCATTGTAACCATCAGTTAATAGATCTTTTGTTGATCCATCATCAATGGTCACGATGCACTTCCCACATGTTAAGGCCTCTAGGACAGGGTTGCAAAGGTTAGAATGGTCATATAGTGAGAGGAAAAGATCGCAACCGTTGAGAAAATATTTCACTTCATCATGAGGGATCGGTCCCACAAATATCACATGTCTATCAACTCCAAGCGTTCGAGCTAGATTCTCAAGATTATTTCTCTCCTCTCCATCGCCTACAACTACCAAAAAAGCCTCATGGATCTCCCGTATCGCTTGAGGCATAGCTTTTATAGCACGATCCACTCTTTTCCACTTTTTTAGCTTACTTGCGACCAAGATAATCTTTGCATCATCATTTAAGCCACGTTTGTCCAAAAGAAGACGTTTCTTAAATTGTGGAATATACATCTCCTTCTTAACCCCATCTACCCAGAACAGAATCTTCTCCTTTGGTACTCCCAACCTTAATAGCACCTCTTTGCCGCGAGTTCCATCATTTTCCATGACTACTTGATCCGCAGGGATCTTCAAAGCCAGCAAGTGGTGTGGGATTCTTGACCAGGCTCCGCCTCTTTCCAATTCAGGAAAAGCAACTGTGCCCTGAAATTTTGTAACAAATGGAATTCGTAATAGTCGGGTTACTATAGACGCAACTGGGGCACCAAAAATTTCGTAGCCATAAATAACCCGAACTTTGTAGTGTTCTGCTAACCATAGAGCTTTAAGGGTCCCCCCCAATATAAACGATATCCAAGAAAGCAGGTCTAAAACTAAGTCTCTTCCATTACTTCCAAATGGGACAGTATCAGCCACATCTGCCAATGCTGTCTTTTGAGGGATTAAATGGGAGATGAACAGGTTTTTTTTAAGTCGAACCAGTAATTTTGCTAAAGGCCGAAATAAAGGGCTAAATCGATAAACGAATATATTATCCATGAGCGGTCCAAAGAGTTCACCGTAGTTGGCACGATTAGGGTCAGATGCGGGATTAGATGTGAGGAAAATAACCTTGTATTCAGCTTTTCTGTAACCTTGAATAGTTCTAAATAACAGTTGATTCCCAGCTTTTTGCATGTCAAGCTGAGATATGATCAGGATAGATTTCATTTGATCTCTATGAGAGCCTGCTATGTTGGTTAACATCCTCATTTCACCTTTGAACCTCTTCCTTGTAGCATTAGTGGCCAAGAGATTTTCATGGGATTACTACCGACCTTTCGATGCAATAACAAATACATATGGCCAAATAATGTTGAATTTGCCTAGAGACATCACGGAAAGTAGTTTCTTAATATATAGCTTCCAGACGAAATAAAAGGGATAGCTTTCTCTTCTACTAGGTAAGGTATAAATCTTTTTAAAATTTGCTATCTTTAATGCTCGACTAATGTCTTTTGGACTCCAAAAGTTAATATGATCCCATGGGTGCAGAGAACCGTCCCAATAAGGTAGAGTTTGGGGCTTGACATGCCTCTGGTCCGCATTTAGAAGGTCTCCCATCTTTATTAACGTAAAGTTTGGAGTTACATAAATCAAGATACCTTCCTTTTTTAACAATACTTTTGCATGATTAAGCAAGCTGATTGGATCATCTACGTGTTCGATAATGTTCCGTAGAGTAATGGCATCAATCGAATCAGGTCGAATGTTCAAGTCATGAATTTCTCCACAATATAAATTTAGCCCGAATTCTTCCTTTCCCTTTTTAACAGCCACTGGCTGAATATCACAGCCTATTGCATTGATGCCTCGGTCTACCGCCATTTTCACAAAATACCCTTCAGAACAATCCACGTCTAGGAGACTTACATGTTTAAGTGTTTTAAACCGCTTTTCAATTTCATCAAGGCCTTTAAGATACAGATACGTGAAAGTCTCTTTTGAGTGTTCAAAAGTATCTATTAAAGAATGCCCCTCTGCAGAAAGCTCTGGATTTACTTCTGGATTATGATAATTTAGATTCCAATTTCTTGAAGGTATAGGGGTAACGTATACAAAATGGCACTTGGAGCATAAGACAATGTTGAATACGTCATTAGAGTACCACAGCTGGCCATGTGGGTGTTCTTTTCCAATGACTTTGTATCGCTGACAATGACATATAGGGCATGTTCGTTCAATGACATCGCCAAAAGTCATACATATCGGCTGATTAGCATTATTAGCACTCACAACACTTCTCGTCTCCTTAAGACATGCCATAAACGTGGGATATCATCCGGTCTTAGGATGAGCATTTGGGAGAGTCCTATGGAACTATCCCGCCAAAAGAGCCAAAGAGACACAATTGCTATTGAGACATACGTGACCATGGAAGATAGGGAAGCTCCAATGATACTCAATCGTGGGATAAGCGCAAAATCAAGGCCTGTATTTAAGAGAAAGCCTCCCCCCAGAATATAAGAGGGAATCTCTGGATGACCCCGTCCAGCAAAGAAATTGAAGATTACACCTACTATAGACATTGCTAATGTTCCAAATAATAGGATTAATAAAGGAATAAAAGCAGGGAGAAACTGGGCACCATATAAAAATTGGATCACAAAACGCCCTAAGATTCCTAAACTTATGGCAAGAAATAGTGCTAATGATAAAATGTAGCGAATTGCGGTTGCAGCTGTGGTATCAGCCAACAACTTCTCATAACGAGCAAATTTAGGTAGTAGAATACTTGAAAAGGCTCTAGGAATGAATAAAGGTAATTCACTAATTGAAACAGCAACTGAATAATAACCAAGTTGTACAGTGGATACAAAATGTTGAACTAGAAAATAATCAAAGCGGTAGGTTAATTGTGAAAGGAGGTTGCCCACCCAATTTTTGAGACCGTAAGAGGCGGAGTGTTTCATCAGTTGTTTATTAAAACTTGGGCATAGGGGTCTTTTAGTAAGTCTAAATAGCTGGCCTAAATATACAAGAGTTCCTGCAATGGTAGCTGAAGCCAGCGCGACAATCAGGTAATGTATGCTATTTTTATCTGTGAAACCACGCCGAAGGATTATTATAAAAGCAATAAGCGTCAAAGTCGGAATCCCTAAAGACAATAACTTAAGCCGTGTAATGCGTTCTTGACCCAGGAGAATCCCGCTAATGTGAGCATTAAAGATGAGACATACTATCATCATGGCAACGAGAGGGAAACACTTAAATCCCACATTCCTTTCCAGACCTGCCAACGGCCAGACAAAGTAAGCTACCGAAATTATGAGTACAGAATTTACAAGAGTGAAAAAGAGAGCATTTCTAACGACTGACATCAGGTCATACCGGCGGCTGCTCAAAAGATATACATGAGCAAAATTAATACCAGCAAGTCCCACTAAGCTGCTCAATCCAATAAATACGATAACAAGTGAATATACCCCTTTCCCTTCAGCGCCAAACCCACGAGCAACAATTATTCCAACCCCCATACTCATAATCTTGATCAAAATATCGATTGCAGTAGCAACAGAGCCTTGGAGAAGGGTGCTTTTTATCTCCATTTCCTCAGTCTTCATGTAACTTTTTTCTCTTTTCTCCCTTATACCACTCTATCAATCTGGTTAGACCTTCAGTAAGCTTAACTTTCGGCTTATATCCCAGTAGATTCTCCATTTTTTCAATTGATGGAATTCTCCTCATCACATCTTCATAATTCTTCGAGAAAGAACTATAGGGTATGTGTTTTACTTTGAGTTTATGGGGAACGCCTGAGAGCTGGTGTATCAATCGGGCGAGGCCTAAAATGCTGATCTCCTCTTGTATGCCGATATTGATAATCTTCCCTAGCGCTTCTCCCTTTTCTAACGCTCTAACCGTTGCTTCTGCTGCATCCTTAACGTAGATAAAACATCGAGTTTGCTTGCCATTTCCATGAATCTCTACAGGTTCATTATTGAAAATCGCCTTAAGAAATACTCCCTGAGGTCCACCCCACCAATTAAGATACTGTCTTTCACCGTAGGTTCCGAAAAACCTAATGATTATTACCTTCAGGCCATATTCATCCTCATATGCGTAGGTTAGATGTTCATCGAAAAGCTTCGAGACTGCATAGGCCCATCTCCGGCTAGTGCTTGGGCCTAAAACCAAATCCCCATTTTCTTTAAACGGAAAATTGAGGCTCTTACCGTAAACATCAGATGTAGAACTAATCAAGACCTTTGCGCAATTAATTCTACCGAGGTCAAGGATGTTAATCGTTCCCTGGCTGTTCAGCAGTAAAGTATGGATTGCACTTGAATAACGGGGGATCTTGAAGGCAACTAAATGTATTATTGCTTCTATTCCTTTTGTAGCCGAAAAAAGAGTTTCTCGATCTAAAATATCGATCTTCCTGAATTCGAACTTGTCATTCCGTAAGTTATGTTTAATATTGTCAATTGAGCCTTTACTTAGATTATCTATGCATAAAACTTCATAACCTCTGGATAATAGAGCGTCGCATACATGAGAACCAATAAATCCTGCACCTCCTGCTACCAGTACTTTCAAGTATTACCTCCTCCTTTATTAAAGTATATTAAACTTTGGATAGCCATAAAATCCGATTGCAATATCTCTTGGAATATGTTTCCTATTGCCATTTTTTCAAGCTTGGGGATTGACATGGGGTTCGTAGGGTTCGTTGAGTTCATAGGGTTCATAGGGTTTGTTGAGTTCGTGGGGTTCTTTGAGTTCATGGAGTTCGTTGAACCTCATCTCGTGTTGCTGAAGAATAGATAAAGTTGCTATTCGCTTGTCCCAGGGAAGGAAGGGCGGAGTCTTTCTTTGAAAGAGTGGGCACTCCCTTTATAGGCCATTCAATTCCTATTATGGGATCGTTCCAGATTATTCCGCTCTTATGTTCTGGGGAATACTCTTGGGTAATCCTATAAATAACCTCGGTTTTATCGCTAATCACGAGAAAACCATGCGCAAATCCAACTGGTAAGTACATCATTCTTTTATTTTTACGAGATAAATATTCTCCTACCCATTTACCATAATAGGGAGAGCCTTTTCTTATATCCACGGCAACATTGAATATTTCACCTTTTACGCAACGAACAAGTTTCGCCTGAGCTTTAGGATTCTTTTGGTAATGTAATCCACGGAGTACACCTTTCCTTGACATAGAAAAGTTATCTTGAACAAAATCCCACTTTATTCCAAATTTTTCAAATTCTGATTTATTATAAACTTCCATAAATAACCCTCGTTCATCCTCAAAATATTCAGGTGTAATTAAGATAACATCCGGGATAGAAAGTTTTTCAAATTTAAACGGCATATTATGTCTCCAAAATGTTCATCAGGTATTCACCATAACTACTATTATCATAAGATTTTGCAAGTCTCCTTAATTGATTTTCATCAATATTACCAAGTCTATATGCTATTTCCTCGATACATCCAATCTTTAGAGTCTGTCTTTTTTCAACTGTGGAGATAAACTCTCCTGCTTCTAAAAGATTCTCATGCGTCCCCGTATCCAACCAAGCAAACCCTCTTCCAAGGAGTTCTACATCTAATTCCCCTCTCTTTAGATATTCTTTGGTTACATCGGTAATCTCTAATTCACCTCTCTCAGAAGGGATGAGTGATTTTGCAATCTCAACCACACTATTGTCATAGAAGTATAATCCAGTAACGACATAATTAGATTTTGGATGTTCTGGCTTTTCCTCAACTGACAATACAGAACCTGTCTCATCAAACTCGACCACTCCGTATCTCTCGGGGTCTTTCACATAGTACCCAAAGACCACAGCACCACCATGTGATTCTACTTGATTTACAGCTTTTCTTAGGCGATCTGGTAATCCGTGTCCATAGAAAATATTATCACCAAGTATTAAACTTCCACAATCTTTGCCAATGAATTCCTCGCCAATTAGAAATGCCTCTGCTATACCTCTGGGAGATGACTGTTCTTTATAATAAAATTTCAATCCCAGATGAGACCCATCGGAGAATAACTCCCTAAAGCGAGGTAAATCCTGTGGTGTCGAAATGATTAATATCTCTCGAATTCCAGCCAACATCAAAATGGACAGAGGATAATAAATCATTGGCTTATCGTAGATAGGGAGTAATTGCTTTGTTATCACCTGTGTTGCGGGATAAAGTCTTGTTCCTTTTCCGCCGGCTAAGATTATTCCTTTCATATTGGGTTCGTGGGGTTCGTTGCGTTTGTAGCGTTTATTGCGTTCGTTGCGTTTGTAGCGTTATAAATTAATGTGTCCATACTTTTTTGAATGAATAAATTTTAACTCCATACCTATCAAATAAAGCTTTTAAGAAGGGTTCCTTTTTGGAATCTATCAATAGGACACCTGGCGCAATCTTTCCTTTCTCTACATCGATTAACCTTGATTTTGATTTATATAATTTTCTAATTACAGCGCGTTTATCCTTTTCCATTAGCCCTTTAAATGAATAAGTGCATAGAAGTTTTGGCTGTAGCACTTCTTTTAATCTTCCCCCTACAATAAATTTCGGATCTCCCCATAGCATTATCCCATCCTTACAGACCTCCCATAAGAAATCTGGTTCTATCTCTTTCTTAGCATCAATATTATAAAAAGTTAGGGAAAAGGGATATTTGAGGTCGTATTTTTTGGAAATGTTAGATGTGATATTACGAGCAATTCTGGCTTCCTCTCCTATTTCCGGATTATGTTCGCTCTTAGTAATTAAAAGGAGGTCTATATCACTCTTCTTTGAAATATCGCCAGTAATGGCAGACCCAAACAATATCACTCCAATTAGATTTGGTATATCCTCTGCCCCTTCAATAAAATCTATTAAAGGAGCTTTGAATTCCTCATAAATACTCATTTAGCCCACTCTTTTATTTCATTTATAAACTCAATGCATTTCTTTACTATATCACCATTACCTTTACCACCATACCACCTCCCAACCCTATAACTATCTATTGATTCAAAAATATCTGCAATACGCTCCTCGCCTAACCCTCTCAACTCCTTACATAATCCAACATGCGTATTAAGATGTCTACCATATTTCTGCTCCATTCCATACGATATCAGGTGTTGTAGAATACCATAAGTTAATTCGACAATTGCTACCACATGAACGCCTTTCTCATCTGGCAATAATTTTTCCAAACTATTCTTTATCTCTTCCGCTTTTGCTTTATGTCCTTCTGCATTCATTTGTACATCCAGTGACAGAAATATAACATTTTTTAACTTTTTGTCAATAGGGTGACAGTTTTGGGGTCGTTGGGTTTGTGGGGTTTATAGGGTTCATGGAGTTCGTAGGGTTCGTGGGGTTTGTGGAGTTTGTGGAGTTCGTGGGGTTTGTCGAGTGTCGAGCGTCTGAAAAACTTATTGATTTTGCTCATTTAAGGGTTTCAAGCCCGGACCTTGACAATATGACAGTAGGGCTTGTTAGGTTCATTGGGTTCGTTGGGTTCATAGGGTTTGTTGAGTTCGTGGGGTTCTTTGAGTTCATGGAGTTCGTTGAACCTCATCTCGTGTTGCTGAAGAATAGATAAAGTTGCTATTCGCTTGTCCCAGGGAAGGAAGGGCGGAGTCTTTCTTTGAAAGAGTGGGCACTCCCTTTATAGGCCATTCAATTCCTATTATGGGATCGTTCCAGATTATTCCGCTCTTATGTTCTGGGGAATACTCTTGGGTAATCCTATAAATAACCTCGGTTTTATCGCTAATCACGAGAAAACCATGCGCAAATCCAACTGGTAAGTACATCATTCTTTTATTTTTACGAGATAAATATTCTCCTACCCATTTACCATAATAGGGAGAGCCTTTTCTTATATCCACGGCAACATTGAATATTTCACCTTTTACGCAACGAACAAGTTTCGCCTGAGCTTTAGGATTCTTTTGGTAATGTAATCCACGGAGTACACCTTTCCTTGACATAGAAAAGTTATCTTGAACAAAATCCCACTTTATTCCAAATTTTTCAAATTCTGATTTATTATAAACTTCCATAAATAACCCTCGTTCATCCTCAAAATATTCAGGTGTAATTAAGATAACATCCGGGATAGAAAGTTTTTCAAATTTAAACGGCATATTATGTCTCCAAAATGTTCATCAGGTATTCACCATAACTACTATTATTATAAGATTCTGCCAGTATCCTCATACAGTTCTTATATGGATTTCTTCTGAGCGGACAAGGTCGGCTGCATACTTTGCACAGGCCTTGATATCCTCAATCCCCAGGTCAGGATAATATTTGTCTATTATTTCTTGAAAGGGAATTCCTTCCTGGATTAATTCAAGAATATCTTCAACTGGAATTCGAGTGTTACCTATGCATGGTTTCCCAAAATGAACAGATGGATCGATTACAATACGTTCCCTATAACTTTTTTTGTCTTGCACTCATACCTCCACTTTATACTTCTCCTACAATTCTGCATCTTATATTTATTTAAATTAATACAGTTAAGAGTAAATAATAACGGCTTTTTGTCAAGGTTGGGGTTCGTTGGGTTTGTTGGGTTCATTGGGTTCACCCTACCCCCTTTAGATAGGTTATGAATTTAGAAATTTGTCTTGAGCAATGGTCTAAGTCTTCATATAGGTTATCGAATTGCTCTTGCTTTATGTAGTTTTGGTCTAATGCTAAATATAGTTGTGTTTGGACTTCAATTGCTGAGTTCTTCCTATTTGATCATGTAAAGAAAAATCTTTTGCAAAATTATCTTTAGTTGAAACTTTATAAATAGATTTTACCTCTTTTTTAACTGGTATCTAATTCCCTTCGCCTATTCGCGCTCTAACGATTCAATTTACGAAAGGAGCCATTTCCAAAGTGGAGTAAACACTATCCTGCGAGTGGTACCGAACCAGGAGATTTCGCCATCCCCCTCGTAACCTCCTGTTATGACCAAAAGATTATCGCATTTTAATTCTTTACTACCATGAATCAGTCCCCGTATTTCGCTATCCTTTGTCTCGACCCCTTCAACATTATAGCATACCTGAATTAATTGCTCAACCTTCGTTCCATTCTGAACTACAAAATCTACCTCATATCCCTGTTTACTTTTATAGTAAAATAACTTCTTTTTACTATCAGGAAGAGACTGTCTTAAGAGATTTATTGCTACAGTATTCTCCAGGATTCTCCCTGCATCTCTTGAGAATTTAAATCCGAAGAAGTTTATGAATCCATTGTCTATACAATAAATCTTCCTGGGATACTGTAATTGCTCTTTGACTTTATAGGAAAATATCTTATTATCAAAAAATAAAAAGGCATTTTTCATTAGAAAGAAATACCTCTCAAGTGTCGGCACCGAAACTTTAATTCCCCGACTTCCAAGAAGTCCTGAAAGTTTTGAAAAACTTACCTGTCTGGTTGCCTGACTGCAGAGAAAATATGCGATATCCTCTATAATTTCCCTTTTTCTCACTTTCTGAGATATATCCCTGTTTATGATATCCATAAAAAGAGTTTCCAATATCTCATCTCTTCCTGATAGAACCACCTCCGGGAATCCACCTGAATGTAAATACTCAGAAAGAACTTTTTCAATCTTTACACGCCTTTGCTCCGTATGCGTTCCCTTCCAATCTATGACTTTAAAATTTAGGGCTTCCCCTAGACTTAATGGAAGGACATAAGAAGTCAAGTGTCTACCGGTTAATAGACTGCTTAAATCAGATTCGGTCAACTTAGAAGTTGAACCGGAAACAAAAATTTTAATTCTGCCTTTGAATTCATCATATATACTTCTTACATACCGTTCCCACTGCTCCACTCTCTGCACCTCATCCAGAAACAGATATACTTTACCTTTATCAAGTTTTTCATCCTCATAAATTATTTCTATCATATCATTCAAATATTCAGAAGTTAAAGGGAGAAGTTTCCTGCTCTCGAAATTTACATAAATAATATTGTCACGACTGACTCCATTAGAAATTAATTTCTTCATTGTAAGAAACATCAAATAAGTCTTGCCTGCCCGTCTTGGTCCAACTATATCAACTATTAAATCTGATTCCAGGCTTACGTCTATATACCTTTCCCTGACTTCAGGCAACTTCCTTTCCTTCTGTTCCTCAACATATATCCTTAACTTTTCTTTATGATTTTCCATAGTATCGTTAAATATGTTTAATGATTTATGCTTAATTTAAAAAATATGATTAATTATAAAATTGTCAAGGGGGTGGGTGGATATGTGGTATGTGGGGATTAGTCAAGTGTCCAGCGTCGAGTGTCGAGCGTCTGAAAAATTTATTCATTTTCACATATCACCTGCTTATCTTCTCGTTTGACTTCTATCACATATCACCTGCTCATTACTCCTGGCGAAATTGATTCTTATAAATATCTTTTTGAAATCTGCTCTATAAATCTGTCAATATCACCCAGTTTAGTCCGGAGTAGTTCATATACTTTCTCGTCATCGACTTTCCAATATAAATGGACAAGTAGGTTTCTAAACTTAGCCATATTGATTAATTCTTCAGAAAGAACTTTTGAAATTATCTCGTTATCCCTCAATATCTTAAAACAGTCTGAATAGCTCTCGGGAACCCCGATGCGTTCTTTGGCTACTATATGATTGCAAATATCGACACAACCCTCAATCGCAACTATAAGATAATATTTTACACTTCCCAAGGATTTTAGGTTTCCAATAAGCGATTCTTTATCTTCTTCTCCATATTCTCCTAATATACTCAGCGCTTGTTCTATTTCTCCTATGAGGGATACTACCCTTTCTTTATCTACTTCCATGCTTCAACTCTGTTATATGTTCCTGAATTTTATGGTTGAAATCCCAGTATTTTTTCCAATGGAGGGTTATGAAATTCACCCTCTTCTCTTCATCATTATTCTTTATTAACAGCCCCTTTGTGGCTCTATATATAACCGAATCGGAAGCATTATTTAATTTAATTACATCTACTGGAATTTTTATCTTCTCTTCCAGGGTGTTCGACAATTTTATTTCATAGAAAATTCCCTTGACTAAAGATTGGTCTTTGTCAACATATATAGCTAAGTCTATATCATTAAAGGGGTCATTTTCTACAAATGAACCAAAAATATATGCGAAAATTATCTCCGGACGGTCTCTGAGCAAATTATCAATTTTTCCTGCTATCTCTTTTTTGTTCATTATTTTAGTCCTTGAAGGTATTTTATTCTCTTGATTTTAAAAGTCAAGGGGGATGGGGGCTATCGTGGTAAGTGAAGATTAGTCAAGTGTCCAGCGTCGAGTGTCGAGCGTCTAAAAAACTTATGCATTTTCACTTCCTTTTAGATAACGTATAAAACCGGATATCAACTTCGATATATCGTCAGCTTTGACATAGAATTTATCAAACTCTTCCCTACTAATGTAACCCAAGTCTAACAATATATAAAGTTGGCTCTGAACTTCACCTGCTGACCCCCTGGCAATATAAAGGAATCGAATGAATTCTTTATCTGTATCCCTTTGAAATCCCTCAGCAATGTTACTCATAATAGAAACAGCTGCACGACGCATCTGGTCCTTAAGGCTCCAATCTTTTGAAAATTTGCTTCCGTTCGTCACTGAGTATATCCCTTTCACAAACTCTCTCGCTTTTTCCCATGCTTTAATGTCTTCGAATCTCTCAATACTCATTCAGCCTCTTTTTCTTGACTCGGTACTCATAACTCCGGACTCGGGACTGTATATTGCTTTTTTCCACGCTTCGATGTCTTCGAATTTATTGATTTTGCCCATAAAGAATCAGCATTTTTTTCTGCCGGATGATTCCGGTGGGCATTTTGAATCATCCTCTTGAATATCGGAGCGATCTTATCAAACTCAGTTGATTTATCAAAGAAGAAATCCGCTCCTAACTCCATACTTTTTTCCCGATACTGAGCATATGGAAAGTTAGTAAGCATTATCACCACGGGACTCGGGTCCTCTGCCTTGATGTTCAGGAGAACATCAAACCCACTTCCCTCTTTTAAACGGATATCCAGTATAACGGCATCAGGCTTTAGTTCCCGAATGCCTTTTATGGCTTTGAGAGGGGTTTCTGCTCGGCCCACTATCTCAATTTCGGGAAAATCGGAAACCAACGCCTCCAGACAGTTCTGTATGAGGATTGAGTCATCTACTAAAAATAGTTTCATCAATAAACCTTTAATTTCATAAATTTATAACCCAAGAGATAAATATAATGTAATTGACCTTAACACAAAAGTCAATAAAAAGGTATCAGTATTTATCTGATTTTTTCGTAGGAAATTGGCTTGTTAATTTGTAGGGGAATTGCCACAGAGACACGTTGTTAAATAGTTTTTATTAGTCCAATGTCCAATGTCCGATGTCCAATGTCAAATGAAAACGCAGATGGACGCAGATAAAAAACACACACCACCAAATCCTAAATCCTATATCCTATATCCTAACCCCTGAATTAGACACAGATTAATGTAGTTAAATAGTTGATTAGTTGAGTAGTTGAGTTCGTAGAGTGGTATGTGGTATGTGATATGTGCATATTCATCTTCTATCTCATAACACATATCACCTGCTTGTCTTCTCGCTTGACTTCTATCACATATCACCTTTTCCTTTCTGGGCTCGGCGAGAAATATTGGTTTCAAGTTTCGAGTTTTTTTATAAACTCTCCTACATTTTTGGGGAATGGTGCTATATATTTATTCAATTCTTCTCTTACGAGTTTACTTAAATCAACCTCATCAATATTAAGAGATGCCATACCTTTCATAAATAAGTAAACCTGATCGATCAGGGCTTTTTCGGGGAATGCTACATATACTCCACCCCTTTCTTCGTATCCAAAAAATAATTCTTTTTTTATTTTCCTAAACACAACTTCAGTATCCGATATGATATAGTTTCTTGTTTTTCGCATAGTTGCAAAGGTAAGGGTATAAGGAACCAGATTTAGAACCCCATATCTTGAAAGGGCAGATTCAAAAGAAAGATAGTTGGGAGGATAAATCGCTGAAGCTATTTCTAAAACAGGTATGTCTTTACCAAAAGGGACATAAATTCCTCTCGCCACTCGTTTTATAATACCCGTTTTTACCCACCTGTTCAGAGAAACATAAAGGAAATTCCTACTCTGTCCTGTTATTTTTTCGAGGTCTCCAATTGTGTAAAATGATTTATTTATTTCATCCAATTTTTTAAGTAATTCTGTGCTCTTCATAATTCCTCTACAATCTTATGGAAATCGAGTGGCAGGAACTTCCTCAAATCCCTTCTTAATATTTTTCTATCTATCTTTACTTCAGGATTGTATGGCCTTTTTAAAACTTGTGAAATATACCAGAAATCAAAAAGATCTTTGGGTTGCATTCTTTCTTTAAGGCACAATTGCTTATCAGTATAAAGTTGCTCCAGAGTTACGGTTTTTAATAACACTGAATAAATAGAACAGGAAGATTTAATCATCTGTAATTCCCACTTGTAATCTTCATCAATTTCCCTTCTAATCTCAATCTTTATCCTGAACGGGAAATTCAGATAATCCTTGCTGATTTTAATCTCTGCAAGATATGTGTAATACTTTTCGATTAAATCGGTTATCTCTGCTTCCTCCATAGGAGATATAATCCTTTCTATCATATCAGAAAATTTTCCACTAAGACAGTCTGTTTCAACCGAAAAATCTATATCTTCAGAAAATCTGGGAGAACCATACGCTAACCTGAGAGCGGTACCACCCTTAAATATAAGATCATCACTACAAGGAAGACCGGAAAGGCCCTTTAATATGAGCATTTCATAATATTCTCTTGTCACTTGAGTTATGTCAATCTTTAACTCCCTGGAGAGCCTTTCTGCTATATCACGTTCCATATTTCTTAATATAAATGTTAAGTATTTTGGAATAAATGTCAACCCCCTTTTATTAATTCACCACAGGGCTCACCCCGATACGGTCGGGGTGTCTTTCGCGTCCATTGCGTTCATGGAGTGATATGTGATATGTGATATGGGACATGAATGAAAGTCCAAGGTCCAATGTCCAAAGTCGGTAGTCAGCTGAGGCTGTCAGCCTTTGCGGGCTTGGCGAGAGATATTTGTGGGGTTTTCCTAATCCACCAATTCATGCTTAAGAGCATAACGTATTAATTCTGCATTACTTTTCATTTTCATCTTCCCAAGGATTCGGTATCTATAAGTGCTTACCGTTTTAATACTCAGGAATAATTTATCTGCAATCTCCTTTATTGTCATCCCTTTCGCAATCATACACATTACCTCATACTCACGGTCGGAAAGACTTTCGTGTAGGGGCCCCTCAAAATCATCCCCTAATTTGAGGGCTAATCTCTCTGCAAGAGAGGAAGTTATATATTTTCTCCCCTGTGAAATAATTCTTATGGCATTGACCAGTTCCTCTGGTGCACTCTCCTTTGTTAAATATCCTGAAGCACCTGCCTTCAAGAGCCGCACCCCATATTGTTCCTCAGGATGTATACTCAATATAAGAACCGAAAGTTCAGGTCTTTCTTTCCTAACTTCCTTTAAAGTATCCAGCCCGCTTCTACCCGGCATAGAAATGTCTAATATAACCATATCGAAATCGTTTTCCTTAATCTTCTCCAGCACCTCCTCCCCATTCCTTGCTTCATCGGTTACAACCATATCAGTAGCTACTTCAATAATCTGCCTTAAACCTTCACGGACAATTGGATGATCGTCAGCTATTAGTATCTTTATCATCCTTCCCTCCTTTATTTATATAATAAATATCAGTTATCAAAACACACACCTCCAAAAGTTATGCCACGGTAAACTCACGGTTAACTCTTTGTTAAAAAACACACACCACCCAAAGAATAGACGCAGATTTACACAGAGCAATATAGTTAAATAGTTAAGTAGTTGAATGGTTAAGTGAGTTGGAATAAAATACTGACTTTGGACATCGGACTTCGGACATTGGACTCTCATAATAAACCCATCTACTCACCAGCCCCACCAAACGGGATACTTACTGTTATTGTAGTTCCTTTATTCCGAACGCCTTTGATTTTGACCTCACCTCCTAGAAAAGCAACTCGTTCTCGTATCCCGATTAGTCCAAATGATTTAGAATCATAAATCTGCTCTTCTGTAATCCCCCTGCCATTATCTCCTACCTTCAAGGTTAACTTGCCACCTTTCCCTTTTAAATTTATACTCACCTTCGTTGCATTGGCATGCCGGGCAATATTCGTGAGTGTCTCCTGAAAAATTCGAAAAATGGCCGTAGAGCGGTCCCTGTCCAGAACAATGTTCTCTGGTACTAATGTAACTTCACACTTAATTCGAGTCCGATTTTGGAACTCTTCTGCCTGCCATTCAATTGCTGCAAAAAGACCCAGGTCATCCAGTAATCCTGGCCTGAGTTCTGTGGATATCCTTTTCGTGTCTTGAAGAATCATATCAACGAGCTTTGACATTGATTCTGTTTTTCTGAGTAGTACTTTTTCTTCTTTGGGGATTAATCTATTCAACAGGGAAAAATCCATCTTCAAAGCTGTCATTGTCTGTCCTAAATCATCATGAATCTCTCGAGCAATGGATGTTCTCTCTCCTTCTCTCACGGCTTGCAGATGTGCGGAAAGACTGCGTAACTGCTCATGTGATTTTCTTAATTCCTCCTCGAATTTCTTCTGCTCGGTGACATCCTTAAAAAATGTGTCAGCACCCAAATACTCTCTCTTTTCGTCAAAACGAGGGGTTGCCGTGATGAGGATTTGACACTCCTTGCCATCCGCACGGATGATTTCTATCTCGTAGGTACTCTTCTCCCCTGCACGGCGTTTTTCGGTTTGCTTCTTTATAATCTTGAAAAACTTAGGGGTCATAAACCTACTTAGATTTCTACCAACCAATCCGCCGGTAGCGACTCCGAAGATTTCCTCAGCAGAGGGATTGGCAAGGGTAATATTTTCCCTGGCATCCACAAAGGCAAGCCCCTCCCCCATCTCCTCTACAAGAAGCCTATATCTTTTTTCACTTTCACGCTGCGCCTCCTCTGCTTTCTTCCATTCGGTTACCTCCCTGGCAACAAGCTGGAGTCCCACCGGGAGCCCTCTCTTTTTAATTAACCTTGCCTCTATTTCCACCCATATCCATCTCCCATCCTTGCATTTAAATTGTGCCTCAATGCAACGCGGCGAACCCCCTCTCAATCTGGCCTTCAAACGTCTGGCAAGGAGCTTAAATGTCTCATTAGAGAACATACCAAGTTTGAACCCGTCCCTGCCGACAACCTCCTCCCGTGGATAACCTGAAACTCCCTCAAATCTTTTGTTGACATAGGTGACCTTCCCCATAAGGTCAATATTACATATACCAATTGGGGCTTCTTCCATTGAATCCCTGTATTTCCCCTCACTCTTCCGCAGTGCCTCCTCTGCACGTTTACATTCTATAGACAGTCCAATCTGACTGGATATGAATTTCAAAATTTCCAGTTCTTCCTCACCTAAAGCAATCCCATCCTCATAGCTCTGAACCACAATTGCACCTATTACCTCCTGCCTTACCTGCAAAGGAACTCCAAGCCAGACCTTTGAAGGCGCCCCAATGGTCACTACCTCACCAGACTGAATCATCTCATCGATTTTTCCTTTACTCACAAGAAGCGGCCTATTATTCTTTATAATATAGGCCGTGAGGGTCTTCCCGGCAGGAAATGTCCCTGATTTGTCCTTTTTATCTACAAAGTAAGGGAGGGAAATTTTATCGTTTTCTTTATCATAGAGTGCAATAAAGAAATTACTTGTATCCATAACCTTACCAAGTTCTTTATGAATTAATTTAAATAGCTGTTCAAGGTCATCGGTCGCGAGGGCGGCGTTTGCAATACGGTTCTGCAACTTCTGGATTTCTTCAGCTTTCTTACGTTCGGTGATATCTCTGGCAACACACTGAATAGCGATAACCTTTCCATCTCCCCAAATGGGCCGTCCCGTAATTTCAAGGGGAATGAGGTGGCCATTCTTGTTTTTAATTTCTATTTCTATTTGCCCATGTTCTATCTTGCCTCTGAACGCCTTTCCTACGATTTCCATAATGCTCGGCATATATTTCCCGGGAACCAGTCTCTTGAATGATTTACCTATTAATTCCTCGCGCCCATAACCAGATATTTCCTCTCCCTTTTTATTACCGTTTACAAATCTTCCCAATCGGTCTATCGTAAAAATTGCATCGCTTGCATTTTCGATTAAGTCCCTATATTTTTCTTCGCTTCTCTTTAGCGCTCCTTCAACCTTCTTGCGCTCAGTTACATCTCTTGCCGTACCCAATAGATGCTTTTCACCTTCATAATCAACAATACCAATGAATAGTTCAACTAAAACCAGAATTCCATCGGATTTCCGGATTGTCAACTCGTAAGGGCTGGGTTGGGTGGTTCCGGTCTGCACAGTATGGGCAATATTAGCTCTGGCTATCTTTAATGAATCAGGGGTTAGAACATCAGACAAAGTCATTTTCCTGGTGGGCTTGTCACTTAAGCCTATCAATCTCTCAGCCGCTGGATTCCAGAATACAATTTCTCCATCGAAGTTGATAAGGAAAATGGCTTCTACACTCTTTTCCACCACGATGCGAAACCGCTCTTCGCTCTGCCGTAACTCTTCCTCTGCCCTCTTCCGTTCGGTGATGTCGAGAATGATACCCTGGTAATGTGTAATCTCACCATTTTCGGCCCGCCGAATCCAGGTCCAGTCGTTTACCCAACGTAGGCCCCCTGTGTTGGTTAGGACTCGATATTTTTGGGTAAATTTATCTTTACCCGGTCGACTGGAATTGTGAGTCACTTCAGAGGCAACCCTTTCCAGGTCACCGGAGTGAATGAAGTCGGAATAGGGAAGCTTGCCGGAATAAAAATCGTCAGGGCTGTATCCGAACTGACGAACATTATCGGAAACATACTCCACTGGCCAACCTGGAGCATTGCGCCAGAGGAAAACCACGGCTGGGCTGCGATTGACAATACGCTCCATCTCTTCCCGTTGTAAAGACACATCAAGCAGCGCATCCTCCACCTGTTTACGTTTGGTTTCTACTACCTCCAGGTTAGAAATTCGCTGGCGTAACCCCTGTAACTCTTCTATAAGTTCCTTTTTCGTCTTATATTTATCCTTCATTTCACATAACCCTAAAATGCAGAAATTCTTTCAATCCGGTTCACCCCTTAAATCTTTGCATATTAATTTGTAAGAACGAATTCTCTTTCAACGAATAAATCTCTACAGTAATATTATTCATACAGGTTTCTATAAAAGTATAACAAATTTTAATAAAACTGTCAAGCAAATATAACCTAACCGGGGGGAAAGTTTGAAATCGCGACAGGGATGTCACTCCTACAATTGCACGAATAAATTCGTGCCCCGTAGGAAGGAACCGACCATATCGGGGTGTCTTTTGCGTTGATTGCGTTCATAGCGTTTGTTGCGTTTGTAGCGTTAATTGGGTTCGTGGAGTTCGGAGGGTGATATGGGATATGTGGTATGGGATATGTGATATGTGGGAATTAGTCAAGAGTCTAGTGTCCAGTGTCAAGAGTCCCTTATCACTTACCACTTATCACATACCACGATAGTCCTCACCCGACCAACCGACCAACGGATTATTCCGCATTCAGCTGTCAGTCTCTGCGGCCATGGTTCTCTTTGTGGGCTTGGCGTGAAATACTGGGTTGGGCGGTTGGACTATGTATCTTGACATCAGAAGAGTTTGGTGTAAACTAATAATAAATATATTAATAATGGTACAGAGGCTTTACTTCAATGAAAAATAGAGAATGTAAATTGCAAAGTGTAAGACGCAAAATGAATTATTTTGGTATTAGGATGTAAGGTTTAGGTTTTGAGTATGGCAAGTGGTTTTGTATTCTTTGAAATTAAAAACTTGCTTTGCGTGCTTTTAACCCTTTGCGTCTTCGCGAGAAGATAAAAGGTCATAGTAAAATAAAAATGGAGGTTTTAATGAAAGTACTCGTATGTGATTCAATCTCAAAAGATGCAGTTAATGGACTAAAAGACCTGGGGGTAGAGGTTATCGAAAAAACTTCTATCGAAAAGGACGAGTTAATGAAGGAAATAGCAAATTATGACGGGGTTATTGTGCGGAGCAGGACCAAAATAAGAAAGGACATCATGGATAGTGCGAGAGGAAATCTCAAATTCATCGTAAGAGCAGGGGTTGGACTTGATAATGTAGATGTAGATTATGCAAGGGAAAAGGGTATAGATGTTATGAATACACCCGAAGCGTCCACAAATGGAGTTGCTGAACTCGCAATCGGACATATGCTTTCTCTCTTGAGAAATATCCCCAGAGGAACCTCCTCAATGAAGAGAGGCGAGTGGATAAAGAAGGAACTCGTAGGGAATGAATTAGGTGGGAGAACAGTAGGAGTAATCGGAATGGGGAGAATTGGGAGGAGAACAGCTGAATTAGCTCTCGGTTTCGGGTCTAAGCTCCTGGGATATGACCCATATGCTGATAAGGTAGAGGGATTGGATGTGGAAATGACCTCCCTGGATGACCTTTTCTCACGCTCTGATATCGTAACCCTCCATATTCCCCATGTAGATGAGACGCACCACCTTATAGGGAAAGAGGCACTGGGGAAAATGAAGGATAATGCAATTCTCATAAACTGCGCAAGGGGTGGAGTAGTTGATGAAGAAGCACTCTATGATGCTTTAAAGAACGGCGTCATTGCAGGAGCTGCACTCGATGTATTTGAAGAGGAACCCCCAAAGGGCTCAAAACTCCTGGAACTGGATAATTTCAACTGTACACCGCACCTGGGCGCCCAGGCCGTAGAAGCCAAGAATAGAGTTGGGGAACAAGTAGTAAAGAAGGTGGCTTCTGAGTTGTAATTTAATGGGATTTCCGGAGCTTTGCAAAAAGACAGGGAAAGTTCCAAATAAAGCCATATGAAGTTAGGGGTTTTGTGCCCGCCCTCTCATCCGGGTAACTCTGTTTCTTATAAAAGGGAAATGGATTCTTCTCTTGACAACATAATTATATCATTTACTTTCATAATATGGAGAATGTATACAAAACAACTATCCTCCAAAAGTTCCCTACGGATTTAAAGAAGGATAGTAGGGGCAATTCATGAATTGCCCTGCTTATTTCACGCTCTCCCACATATCGCGGCCTCCAAACCGCTCCCACAATGGAGGAGGGACATTTCTGTCCCGATAGGATGGATATAAAAAATCTTCAACTGCTCAAGAAGGGAGGATTTGCGAATATCTTCGGAAAGGAAGAGATTGTATATAAGTTAGGAGATACCTCCCACAGGGAACTCCTCCGAGGACAATATAGACTCTTAAAAGAACTGGACGATCCTCACTTTGTTTCGGTCTATGACTGGATAGAAGAGGGGGATATCTGTGGATTTTCCATGGAGCTTTTGAGGGGTTCTACAATAGATAGGATTCTGCCCAAAATACCCGAGAAGAGAAAAGAATTCGATAAAATAAAGAGTATACTCCTCGGTATACTCGATAGTATTTCATACCTACACTCCCGCGGTATAATTCATGGAGACCTAAAGCCATCCCACATTTTCGTTGATGATGATAACAATGTAAAGATAATAGACCCTGGCTATGACCCCGATATTATAACTCCAAGATATGCAGCGCCAGAGGCAATAATTGGGGACCCCTCTCCTGCCTCTGATATATATTCCCTCGGAATAATCCTCTATGAAATTATCACCAGGGAAAAGCCATTCGATGGGTCTCTATCGGAGATAATCGAAGCAAAACTAAGTAAGGACATTACAAAACCTTCCGAATTCAACCCATCTATTCCAGATGAACTTGAACTATTGGTGGAGAGGATGACATCAAGGCGAATGGATTCACGACTTCGTTCGGTTTCTGATGTATGGAAGGAAATGGAGGTCGGTTCTCACGAGGTAAGCACGAAAGCCTCCCTCATCCCCATGTTTGCAGGAAGGAAAAAGGAATTAGAGTATTTTGAAGGAATACTCTCTCGTCTACCCGAACCACATATAATATGGGTAAGAGGGGATTTTGGTATGGGAAAGACCAAACTTCTAAATCAGTTCAGGATGAAGGCCCTGATAAAGGGATTGTCTGTAAAGGAACTTGCCTGCAGTGAATTATACAATGTCTTTGGCGAAGGAAACCTTCCCCTTAAGCCACAGATTTTTTCGATTGATGATACAGAGGGTTCTCTTACCCTCCCAGGATTGCTGAAGGAGAATGCAAAAACGATTCGCTTTCGCCCTATCATCATATTGATATCGAGTGACAGGGAAGTGGAAAAGATAGGAGAACTCTCCGATATAACAACGGTATTATCCCTTTCTACCCTAAATGAAGAAGAAATAGGTTTTATATGCGATAAGAATTTCCCAAGCCTCAAAAAAAGAGAGGATTTAGTCTTATATTTAAGGGAGAGAACAAATGGCATTCCTGCTCTGATAAACGAGACCCTACACTACCTCTGTGAGGAAGGGATTATAGAGAGGAAGAGAGAAAAATATGTATTTGATGAGAAAAAAGCAAAAGCCATTGCATTCTCTCCGGATATAGAGAAATTCCTGAAATTCCAGATTGAGAATCTTGCCGACCAGGATAGAGAGCTACTTAAAATGTGTTCTATATTTCCTGATAGAATTCCATTGGAATTCGTGAATGCCCTCGATATAGATAAGCCCTATATTTTGATTGAATCTTTAATAAGAAAGGGATTACTCGGAAGGAATGAGGGTATTGCCAGCTTCGCCAATAAATGGATAAGGGATTTCCTGTATCAAACATTGGAGGATAAGGAAAAAGAAAGGCTATATAAAAATATAATCAAGAAAGAAGATATTACTGACCCAATCATCCTTTATCCTCTGCAGATGGAACTGGGGATGAAGGATGAGGCCTTTCAATCGATAAAACTGGTGGCAAAGGAAAGGATAAAAGAAAAGAATTACCCGAAAGCAATTTCCCTTCTGGAGAGGGCATTGTATTTAAAGAAGGATAAAACAATACAGATGATACTTGCAAGACTCCTTGAACTCGTAGGCAATTATAAGGATGCAGTAAAATTATATAAGAAACTTCATCGAATCGAGCCTGATAATCCGTATTTCCTTTTACGACTGGGTTCAGACGAGGTATTAACCGGGATGACCAGGCAGGCTGAAGAGAATCTCAGGGAAGTACTGGATAAATCTTCAGGGAAAATCCAACAGAAGGCTATCTATGATATGGGCCGTCTTTTCCTTGAGACGGGAAAACTGGATAGGGCATCCCCACTCCTTTCGGAATACCTGGATGCAGTTAAAGATAGAGAATCGGTTATTCCTGAACTTAATTTTCTTCAAGCCTATATTGCATATCTTGAGAATAAGCCGAACGAGGTTATCAATATTTCAACTCACGCCCTGAAGAGGAGTTTATCCCCTTATTTAGAAAAGGGGTTCTTGAACTTTTTAGGTCTTGCTAAACAGAAGAAGGAGGAACACAGGGAGGCCATCGATTATTTTGACGAGTGTCTATTGCTGGCACGAGATGAAAGCAATCGCTACAACGAGGGCATCCATTTAATAAACAGGGGGTTCTCCCTGTTGCGACTGGATAGATACAGGGAGGCAGTGGGAGAATTAGAATCTTCTCTCTCGATATTCAAAGACGCACGGATGAAGGAGATGGAAGAAAAGGCTGTATGTGATCTTTCGGTCCTGTATCTAAGAATGGGGTACTGGGATAAACTAAAGAACAGAATACAGGAACTAAAAGAGAGATATGGAGAAATAGGACCTTTACTCAAGGAGAAGATGGCCTATGCCAGGATGTATATTGGGGATTTTATTGGAGCGAATGTGTTGATAAAGGAGTCGAAAGAAGAGGGTGAAGATACAGTCGAGACAGAAGCAATCCTCTCATCCTTCAAGGGGGAATGGGGAAAAGCCGAGGAGTCTTTTAGAGGGGTTCTAAAGGAAGTTAAAGGGGATAGAAGAAGGGAGAGGGAAATTTCCTGGAGACTATCGGAATCCCTGTATCACCAGGGGAGGCCAAAGGAGGCAATCAGGTTCATACAGCCCTATCTAAAAGAGGAAAACAGTATAAAATCCGACTTTGAAAAGGCAAATCTTCTATCCTCATGGGGATTGGTGAATCAGGACTCTACTTCACTCGATAAAGCACTGGAATTATTTGTAGCTCTGGACCTACCATTCTATACGGGTAGGACACATTTAAAAAAGGGCAGTATTTACTTTAAAGAGAATGAGATAGAAAAGGCAGTAGAACATCTCAGGAAATCAGAGGATATATTTTCAAAACTCAAAGCAGAAGCCTTCCTCGGGAGAGCGAGAAAACTCCTTTCCGAATGTGCAGAGAAACTATCCGGAAGAAGTGGATACATAAGAACATATAGCGAGATAAGCCAGTTACTATCCGCTATTGATTCTGAGAAACGTTTTGATGAGGCACTCTCTATTCTCACCCGCTTCTTCCATGCGGAAAGAGGCGCTATAATATTAAAGGTGGATGAAGAGGATATTATCATATCCTCATTTAATATAGATAAAACCACGCTTGAGGATGCAACCAGGATATCTTCGACAATTACCGGTCAAACAGCAAAGGGAGAGATTATCATAGCTGGTGATGCAGGGCATGATAAACGATTCAAAAACTTAGACAGCGTAAATCGGAATCAGATAAAGGCAATCCTCTGCGTTCCTATAACGGCAGAGGATGAAATATATGGGTCACTTTATCTTGATTCGACGATAAAAGAGGATGTATTCCTTCCCAGGGATAAGGAATTCCTTCAATCTATGGGTAGAATCCTGGGGATACTATTCTCAAAAGGTGATCTTTTATATCGCTTAAAGGAAGAGAACATCAAATTGAAAAAGATGGCAAAGGCTACTGGCTCATACCATTCCATTGTTGGAGTATCCCTGCCGATGCAGAAGATATATGAAATCATCGAGGAGACTTCTCCTCTTGATATTAATATCCTTATAACAGGGGAGACAGGAACGGGGAAGGAGCTCGTTGCTCGCACCATCCACGAGCTAAGCAGGAGAAAGAATTACCCCTTTATAACGGTTGATTGTAGCTCACTCACTGAGACACTCCTTCAGAGTGAACTATTTGGACATAAAAAGGGTTCCTTTACAGGAGCAGTGGAAGATAAAGAGGGGATGTGCGAGAAGGCAAATAAAGGGATTCTCTTCCTCGATGAGATTGGCGATGCACCTTTATCCGTCCAGGCAGGCCTTTTGCATGTTACCGACCGCGGGGAGATAAGAAGGGTGGGAGAAACAGAGTGGAGAAAGGTGAATTTGAGAATAATAGCAGCAACGAATAAGGACCTGGAGCAGGCTGTAATGCTCAAGGAATTTAGAGACGATTTATATTACCGATTGAATCATATAACCATCAATATCCTATCCTTGAGGGAAAGACGGGAAGATATACCCTTTATCGCAAGACATTATTTAAAGATTTTCTCCAGTAGAGAGAACAAGGAAATTGAGGGATTTACAAAGGATACAATGGAAATACTCACTACATACCCCTGGCCGGGCAACATAAGAGAATTAAAACATATGGTAGAGATAGCTGTTATTCGGAGTAAAGAAAAACTCATATCAAGTAGAGACCTTCCTGAGCAGCTCAGCGAAGAAAAAATATGGCAACCCATCCAGGAAAATATTAAGTCCTTATGGGAAAGGGAGTTAATTCTCCGAACCCTGAACGATAACAATGGAAATGTTAGAAAAACAGCAAGACAGCTCAATATCTCCAGACGCCATCTCTATAGACTACTCAAAACATACGAGATAGAGAGATAACTATGTGACATAAATGTCACATAATGTGACATTTATGTCACATAGATAAGTTATGATATATCAATATCTTACTAAAAATAGGCTAAAAAGTGTGACATTCATGTCACACTTTCCTGTAGGGGCAAAGATGTTATCTCTCTCATTCTCAGTAACATAACTTTTTTGGAACGGTTTTTGTATATATATTTAGAAAAAGGAGGGTTTTATGTGGTTATTGTTTAATATTTTATTGATTGCTTTTGGGGGATTTAGTGCAATGAACAAGAAAGCTGTGGTAAATGGCAATGTTACTCCTGGTATCCAACAAACAGAAGTGGGCGGTGGTCCAAATGATGGTGGTGGCGGAGCTATACCTGCTCTCTGATAGGAGGTTGTAATGGCAATAAGAGCTCATAAAGCGAGAAATGTCGTCAAGGTGGTGACCATAGATGGCGCACGATTCGAGGGCAAGATCTCTGACAGGAATCAGAATGGGTTCTACCTTCGGGTTCAAACGCCAATGGGTGAGAAACGCCATATCTTCGTTTCCCATCATGCTATCTCCCACCTTGAGTTTGCGGTTTAAAAAATAGAAACAATGGGGCACAGCGGCTGAGGCCCCTCTTCACGCTGTGCTCTTCCTTAACAGAAATGATAGATTTAAATCAAGACCTATTCAAGACACTTGATTTTGTCCCACTACCTTGTATTGGGTGGGATGAATTGGGTAGAATTACATATTGGAACCAGCGGGCTGAGTCAATCTTAGGATGGGAAGTAAACGAGGTCTTAGGTGAGGACCTAGGGGCTGTAATAGGCGTGGATCTCAAGGAAGTGGCAGGAGACATCGTGGCGGAGCTCGGCAAGAACGATCTTGCAACCGTTCATAGAACAAAAGTAACCACAAAAGCAGGCAAGGGGATTATCTACGAATGGACAACCATACTTCTGTCACCAAAATCTGGAATATCTGGTATTTCAATGGCAAAGGATATCACGCAGTTAGAGGTATTGCAGAAAAAGATGGTAGAATCACGCAGATTGGCATCACTCGGTCAACTCCTTGGGAAGATATCCCATGAAATCAACAATCTCCTGATGGGAGTTATAGGATATCTTTCACTTGCCCAGGAGGAACTGGAGGGGAGAAAAGCTCAGGGAGATATTATTTCAGCGTTAAAAGCAGCAAAAAGCATGAAATCCCTTATGAACAGCATGCTTTCTCACTCAAAAGAAATAAAGGCAGAAAAAGGTCCATGTGATATCAATATAGTGGTAGGGGAGGCAGTGAATTTCATGCGGAAGATACTTCCCGGGAGAATATCTATCAGATCCGTCAGCTCTGGTTCAAGGCTTAGAGTAAAAGCTACTAATAGTATACTATTTCAGGTTTTCCTAAATCTTATCATAAATGCCCGTGACGCCATAAGCGACGAGGGAAGCATATCCATAAAAACAGATATGATATATAAACCTCTTGACGAGAATTCTTTTGATGAAGGGGAAAAATTTGTATCCGTTTCAGTAACTGATACGGGCTGTGGTATGCTGGAGGAGATAAAGGAAAGGGTGTTCGAGCCATTTTTTACCACAAAAGAAAATTCTGGCGGGACTGGTCTCGGCTTGAGTTTTGTTTATGATTCAGTAAAGGATTTGGGCGGCTGGATTGATGTGGAATCCCAGAAAGGAATGGGTTCGAGATTTACCGTTTATCTTCCCCTGGAAAAATAACTATTAATTAAACAATTATTGAAGCTCTGTTTTTAGGTAATGCCAATAAAAGATATATATAAAATGATCGTTTCAAATATAGATGTATTCTTCATTGTTCTTGATAAAGAGGGCCACATCATGGAATATACAGAAGGAGCAAGGGAGAGGCTTGGATTAGTTGACGAGAACGGAAGATGCATTGATGAATTATTCTCCATTTAGACCGCTAAAATATTCATCTCTTGGCAAATTGTATAAAAGAGCAAAAGATAGATTGGAAGTAGATGGAGGATAATGCCAAAATGCCTGCCCAACCTGTCCTGTGTAATGCAACGCTATTACACCGGGATGGAATGCTTGGCTATTCCATAAGGGATCAAGCCCGCTCCCCCTATAAGGAGGGCAAGAGAAGATAAATAAGGTTGACAACTATTAGTATAGATAATAATATAAGAAAAAGGAGGTGTGATTTTGGAAATCTTTGAAAGAATAGAGGTGGATACTGAAGTGCTTCATGGGGAGCCTCGTATTAAGGGTACTCGAGTCCCTGTTAAAATAATACTGGAATTGCTGGGTGAGGGTTTAACACCAGAAGATATAATAAAAGATCATTATCCTCATATTGCAAAAGAAGACATACTTGCGTGTATCAAATACTTAAAACAGATTCTTGAAGACGAAGAAATACATTATACTAAAATAAACTGATGTCTGCATTTCTCATAGATGAGTGTGTATCTATCCAGACGAAATTATTCCTTAATACTCTGGGATTCAAAACGGTAGATAGTAGAAAGGTGGGATTGATTGGTGCAGAGGACGCTGAAGTTTTTAGATTTGCAAAGGAAAATGGGTATATTTTAGTCACCTATGATAAGGGATTTGGAGATATAAGAAAATATCCACCTTCTTCTCACAATGGTATTATTATACTGAAGATAAAAAATCAAATTTCTATGGAAAGATGCCACAAGATTCTTGAATTTTTATTGGGAATGGAAAAGAATTTAAAGGGTGCTCTTTACATTGTTGACGAGAAAAAATATAGAAAGAGGAAAAAGCCCTAACAATTATTATTAAAAGAGCATCTCAAAAATCAGACAAGAAGTATTGCTAAAGATTAGTTTTTGATCTTTTGGATGATTTTCTGAAATTAACTCACGCAAAATTTTATATTTTGACTCTGTTAATGTAACAATCGCAACATTTGATAATACATTCTTCTAATAGCGGCGTTTAGGCGGATGCTCTTATAGGGATGTTCAAGTGAATACCCCTTCCAAACTTTTTAAATTTTATTTTTCTTCTGCGTTCTCTGCGGTTAAAAATAGGGTAGTGCAATAAAAGTTGGCCTTGACTTTTCAATTGGGAAATAATAAAATGTGTGAGGTTATCGCTACGAATGAAAAAGTGGATTTGGTTTGACAATAGAATAAGTAAAAAGCCTACTTTTCCTTCTTAAGGTTTTCGAATCCTGGATATTTTTGCCGGGAAATTTTTTCTTCGACCACTCTAATAAGATCCCTTGCTATTATTGCTGGAATAGATTTGGGATATGCAGTGATTAAGCAACTGAAGTAATCTTTTGCCTCCTCTGGATTTTCATCAATATTTATAAGACCCTTGCGAAGTAGAATAAAAGGCGTGAGGAGTGAATCAGGTGTAGAAGATTCAGCAGAAAGGCTTTCTGCCGGGAAAATTAGATATGCCGAATATGGAGAACTTACACTCGCATTCGAATCAATCCCGTATTCCCTTTTGATAAATGCCTTTATATCCTCATCCGGGGACCCCATCTTTGACAGAAGGAATAGATTGCATGAGCCAACATCACCTTTCATGGCAGATTCTTTCACATCAAGCAGGCCTTCGAATGTCTCACCTTTAAGGATTTTTACACGGCCTCGAAGCCCCGGGTCATTACAGAGGGATAGAGCCTCTTCGTATTTACCATCCTTAACTAATCTTACTACCATCTCCATCTTTTTCTCGGGAGAAAGTTTTTGTATCATCTTTTCATTAATTAAGTTCTGTGCGCTGAGAAGCAATATTAATAAACAGGTCATTCTAACAGTTTCCTTATATATGTCTCTATTTCTTTTTCGTATGCTCTGGGGTATGGTTCTTTTATCCTTTGTTTCAGAAGTTCCCTTAAGGCTTTCTTTTCTTCCCCCAAATCTTGCGGTAAGGTTATCTTTCCGGGGGAAACAAATACACCGGGTCTTGAACGCCTCTTTTTCGATACTTCCTTCCTTCTTATCGACTTACTTACTTCCAGTAATCTATCAAGAACCCTCTGCTGCCTTTCCATCACTTTCATATCAAGCTCACCTCTTTCCATCTTATCTGCCATATCCTCCATTTCCTTTGCAATAGGACTAAGGGCTTCGCCCATTTCACGGAGCTCACTGGCCAGCTTTCTCTGTTTCTGGCCCAGTTTAGCAAGTGCCCCTCTTCCCTTGTTACCAGGAATGGGCAATAGTTGCTGTATCTGATTTGATATTGATCTTTGCTGGCTTATTATCTGGGTCATTGCACTCAACATAGCCTGTCCGCTTCCCGGAGGTGATGAGAAGAGTTGAATTATTGATTCAATTAAGAGGTTATTGACTCTTTCCATTGACGATTTCTGAGGCCGATGTGTAATTAATTCTTCACCTAATTCTTGCATATTACTACTCGCCTCTGAAAGATTCTTAAGCACTTCCGGAGAGAATGCAAAACTCATAAGAAAAAGTGTCTCCAATTCTCTTCTTATTTGCGTTACTCCTTCCGAGAGACCCTGTTCAAGAAGTCCCTGTTCAACCCCTCTACCATCACCCATTAAGGCGTTATGCATATTTAAAATGGAACCAAGTTCCCAGGCTTTCTCCCTCAATGCCTTTACTATACTCTCCCCTGTCCTCCTCCCATGTTCGCTTTGCAGGGCTTTCAGGAGTTTCTCGAGGGATTTTTTTATCTCTTCTGCTCTGGCTTTACTCATCCTGCATTTCATCATCTCGGAAGCGAGCTCTGCCATATTCTGCTCGGTTCTGGACCCCTCAAAATCCTTGGCTATTTCCCCTAATTCCTTATAGGATGATTCTTTCATCTCTTCTATCATTCTCTTAAGTTTCTCACTTAACTCTTTCTCAAGTGAAGCAATGGAATCATTCGGAGAACTCCCCGCAATTCTATTTTGTTCTGTGTATATGTCTTCTGTTCTCCTTATAAATTCGTTAAGTTCCGCCAGTTCCTTGAGGGACTCAAGACTTTTTCTTCCCAGTTTAAGGGCCTGTAAGATTTTCTCTTGCGTAAGATTAAGCTCTCGGAGCTTCTCTTCTGCGTAATCCTGGTTCTCTTCCATATTTTCCAACTGTTTCATAACTTCCTCGATTCGGAGCTCATCCAGCAATTTATTAATGCGCTCAAGTTCCTCCATAACAAGAGGATTCTGCATCTTCTTTGCAAGTTCTGCCATCCTCTCGATATCTTCAAGCAGGTCCTTCTGGTCTCTTAGCGTTTCCTTTATCCCATATTTAGATTCAGGCGTGAGTTCGGATTTGGATAAGTACTCTTCGATTCGTTTTGTTAATTCCTCTTCCCTTTTTTGCAGATCAGAAGCTACGGAAGAAAGGGTATCGCTTTGCTCACGATAATTGCTGAACATTTCCTCCAGGGATGGCATGAATATATTTAGAGGAGGAGTGAGGGTCCTGTTGCCCGCAAGGTCGTATGCAGAGGCCCTTACTTTCAGGGTCTCGCCCGGAAGAAGACCGCTCAGTTGGAGGCAGAGTGAATCCATAGCAAATCGGGCAGCATTGACTTCCCCAAGGTCAATACTCTCTTTCCCGTAAAGTAACTCTAATGAGCGGAGACCATAGTCATCTCTTGCCTGTAATCTTATATTAACCTCCATTCTTTCGTCAAGTTTATAATCACCAATTGGTGAGAGGAACTCGATAGACGGAGGTTCATCCATTATCGGCAGAAGGATGAAATAGAGGGAGTAAGATGAAAATAAGAGGGTATCCATAAGTTCAACCTCAATATTATCATTACAGAGAACCTTAAAGCTACCTTCAAAGTAATTAGCGGCCACTTTACCTTCGGAAAGGTCTCCTGCAATCTTGCCTAACGGCACATTTGTATTTCCGTAAAAGTTAATGGTCGTTCCCGATAGGACACCTATTGGAATTTTATCCGCCACCTCTAATATGGTATCACATAGCGGCTTAATCTTGAGGTAAAGAGGGAACTGATATTCCAGAGTGAGTTTCTTCACTTTGATACGGGGCATAACCGTGAGGTACTCCTTTCCACTCCTCCAGATTCGGTACCCAGTCTCTAGTTCCATGGAATGGTCGGGTTTTAGCATTATTGCGAATCTATTATCCCCCAGGCGCAGCATCCTCATTGGCTTCTTCTCTCCAAATAGATATAATTTCGTAAGGGATGGACATTCTGCAATTATTAGTGTTTGACTGTTCTTCTCTGTCGGTGTTTCAATATAAGAGAGAACCGGTAGGGGGTTTACTCTGTTTAATATAGGACCTGATAATAATATAAATAGGATGAGAATAGGGAAGGGCAAAATATACATTGGTCCGATTCGGAATTTAAAGAATTTCTCTGGGTTTTTTTCTCCTAGAATACTTATGCACTCATTTAATGCTTTCCTCTTAAATTTCTCCGCATCTAACGCCGAAGGGAATGGAGCCATTACCACATAAAGCCTTCCCTTTAAATCCGGAATCCTTTGCTCAAGATAGTCTGTTATTTCTGATATCGTGGGTTTGCCAAAGAGCAGGGGTATAAAAGCCAGCACTAAAGAAAGTGGCATAATTTTCCACTCCAAAGGGATCATATAAAAAGATCGGTTTAACCATATCCAGAAAAGGTAGATAGATAGTAAGATTGAAAGAGAAATAAGAACCTTTTTAAGAAAGTGGAGATTCCTCTTCCTTTTATATAAACTATAAACGATGGTTCTTACTTCATTCAAAAGTTCGGGACCTTAAAGGTACAGGGAGTGCAAAAGCCCCTGTTAACGTGGATTGTATCCACTTCGAATTCCCTATTCCCGCCGGGGCCTTTAACAATCCACTGTTTGGGATAGTAGGGGAAACCCTCTAAATCCGTGAAATCTTTGTATTCTATTTCTACCTTTCCGTATTCTGAATTGATTCTTACTTTCCATATTCTCCCTTCGTCATCCACCCATAGATTAAAGTGGGCGTTCTTGCATTCATACTCTAAGAGAGCTAAACCTCCTTTTACTCTCTTCCACTTAAAATCATCCGGAAGAAAGTAAAGCCAGTCATACATCCAGAGATTAGCTCCTTCGAAAAAGGATACAGGTTCTTTTCTCCTTTTCTCTCTTGTTATCTTCCAGAGTTTTTCCGAATCATAGAGTATATAATAGAGGTTTTGTCCACTTTTATTGACATTTATTCTGTAAAAATCATATCCATTCTTCCAGAAATAGGAAAGACTAATAGAGTCACTCCTGGCAACCACCGCTATATCGTCTATAGCATTTAGAAATTGTGTCTTTCTGCCCTCCATTACAACATGTGGATTGAAATTAGCAAATGATATTAAGAGAAGTAACATAGCAAAAGATAATTAACCCCATCCTAAAAAAAGTCAAGGACTCAAGTACTTGACTATCGGGAAGGGATAGATTAAGATTCGTGTATGGGGGATTTATTTCTTAAGTATCTAAAAAATTTTAACTCTCCAGGTGACATTGTAGATGAAAAGTTTAGGAGTTTTACAGAAAGATTAACAGCGTATCTTGATTTTATCAAAAAAGAAGATAGAGATGAAGTTCCAGAATCTATTGAAGTTGGGAGAAGACTTCGTGACCTTGGTGCCCCAATGGAATCGTATAAGATAATGAAGGCGGATGCTAATTATTATAAAAATAGAGGTAATATAGAAAAGTTCTGGCATCAGATGTATTATGCAGGGGCATTCGCTAACCTTGGATACCCAACAAGAAGCATTGAAGTAGAAGCAATAATCTCCTGCAAAGAACTTAGAAGAGAAAAGAAATTCTCCACATTTCTACCCTTATTCCTCAATAACTATGCTGGCATACTACACATTTACCGGGAAGATTACAGAGCTGCAAACGAAGTCTATCGAGAGGCAATATTGGCTATTGAAGATGTAAATCCCAGAGACTTTGAAAGCAAGGTCGGAAGGGAATATCTCTGGGCACACAAATTGATATGTAACAATTATATAGATTCATTACTTGTTACAGAAAGGACTGAAAAAGACGATGAGAAATTGGAGAGAATAATGGATATTGCTGAAAAAAGATTGGGAGAAACTGAGTCGGAATACGCAAGGACTCTCACTTTATTGAATAGAGCTGAAATGAGAGCGAGAAGCGGACGCATAGAGGCAGCAGATAAAGTTTTAACCGAAGTCTTTCAGAAGGCGAGCGAGCGGGGATTAGTAGAACCGAGCTATTACCGTATCAAGGCAATTATACTGGCAAACAAAGGGGATAAAGAGGGGAGTGTGGGATTTTTGATTCGAGCCCTCGAAGAAGCAGGATACTATGGAAATACACTTGCTGAAACCCTTACAATGCGGGATAGTCTATCCATTTATAACGTTCTTGTAAATAAGGAAGGAGTGAGGGATCGTTATAGATTCTTCAAGGAAAAGGGGCTCTTTGATTATCTAATGAAAGTGCTAAGAATTAAGGATTGGTACCTGGGAAGTGAACACTCAGAAAATGTTAGAAAGACAGCATTGGGAATAGCAAAAGCCCTATCTTTGAAAAATGGGCCGATAGAGCTTATCAGAACATCTGCTTTCTTGCATGATATAGGAAAATGTGCAATACCCTGGTATTCGCTTAATAAAATTTCTCCCCTCGATGACCTCGATTGGGAGATACTCTGGGCCCATCCAACTGAAGGAGGCAGAATATTAAGAAAATTAGGGTTGCAGGAGGAAGCAGGGATAGTGGAAAACCATCATGAAAGAAGAGATGGAAGTGGCTATCCAAGGGGAATTAAGGACATCAGTTTAGAAACAGAAATAGTGGCGGTGAGTGACGCCTATAATGCAGCTATCACCCCAAATAGAAAATATAGAGTTCCAAAACTCCCAGAAGAAGTTTTATATGAGATTAAGAAAGGGGCGAAAGGTGCATTCTCACCAAAGATCATTGAGGGATTGAAAAAATATATCCAGGGCGAATCCTATTGAGTTCGTCGGGTTCGTAGGGTGATATGGGATATGTGGTATGTGGTAAGGGTTCAGAGTGCTGAGTTGATTGAGTTCGTAGGGTTCGTTGGGTTCATTGGGTTTTCAATCAGTTCAAATCCGTGTAAATCTGTGTCTATTCTTTTGGTGGTGTGTGTTTTTTCATTAGTCAAATAATTTAGTTAAATGGTTAAGTGGTTGAATAGTTGAGTAGGTCGAAGTAGAATATTGACTATAGACTGATGACTTAGGACTGGAGCGAAGCGACTATTGTTCAATAAGTTTCAGAAAATTCTTAAGAATTCTCCTTCCATACTTATCTGATCTTTCGAAATGAAATTGAGTCCCAAAGATAGGTTTTTCTCGATGTATTACTGCCTCTATGCAGTAATCTGAAGCCATAATAGGTAAGAGAGGATCCATAACAGCCGTTACATATTCTTCGTGACTTTCTGGAAGTTTTGCAACATTTGGGATACCATTTATAAGGGGATGCTCCCGTAACTTACTTACCTCTACCAATCCTTTTATATTCTCTTTGCGCTCAAAAACAGCCCCAAAGGCACGACATATCAATTGAAAGCCAAAGCATATACCAATAATGGGAATACTGACGTTTTTAATAAACGAAAGCCACTCATCTTCGTAATCATCTTTAGCTATGAGACGTTCGGAACCAGACAGAACAACCCCATCCATTCTTCCTATGGGGGATTCCCAGTCTAACAGGGTTACATTAGTTTCTGATTCCAAGAATTCCTTCAACCCCACTATTTTTTTTTCGCTGTTTTTTTTATAGAAGTTGAAAAGACCAATCATTTAATTTTTATGGCATTAGAATTATCTGTAACAATCTCGAGTCCGTATTTTTCATGATCAATAAGTTTCCCTTCTAACTCAACCACTGCATTATTTAATATTTCGAAATCAAAGCCCTTTTCCTTTAATTCCTCCACGCCTTCTTTCCACATAAGGAAGGTAAAAGCGTCTTTCGATTTTCCGAAATCCAGGAAGAGATGACCACCTCGGGATATGTTCCAGTTCGATGGAGTGCCGACAACTACTACCCATTCTCCAACATGCTTCCTTAACAGGGATATATTATACGGGTCAAGAGTAGGAACTTTTTTAAGTTCAAGTGGAGCAGAACGAGCCCACATACTGTTAAATTTCCTTTGATATTCCTTTATTATTTGTTTTGATCCTCTTACAACCAGAATATTTTCATCATTTAAATTCTCAGCAGAATGAGTCCAGTTATACGAACCCGTAATTAGTACATTGCTATCAATTATTGAGAACTTATTATGCATTATCCCCTGATGTTTTCCAACTTTCGATAGATGTGTCTCGTCAAGCCTTACCTCTATCCCCCTACCCTCCAGGAAGCGATGTTTGGAGTACCTAATCTCATCGGATTTTTCACCATCCATCATCACCCTTACTTTAACACCTTTCTCTACAGCAAGAGCGAGTGCATTCGATAGTTCCCTATCAGTTAATATATACATTGCCACATCTATCTTCTTCCCTGCCATGGATAATTCCTTGATGATTGCATCCCTTATCCCACCACCAGGACTAAAGAATGCCTGAATTGTTACAGATATTATAAGTAAAAACATATTTTCTCCTTATTTTTACTACATTACATAAAGGAAAGATAAGTGAGTAGATGAGTAGATGAGTTCATAGTTCTATGTTCTGGGTTCTGAGTTCGTGGTTGGGATTTAGGATATAGGAGTTATGAGAGAAGCAACTACTGTCCAAAGTCCGAGGTCCGATGTCTAATGTCAGTATTATATTCCAACCTACTTAACTATTCAACCACTCAATCATTTAACTATATAGTTTGACTACTAACTAATGACTGTTGACTCATATCTATATATCTGGAAAGCCCTCGGTACTATCTGGATATCAAGTTCATTTGCTTTCAAAGGTAGTAACTCGCCATCAACCTGTATTGGGAGTACTCTTTCAAAATTGGCAGTAATCTTCTCTGTCTTCCAATAGGTAACCTCTTCTATGTCAAGATGGGTTCCTGAATATACCTTTGGAAACTTAATAATAAACTTGGCTTTGTTGATTAAGCTCATTAAACAGACATCCAGCATACCATCCTGTATATCAGCCTTTGGGGCAATCTTAAAGCCTCCCCCATAAGTGGATGCATTGTTCACCGTAAATATCAAAAGATTAGAATCTACGTTCCTTTCCAATGTGGTTATCCGGGCCTTGAATCCTCTAAATGTAAAAAGATTTTTAAATACCATACCAACATATCCGAGATTGCTCTTTAGATTCTTTTCTTTCATATCATGTATTATCTGTGCATCGAATCCAGCACCAACATTAGTTAAGAATATTCTATTATTTACCTTCCCAGCATCCACTAACTTCGTGGTATCTGCTTCTAAACTATCCAGAAAGGAATCTAATCCATGCCAGGCCCCTAATTCCCTCGTGAAGTCATTGCAACTTCCTCCTGGTATTAACCCGAGCTTTACATCCCTTCCGATACATCCATTTGCTACTTCGTTATAGGTTCCATCTCCTCCAAGAACTAAAAGAGTCTCTACGTCATTATTGGATGTTATCTCTTCTGTAAGTAGAGTTGCATGTCCAGGATATTCTGTAAAGTAAAAGGAATAGCGCTTCCCTCTCTTATCCAATAGGTCTGTCAGGTCCTCAAACATCGCCCTAGACCTTCCTCTATCTGCTGCTGGATTTACTATTATCGGTAATGTCATTATCTATCTAAGGAATATCCCTCCAAAAAAGGAGGGATATTATTAAAACGAAGCAATTTTAAATACCAATTTTCTCTGCTTTTAAGTTTATTAATCTCTCTCCTTTCGGGTTTCGCTTCAAATAGCTGGCATGAATAGACCGATTACACCTGCAATAATAGCAAGAACTCCAATAGGTACTGCCAGGGTTGTCATCGCCGTATCCATCTGACCTTTTGACTCTTCAGTTCGTGGAATCAATTTTAGAAGATCCAGTATTAAGAATCCTCCAGCAATGATACCCATAATACCCTGAAATGTTCCGGCTGCGCCATGGACTCCCCAGAAACCTACACTGGTAAGTATTATAACAATTCCAAATGGGATTTTTAGGGCTGTTAATGCCTTGAGGGAATCCTCCATTGAACTGAATGCTTCCCATTTCTTGAGTAGATCCATCGTTAGAATGAGACCTCCTAAGATCAAAAATTCCATAAGTTACCTCCTTTATTTTTTGCCACAGAGATAAGATCAAAACTCGTAAGTTGTGTCCTACGTGTAGCTCTATAGTTATCATTCAATGCTGATTCCATCATTCCTCAATTATCTCTACATTTGCTCGAGGAATGGTTAATTCGCTACCCTCTTCTGTTTTAACTTTTAATATCCTTACCTTTGATTCACTCTCAACAATTTCCAGCTCAGGAGGAAGTTCGATAACCTTCCCGATGATTCCAAAGTATGGTTCCCTTATTATTCGAACAGTTTCCCCTACCCCAAGACCTTTTGAATAGTCTTTTACCTTGTGAAGGGTCGAACTTTCGGAAAGCGGAACAACCACCTCAGGACGGAGAACACCAGCCCTAATCTGTGTGGCACCATTTATGGAAGCTCGGTCTCCTTTATGTTGAGTAAGGAGTCTAAAAGCTGCGGGAGACATATCCATTTTCCCGAACCCTTCGGTAACAATTAGGGTAATACCCTTGTTTTCATTTCCCGTTATAGCTACACCTATCTCATATCCGAGGAAATCCTTCAAAACCGCATCATCTATGCCCCCAACAACAAGTCCAACCGCCCCTACATTAACTGCTTTAAGAATGGCCTCCTTTGTTACATTCGAACCGCCAATCAATACCTTGCCGCGGAGACTTTCGTCAATCATCTCAGGCACTACAACTTCCTTCCTGCTATCAACGATTGGCTGTATTATACCTCGAGTTTCTCCTCCAATGCCAAAGATACCCTGCACAAAAGTAACCCTGGACTCTACTACGACTCCTTCATTTTCTATTATATCTACAACCCTACCATCCATGTACGCATCTATCTCTACTGGAGTTGGAGTTCCCCGTAAGATAAGCTGCCCTGTGATATTGGAGATAGTTTCTACCTGCCCCTTTATCGGGGATTTAATCACTGTTTTGAACAATCCAAATAATCCAGAGGTTTCTGCAATTGTTTCTCCTTCTTCGATTGGGTCGCCTTCCTTCTTTTTCATAAACTGTTCCAGTTCATCAGGCAGTACCCCCAACTTTCCAGCGAGGTTTACCGTCTCCACGTCTCCCGGCAACTCTGTCCTCGCAACTATGTCCTCTCCCTTCACTCTATCCCCAATCTTGACTATCACATCACCCTTTAATGGCAACCTTCTCTCCTTTCTCAGATTGATATTGGTTGTTACCTTAAGACCCGGTGTATACGCATGTGCCATTATTCCTCCTTTGCCTCAGGATAGATGGACAAGGCTTTATTCCATCTGTTCAGATTCTCACGCCTCTTCTCTTCATCTTCGGGTAATTCTAAAGGCCTACCTCGACAATCCACAATTACACCAACGACCCCTCCAGTTATGGATGCCTCGACCTCTTTGCCTTTACCCTCACCCATATCAAAATACTTACTTGGCTTTATCACAGCGGCAACCTTTTCCCCATCTGCGAGCGGTACGAGTACCATATCTCCCGCATTTATTTTTATTACTTCAGACCCCATTTCGATTTCCAATGCTTCTCTCCCCTCTGGGGCTTTACCTGTCGGCGCAATACATGTTCCCAGTCTTATCAGGCAATCCTTGTCAAATACTTCCATTGCTGCTTTCTTATGGACTGTTGAGAGAACCCCAAGATGAGGCATCATAAATATTGAATCTACTGCCAACCCGGTTACGCCTTCGGGTTGGAAGGAATCTATCAGCATAAAAGCTGCCTGAGCTCTTCTTGGAGCATGAGAGAGAGCTCCACCCGAACCAACTATAAGATTTAGTTTCATCATGTTAACAAGAGTTGCTCCTGTGGCAACCTGTTCAAATGCATCCGATATTGTCCTTTCTTGCTGCACTCCTTTTAACCCTACAGCCATCTCTTTATGTTGTTTAAGCGCAAGCCTCAGAGCCTCTCTTGCAAGCGCTTGTTCCATTTTCAGTTCTTTGAGAGACATTGGCACAGTAGTAGGCCTTATCATTTTATTACGAACCCTGTTACCAAGGTCGTCTCTACCAACCGAAAATGGAACCCAGCGAAGGACATTTTCCACCCCTGCCTCTGTGAGAACATTGGATACAGAATAGCTCATCCCCAGATTAGCAGAAACAGTTCTGTTGAATATACCGTCAAACACAGAGAAAATATCGGTGGTTGCACCTCCAATATCCACTCCCATAACATTGATGTTCTGTCTCTCTGCAATGGTCTGAATTAAAGCCCCAACCGCTCCTGGGGTTGGCATTATAGGAACATCAGTCCATTCCATCAGCTTTTTATATCCCGGTGCATGGGCCATTACGTGTTCCATAAATAGTTCATGTATTGCATCTCTTGCTGGTCTTAAATTCTCCCTTTCAAGAACCGGTCTTAGATTATCTACTATGCTTAAAGCGGTCTTTTCTTCCAATGCTTCCTTGACCACCTCTCGTGCATCCACGTTCCCTGCAAAGATCACCGGGAGTTCATACCCGGTTCCAAATCTGGGTCTAGGATCCGCAGCCGCAATGGTTTCACTTAATTCCACCACATGCGAGACTGTTCCACCGTCAATTCCTCCCGAGAGAAGTATCATGTCCGGTCTTAAGTCTCTGATTAGTTCTATACGTTTGTGTGCCCTTCTACGGTCATTGGTAGCAATTATATCCATCACGATTGCTCCTGCACCAAGTGCTGCACGGGCAGCACTCTCAGCAGTCATTTCTTTAACCACTCCTGCAACCATCATCTGCAGCCCTCCACCAGCACTGGATGTAGAGACATAAATATCTATTCCTCGATTGCCTTTCGAAGGATAGATTATCTTTTCTCCATCCAGTATTTCTCTTCCAGTCAGTTCTTCCACTTCCTTTACAGAGTTCAGAACCCCTCTCGTAACATCTTCAAAGGGAGATTCCACTGTTGTAGGAGCTTCTCCTCTTACCACCAACCGATATTCGTCACCTTTTTTCTCTATAAGGATTGCTTTCGTTGTCGTGCTGCCACAGTCCGTAGCTAATATTCTATTCAGCTCCGTCTTTTCCTCCATGACACCTCCTTTCTATCTCCTGGATAAGATACTCAACATTCTTCCTATCTTCCAATAGAACTGTTATCTCCCAATAGGATTTCGAATTAAATAGTACCTGCACAAAGGGATTAGCCATTACCATAAGTTGACTCCCAATGAAACTTAAGGGTTTCATGGTCTCTATAAACATTATAGCAGGTGTGGTTAGCCCTCTGTCAACTATTTCCTGTGCAAGTTTGCCAAGCATATCATTCTTTCTTTCTTCCGAGATATCCTCAGGGCCTACTATTTTATGAAAGATATCTCCATTACCACCGAACATTTAATTCCCTGTTTGCCTTCACTTCATCCAATCTACCTACAGGTGTATTGGATGGAGCGTGTTTTACTTTATCTGGATACTCTTTTGCTTCATTTGAGATATTCATCATCGCTTCAATAAAACCATCCAGTGATTCTTTAGATTCAGTTTCTGTCGGTTCAATCATTAATGCTTCTGGAACAATTAGCGGAAAATAAACAGTGGGCGCATGATAACCATAGTCTAATAATCTTTTCGCTATATCCAGTGTTCGTATACCGAATTCCTTGAAATCCGACCCTGAAAGGACGAATTCATGCATACAATTCTTTCCATAGGGTAGATTGTATACCTCTTTTAATTTAGTAAGTAAATAGTTGGAATTTATTACCGCCTGCTCGGTTACTTCTTCTAATCCCTCTCCGCCAAGCAGTCGGATATAAACATATGCTTTAACCATTACAGAAAATGCACCGTAGAAGGCTGAAACCTTGCCAATAGAGTTTTGCAAATCTCGGTTAAAGTAATACTTCTCGCCGTCAAAATCAATAATTGGAACTGGCAGAAAAGAAGAGAGCTTAGAACACACAGCTACAGGACCACTCCCTGGACCTCCACCCCCATGAGGTGTCGAAAAGGTTTTATGGAGGTTAAAATGCATTACATCAACACCAAAACCACCTGGCCTGGCTTTACCCATTAGAGCATTGAGATTTGCTCCATCCATATACAGTAAAGCGCCATATGAATGGAGAATTTCTGCCAGTTCTGCTATATGTGTTTCAAAGATACCAAGTGTGTTGGGGTTGGTTATCATAAGCACCGCTACATCTTCACTCATAGCTTCTCTAAGCGAGTCTGGTTCCAATATGCCATCCAGATTGGATTTAATCTTCTCAACCACAAACCCTGCTCTGGATGAGGATGCAGGATTGGTGCCATGGGCTGTATCAGGAACAAGAACTATTTTCCTGTCTTCATTCCTGGATTTAAAATAAGCACGAGTGATTAGGAGTCCGGTTAATTCTCCATGGGCACCTGCCTCTGGTTGTAATGTAATTGCATCCAGTCCTGATATTTCCTTTAAGAATCTCCCGAGTTCATACATAAGTTGTAGGGCACCCTGAATTTGTGATTCCGGGGCCTCCGGATGGATCCCGGTAAACCCTGGAAGACGTGCAATATCCTCGCATACCTTGGGGTTGTATTTCATCGTGCAGGAACCCAGGGGATACATCCCTTTATCAATATGATAATTCTCTTCTGAGAGTCTCACGAAATGGCGCATCAGTTCCGATTCTGAGGGTGAAGGCAGTAGCAGGAGCTTTTCTCGAACCTCCTCGAGATCAAAGAGTGCTTCGATTGGCTTCTCCTCTACATCTAATTTAGCAATGTAATCCTTTTTTATTTTTCCTATATATTTATCTAATAATTCCATTGATTGATAATATGTATTGACATCTAATTTGTCAAGATATCTGGGGGAATTTGCCACAGCAAACTCACGGTTAACTCTTTGTTGGAAAACACACACCACTAAGAAAATGAAACCGCAGATACACGCAGATTTACACAGATAAAAAACATATACCACCAAGGATTATGCCACGGTAAATTCACGGTTTAGGAAAGAGATTTGGCACAGCGGCAGGAGAGAGGTCGCTTCGCTCCAGTCTTTTAGTCCTCTGTCATCAGTCTATAGTCAATATTCTACTCCGACCTACTCAACTACTCAACCACTTAAGGGTTAACCATTTAACTATATTATTCGACTCTATACTCTCGACTCTTGACCAATATTCATGTATCTCGCTAACCTGAGACTCACTGCCCCACATACCCCACAATACAGAGTCCGATAAAGAGGAGAATGGTAGGGGTAATCCCAAAGATTGGGAAGAGGAAGAAAGATAGGAATAGAGCTCCAATTCCTCCTCCGATTACATCATATGCATAAACTAAGGGTGCAGCTCCTTTTGTCTTCCCACCTCTCTCTATGATAGTCGTTGCCATAGGATAGACCCATCCAACCACTACCCCGGCTAAACAATTTAAAGAAGGAAGAAGAATAAGACCAGGTAGTATGGGCATCTTGAGCCTACCCACGAGGAGAATAATAAAGCAAAGTGAACCCAGGATCAGGAATGGTAGTTTCATATTCGACTCTGGCTTCAATCTCTCGGAAAGATATGTTCCAAGTCCTACCCCAAACATAAACAGTCCTGTTATAAGACCTACAAGGTGATATAAATTCCCATAGATTATCTGCAGTGTTAGTATGCAAAGGTAACCAAGGCCCATTGCCATAGCTCCTATTAAACCTACACGAAAACCGGTCTTACGGAATATTAAGGGAAGAGGAAGGAAGAATAAAAGAATATAGGGCCTTAAATTCAGCGCACTCTCGTACATCCCGGATATATCACTGTGTTTCTCTATCCAAAGAATCATAGCGAGGAGGAATGCCCGTGGATGAGTATCAGTATTAAAGTGCTTGAAATTCATGGTTAACTGCTCTTCCAGTCTCCCTGCTCTATATTCTTTGAGGTAGGCCTTTATTGTATATGAATCAAGATATTCTAAGTTCATTGAATCAATTTCTTTTGTTACTGAATACATATCAAACTTTAAGGGTGAATTGGAAAAGATAAGGTGGAGATTATAGCCGGGGATTAAGAAACTGTATTGGAAATTCTCTCTAAATGTCCAGTATACAAGGGAATTATAATCCAGGATAGTCTTATCAAGATAATCTTCTCCCGATGATATTGTAAGGGTCAAAACTCCTTTTTTATCCAGTATCTCTCTGAGTTCTGATGCAAATTCCAGGGAATAGAAACGATTAGTGGAAAGGTTCAATGGGTCACCGACTTCTAAGAAGATTGCATCATATTTTTTCTTCCCTTTCCGAAGGAACATTCTCGGATCGGATTGAATAAAATTCACTCTCTCTGCCTGTCCTTTATCTAATCGTTCCTTTAAAAATTGCTCTGCAAATGGGTCCAGGTCTACTACTGTGACAGAGTTATAACGGAGTAATTCTATTACAGCATAGGGGTCCGGAAACCCCAGATATAAAATATTCTCCTCCTTTCCAGGGCGGAGCAAGAGGGGGATGTGGATTACCTCAGATAGTGCGTATGTGGGATAAGTGATAGAGAGAGCACCATTATATAGTAGTGAATGCTCACCTTCCCTTTCTATTTCAATGTACCGGCCATACCTTGTTTCCTTAAACCTCTCAATCTTAAATCCCTTATAGAGATTACTATAACCAAGCCTCATCAAATTATCAGTTATAGGAAAGATAAATAGCAGAAGGAAAAATAACATAAGGGGTATAAATCTCTTGCCTTTTAAGATAACCACTGGGATAAGTGCAAGTGCGCTGACGAGGAAAAGGTTCCCTGCCGGAGAGATGAATACCACGAAGAGATAAGAGAAAACAATCCCTCCAAGAAGGTCACCCACAGAATCCACAATATAGGGTCTTGTAATTCCCATTATCCCTCCTCCAATGAAACTGGAGAACTTCTTCTGCCCAAGGGAGAATATAAATCCGAATATCATATACACGGGTAATAGCAAAATAAAGCATTCAAATAGAAGAGGAATAAACCCTGTTATTTCTCCTGGATCATAGCCGAGGAGCCCTGGTAATAACCTTATTAGAAATACCGAAAGTGGGAGAAGGACTGAAAGGGATAAAAACGCAAGATAGAGTTTGTCGCATGATATCTTTCTTCCCAGAAATGACCCAAGACCGATTCCTAAAAGCCACCCTGATACTACAATACCATAGGTCAATTCATCCCCATAGAATACCATATAGATTTCCCGAATAAGAATATTCTGAGTCAGAACCGATAGAAAACCTGAAAGGAAAAGGAAAGTTAGAAACAATTCAAGGGTTTATTTTAGATGTAAGTTCGGAAAGTTTGTCTTTGGATAAGGGTTCCCCATCATGGGAGACAAACGCGAGCAGGATATTAGCAGCAGGTTTTTCCATACTGGAAAGAGTGATTTCACAACCCCTGCAGATATTAAGAACCTTTCCAGCAAAAGATTTATCCTTAGGAGAAGCGATTACAATGGCAGTGCCGTCCAGAAGCTCAATATAATTTAGCATTATCTCGCCCTTTTTATACTTCCCGAGTTCATTATAGGTGAGTTCGATAATTTTGGTAAGATTAGATATGGGAGCACTCATTCTCCAGAAATCCTCTAATGAATAATATATGCGCTTGATTTCTTTTTCGGGGATGGAAGGCAAATTTTCCAGGATGGATTGTAACTTACCTGTGTCTGTTTTCCTGAGTCCCTCATCAAAATCGCGAAATTCCCCAATAGCCTGTTTTATGATTTCTTTCGTCTCATCATAAAGAGCCATACTGCTGTCAAATTTATCCAGATCCCCTCTGACGTCGAAGATATCCACAATGACATTTCCGTATGTTTTTGGAGGATGAATGGAGAGGAGTATAAGTCCATCAATACGGTCAAAACCTTCAAGGACTCGCGCTATCTTCTTTTCCTTGTCCTTCTTGTCGGATACAACAATGATTTTGAACTCAAGGAAAAACTCTGAAGAAGCCATAACAGAGAAGAAAACCTGAGGGATTCCAGTATTATTAAATTCCCTGACAAGATGTGGGATTATAGCCCTGAGATAATGCTCGAAACCTCCTGTAGTTTCCAGGACTTTTCCGCTTTCGGAACGTGTCTTTTTATGCAGTCTCTCAAGAACCCTTCTTATTCTCTCATGGTAGGAGGGTGGATATGCATTTCCAGCTGCATCGCTTATCTCTACACGGACAACCAGAACTCCCTCCGGAGTAGTAAACTCCTTATTATAAAGTATCCTGATATATGGAAGAGCAAAAGATATAGAGTTCAGGATTTCTTTAAGCAACATGTCCTTCTCGAAAATTCCAACAGTTATGCCCGTAAGGTTCTCTTTTGTAGTTTTCAAATTCTTTATATATATCTGGATTTCTCCCTTACTTTTGACAACATCCTTTTGGATCCTGTGGTTATTAATAATTTGATCGGCAAGGTCCTCGGGACTTCGCTCTCTGATATATGCTTCAGAGCGGGAAGCAAAGAACATAAATGCTTCCCCGTCGGGGCCCAAAAGGGCTTTTAGCTCTTTCTTCTTTGCTTTTCTTTCAATGATGTCCACTACCCTAGAATATATCTCAAGCCGCTTTGATTCTATAGAAACGAGCAACCTTTTTGCAAGGCTATCAATGGAGGTGCTACGGAGGTTTTTTATTATTTCTTCTCTCTCCGTCAAAAATTTCTTCAGGGCTTTTTTATCTTCTATCTTGATTCCCACTATTATAATTCCCAACCTGCTCCCTTCCACTTCCTGTGAAAGTCCAGATATATAACTCAGGTTCCAGCCCCTTTCATGAATTGTTTCCAATACTGCCTCTGAGAAACCGCGCCAGTCTCCAGCAATGACTCCGATTGAAATATACAGCGGATAAGAGGGTTTATCTGGGGGTGAATCGTGGTATATATGTATGTGTTCTTTGTCCTTGCGCCATTCATCCACTAATTTTCTTACCAATTCTTTTTCTGCTTCGATTGGAAAGAAACTGCGGAAGTGGTCATAAATACATTTATTCATCAGTGAGTAAGAGCGTATAGGTAGATGTTTATTCCCATACGAAATGCCTTCTCCCTTATATCTTCAGGGTCATTATGGACAGACGGAGAGGCCCAACCATCAGATATATTAGTGTTATAAGTGTAGAACAGGGAAAGCCTTCCATTAAGATAGAGTCCGTATCCCAGAGGTGGACCCTTATAATGTTCGTGTATCTTGGGTAACCCTTCCGGAAACTCGTAGAGGATATGGTATATTTCATGGTTTTTAGGCAGTCGGACAAGTCGATACTCCGGGAAAACCTCATTGATTTCTCCTCTAAAATACTTGTCCATTCCATAATCGTCATCCGCGTATACAAAGCCACCGTTCCAGAGGTATTTTCGGAGCTCTTCCTGCTCCTCCTTTGACAGTTGAATCCTTCCATGTCCCGTAATGAAAAGAAAGGGATATGAGAATATCTCAGGGTCCGATAAGATTAGAATCTTTTCCTGCTCCTCAATCTTTACCTCTGTTCTCTTATTAATCTCCTTTGCAAGATTGGGTATGATATCAGGGTCATTATACCAATCACCTCCTCCATATCTCACTCTTACTATAGGTGGATTTAGTATTACAGATAATATTACGAGTAGCAGCATAATTAGCCCCTTGGGTGATATGAGGATACTATATCGCGCAAGTATGACCTGTCAATATGGGTGTATATCTCTGTGGTAGAGATATCCGAATGTCCCAGGAGTATCTGGACAGTCCGCAGGGATGCCCCACCTTCCAGGAGATGCGTTGCAAATGAATGCCGCAGGGTATGGGGAGTAATCCTTTTCTTTATCCCGGACTTTGCTACATACCTCTGGAAGCGTTTCCATAGACCCATTCGAGATAACTTGTTTCCATTTCTACTCAGAAATAAAACCGAAGAAACATTTTTGTCGAGCTTGAATCTTCCTTCTGTTAGATATTCCATAAGTGCGCTCTTTGCTTTTCCGCCTAAAGGGACAATGCGTTCTTTACTTCCTTTACCCCTAACCCTTATAAAGTCTTCAGCCAGGAATAGGTCTTCTTTGTATAAATCCAGGAGTTCTGAGATTCTAAGACCAGATCCATACATAAGTTCCAGGATTGCTCTATCGCGCATCTCGAAAATAGACGTCCCCCTCGCACTTTCAATCAGGCACTCAACCTCGGTTGGAGATAAAACAGTTGGTAATTTTCTTCTCAGACGTGGGGATTCCACATTACTCATTGGGGATTCTAGGAGCCTCCCCTCACCTATACTAAATCTAAATAGCATCCTGATGGAGGATAGTTTCCTTGCAATCGAAGAACTGGAATATTTGGAATTCTGAAGTTCATCAATATAATTTAATATATCTTCCCTCGTAATATTTTCTATTTTCTTTTCCGTTCTATCGAGAAAATACAAGAGGTCCCTTTTATATGCACAGACTGTATTTAGAGATAATCCCCGTTCAGCCTGCAGATAATAAACAAAATCCGTTATAGCCTCTTTGTTATTCCTCATGAGGAGTAAAGTCCTCAAGTTCCCATGTAACGGAATCCAACAGGGTTTCCTTTCTTATAAGCCCTACATTTGGAGCATACCATTCATAGGAAATGAGACTATCTTCATCCTCTATACGTGTCCTTCGTATGCAATACGCTTCATTAAATTTTCCGGATGGAACAGTAAGTGTTGTAATCTTTACTGAATCGACTGCTATAAAAAGGCTTTTGCGCACTGTATCGCCTCTGTATACTGTACTGGGCTTAAACTCCCTTTCCCAATTATTATTTTCAATAAACGGTAAGCTAAGATAAGGCTCATGAATTGTCCCAAAGGATACTTCTTCTCCAAGGTAAGTGGTAGTGAGTTCATGTACTATATTTACTTCTCCCGCCCTTCGTTCTATCAACATCTCCTCTCCACCAACAGCCACTGTATAGAGAGTGTCATAATTCATAACTTCAATTTCTGCCTCAAAAGATGCCTCCCCCTCTACATTGTATACCCATTTATTGCCCACCTGCAGTGGAAAATAATCGGCGCACATACGGATAGAGAAAGGATTACTACAGCCTGAAACCAATACCAATATCAAGAAAGTCAATGCCAATTTCTTCATCAAAGATCTCCTTTAACGTAAAACCAACCTGGAACCTTGGACCTCCCGATGGTAATAGGTATAGGAAACGGATAGAGAAAACAGGTGAAAAACCCTTTTCCCCTACACCAGATCTTTCCCTTTCCATCACGGTGAATCCTACCTCGGGAAAGATTTTAAGACTATTCCAGAGTCCGAATTCCTTACCCGCTCCCACTCCATATATTCCTACTTGATAATTATCCCCCCTGTAAAAAGAGGCCATAAAGCTATAATCTATGTAGTATCTATGGTTGCACTCGATAGAAATACCGGATGGTGTATCGATTGAAGTTTCACCTTGCGGCATGGAGGAACTCGCAAATATGCCTAAACCTATAAGAAGATTGAGTATCATAGTTTTATAATAGAGTTGTTTGGGAATTTGTCAATCTTCATCCAGAACTTCCCGCAACTTTTGGGCAAGCTCTCTGGAACTGAAGGGCTTCTGCAAGAAGTTCATCCCCTTAAAAAGAAAACCATGTTGCTCTGTAATGTTATCAGAATATCCTGAAACAAAAAGGACTTTAATCTTTGGACGTATTTTTTTAAAATATTTAGCCACTTCCATTCCATTCATCCCTGGCATAACAATATCCGTCAGAAGTAAATGAATCTCATCCTCATGCTCCTCGGCCACCCTGATCGCTTCCTTACCATTAGATGCCTCAAACACAGTATAACCCAGATTCTGTAGAATGCGTTGGGCAAAACTCCGAACCATTTCTTCGTCCTCGACAATTAAAACTGTCTCCTTACCCTCTGGTAATGTCTCATCCTTCTCTTTGAGAGGAATTCTTTCGGCTTCTTCCTTCACTTGCAATAGATAGATATTTACCGTGGTCCCCCTTCCCGGAGTGCTTTCTACCGAAATATATCCATTGTGCTGTTTGACAATCCCATAGACAGTGGAAAGGCCTAACCCCGTTCCTCGCCCTTCCTTTTTTGTTGTAAAGAACGGTTCGAAGATGTGCTCCATTAGTTTCTCCGGTATACCAATCCCGGTGTCACGTACAGACATCCTCACATAATCACCAGGCTTACTACCAATGTGCGCACGGATGAAGTCCTCGTCAAGTGCTATATTGCCAGTCTCGATAAAAAGTTTCCCTCCCTTTGGCATAGCGTCTCGGGCATTGACAACTAAATTTACTATAACCTGTTCAATCTGGGTAGGATCAACCTTTACAGAGGTCAGGTCTTCTAAAGGAATGAAGATCAGTTCGATATCCTCGGCTATCAGACGACGAAGCATTTCATCTATTCCAAGGATGAGCTCATTGAGGTTTATTACCTTTGGTTTTATGAACTTACGACGGGAGAATGCAAGTAGCCTATCAGTGAGTGTTGTGGCGCGTTCGGAGGCCTTTAGAATCTGTTTCATATCTTTATATCTGGAATCCTCGGGAGACAGTCCATCTATTAGTAAATTGGCATAACCCTTGATAGCTGTAAGTAAATTGTTGAAGTCATGAGCAATGCCACCGGCTAACCGCCCAACGGTTTCCATTTTCTTAGCCTGGATTAATTGTTCTTCAAGACGCCTCCTCGCGGTGATATTTAAGCTTGAGTCGACAACCCCTACAACCTTACCATCCTCATCCTTAACTGGATTGCCCCGTACCAACCATCTTCTACCATCAGAAGTAGTAACTTCTCCTTCTTTGAACTTTCCAGTCTTAAGAACTTCTACAATAGGGCATCCCCCACAGGGTTCATCTCTATGTTCCCATACTTCATAGCAATGCCGTCCTATCAATTCGTCAGAACTCAAACCAATAGATTCCACTGTGGTATTATTCGCCCAGACTATTCTCATTTCCGTGTCCTTGTATGAAACAAGTTCCGAAAGAGAGTCGAGGATGACAGCCTTCTCCTTTTCTCTGGTCTGCACTGCTTCAGCTGCCTGCTTCCGCTTTATAGCAATAGCAACCTGTCCCGAGACAGATTTTAGGATATTTAGATCTTCTTCTGTATAAAGATGGGCATTTGTATAACTTAACACAGCCAGAGCGCCTATAACTTCATCCCCAGTCTTTAGTGGTACGCCAACCCAGACTTCTGTGGGAGGGCCAATTATTTCTATTTCTCCAGATTCTTCCATTCCTTCAATAACTTCTCTTGTAGCAAAAAGTGGCCTTCCCTTCTTTATTACATATGCCGTCAATGTTTTTCCAGCTGGGAATACTTCAGCTTTATCTCTCTCATCTAAAAAATAGGGAAGTGAGATGATATCGGTATCTTTATCATATAACGCGATATAAAAATTAGTGACATCCACAACCTTTCCAAGATAATTGTGAATAGCTTTAAATAGTTCACTTAGATTTTCAGTGATATTAACAGCATAAGCTATCTTGTATATTACAGAATTTATACTCTGTTCCTTCTCTTGTTTTCCCAATATGCTTGAAAAGAGTACGCCAGAAGTGACAAACAACAGAAATACGAAAGTCCGGAAGTAGAGAATGTTAAGCGGCACATCAAGAATTAGCATCCCCAACAACGTCCCATCATAGAATAAATAATAGTAATTAAGAATAGCATCAACCACCCAGTACAGCAACCCAAGTAGTACAGAAAAAACAAGAACTTTGTCTTTAATACTCATAAATTCTTCCTGCCTCCTTTCATGCTTAACTTTTATAATAGTTAGGAATAAATCAAAGTCAAGAGTGCATCTCCCTGACAACCCCCCTTATCTCTCGTAAAGCTCGCAAAGAGATTACTTGCTTAGCCCCTTCTACCACTTTTTTTCGACACTGATATACACTGATTCTTGCTGATTCGAAGAACCTGTCCCCTCATCTAAGAATTTAACCGCAGATAAACACAGATGAACGCAGAACCCCCTGCCACACTGGAGTTTTGTGATTCAAGGGACAAAAAACCAGAGAACAAATAAATACACCTTGTTACCTAAAAGTGCAATTGTAGGAGCGACATCCCTGTCGCGATTTGTGGGAGTGGGCTTCTGCCCACGAAATTCGAGCCCGGAAGGGCTCTCCCACGATGGTTGGACGGTTAGTCGGTTGGTCGGGTGAGGACTATCGTGGTATGTGATAAGTGCTAAGTGATAAGGGATATGTGATATGGGATATGTGGTATGGGATATGTGGGGATTAGTCTAGAGTCGAGCGTCCAGTGTCAAGAATCAAGGGGACAGGATTCCAAATCAACGACTCAACGATTCAACCATTTAACTACATTCATCTGCGGCATTATTAGGTGTTTAGTCTTGGGTCTTAGTTTTATTTTTTTACCAACCTAACGACCCAACGATTCAACTACTCAACTATTTAACCTTATCTGTGTTCCTCTGCGTGTATCTGCGGTTTCATTTTCTTGGTGGTGTGTGTCTTTATTTGTGGCAAAACCTTTATGGAAAGAGATAATTTCATGCTCCTCTGGACAAAAACACAAATACTAATATTGTTCTTTTATTCCGTGGTTTATAAAATGTGGAGTGTAAAAAAATTTATAAAAATACTTGACATTTTTCTATATTTAATCATAATAAAAGTATGGAATTCAAAAAAATTCTTTCTGATGTTTATCAAATATTGTCGAAACACGGGGTGTCAGGTTTGAAAGTTCACATAGAAGGAGTTGCCATTGCTGAGGGGGACATATCTGGAGAACCATTAAAGGTGAAGCTCTCTAAAATTCCTATCGATGGGGAACTTTTCTTCAATGAGAAAGCGATACCACTAGATAGGGAAATTTCTAAGGAAATTTTACAATTCGCCCTTCGATCTCTATATACGGGTAGGAGTCTTGCAAGGCAGCCGTCTGATATAGGAAAGCTTGGTGGATTAACCAAGCTGATTTCCTCAAATTTAAATCTTTCTAAGGTTATAAAAGAATTATTGAAGGCGGGTATGGAACTCACTGGTTTAAACCATACAAGTATACTCCTCATTGACCCAATTAAATTAACAAAGGGTGCTGCATATGAAATGTCCAGAGGAGACCCCGAACTGCATACATATCTTAGTACTGCAAGAATGACTAAAGGGATTTCCCACAAAGTTATAAATACAAAAAAACCCGTAATTGTAGAGGACTTAAGAAAATTTAAAGGTCTTAATCCAGTAGCGCTAAAAAAGGGGAGAATATCCGTTTTGGCTATACCTTTGATTTATAAGGATAGGATAAATGGAATATTTTATGCTAATTCAGACAAGGTAGGATATTTTGATAAGGAAATACTCGAAAAGATGGAATTTGTTGCTTCTCAGGCCTCAATAGCACTTGAGAATGCACACTTATACGAAGAAGCGACAAGGAGATTGGAAGCACTTTCACTCGTCAATAGAGTAAGTAACGCACTTGTCCAATCAATAGAATTAGAGAAAATGCTTGGGAAGATACTCAGTGAGGTTGTCTCTATCTTTAAACTCCCTTACGGAATAATATTTATTTATGATGATAAAGACGAAATCTTCAAGGCTGCGGCATGGACAGGATATGAGTTTGCCAAAGATGCGGATATCACCATAAGGCTTGCTGAGAAAACAATAGCTTCCCATGCTGTAAAAATGAAGAAAATATACTACGCACCTGATGTAGGAAAAGACCCGTATTACTTAAAAATTAATGACCCTATTTCCTCCGAGATTGCAATACCGCTCCACGTAGCAGAAACGCTCTTTGGGGTAATCGTGCTTTCAAGTGTGGAAAAACAAGGATTAGATGAAAACGATATTATGCTTCTTTCGGCCATTGCGAATAATGTCTCTATGGCCGTTCAGAATGCAAAACTCTTTGAGAATACAAAAAGGTTGTCTATGATAGACCCACTAACAAGTGTATATAACAGGAGAAAGGCCGCATCTGCCATTGAGCAGGAGCTGAAAAGAAGTACCAGATTTGCCAGGATGTTCACTATATTGTTTGTCGATCTAGATAACTTTAAGCAATTCAATGACGAAAATGGACATATCAAAGGAGATGAAGCATTAAGGGAAATTGCCAGGATTCTCGGAGAAGGTATAAGGGAAATAGACATTCTTGCAAGGTACGGAGGCGATGAATTTCTTGTAATTCTAATGGAAACTTCTAGTGAACAAGCCATTCAGGTTGCAGAAAGAATAAGGGAATCCGCGGAAAATTATAGTAAACCAGGAAATATCACCCTGAGTATAGGTGTAGCTACTTTCCCAACGAACGGACAAAACCTGAAGACACTCATACATAGTGCAGATAAGGCTTGTTATACTGCAAAGAATAAGGGTGGAAACAGAATAATTATTGCAAAGTGAGATTAGTTATAGAAAACAGAATTAATAATCTGGGGAGGATTTATGAAAAAATTATATCGCTCAAAAGAGGATAAAAAATTAGCAGGGATTTGTGGGGGCCTGGGAGAATACCTTAACGCCGACCCCACTTTATTGAGACTGATTTTTGTCCTCCTTTTATTCGTCAGTGGGTTCCTACCAATGATAATCACATATTTGATTGGTTGGATAATAATACCGGAAAACCCGTAGAAGAACATAAAAAATAAAGTAAAGGGATTAGTGTAAAGACTTTTTCCATTCCTTTATATCTTCTCTTTTCTGACTTTATTGTATTTTGTAAGTATTATATTCTAATTAAGAAACAGCCACCTGGTAATGTAGGATCGCTTAATTTCTATCATTTTTATCAATGTCTAATTATCATAAAATAAGGACATGTGATGTATTGCATAAAAATGACAGATGTGCAGAATCGGAGCTTACCCATTTATCTTCACAGAAAGCCATCCTCTTCTTGCCATCTCCCTCAATGTTGTTTTTATAATTTCACTCTTATTTTCTACTTCAAAGGGCAGATTTAGTATGGGCGCAATTGGACTAAAATAGGAGATGTCCTTATCATGCCCGGAAAAACTGGTTGAATTAACGCCTATTATGAATCCATCATTATTGATTACAGGGCCCCCACTTACACCGGATCTTAATGTCATTTGTGTTTCAACGCAGGGCCCAGGAAGAAGATAAGAATCCCTTCCATCCGGATAGTACTTTCTAACCGTACCGAATTCCCATTTATATTCAACCTTTGGCTTTAATTTAGCATTCGGACGGAAGAAATAACTATTATCTCGATAAACACATGTGGAAACTACCTCACCTTCAGATGGGATTGTAGAACAGAGATGAGGTTTGTACTCCAGACGGAATACTATTGCTTTTTTATTGCTTTTAAGTTCAAGGATACCAAGACCAATATCAGCATCATCACATAGAATAACCTTTTTTACAGGATATTTCGGAACCGAATGGTCATTTGCAGGGTAAATACCAAAAAGTTTAGGATTTTTTATTTTTCCTCGCAGGGTAAGGACATGTTTAGCAGTAATGAAGAGTCCATTTTCTGAGATTAAAAATGCTGTACCTACCGGCTTACAGGATTTTTTTTTCGGGTCAAGCCATCTAAAAATAGGAAAAAGAATCTTTTCGATCCCCACAGGTTTGTAATTACAATTTATTAACTTGTCGTTTTCAGGGAAGTCATTATCCCCATTTTCACTATCTTCTTTCATTCATTTCTATCCTACTTATAACATGATTGTAAAACGTATTTAATATTTCTATCCTAATATCATATTTTTTATCTTTTTATTCTTCACAATGCTGACCTATACAATCTATAGTTAGTTCTGAGTTAGCCAACGGTGTATTAGTTGATCTACAATAATGTGGTCTTTCTGAGCCTGGGTGTGCATCTCTCTCGAAATTAGTGCAGGTCAGGCACATTTTTGCCACACGGATAATACCAGCTTTCTGCAATGATTCTAAAAGCTCCATCAGGTAAATTAGTATTTTTTCTTTTTTGTCGGAGGGAAGTTTTCCTATATGTTCCACAAGGGCATCAGACCAGTCAGATACTCTTTTTGATAACTTTTTGCCTGACTTTGTAAACTGTATAATGTAAACCCTCCTATCCTCCTTTTTCCGTTTTTTGAAAATAAAACCTTTGTTATATAGAGATTTTATTGCTTCGCTTACTGTGGCTTCCGAGAGATCAAATTCTTTTGCAAGATTGTTAACAGTACAAAACCCCTCAGGATGTCTCTTAATAAAAGTTATGAATTGAATCTGGATTGGACTTAATTTATGCTGCTTTGCCACCTCCCAGAGCAAAACTCGGTTAGCACATGCAAGTTTCTCAATACCAAAAGCAATCTTTTCTTCAATCTCCCGTATTATTTCCAATCTATAATTCCCCTTCTCATAGATTTATTTTTAGGTATATCGAAGCATAGCTTCCAGTGCATTTCTAGCTTTTCCCATGACTTCTTCGGGTAGTTCAATAGGATATCGTTCGTACTTTAAGGAATGGTGTACATCATTTAATGTGGTTATCTTCATATCCCTACACATCCTTGGAGTCCCAGCTGTGTAAAATTCTTTATCCGGATTCTCTTTCTTTAATCTATATATTATGCCTTCTTCAGTACCAATAAGGAACTTCTTTGCCTTTGACTCTCTCACAAAATTTACCATTCCACCTGTAGATAAAACCTTATCGGCAACATCAATAACAGAAGGATTACACTCTGGATGAACAAGTAGTAGAGCATCAGGATACTTCTCCTTCGCTTGAACTACCTCTTTCTTTGTTATGTTCTCATGAACATAACAATATCCATCCCAGAGTATTATCTCTTTATCTACAAATCTACCTACATAGGAACCAAGATTCCTATCAGGGACAAAGATTACTCTATCTGCATCTATATTACGGACTACTTCAACTGCATTTGCAGAAGTGCAGCAAACATCGGTCTCTGCCTTTACATCCGCATTTGTATTCACATAAGAAACAACTTTCGCATCAGGATATTTCTCTTTGAGTGCTATTACATCGTGAGATGTGACCATATCCGCCATTGGACATCCTGCTTCTTTCCTTGGTAAGAGGACAGTTTTATCAGGTGAAAGTATCTTTGCCGTTTCCGCCATAAAACTAACACCGCAAAAAACAATTATCTCTGCATCTGTTTTTGCAGCTTCCTTTGAAAGACCAAGTGAATCACCAAGAAAATCTGCCATATCCTGAATCTCCCCTCTCTGGTAATTGTGAACAAGCATAATTGCGTTTTTTTCTTCCTTTAACCTTGTAATTTCTTCTTTAATGTTTTCTACATCCATCTACCAACCTCCTGAGGCATATATGATGTTGCCTATCCTTCTTTGTTCGTTTCCTCTTCTACCCAGGAAAGATATTCAACCAATCCTTTCTCAATTTTCTATCTCGAATCTTTGATTCCTCGACCCCTTGATTCCCTGAACCCTTTTTATCCTTTCTCTTTCTATAGTCTTCTATTGCTGCTTTTATTCCTTCCTCTGCCAGTAGAGAACAATGCATCTTTATTGGAGGTAAGCCATCCAGTTCATCAACCACATCCTTATTTGTTATGGAAAGTGCCTCTTTTATTGTCTTATCTTTAACGAGTTCCGTTACCATCGATGATGTTGCAATGGCTGCGCCACAACCAAAGGTCTTGAACTTTATATCAGTTATCACGTCATCCTTAACCCTGATATATATCGTCATTAGGTCACCACAGATAGGATTCCCAACCTCTCCTACTCCATCGGCGTCCTTTATCTCCCCTACATTCCTGGGGTGCATAAAATGTTCCATTACCTTTTCTGAATATTCCATACTAACTCCTTTAATCTTTCCCAAATGGTGACATTTCACGCAGTCTCTTCACAATTGGGGGTAGGACTTCTATCACCTTATCTATATCTTCTTTGGTATTACTACGCCCCAGAGTAAACCTGAGAGAACCATGGGCTACTTCTGGAGGAATACCCATTGCAGTAAGAACATGTGATGGCTCAAGAGATGCAGACGTGCAAGCAGAACCACTGGATGCGGCAATACCTTCATGGTCTAAATATAACAGCATTGATTCACCTTCAATGTATTTTACACAGATATTTAAAGTTCCGGCAAGTCTCATCTCAGGATGACCATTAACAATAATATCATCTATCTTCTTCGGGATTCTCTCTTCTAAGTCGTCTCTCAAGGCTTTTACTCTTTTTTCATCCTCTTCTCTCTCTTCCATTGCAATCTCACAGGCTTTCCCAAGTCCAACAATTCCCGGAATATTCTCGGTCCCAGCTCTCCTATTACCCTCGTGATGTCCCCCGTGTAGGAGAGAAGCAATCTTTGTTCCTTTTCGGATATATAAAGCTCCAACCCCCTTGGGGCCATAAAATTTATGACCTGAGAGAGCCAGGAGATCAATTCCAAGAATATTTACGTCTACTGGAATCTTTCCAACCGCCTGAACTGCATCTGTGTGCAGATAGACACCACTATCCTTTGCAATCCTTGCAATTTCAGCTAAAGGTTCTATTACCCCTACCTCATTATTTGCATGCATAATGGTTATTAGAATGGTTTTATCTGTTATTGCATCCTTAAGTTCATCCAGATCCAAAACTCCATATTTATCAACACCAATATAACTCACGGTAAAACCCTGTCCCGAAAGCCATTTACAGGTATTGAGCACTGCATGATGTTCTATCTTTGAGGTTATAATATGATTACCTTTTGCCCTGTTAGCAAAAGCAATACCCTTTATCGCAGAATTGTCCGCCTCTGTACCTCCCGAGGTAAAAACAATCTCTTCGGCTTTAGCATTCAATAACTTTGCAACCCTCTCCCTTGCATCCTCTTTTGCCCTCTTTGATTCCTTGGCTAAACTATATATGCTTGAGGGATTTCCGTACAACTTATTAAAATACGGGAGCATTGCCTCCACCACCCTCGGGTCAGTGGGTGTGGTTGAACCATGGTCAAGATATATAGTATTATCCATTTCTAACCTCCTATATTGTTGAAAAAATTTACTTAGGACTCCTATATATTTACGAAAATATAATAAAGACTAAATTTGTCAAGGGGTCAGTTGATTTAAAGATAAAAAGCCTTTATTACTACCCCTGTTCTTTCCCGTCCTCTCCTTGCAATCTCTCCTTTAGTCTTTCGGGTAAGACCATGTAATCCGTGCATTTTGAATCGTCTATTGGTTCTCCGGGTAGCAATCCATTTTGCCATAAATATGAGAAAGAACATATAGCATTTAACTTGACTTTCTAAAAAGTCCAATTATATTTTCTAAGATGCTTATAATAACTTTATTAATATCAATAACACCAGAGGGGCTACTTCTCAAGATAGATGAGAGCAGGGTGCCTGAACGTTACGAAACTATCACACTTATGCATAACCACCTCCAGGATAACAGAGAAATAACATATAAATTTCGGGCGATTGTGGACAGGGAAAAAGCCAGCTACCTTGAGATTCTGGAGCCGGGAAGAGAAGCAGGAATGAAATTCCTTCTTATAGGTTCGGATATATGGATGTATGCTCCTGAAATAGGAAAACTCTTAAGACTTTCTGCCAGGGATAGATTCCTTGGGAGTGAATTCTCAAACAGCGACCTTATGGAAAACAGCTTTGAAAAGAACTATAATGCAGTTTCTCTGGACTCAGTCAATAACTATTATTTGTTGGAACTCGAAGGTAAGAGCCAGAAGTCACCTTACAAAAGGATAACGATGAAGGTTAGAAAATCCAATTTCATCCCCTCGGAACTCGAATTTTACACCCTTTCTGGTAGATTGTTCCGACATATGGTCGTGGACAGCATAAAGTATTTTCAACAGGAGCCCTTCGCCACATATATGAAAATGACCAACGTACTTACACCTGGGAGCTATACAGTGGTTAAAGTCCTTTCGATTGAGGAACGTCAATCTATACCCCCCTATCTTTTTAAGCCAGAGAACCTCAAAAGATGATAATCCCCACACTCCTCCTCCCAAGAGATTTAGACGCAGATTTACCCCTGTGAAATAATATGATAAAAAGCAATAAGAGGATGAATATAGATGAAATATTTCACGGGGTGAACACAGATATAAACTGATTAAAAACAAAAAATATGAATGGGCTTAAAGACCTTTATTTCAATAATTTATTTAAAAAACTAATGGGAGATTCCCGGGATGAATTTTGTCGCCTGAATGTTTCTCGTGAAGATTACCCCCACTGTCTAAAGGGAAATGATACTCAAGATTTCCTGTGGGTGACCTATGATATTATTGTTATTAACACTCTTTAAAACCTCCTTAGGGAATGAGCTAATCTACTCAGATGAGAGGGTCTTCTACCTTGCCGAAATAAGGTCCCTATACACCCAGAAGAATAACAACTCATCTCTTACCCTCTCCCTTCGCAGTGGTTTACTTTCACCTCCTGACACATTTTATCTTTCTATTGATAGGGCAATCATTACTTTAAAGTGTAGGGGGTTTGATGGGTTTCTCGGGAGGGAAACTGTTTCATGGGGATATGGTCTCTTTTATTCACCCTTTTCCTATGCCCGCTCATACGCATCTCCCTTTGATTCTGAACTGTTAATAAGTGGGCAAAATATCGCAGGGATAAGCTATCAGAATATTCCCTTCATGACTCCGGAATTAATTGTCTTTCTCCCCAGAAGGAGCATAGAAAGAGATAGTGTAATGCTAGGTATAAGGAGTAATTTTTTCTTTTCTAATCTTGAGTTTCATACACCCCTTGTCTATGCCGCAGACACAATTTTCATAGGCTTTGGTTTCCGATTCTCCCTTTTTGATTTTACGCTCTTTCTTGATTATTCTCTGTCCTATACCGATACCGAGATAAAAAATAGTGCAGTTACAGGCTTCAATAGAAACATAGGAAGTAATTTATTCATCCAGGCAGAATATTTCTATAATCAGAAGGGGTTAAACTCCGAAGAGTATGATAATTCATCCACAGAGTTTCTTACTCGTAACCTAAATCTTGGTTACACGGGAAGGCATTATATATATTCAATGGCCCAATGGACCTTTATGACTGAAAACACAATTAGCTTTTATTCCCTCATACATCCCCTCTGGAAAAGCGGACTCCTCGGAGCATCAGTTTCAAGTTCAAGATTCGAAAATACTCTGATAATGCTCAATCTCGTAAGAATCCTAGGGGGGAGGGAATTTGAATATGTCCCTGCAAGGAATTTCTATTCACTTGAATTCAGATACTACTTTTAAGGAGGAAATATGCTGATAGAACTCCAGGGAGTTAAAAAAGACTATCCCCTTGGTAAAACTACAGTCCATGCAATAAGGGGTGTTTCCCTTTCCATTGCGGAAGGAGAGTTTTCCGTGATTGCAGGACCATCAGGTAGTGGTAAGACAACGCTTCTTAATCTTATGGGCTTACTTGACTACCCAACCGAAGGGAAAATCCTCTTTGAGGGAACAGACGTGAGCGGTATCAGAGATAGTGAAGCAACACGTATAAGGAAAACTCGAATTGGTTTTATCTTCCAGACCTTTAATCTCATCCCTGTCCTCACGGCCCTTGAGAACGTCGAACTACCTCTCATACTTAAAGGAATAAGTTCAAAAGAAAGGCGGAAGAAGGCCATCAAGATAATGGAAGAAGCCAATATAATGGATATAGCTGAACACAAACCGGATGAGCTCTCAGGTGGACAGAGACAGAGGGTAGCCATAGCAAGGGCATTGGTGGGAGATCCCGATATCGTATTTGCTGACGAACCAACGGCAAATCTTGATTCCGAAACCGGTCTTCAAATTATTCGCTTAATGGAAGAGATGAATCAAGTAGAGGAAGTAACCTTTGTTTTTTCTACCCATGACAGAAGGATAATTTCTCTTGCAAAGAGGAAAGTAGAGCTCCGCGATGGAAAAATTTTAAACAATGTTATTTAGAACTGCGATCAGAAATAGCAAAAAGTATTTTCGTAGAAGCCTTGCTGTTGCATTGTGCATTGCTATCTCTGTAATTGCAATGCAAACAATGGATAGCATTGGGGAAGGATTTAAACAAACAGCACTAAAGATTCTTCTAAAAAAGCAAGGGATGATTCTCTTCGAGCCAGCGGATGATGAGCCCCTCGATTTCGCAGTTCACTCCATAAGAAGATACGACGAAATTAAGAAGAAGGTTAAGGAAATCCTTCCTGATGCCACTATTTACGGAATTATCTTTAGCCCTGCTATGGTAATAAAAGATAGTTTCTCAATCGAGACTGCTGTCTTTTCAGAAGATGACCTTACCGGAACAATCCTTGGTAGGAAAACAGCGGAAATACTCAAGTCGGAGCCAGGGGACACAATTATTCTCCTCGGAACAGATAGGTATGGAGGGCTCAGTGTCATTTCAACAACTATAGAAACCACTTCAACAAATTATCGTTCAATCAGGAATGGAAGAGGAATCATGGTGCCAATTTCAGAAGCAAGGAATTTTCTTGCCTGGGACCCCGATGAGGTGAAGAGGATAAAAGTAAACTTCAATGATTACTGGAATGCGGATAATTATGCAAAGCAATTTATGAGCATCTTTCCCGAAGTAAAGATTACTCCCTGGAGGGAACGCCTGACAAACATAGAAGCCCTTTTCCGGGTAACAGATATTAAGATGGATGTTTTTTCAGCAATAATTCTCATTGTAGTTGCGGGTATCATAATGAATACCATTCTTACTAGCGTTCTGGAAAGAAAAAAGGATATAGGAACTCTACGCTCAATAGGTGCTTCACGTAGTTACGTTGTTCTACTAATTATGATCGAAATACTTTTTGTTTCTCTGATTGGTGCCCTTATAGGAACTGGTTTTTCCTATCTAATAACTGAATACATTTCCAGGACTGGCATATCCATGGAAAGCATGAGTGGTACGGTAGAATATTTCGAGGGTGCACTTTATCCTGAAATTGTATGGAAAAACTGGATTGGGCGTATTGGGTTTGCAATCTTGTGGGCATTAATGTTTTCAGCTTATCCTGTTTTCTATATTGTAAGGATGCGACCAGTTGATGCACTAAGAGAAACATAATGGATCTTTTTAAACTTGGATTTCGTAATATTGGAAGAAATAAAAGGAGAACCCTGATCAATGCGCTTACAATCAGTGTTGCAGTTCTCGTCATTATACTCTTTGATGTTCTCGTTGAAGGACAGTGGAATGATATAATTGAAAATTATGTAAGGATGGGAGTGGGGCATGTAAAAATTCATAAAAATGGCTACGATAAGGAATCTGAAAGACTCCCTCTCAACCTACTTATCAGTAATGCCACTGAAATAAGTAAAAGGATTTCAAGTACTCCAGGTATAAAGGATATCTACCCAAGATTAAAAGCAGGGGGCCTTATCTCGTTTGGAGGTAAGGAATCACCTGTAGTGATAAACGGGGTGGACTTAGAGAAAGAGGAGAAAATAGAACTCATAACAAATGAGAATGTTTCCGGTAACATTCCTTCAGAAGGAGAATATGGAATCTTAATAGGAAATGAACTTGCTTCCCTTCTAAAAGTAAAAACAGGGGATATTGTTTTTCTGTACAGCAGGACAGCTTTCGAGACGCACAATGTTATAGACCTTGAAGTATCCGGTATTTATACTATTGGCTTTTCATATTATGAGAAGTCCAATGTTTTTATTCCGGTTGACATTCTCAAGGAATTTCTCGGAACTTCCTCCGTATCAGAAATGACTGTTATGTTGAAAGAGGCTGCGTTGGCCGGTGTTATGAGTGATACCCTGATAAAGAAATTAGCGGGCTTTGACACAGAAGTTTTTCCATACTATCATTATTTACCCGAAGTACAGAACATTTCCTCAATGCAAAAGGGCGCTATGGTATTTATTAGATTCATTCTCTTACTCCTTGCTCTCTTTGGAATAGTAAACATTATGCTGATTTCGGTATGGGAGAGGAAAAAAGAGATAGGAACAATGCGTGCTATCGGTTATAGTAAATCACAAATTATGAGAATCTTTTTATACGAGGGATTCTGGATTGGAGTACTTGGAAGCCTCCTCGGTTGCTTATTTGCCTTTGGAATAGGTAGTCTTCTTGAGAACTTCGGAATACCCATTCCTGAGCAAGCTCTCGTAGGATTCAATCTCCCAATGAGCACCCGAATATACGGTAAAATGTTGCCCGGGTTTTTTATACGGGCATTTTTACTGGGCACAATAATAACTGTCCTGGCTACCTTGCCTTCAACACTGAGGGCATCATTCCTCACTATAATAAACGCATTAAGAGAATACTAATATAGGGTTCGAGGGTTTTAGGTTATCCCCAACATGACAGGGGATAAACCCCAACGCTACGCAGATAAGAAAGTGTGTAGCGGAAAGACACGGAGTATAATATTTCGAGTGTTTGCTAAGTGCCGAAGGCATTTGGATGAATCCGAAGGGTGCCCCCTCTCATAACTTTCATTATAACAGATTTCTAAGTATTGTCAAGATTTTTCAGATGTTTGCGTAGAATACCAAAACACACTGTTACTATCCCAAAAATATCAGCCGCAGATGAACCCCGGTACGGTTGGTCCTTCCCTATGGTGCATGCAAAGAACACAGAGATAGAAAACATTTTGAGAATTCGAGGGGTCAATGGGTTGAGGATTTAGATTAAACTATAGACTAAAGACCAATGACTGGAGCAAAACGATATCTCTCTTGACAAGAGATATTGAAATGGTATCTTGAGTGGAATATGAAAACCTTGATTTTCGGACTTGGGAATCCTCTCTGCTCGGATGATGGTATAGGTATAAGGGTAGCTCTGGAACTCAAAAAGGATAAGTTTTTCCGAACGGAAAACATTGCTATAAAGAGCGGGAATATTGAGCCTTTTGATTTGCTCGCCGTAATAAATGGGTATGGACATCTTATTATTATAGATGCTATAAGTACCGAAAAAGGAAGGCCGGGCGATGTTCATTATATGAATTTAGAGGACCTTCCCTCTTATCCCTTAAGGACTTCCCATGGAGTGGACCTTAAGACAACAATAATGATAGGAAAAGAAAGTTACGAGATGCCAAAAATCATAGATATTTATGCAATAGAGATAAAAGATGGAATCACCTTCAGGGAATCCCTCACAGAAGACCTGGAACAAAAACTGCCGGCAATAGTTAATGAAATTGCAATGGGTATAAAGAAAGATTTAAGCCTGGGGTAAGGCGCGGATGGCAAAGGAACGGAAGTGCTTGGAAATAATAGGAATTGTTCAGGGTGTCGGATTCCGTCCTTTTATATACAGGCTTGCAAAAAGACATAACCTTAAAGGTTTTGTCCTCAACAATACAAAGGGAGTTATCGTTGAGCTTGAGGGTGAGGGAGCCCAGATAGAAGAAGTTATCTCAAAAATAAAGGAAAATCCCCCTCCACTTGCTCAAATTGAGAAAATCGAGTGTGAATCGCTCCCAGTATTAGAATATAGAGATTTCGAGATAAGAATTAGCCAGAAAACCGAGGAAAGGAACACCCTTATATCACCAGATATTGCAACCTGTGAGAAGTGTAAGAAAGAACTACTTAATCCCGATGACAGAAGATACCGTTACCCATTCATAAATTGTATCAATTGTGGGCCAAGATTCACTATTATCAGGGAACTGCCTTATGATAGAAAGAACACCACAATGAAAAAATTCAAGATGTGTGAGGATTGCAGGTTAGAATATGACGACCCAGCAAATCGGCGGTTTCATGCCCAGCCAGATGCATGCCCTGTATGTGGACCAGAGGTAAGACTGGTGGACCGAATGGCCAGAGTGATTAAAGAAGAACCAATAAGCAAGACAATAGAATTATTAGGAGAAGGAAAAATCGTTGCTATAAAAGGTCTTGGCGGTTTTCATCTGGCGTGTAATGCGAAGGATAAGGCAGCCGTATCTCTTCTCAGAGAGAGGAAAGGGCGTCCCTCAAAGCCCCTTGCATTGATGGCAGGAGATGTGGAAGTAGTGAGAAAATATGCTTATCTTTCCAAAAAAGAAGAAGAATTGCTTTCGAGTTCCAAATCACCAATACTACTCCTCTTAAAAAGAGAAGAAAACACACTCCCGGAGGAAATAGCACCGGGTAATCGCTACATCGGTTTTATGTTACCTTATACTCCTCTTCATATCCTTCTGTTCCAGGACCCAAAAGAAGCGGAGGTTCTTGTAATGACCTCAGGGAATAAAATTGGAGAACCTATAATCATTAAGAATATTGAGGCCATCCGTGTATTGGGTGGTATAGCTGATTATTTTCTCCTGCATAATAGGGATATTCGCATACCCTCTGATGACTCGGTGGTTGCGATTTTTGAGAATAGACCCATTATGATACGACGCTCCAGGGGTTATGTCCCAAAACCTATAAAATGTCCTGCCCATATCAAGAAAAATATACTTGGATGCGGTGCACATCTTAAGAATACATTCTCCCTCGCAAGAGGAAATGAAATTTTTACAAGCCACCATATAGGTGACCTCGGAACGCCTAAAGCAATGGAAGCCTATGAAAGGGGTATCAAACATTTCGAAAGTCTTTTCGATATACATCCTGAGGTCATAGTAGTAGATAGACATCCAGAATATCTTTCTACTAAATTTGGAGAAAAGTGGGCAGATGAAAATGATAGTCTCCTCATGAGAGTCCAGCATCACCATGCACATATTGCGTCCTGTCTTGTTGATAATGATATAGATAAAGAAGTAATTGGAATTGCGTGGGATGGAACTGGTTTTGGCGAGGATGGTGCAATCTGGGGTGGCGAATTCCTGATAGCTGGCTTTAAAAGCTATCAAAGGAAAGCGCATTTTGAATACATACCTCTCCCCGGTGGCGAGAAAGCAGTAAAAGAGCCCTGGAGGATGGCCACTACCTACCTATATTACACTATGGGAGAAGATTTTCTCGATCTTGATATAGAATTCATAGGTAGACTGGATTTAAAGAAATGGGAGATGCTTAAGGTTATGATTGACCGCAAGATAAATGCACCCCTGACCTCGAGTGCTGGTAGGCTTTTTGATGCTGTTTCCTCTCTCTTAGATTTAAGGGATAGGATAACTTATCTTGGACAGGCTGCAATAGAGTTGGAAATGATTATAGAAGATGATGGAAAGGCAAATTTCTATAATTTCAAATTAAGGAAAGAGGACGGCATCTATATAATAAATGCTATCCCTGTTATACGTTCAATTATTGATGACCTTATTCATAGAATCCCTCCGTCAGTAATTTCCGCTAGATTTCACAAGGGCTTAATTGAAATGATTGCAGATATTACCCGGAGATTAAGAGACGATACGGGAATAACTGACGTAGCCCTTAGCGGGGGCGTATTCCAGAACCGCTTCTTACTACAGGGGGCAACGAAAGGATTAATAAAAGAGGGCTTCAGGGTTTATACACATCATAATATTCCACCTAATGATGGTGGCATAAGTGTGGGACAGGTTGCAATTGCAGCCAACGTTATTCCCTAGAAAGGCGCAGAAACCAGGCTAAGGGGTCAGTCCTCTAACTTCCAATTCCTCTTGACATTTTAGATAAAATTGCATAAATATTAATATGGCTAGGCCAATGAGGATTGATTATCCGGGAGCTGTCCATCATATATTCTTTAGGGGTAATAGAAAAGAAGATATTTTCATAGATGGAGAGGATAGGGTCCATTTCCTTGATCTTTTAAAAGAAAAGAAGAACCGATATAATGTTAAAATTTATGCATACTGCCTTATGAACAATCATGTTCATTTACTGCTTGAAAGCGGGTCTATTCATATAGGTAATTTTATGCGCGAACTATTAACCAATTATGTGCAAAATTTCAATAGAAAGTGGGATAGAGTTGGTCACCTATTACAGGGACGATATAAAAGCAAACTCGTGGATAAGAATTCATATTTATTTACTCTTATAAAATATATTAATCTGAATCCTGTAAAAGGGAATTTATGTAATGAACCTGAAGAATATCCATATTCAAGTCACCAGGAGTACATAGGTAAACGAGAACCCATTGTTGAGGTTGCGGAAATTTTGTCACATTTCAAAAATGTTAGTAGATATGTAGATTTTATAAAGGAGGGAGAACCCAAACTTCCTAACCTAAAGAGATTCAAACGGTATGAATTTTACGGTGAAGAAGAGTTTATAAATGATGCATTAAAAAGAGTTTCTATGCAGAAAAGAGAAAGGGGCCACAGAAGAGAAGAAATAACCTTCAGTGATGTTAAGAGTTTTATTAAAAGAAAATTCGATAAAGATTTAAACAAACTTACTCCCTATATGGATGCAGAAGTAAAAAGATATGTATCCGTTATATTGAGAGATCGGCTACATTACAATCTTCATAAAATATCAAAGATTATTGGAGTGAACTTCAGGACTGTATCCTACCTATATCAAACATCAGATAAAGATATGACCCTATCAGAATTTGACAAGAATTGGAAATTGGAGGACTGACCCCAATAGATTGACCTTGATTTTATTGACAAGAAAGTTAAATTCAGGCAAAAATAAGGAAGTGAAAATATGTGTCTTGCAATACCAATGAAACTTACCCGAATTGCAGGCGATAAAGGAATAGCCGAACTATCCGGGGTAAAAAAAGAGGTGAGTTTAAAACTCCTTGAGGAAGTGAAGTTGGGCGATTACCTTATCATCCATGCAGGTTTTGCCATACAAAGGTTGGATGAAGAAGAAGCAATGAAAACCTTAGCAATCTGGGAAGAGATAGAAGAAATAGAAAAGCATTCATAAATGAAATATATAGATGAATTCAAGAATAAAAAGATAACACGATACATCTCCGAAAGAATCCAGGAAACTGTTAAAGGATATAATGACAGGATAACACTGATGGAGGTATGCGGGACACATACAACTGCAATCTTCAGGGCAGGCATAAAAAGTCTCCTGTCTGATAAAATTAACCTTCTTTCGGGACCTGGATGCCCTGTCTGCGTAACACCCAATCATTATCTTGACAGGGCTATTGCCTACAGCAGACTTCCCGATATAATAATAACTACCTTTGGAGATATGATTAAAGTCCCGGGTTCCAGTTCATCACTCGAAGGGGAAAAAGGAACTGGCGGAGATATAAGGGTAGTATATTCCCCTCTTGATAGTATAAAGATTGCAGAGGAAAATACAGATAAAAGAGTAATCTTTCTCGGTGTGGGGTTTGAGACTACTGCTCCCCTGGTTGCATCTACAATCACCACTGCAAAAAAAGAGGGCCTCTCCAATCTGTTCATACTATCCGGGCACAAACTTATTCCTCCTGCGATGATGGCGCTTCTTGAGAGTGAGGAAGTTAATATAGATGGATTTATATGCCCCGGTCATGTGAGCACTATAATAGGGGCAGAGCCCTATCTACCCGTAGTAGAAAAATACAAAGTTCCATCAGTAATAACAGGTTTCGAACCGGTGGATATACTCGAAGGAATTTTAATGCTCATAATCCAGATAATAAATGGGGATAAGCCAGAAATTGAGATACAGTATAAGAGGGCAGTAAAAGAGGAAGGGAATAGAAAAGCCCTTCAACTTATGGATAATGTGTTCAGGATTGGAGATTCCGAGTGGAGAGGGATGGGGGTAATTCCCAAAAGTGGTCTCTTTATACAGGATGAATATTCCGGATTTGACGCAGAAAAGAATATCGAGGTGGAAGTAGAAGAGACAAAAGAACATCCGGAATGTATCTGCGGGGAGATACTAAGAGGAATCAAGACTCCTCCTATGTGTTCTCTTTTTAAGAAACTTTGCACTCCAGATAATCCCATAGGTCCATGCATGGTATCATCTGAAGGAACATGTGCAGCGTATTATCAATACGAAATAGTTTAGGAGGGAAATTGCCACAGAGAAGAATGATTTATTTTAAAGAATTTACTGGGGATGGAGTAGCAGAGTTCGCTCCGCGCCCAATCTTTTCGCGAAACAAGTTTCGCTACTCCAATTATTGCGGACAGAAGCCCACATGGGCACAAAGGACACCGGGGTAAAATAAAAAATATAATAGAAGAAGACTTTTGGCTCTCGCTGCCTCTGTGGCAGAAAGGAGGTTAAATGAAGATAGTTGAACTCGGGGAATCAGCCTTAAAGAAAGGGAGAGACCTCGCCATAGAGAACAAAAAATTTCTTGATACAAAAGGCGTGTTTGCCTTTGATGTGATGGGTTCCGTAGGTTCTGGTAAAACATCCATTATAAAATGGTTGGTTAGAAAACTAAAAGGGGATTATAAAATAGGTGTAATAGCGGGTGATCTTACAACAGAAGTTGACGCTCTTCGAATCGAAGAGGAGGGCGTTCCGGTAGTACAGGCACATACAGGAAGGGTATGCCACCTGGACCCGGGCTTAGTTAGGACAGCAATAGAGAACCTGCCTCTCGATGACATCGATGTCCTTTTCATCGAGAACGTGGGTAACCTGATATGCCCTGCCGCAGTTCCTATTGGGGTTCATAAGGAAATGGTGGTCATCTCAGTGACCGAGGGCCCATATATGATAAAGAAACATCCATATATGTTCCAGAGAGTAGACTACGTAGCTATAAATAAGATCGACCTGCAGAAAGCTATGAATGTATCTGTTCATGGATTAGAAGAAGATTTAAGGGAACTAAACCCAAACGCTATAGTAATTGGGACAAATGGTATAACTGGAGAAGGAGTTGATAAACTAATCCAATGCATGAGTTTTCAACAGTAAAGAACATTGTAGAGCGAGTTACAGAAGTAGCAGAAAAAGAGGATGCCAGGGAAATCCTACGACTTGATATAGAACTGGGAGAACTCACACTCCTTGAGGAAGAACAGATGAGATTCTGGCTTGAGGTGATGCTATCGGAAAGTAGATTGGGTAAATCAACAAAGGTTGTTTTACACAGGATTCCCGGAGTAATACAGTGTAATAAATGCGGTTATAAGGGTGGACTTGAAACCACAAACCTGGATCATCTCTTTCCAATACTTAAATGTCCAAAGTGCGAAAGCTTTGATTTAGAAGTAACAGAGGGTGAAGATTGTATCATAAAAAGTCTTGAAATAGATAAATGAAGAGGATATTACTTTCTCATGGGAGTGGCGGGAAAGCCATGCATTCCCTTATAAATGAGCTCATAAGGGATAAATTCAACAACGAGATTCTAAATGAACTCACAGACTCTGCGGTTCTATCACTGACTGATGAGAGAAGGCTTTGTTTTACAACCGATTCCTATGTGGTAAATCCTATATTCTTCCCAGGCGGTGACATTGGGAAACTTGCTGTGTTTGGGACAATAAATGACCTGTCCGTTATGGGAGCAAAACCACTCTACCTCTCCTGTTCGCTTATCATAGAGGAAGGCCTGGATTATGATATACTTGATAAAATTACAACATCAATAGCAGAAGCCGGAAGAAAAGCAAATGTTCAAATTGTAACGGGCGATATAAAAGTGGTAGGGAAAGGAGGAGCAGACAAACTGTTTATCAATACCGCAGGGATCGGTGCTCTAGGAGAAGGGGTAAACATCTCAATGGACAATATCGAAATTGGAGACAATGTTCTTATAAACGGAACTATAGGAGAACATGGTATTGCTGTTATGAGTGCTCGAGAAGAATTTGAAACTGATATAGAGAGCGACTGCGCTCCGCTCTGGGATTTGATAAGCAAAGTTCTCCCGCTTGGAGGAATCAAGTTCATGAGGGATCCAACGAGAGGTGGGCTATCTACTGTATTAAACGAAATTACCGAAGATAGAGATTTCGGAATTAGACTCTCCGAGAAGAACATTCCAATTGATGATGGGGTCAGTGCCTTCTGTGAGATACTTGGCTTTGACCCTCTTTATGTTGCCAATGAAGGGAAGGTTGTGATAATTGTATCCCCTGAAACAGCTCCTTCTGTCCTTAAAGAAATGAAAAACCAAGCTCTCGGGGAAAAAGCTTCTGTGATTGGGGCAGTGACCGGGGAAAACAAAGGAAAGGTGATTCTCGAGACCATAGCTGGAGGCAAAAGAATCATAGATATGCTGGTTGGAACCCAATTACCAAGGATATGTTGAAATCTAAAGATACAATAGGAAGCTTAAATTCTATGGAGCTAATTACATAAAAATTACAAACAAAATCAAAAAGAGGAGAGACGAATGGGTAGGAAATTTTTGGCTTTTTTCATATTCTTTCTAATATTACTACCTTTGTCAGTAAACAGTGCAGAATGGGTTAAAGGCCGCTATTGGTATGTTATAGATAATATTGAAATTAAAGAAGGAGAGTCACCGGAGATTCTATTATGGGGTGCTCTGCCGATGAATCACAGAGGACAAACCGTAAAAATCGGGGAGATATCCCCGGAGCCCACTGAAATTATCCATGATTCTATAAATGGTAATGAGATTGTATTCTGGAGAGAAACGAGCCTGCAGAGTAAAAAACGAATATTTTTCTACTATGACTTTCGGGTGCTTCCTAAAAAAGTTGAAACTGATATAGAACCAGAGAAGATTACTCCGTATAAAAAGGGAGATAAGGAATACAAAAGATACACTCTATCAGAACCCTGGATCGAAATAACTAAAGGGCTAAGAGAGAAAGCAAAAGAGCTCATAGGAAGTGAGCCCAATCCTTATTTTCAGGCGAAAAAGATATTCGACTGGGTTGTGGAAAATATGAATTATGAATATCCTGATATTAAAGAAAGGGGTGCAAAGCACTCATTTGAAAAATTAAAGGGTGATTGTGGAGAATTTAGCGTTGTATTTAGTGCTTTATGTAGAGCAATTGGTGTCCCTGCAAGAACCGTAACCTGCATCTGGTTTACAGGAAGTGGGCATCAATGGGCAGAGATCCTGCTGCCTCCATATGGCTGGATGCCTGTTGATCCATCAATTGCGGAAATGCTAACTCCCGGCTCCAAAACCATTGAAAATGAAGAAGATGTAATAAAATTTATGGAGTCAAGGGGTATACCCAGAAAAGACCCCGATTATCTATTCGGAAATTTATACCCTGAGCGTCTTATAGTCTCAATAGGTAATAATATCGATGCAATCTCAAAAAAAACAGGGATAAGAAGAACCTTTAGGTTTATGCAACCGGGTGGACTGACTGCTTTCCCACCCGGTATCGAAATCAAGGGCCTTACAGATAAGACAGTACATACTGGATTCTATATATTTGGAGGGAAAAGAGATGACTTCGAATTTGCAAAAGAAAAGGCAGAAAAAAAACTTGCCGCTGCTTACCTTGATGCCGGGCTAATTGACAGGGCGGAAAAAGGGTTCCGTAAGAGAATAGAAGAGAATCCTCTGGATGCAATTAGCTACCTGAACCTCGGAGAAATTTTTATGAATAGGGAAGATTACTCTGAGGCAATAAGAGCATTCAAAAAATGCATATCGGGTAAAGCCGGCAGTATGAAGCCGGTGATAGAGGTGTGGGCACACAATTTACTGGGGAATTGCTATGACAAGAAAGGAATGCGTGCACACGCAATGAAGGAATACAGAAAAGCTATTGATATGGATGTGGATTATCAGGGTTCTCTAAATTATGCAAAAAAATACTTAAGTGAACCCTTTGGAGAATCTGATGAGTGAAACTTAAGATGTATATAAATGGGGACAACATAAGGAAAAGGAGGCTCTATGTTAAACAATAAAAAATTTATTTCTTTTCTCCTAGCTGTCGGCTTACTCAATCTTATCATTCTATCTGTTTTTGGTTGTGGATTCTCAAAGTCTCAAGTTAGGTCTTCTCGTGCAACAATAACTGATAAAGAGAGTCTCATTCCTCCTATTGCTAAGATAATCCCCAAATCTGATACCCTATTTGGAGATGTTCGTGTCGATAATTATTGTTGGTTAAGGGATAGACCCAATCCGGATGTAATTAAATATCTCGAAGCTGAGAATGAATATACCAAAAGTATTATGAAGTATACGGAAAGACTTCAGGAAAGTCTTTATAAAGAAATGTTAGGTAGGATCAAAGAAACAGACCTTTCCGTGCCTGAAAAATTAGATGATTACTACTACTATACACGCACAGAGGAGGGAAAACAATATCGAATTTTCTGCAGAAAAAAGGAAAGTCTTGATGCAGAGGAAGAAATAGTCCTGGACGAAAATGAACTGGCCAGAGGGCATCATTATTTTAGCATTGGCGTCTTTAAGATAAGCCCTGACCATCAGCTTCTTGCTTACTCTGCTGATACAGCCGGTAAAGAAACCTACACAATATATGTTAAGAACTTGAACACTGGCAAGATGCTGGAGGATGAAATACAAAATACAGATAATTCTGCTGAGTGGGGCAATAACAATAAGACCATCTTTTATATCACTTTAGATGAGGCAAGACGTCCTCATGAGCTCTATAGACATCTATTAGGTGCAACCCAGGATGAGGATGAAATGATTTATAACGAAAAGGATGAAGCGTTTTACCTCTACATATCCAAAACAAAGAGCAAGAAATATCTGCTTATAACTTCAGAGAGTAAAACTACTACGGAGGTTCGCTACCTGGGTGCTGACTTACCGGGAGATAGTTTTAAAGTGATACACCCTCGTCAACACGAGATGAGATACTATGTTGACCACCGCGGTGATAAATTCTACATTATGACCAATGATAATGCGAAAAACTTTCAACTGATGGAAGTATCCATTGAAAATCCGCAAAAAGAGAATTGGAAAGAGGTTATCCCCAATCGTGATTCGGTAAAAATAGACGATTTTAATGTTTTTAAGAATCATCTGGCAGTTTATGAAAGGGAGAAGGGACTCAGGAAAATCCGTATAATAAATCTTACCAGTAATGAGGTTCACTATGTTGATTTTTGCGAACCGGTTTATACATTCTGGCCCGGTGATAACCCTGATTTTAACACCCAAATACTTCGTTTCACCTATACGTCACTCATTACACCGAAATCTGTCTTTGATTACAATATGGACAAACGGACACGTGAATTAAAAAAGCAGTATGAAGTCCTTGGTGATCACGAGCCTTCCCTTTATCAATCAGAGAGGATTTTTGCTCATGCGGAAGATGGAACTCTAATACCCATATCATTGGTTTATAGAAAGGGAATGACAAAAGATGGCAGCAATCCTCTCTTACTGGTGGGCTATGGTGCTTATGGAATGAGTTACGATCCATATTTTTCTTCGAATCGGCTCTGTCTTCTTGACCGTGGTTTCATATATGCAATCGCCCATATTCGTGGTGGTGGTGAAATGGGGGAATACTGGTATGAACAGGGTAAATTACTAAACAAGATGAATACCTTTACCGACTATATCGCCTGTGCCGAACACCTGATCTCGTTAAGATATACCTCTAGCGCTAAATTGGTCGTAAGTGGGGGAAGTGCTGGCGGCTTACTTATAGGAGCTGTAACCAATTGGCGAGGAGATCTATTTAAGGCTGCCATCGCTTCCGTTCCTTTTGTAGATGTCCTAAATACCATGCTGGACCCCTCAATACCGTTGACTGTTTTAGAATATGAAGAATGGGGTAATCCTAATAAAAAAGAATATTATGACTACATAAAATCCTATTCCCCATATGACAATGTAGAGGCAAAGGAATATCCTAACCTTCTCGTTACTGCAGGCCTATATGATACACGAGTTGCCTATTGGGAGCCTGCTAAATTGACTGCCAAATTAAGAGCTTTGAAAACCGATAAAAATATTCTATTACTCAAGACGGAAATGGGCGCGGGGCATATGGGAGCTTCCGGCCGATACGATTACTTAAAAGACATCGCCTTTGAATATGCCTTTATTCTTGATCTATTCGGGATAGAGAAATAAAAGGATTACCCTGAAGAGGGATAAGGTTTTTTAAAAAAACAAATGATTTGATCTGCAGCTTCTCCCACAAGAGGAGTAAGCTCCGTTCCGAGTTTCGGGTTCAGTAACCAACAAGATAGAAAAAAGCACTTGACAAAATAGAATTTTTTACTATTATTGAAAATGAGGTTCAGTTGCAACTATGAAAACAGAAAAAGATATATTTAGAGATTATCTAAATAAAAGGGGATTAAAATTTACACACGAGCGGGAGTTAATCCTAAAAGAGGTGTTTGCCAGGCATGAACACTTTGATGTTGAGGCCCTATTTCAGAGGCTATACCAGAAGGATAAGCGGATTTCTCGTGCCACTATTTACAGGGCACTCCCCTTGCTTATCGATAGTGGGCTGATCAGCGAGGCAATGAGGTGCGAGGATCGAATTTACTATGAACATATATATGGACATAAACATCATTCTCATATGGTCTGTATTAAATGCGGAAAGATTATTGAGTTCAGCGATGAAAAAATAGAAAAGCTAAAAGGAGAAATTTGTAAAAAATACGGCTTTAAGCCGGTTGAGTATAGATTCGGAATTAAAGGATATTGCAAGGATTGTCAGTAAATTTTTTTTATATATTAGCTGCAAATGAGTCTCCATTGTAATAAAAGAGGTTTAAATGGTTAAAAAAGTTTCTTGGTTCAAGAGAAGGACAAATAGAGATGAAAAATATGACGATACGCGTTAAGTATGGTTCGTAGATTGGATATGTTAGGAATAAGGGGGTGAGAAGATTAGGAAGCGATATTCTCAACCCATAAGGAACCATCTTCTGGTAGGTACTTAAGTGGGTGCAGATCATAATTGCATATGCTGAATTTGAACCTAATACGAAAATGGAAATATTGTTCTTTTTTTTGCAGGACTACTGCAACTGTGTCTCAATTACATTTAGGGTGCGCGCAGACGAACAGGATAAAAAGTTATATAGGCTCCCTACACGGGCAAGGCAAGAGGGAGTTCCGTATTATTCGCCTTGCATTTCCATATGAACAAAAAAGGAGGGAAAGATGAATAAAGAACCAACTGAGACAGTCTATTATAAAAGAGTTAACGGACATTTCGTTCTACCGGGATTTCTATTTTTCTTTACGGCAATATTTCTGTTCCTGGCTAAATCTGTTTACGCCCAGGGGTTGAATACACAGGACTTACATACGACAGTGGCAGCTCAGTCCGAATTGTATTTCGGTGAAGATGACACAACTCTGGGCTATCAGGTGCCTGATAACAAATTCATAGTCCGCTACGCTGCAATTGAATTAGAAGGCGTATTAGGGGAATATGTCGAATATAATTTAGAAATCGGCTCTGCTAGCTGTGCTGGTCCTGGAATAGGGATAATCAGGATGGAAGCCAGTGTTTTCTTCAAGCCCTTTGATTTTCTGAAAGCAGGTCTTATGCATGGACATATTATGCGCGGGTTTGAGCTTGGTGGAGAATGTATGGATGTTCTAACCGCTGAGAAGCCCCGTTTCTTTAGTGCTTTTGCTCCGTGCCATCCAATAGGTGCTGTAATGGAGTTAAATTATAGTTTTACTGAAGCCATGGGTATTTCAGCAGAGCTCGCTTATCTAAATGGACAACAAAAAGGGACTCTTGATGAAGAACACGATATGAACCTGGGGCTCATCTTCCGTACACCTATTTTAGGTTTGTCTGTGGGAGGATTCCACTCTGATATAGCGCAGGATTTTGAATACGATAACAACCCCGATAAGGCATCAAGAAACGGATTGGGGTTCAATTACGATGCATTTAATGTACACATACGGGGGGAATACTACATCGGTAAGGGTTTCTATAGTACCTATCCGGATGTTAGTTCTGAAGACCTGGAGATGAGTGCATACTTCGCTGAGATTGGTTATAAATGGAAAACAGGCAATAAGATAGTTTCTTCTGTTCAACCGTATATGATGTATCACTCCTGGGACAAAGCCCACAATGTAGAAGATGACCACAAATATACATATCTAACGGCTGGAGCAACTTTTGGTCTTGGTTCTCCAAATACAAAACTCAGGATAGATTATGAAGTCCCTATTGATTCCCCTCCTGATACATACGATGAAGCAAGCCGACTTATCCTCAGGATCCAGGGGGACTATTGATAACCTTAAATAAATAAAAAGGAGGTATTATGATAACACGAAGAATAATATATGTGATGTTGATCATCACAATTGGGCTTACACCGATCGCCCATTTAAATGCGCAAACAATAGAGCCACAATACGATATGTATACAGACCCTGACCATACTGGCGCTCACCCGGTAACCGAATTGTGGGTGGCGAATTATGCCCCAATGAGCAATTATCAGCGCATAATGATAATGTTTGACCTCAGTTCCTATATGGGGGGAAGTATAGACAGCGCTTTCTTGAATATCGATAGATTCTTCGGCTGCCCACATGGAGATCCAACACATACTAAAATATATGGAATCACTAAATCCTGGGATGAATCATGGCCTGAAAATGTGCATATTTCCCATGGAACTACAGAATGGGCAAGTTATACCTTTAGTTCCAATGGCTGGCACGAGATAGATATTACCCCCCTTGTAAATGAATGGCTTAATGGAACAATCACAAACTATGGGCTCGTTATTCAGGCATTATCAGGCAATAAGTGGAGTAAGTTTTATTCCCGGGAAGCATCCTCCAGCGTTCGTCCATATCTGGAACTGTTTGGTTATAGTGGTGTTGAAGAAGAGAATGATGACAAGAGGGTATCATTTATCATTAGAGCGGTTCCGAATCCATTCTATTCCACCTGTCAGATAAATGTTCCAGAGGGGTCAATAGTGGAAATATTCAGAGTGGATGGAAGAAAAATCTATCGGGTAGAAAGCAGCGGAAGCGAACTTATATGGAAACCCTTTGAATCAATTGGCAGTGGCATCTATTTCATCCGTGCCACCCAAGGTGAACAGGTCGCTATCAAAAGGATTATTTACTTTAAGTAGGATTTCCTCTGAGAACAAGGCAGGGAGGGAATCCTGAGGTTGAGCTTGTAATTTTTAATAGGTAACTAAGGAGGATAAGATGTTTAAGAGACGGAGAATAATAGCGATGGGTATTTTTGTGCTCTTGTTACCCGTAGTTGTATCTGGACATACAATGTGGCTGAATGTAACTGACTATCGTCCAGAAGTTAATGAAAGATCAAAGGTTTACTTTGGGTATGGTCATCGGTATCCTGTTGACAATTTCCTCCCGGTAGATCACCTACAAGAATTCTCTTTGATTGGGCCAGATGACAGGAAAGAACCTTTAACTCCCAATCCAGGGGGATTTCTTGCAACTACCATAAGTTTCAAAGATGAAGGGGAATATATAGTTGCCGCTGCGTTAAAGCTCGGTTTTTACACTATGTACGTTGAAAAAGGAGAGATACATCACAAACTCGGGCCCAAAACAGGACTAAAGGGAATTATCTTAAGTCTTTATTACGAGCAATATACAAAGGCATTGGTAAATGTTGGGAAAGTTGCGGATAATTCATTTTCAAAACCTGTGGGGCATAAGCTGGAGATAATCCCTTTGGAGAATCCTTACAAACTTCACGGTTGTGGTGGACATTTTTTACCTGTCCAGGTGCTATTTAATGGAAAACCCGCGAGCTTCTGTAAGGTATTTGCAACTTACAGTGGTTTTTCGACTGATGACGACTTTGCTTATGCCACCTCTACTGATGGTGAAGGAATCGCAAGGATAAGGCTAACACATTGGGGTAACTGGCTCCTAAAGGCAGAAATTAAACTGCCTGCTCCAGATAACTTGAAAGACAAATGCAATCAACTTCATTACACAGCAACTTTGACATTTGAGATTCCATAGAGAAAAGGATTGGTGTTAATAGGATATTGTAAATGAGCAGCGACTATTGAGGATAAACATGGATAAGGCTGAAAGAGGAATAATGTATAAATAACGGTGATAGGTATATACCTACACCCTTTCAGAAAGCAAGGTTATGAATGACAAAAAAAGGAGTTATCTCGTTATGCTTGGTGTTGCTCTTGGAGACAAGAGATGCGATAATCTGAAAACTTCTCTCACTTCTTTCGTGTAATGATGTGGGTTTATTGTTTATTTGGAAAGGGACGATAAACTTTTAAAAAAGCGAATTATTTTATCGGCGGCTTCTTTTACTTCCGAAGAGAGCATGTCCCCGAGTTTTAGTGTTTCGGGTTCAATCGCAAGGACCCTGACACTTTCCACACTCCCTTCTTTAGCAAGGAAATCACAGAAGAGGTGAAGAGAAGAAGAATGGGTGAGCCCAAATCTTTCGCTTATTTCATCAATACCAAAGATACGAATTTCACCAGGGTTACCCCCAAATACTACAGCATCCACTATAAGAACCCTTCTATAATCCTTATTTGCTATATAACCCATCCAGTGTTCAGGTGTTGGGCCCGCAACGATAACATGATAACAGCCAATCCTTGAAAGGGAATCTGCAATATATACACCTACACGGTCATCGGATTTTAACTCTGAACCTATACCTATAATAACGGTATTTTGATTAATAAAATCTTTTAATTTATCCTTCCAGTTCACAATGAACCTTGCATTGAGATTGCTTCGCTTTGGTTAAGCAAGTAGCCAAACTCGCAGGTGACATTACTCTCAGGTGAAATTCATAACACTTATTTTCATATCTTTTATTATTCTTTGCGTCTTTACGAGAGAATAAGTAATTTACAGGAAGTTCTCTTTCATATATACTGCCCTTCTACAGTCAGGGCAGAGAATCTTATATGTGTCCTCCCGCAGGATTTCTTCAGGTTCTTCTAAGTCAGCGTACTCACTCACCAGACCCATTTCTTTCTGTCTGGCAAGTATAAGGGTAGGGTTACCGTAAGCTTTTTCCCCAATCTTGTCAGCAATCCACAGGAGATGTTTTTTTGTAGTTATAGGTTTCCCACACTTCTCGCATAGAATGAGTTCATCCTCAGCCTCGTTTATAACCTCGGCTTTATCGAATGTGTTTCTCGAATACTCGTTGGTATACTCAATACCTTTGCCCGTTGTGCATAGGGCACCACATTGTCCGCAGAGTATACATATGTCATATCGAAAACGCACCCGCCTGAACAACTTCCCATCTTTTTCTATCTCTTCTACCTCGATTGCATTAGCAGGGCATACCTCGGCACAAGCTCCGCATCTTACGCACTCTTCGTCTATAAACTTCGGGAAACCACGAAACTCCGGTATTATCTCCGGTCCCTCAAAAGGGAATTTAGTAGTAAAGGGACCTTTAACTATTGCCCTTATGGCCTCGCCCAGTTCCCTGATTTTTGGTTTCCTGATTGCCATCTATTCTCCTTTATCCTCTTCTAACTTATCCATTACACTTCCTTCCCATAGTTTAAAGCCACTAATATGTGACCCCCTTGCCAGCGCGTGGGCTGCAGTGGGAGAAGTAAGGAGCACAAAGAGAATACAGAGTAATGCCTTGGCACCGCCAGCGGTAAATCCAAACTCAAGAAAAACTCCAAAGAGGACCATGCAGGTTCCAAGGGTGACCGATTTCGTTGCGGCCTGTAATCTATTATACACATCTGGCAATCTAATCAAACCAAGGCACCCAAGAAGGTCAAATATTACACCAACTGTTATAAAACCAATAGCCACATGATTACTCATCGAAGCTCCTCCCTTCAAGGAATTTGGCAAGGGCAAGTGTTCCCACAAAGGAGAGTATTGCCCAGGTTATTGCTATATACAGGTAGAACTCCCTCCCTGTTCGAACCGAGTAGAGTGCACAGAATCCTACTACTAATATACCCATAATATCTATAGCTACCATCCTATCAGGAGGTGTCGGACCCACCATTATCCTGTACTGACACATAAAAGCACCTATAAGAAGGAGAACGAAGAATACTGTCATCATTCGAATACCCTCCTGAGCATCCATTCAAACCTACTTATTATTATCCGTTTTTGTTCTTCGGGGTCATCAGTTGATATATTTATCCAGTGAATATAATAGTCCTCTCCATTCACATCCACAGAGAGGGTTCCAGGAGTAAGTGTGATGGAATTTGCCAGCATTGTCCTTGCCATTTCACTCTTTAATCCCGTCTTCACCCTGACTATACCAGGACGTATCGGAAGAGCTGGATGAATGACTCTATATGCAACATCAAAATTAGCAAGGATTATATAGTATATGAGATAAATTAAATAAAGAACAGCCCAGAGAAACCGAACAGGGCTAAGGAATTTAGCCATTTCTTCAGGAAATAGGTCTCTGGTAAGAGCTATTGCAATAAGAGATACTACAACCCCAGCTGAAACATCCTGTATGTTGATAGACCAGGTAAGAAGCATCCAGAAAATGAAATATATAATGAACTGGGTTAACCTATTCTTCATTTATCCTCCTAAACACCACCAAGAACTGACAGAATATATCCTGCGCGATCAAGGAGAATCTGCCCTGCAGGTATTATTATCCCACTAATAATCGTATGGTTAAATACACCAATGAGGAGACAGAATATCGCAAATATGACAAGCGGCATAACCATAGGTATCGGAGCCTCGTGAGCTCTCTTTACCTTTTCCGACACACTGCCGAAGATAGCATTTTTCTGGAACCGTAGATAATAGGTCAATGTAAGGAAAGCTGTAAACACAAGGATTCCGGCAACCAAAAAGTTTCTCGCTTGAAATGCCGCAAGAAGTATAATCAGTTTACTCCAGAATCCATTGAAAGGTGGAACTCCAGAGATAGATAAAGCTCCCACCACAGAGGTTGCAGAGGTCACCGGCATCTTCTCACGTAATCCCCCCAACTCTGAAAGACTCCTCGTCCCGGTTTCACTTTCAATTGCTCCTGATGAAAGGAAGAGGAGTGATTTATATCCTGCGTGGTTCAAGAGATGGAATAGAGCTCCAAAAATACCCAGGGGCGTGCCCAGACCTATCCCTATCATTACATATCCCATCTGGCTTATCGATGAGAATGCAAAGAGTCTCTTTATATCATCCTGTCCAAACCCCATAAGTGCACCCACAACCATTGATAACCCTCCAATACCGATGAATATCTGGGAAACCATTGGAGTTATACCGATAACATGATAGAACACCCTTATCATTGCATATATCCCAAGTACCTTAATTAGAACACCTGAAAGCATGGCAGAGATAGGCGCCGGTGCTGCGGGATGAGCATCAGGTAACCATGCATGGAAAGGCACAAGACCAGCCTTTAGACTAAACCCCATAAGGAAGAATCCGCTGGCCAGCAGTACCGCTCTGTTCCCGGGATTATTAATAAGGAATCTTGCAACATCAGCCATGCTTACAGAGCCGGTTGCAGCGTAGATGATTGCTATTCCGAATAATATGAGCGTGGACGCAAGAACCCCAAGGATAAGATACTTAAAGGAAGCCTCGAGTTCCTCCGGCCCTACCCCATATCCAACAAGTGCATACGATGCAATAGAAGCAATCTCTAAAAAGACATATAGATTAAAGAGGTCTCCTGCGATAGCTACACCGTTCATACCGGCTATCATAAGCAGGAACATAGAGAAGAATCTAAGATAGTCTTCATAGCGGAGGATATATGAATAGGAGAAAACGATAGAGAGAAACCCAACAACATTGATTATAAGAAGTATAAGGAGAGAGAGGGAATCCTCTACGAGCACTATACCATAGGGAGGCTTCCATCCCCCCATAAAATGAAGGAGTGTTCCTTTATTCCATGTAAGGAATATCAATAGAAGGAGAAACGCCATAGTGATGATTGACCATATCCTCGGGAAAATCTTCTTATCCCATTTACCGACAAGGAGAATAATAATGGCACCAAATATAGGAGCTATAACAAATAAGGGAAGTCTAACATCCATCTCTAACCCCTGAGTCTGTTTATCTCGTGCATATCAAAAGTTCCATACCTCTCATAGAGACGAATTGCTATTGATACCATAAGGGCAAGTGTTCCAAGGCCTATCACGATGGATGTAAGAACCAGTGCCTGTGGAAGTGGGTCAACAGCTGTTTTGATAAAGGTAACAAGGTTCATATCCTTTGTAAGAATTGGAGCTACGCCTGCCTTCTTGAACCCTATGAGGATAAGGAAGAGATTCACGGAATATTCCATAATGGCCACACCTAATATCTTTTTCACGATATGCCTCTTGGCTACCAATGCATAGATTCCTATCACCAATAAAACAAAGTCAAGAAAGTACAGAGTCATTCTTCACCCTCCTTTGGTTCATCTATCACAACTCTCTGAAGTATGGAAAGAGCTAAGAAGATAGCGTAGAGACACATACCGACCTTCAGTGTTATAGCTATATTATTAATTATTATTGTACCGGCGGATAATATATGGAATGGATTCCCTTTCCCCAAAAAATTAAACAGATAGCTTCCCCCAACAAATAGACCAATCATACCTACACTCCAGAATATAAGTGCTCCTATATCATCCACAACAGAAGCGGTAATCCCGCTCACCTTTCTTTCAACAATAACTCTTCCGTAGGCAAGGGTGATGAGAATATATACCAGGGCAATCATAACACCACCCGGGAATCCCCCACCTGGTGTTATATGTCCGTATGCGACAATGAAGGCACCAAATACAAGCATAAGACCACATAATACCTTGGTTATCATTTTTACAATTGGGGTCATACCTGTATGTTTATCCATATTAATGCTCCCTGTCTATACGAAGGAAATCTTTGTCCTGTTCTTTCTTCCAACGACGTAGAATAACAAAAGCACCACTTATCGAGGTAAACAGAACCATTGCTTCTCCAAGGGTATCGTAAGCTCTGTAATCCAGTATCACCGAGGTAACAAAATTGGTTGCGCCTACTTCCCTCAGACCATTCATAAGATAATATTCCGAAACCCTCATACTGGGTTCACCAAAGGTAGGGAGTGATTGGAATGCAAACCAGGCGAACACCAATATCATTCCAACGAATATGAGAGCTGTTCTATCGGAGAGAATATGCTCTCTCTTCTCTATAGCAACATTATCCACCTTGATGGTTGCCCGTATCAAAATAACAAGGGATAATATCTCAACGATTACCTGAGTTATCGCAATATCAGGGGCATCAAGGAACAGGAATGCCAGGGAGAGGGCAAAACCCACAGCACCAACAGAGATAACAGCAGAAAGCATATTCCTTATCTCCACGGTAATCAGGGACCCTATTATCATAAAAACAAGGATTATATGCAGTATAATTATAGTTTCCATCGTTGTCTCCTATTGACTCATAAGTAAAAAGATTATTATTAAAAATCCAATCACACACCAGGATAGATAGGTAGATAGGATTCCATTGTGTAAATCTTTCAATTTCTTAATAATTGTTTCCCATCCTATAAATCTCACCAGGTTATATCCATCATAGGCGCCACTGTCCCTATCTCTTAGATATTGTCCAATAAGCGGTAGTTCCATTATCGTCAAATAGAGACCTGTCCCAGGGAACCTTCTCTCCTCAACTTCAAATCTCTCTCCACAGGTGTATATTGGTTGCTCACGATATTTGAAAACCCTACCAACAAGGTAGATAATAATACCTATTATGAGTCCTATAATGATCGCGGTGGTTGCAAGTGACGGATTCCAGAATGCATTGGCAAAGCTTAAGTTGTCGAGAAGTGCTATAGACTTAACATTCTGGAATAGGGCAAAATTAATCGGTATAAAGAATTTGCTAACGGGAAGGGTTGCAAATATACCAAATATAAGGCAGAGAATAGCAAGGATACTAATTGGAATACTCATAAGATAGGAAGGTCTCCTGGTGCTCGAAACAGCAGGTGACTCACCTCCAAAATATACAGAATATATCACCTTCAGGAAGGAAGCGAGTGTTAGCGCACTACCAAAAATTGCAAGAGTTAAAAATACCGGCTGGCTCACTTGAAGAACTCCCTGATAGACCATCCACTTTGAGGTAAATCCATTCAGCGGAGGAACACCGGATATAGCTAAGGCAAGGATAACATTAGCTACCATCACCAGGGGCATCTTTTTATAGAGTCCACCAAGTTTCTCCAAATCTGTAGTTCCTGTCTCCTTTTCAATTGCTCCAGCACATAGGAAAAGACCGCTCTTGTATATAGAATTGTTTAACATATGGAACAAACCGCCGATTACCCCTACCACTGTTCCCGTTGCGATACCAAGAATCATATACCCAACCTGACTTATTGCGTGATAGGCAAGCAACTTTCTCAGGTCATGCTGTATAAGAGCCATAAATACTGCTATTATAATAGTGACAGCGCCTATCAACATAATAATGAAACTGAATAGAGGTTGAACCGTGAATAACTTGAGCATCGCTAAGGACAGAAGATAGATACCCAGGAGTTTATCAAGGGCTGCAGGGACAAAAGCCATCACTGATATCGGGGCATTCTCTGAAATAGCAGGAATCCATGTATGGAGCGGTAGCGCTCCGGCCTTTGCAATCGATGCAGCAATAAATGCAAAGAATGCAATCTTCTGAACAATACCTGCAGTGGTATCAATATTAATTAAATCGATATTAAGTGTTCCGGTGGAAGCCCAGATAAAACCAACACCAAAGAGGAATGCAGCATCGGCAAGCCCAAGAATTACATAGGTCTTCCTTGCTGATTCTGCTGTCAGTTTCCCCCTCCCGAGATTTACGAATAGGAAAAAGATAGCGGTTATCATCTCCCAGAAAACGAGTACGAAAAAGAGATTGGCCGAGAGGAAGACTCCAGATACCCCGGCAAGTGTCCAGAGAAAATAGGTTAGATATTGATTATCCCCACTCTTCACCCAATCACGGGAACGAACAATATAAATAGAAATAAGGAATCCGAATAGATATGTAAAGAGAATCATAAGGCTGCTTAAGTGGTCTGCCTTAAGGATGAAATCTGCTCTGAATACATAAAGGTTAACGGTGAAGAACGAACCAACAATGTCAGGGAGTAGAAACAAACGGATCCCATAATAAAGCAGGTAACCACAAACCGCTATCGTTATAAGTTGCTTAAACCTTTTAGCCCGAGGAACGATCAGAGTGAAAAGGCCGGCAAGAAAAGGTATAACAATTGGGTATAGTAGTAAATTCCTCATTAGATTTCCTTGCTGTATAGGGTTGGGACCTTACCCAAATCTTTTATAATCTGTTCTGTCTTCTCTACACTCAACCTTATAAGGTCATCCTCTCGGAGAATCTTTTCATTTCCGCATTCATCCACAACGCCCACTCTTTCTGTGCAACAGTAGCATGGGTCTATGGAAGCTGTTATAAGTGCAACATCAGCTATTGTTTCACCCACGCAGGATACCTTAAAGGTGGGAAGGTTGTTAAATGTTGGTGCACGAATCTTGTGCCTATATGGCATATTTGAGCCGTCACTTCGGACATAATGGATTACCTCTCCCCTCGGTGCTTCGTAACGTCCGCACCCTTCACCAGGGGGAACTTCCTTTATCCTTGCATCAATGGGGCCTTCGACCATCTTTTCTAACCCCTGTTTTATAAGTGATACGGACTCAAAACATTCGAGAAGCCGAACTACCGTTTTTGCGAATACATCACCATTCTCCTGGGTAATAACCTTCCAGTCAAGATCCTTAAACCCCGCAAGGGGTTCATCCCACCTTGTATCCCATGGAACTCCGGAAGCCCTTGATGTAGGCCCCAATGCAGAATAGAGGACTGCATCTTCATAAGAAAGAATACCAATGCCCTTTAACCTTTTATGAATCACAGGGTCATCTAAAATTGCATTTGTTAACATGGTCAGGGGTTTTACTAATTCTTCAATCCTATTTAATCCATACTCAATCTGTTCATCATTAAAGTCTCTACGAATACCACCGGGCTTAAACATTGCGTAGTGATTTCTATTCCCTGTAAGTTTCTCACAAATCTCTAATATCGTTTCCCTGTATTTCCATGCCCACATCCACACGGTGTTGTATCCTATAAAATGTCCTGCAAGCCCCAGCCAGAGCAGGTGAGAATGTATCCTTTCCAATTCTGCAACTACTACTCTGATAAGCTCTGCCCTTTCTGGAATCTTACACCCAAGTAAATCCTCAACTGCAAGACAATAAGCAAAGGGATGAGAAGTAGAGCATATACCACATATACGTTCAACCAGATATGGAACCTGATCCCAGGTTTTACTCTCTGATAGCTTCTCAATACCCCTGTGGTTATATCCTATCTCAACATCCACCTCCATGACCCTTTCTCCCTCCACATATAGTTTGAAGTGCTCGGGTTCTTCAAGGAGTGGGTGATATGGACCAAGGGGAACTATCGTTCTCTTCATAATCCAGACTTCTCATAGTCATAATCTTCATCATTTACATCAGAATTCTGAAAATCTTTGCGGAGGGGATATTTGCCAGGAGGGAAAGAATCAGCAAGAAGTAACCTTCTCATATCTGGATGTCCCCTAAATTCTACACCAAGCATCTCATTTAATTCCCTTTCTATCCAGTCGAAAGCCGGTATATCTTTACCTATCGATTCTATAGAAGGATGGGGATACGGTAGGAGGGTTTTCACATTTATCAACATCTTTTTATCCTCTCTCGCAAAATGATAAATGATTTCTATCCCCTCTCTCATATCCATACCGGTAGCAGTTGAAAACTTACATTTATAATCGAAGAAAAGATATTTTATTACGGACGGTATATCCTCTGGTTTAACCTTTAAATATATTCGGTTATCCCTTGGCCTGGCAATATCCAGTATATTTTTACCAAGAGCGTTTTTTAAATCACTCATTACACTACCCATCAGAGCGCCCCCAATCCCATTACAATGCCTTCTATCATAGCTTCAGGCTTTGGAGGGCAACCTGGTATGTAGACAATCTTGACATCTGGGTCCTCTTTCTTGAGTATCTTATCTACTGGTCCAACAATGGAATAACTGTCCCGGAATATACCCGATGAACAAGCACAGGAACCAAAAAGAACAACCAGACAGGGTTTTGGTGTTTGCCGATAGACCTCAAGTAGCCTTGGCTTTGCATGAGCACTGACTGCGCCACATACAAGTAGTGCATCAGCGTGGCGCGGACTTCCAACCAATTTCATTCCGAATCGCTCTATATCATAACGGGGAGTAAGTAACTCCAGAACCTCAATATCACAGTTATTACAGGCAGCAGTTGATAAATGAAATACCCATATAGATTTCTTAAAAGATTTTTTTAATATATCCATTTACACCCCCAGATATGCAAGTATTCCAGCTATTATTGCGCCACCTGTCATCCAACCCCAGAAGAATTTCATTGCATGGTCGATCCTAAGCCTCGGATTCGTATTCTTTAAAAGTATTAAAAGCACCATAATCAATAAATATTTTAATATTGCCCAGAGAATTCCAATCCCTCCGGAAACACCACCCCAGAATAAGATTATAAGGAAGTAAGAAAGACCAAAGAGAGCTATAGCCTGGCTCAATACATAGGCAGCCAGAACAGCTCCGGACATCTCCATAAGTATCCCTGAGCCCAATTCGGTTTCAGCCTCAGCAAGGTCAAAAGGAACCCTCCCGAGCTTTGCCTGAATGCAGAAAATAGCAATTATAAATCCAATAACCCCATACCAGTGCCCAATTATTGACCCATTAATTCGTTGCCACTCCGTAATAGACCCTATTGTAAAACCACCTACTTTAGATGCAATCATTACTATAAGAATTACCATAGGTAAATCATAGGAGAGGAGAAGTTTTATTTCGCGTGACACACCAACCGAACTTAATGGATTACCCGATGTTGAACCTATATAGATTAATGATATCGCTGGTATAGCAAATAAATACCATACAACAATAATATCTCCAATAAAACCAGCAGTTGGATTTATTGTACTTACACCTTGTATAGTAACTGCAAGTGTTGCTGCTGCAAGTCCAAATAAAGGAGCAACAATGAACCCCGAACGGTTAGCCTCCTTAGGGATTATCACCTCTTTGTAAAGAAGTTTCCCTATATCTGCAAAACTCTGATACCAGGGAGGACCCTGCCTCCACTGAATTCTTGCCGAGAGCTTCCTGTCAAACCAGGTACTCAAAAGCCCTATAATCGAAGCAAATACAAAACCAGGATAAATGAGATAATATATCACTAATTTCATCTATCTTCTCCAGGGTTTTGCTTTAATCCGCCCATCCACTCTATCCCTTTCTCTCTCATCTTCATCGGTGATTGGAATATAGCTTAATGCCCCCGCTGTACAGGTCTCTACACATCTTGGCTCTCTTCCCTCATCCAACCTATCAAAACATAGATCGCATTTGGAAACAATGTGCCTTACCCTCACGGCTTTCAAGACGCCAAAAGGACAAGCATATGTACAGGAAAGACATCCAATACATCGGAAGCTGTTATGATAGACCAGACCGTCTTCTCGCCTCTCGAGTGCTTCCGCAGGACAGGCTTCTACGCAGGACGGCTCAGTGCAGTGTTTGCAATGCAACGGCAAATCAGCAACAATGTCGAATTTCGCCCGTGTAAGATTATACTTATTAGAGTGGCTCTCGTAACAGGCCACATCGCAAGCATGACAGCTAATACACCTATCAATATCCAGAACGATTCTTGTTTCTCTCGCATCTATCATTGTTCTAACCTCGCTTTCACAGCTCCCGGAGAAAGTATACCATCATCATCTGCTCCTATAGGGAATAATTCTCTGGTTTCAGGGTAGTGGATAGGTAATGCAAGGACACCTTCAGGAATATTATATGGTGATTCGCTCGGGCTCCCTATCTCAAACTCACAGGATGAATAGGGAGTTACTACGGTCACGGTTCTACCTAAACCCAACTTTTTCTTTTGTGACGGGTTTAAGAAAAGATATGGCCCACCTTTTTCTATATTCCAGGCTATTCTCCTACTAATTTCCCCATTGCTATGATGATAAGGTAGACCAATACCCACAAGAGCAAACGGAAATTCTTCATCTTCAAAAGCCTGTGGTGAATAATGTAGTCCTCTCGATTTCCTATCCACTGGCATGAGTCCTCCCACAGGGGCCTTTATCTCTTTTCCCGAAATTTCCCTCATGAGATTACTGATAAATGCACCATCGCTCACTGCTCCAGGAACAGGAGGAACTGCATCCCCCAGAGATACAACCTCTTCCTCTAAAGATACAATAGACCCCTCCTTTTCAACAGAAAGAGTAGTCGGGAAGAGATATCCTGGAAAATCCTCATATTTAAGTATTGTGGTGGATAGTACAAAACTAAGATTATCCGCATAATTATTAAACCCAGTAAGAAGCTCCGGAAGCAGTCCACCAAAGGACATCATCCCCTTTAGTTTTTTATTCATAAGCCTATTCATAATATCTTCATTACCGAATTTTCCTATAACCCTTCCAACCCCAAGGGAGTTCTGCGCAATAGGAACAACCGCAAAGTGATTATCGGTCCTATGTGCGATTTCTCCTAGTAAATTTACGATAGTAAGGGAATTCGCAAAGTGTCCATAGATGTTGGAGAAAATAATCCAGCCATTATTGCTTCCCTTAAGGGCTGTTTCAATCTCTTTTAGAGAAGGGGAAGAAAGCCCAATTCCTGTCTTCTCTAATACTATATTCTTTTTCTTTCCCTTAATAAAATCAAGAAGGATTGAAAGGAAATAAGCTGTATATCCCGGTCTTATTATGTAGTTAGAAGAAAATGGGCTTACCCTTCCACCTACAATATCGAGATAAAGGAGGCGATTACCTCTCTTTTCGTTTCGGGCATTAATTATTAGTTTCGCCATAGTTGGCGAGTGTGAGAAAATGTCTCCAATCGTAAATACAAGATCCGATGATGAAATCTCATCAAAGGAGAAATCGTTCTTTACACTTAGAAGAGCCTCGTCTTCGAAGGGGAAAAGCCCTATGAGCTCTGTATTTAATTGATTGCAAAATTCTCTGGCAAGATAAGCCTCTTCAAGTGAATGATTTCCCCCCATCAGTATGGCAACCTCATTCTTTCCCTTTGATATCTCTTTTAATATAGAAGAGCACTCTTTTATTGCATCATCCATACCATAGGACTTACCATTCACCATAACATTTCTAAGGCGGTAGGGTGAAGTGAGGAGCTCGGTTGTAAAATTACCTCTGGGACAAAGCCCCCTATCATTCCTTTTATCAACATATAGGCCAAAGAGGTTATCTTTCCCAAATAGTGCACTATTGGGATTGCCTCTCCTTAAAATAAGGCCATCCTGCATTGAACAGAATGGACATTTGGTTCTATATTCTTCAGCCGAAGACATTGGGATAATCCTTTATATCAGCGTAACACATATCCGGTCCATCTTTACACAGGTAGTATGGACCAATATTACATCGCCCACACTTTCCAAGACCACAGCTCATTCTTCTGTTCATAGAAAGATATATCTGCTCTGGCTTAAACCCTACTTCAAGTAACTTGAATGTCACGAATTTTAGCATTATCTCAGGACCACAAGATACCGCATAAGATTTTTTGATATCCACGTCAAGCTTCTCTTCCTCGAGAAGACAGGGTATGAGGCCAACCGTCCCCTTCCAATCCGGATGGGGTTTATCAATAGTCAGACTGAGGGTTGTTTTTGGCACACCTTTCCACTTGTTATATTCATCTGTAAAACATTGATCCTCTGGCGTCTTTGCTCCATAACAGATTGAAACCTTACTAAAATCTTCAATGTGGTCAAATAATGCATAAATTAGAGAACGAAGGGGGGCAAGACCTACACCACCACCAACAATGAGTACTTCCCTACCTTTAAATTTATCCAGGGGATAACCCTTTCCAAAAGGCCCACGTAGTCCAAGTTTATCCCCTACTTTGACTTCGTTATGCAGGACATCAGTAACCCTTCCTGCACGGAGAATCGTTATCTCCATCTCTCCTACCTTACCCGGATGAGAGGATGGAGTGAAAGGTGCCTCTCCAATACCTGGAACAGTGAGCTGCATAAACTGACCAGCCTTAAAGGCCAATGGTTTATTTAATTCAAAGCGGAATGTCTTAATAGTTGGTGTCTCTTCTTTTATATCTGTTATGACTGCTTCTCTTGGATAGTATATATTATCCATTAGTTCGCATCCTTTCCTATCTTTATACCGGAGAGCACTTCCCTCATATCTATATCACCGAGACAATTATCTATGCATCGCCCACAGCCAGTGCATTTATAGAGTCCATAACGCTCTCTGAATCGGAAAAATTTATGGTAATATCTATTTTTAAAGCGCTCCATTAATGAGAATCGCGGATTCATACCTCCTGCCATCTGAGAAAATCCCTTGTACTGACAGGAATCCCAGACCATAAATCGGTTCGATTTATCACCCCTCTTAAAAGGCCTGTCAAAGAGAGTAAAGCAATAACAAACAGGACAGACATTGGTACACGCTCCACAAGAGACGCACGTACTCCCCAGGGCCCAACCCGGAATAGAATTATATCCTTCACTCACTCTCTTCGAAAGCTCGGAAAACGCCTTCTCAAACCTGGCATTTTGTTTCTTCAATTCATTTAATACTTTCTTCCGCCTATCATCCCTTTCCTTAACTGCTTTCCTGGTAGCTTTCTGGGTTTGGAGTTCACTCAATATTTTCTCACCTGCTTCGGTTCCAGATTCCAGAAGATAGCCATCAGAAACCTCGGCTATATTGATATCAAACCCAGAAGTAGCATATGGAGTATTTTCAAGTAAATTACAAAAACAACTCTCACCCACACTTATGCAATCAGATGATACAATTACAAGGGATTCCCTTTTCTTCTTGTAAAAGGGATCTATAAATTCAGTATCCTCAAGAAATATCTTATCGAGTATTCCAATTGCATTCAAGTCACAACTCTTAAGGCCAAAGAGAACTGTTCTTTCCGTGGCATCCTTAATATCCACCCACTCATTATCAGGATATTCACAAACCTTAGCGCGAAGAGGTAACAGGAAGGGTTTAAAAATATCATGGGCTCTAAGCCCCGGGATCTGGTAATCCTGTATGTAATCTTCATTCAATTCCTCAATACTTATTGTCCTGACTACTCCCCTGTTTGATGATAACTCCTTTTCCCTGGCCCAGAATACCTTCCCTGTCTTCTCTAAAATCTCTAAAAGATTTATTAGTTTATCCTTTTGTAAAAAATAAATTTCCATATACCTATACTATTATTTTTATCCTTTCTTTATCATTTGGGTTATAATTATTCTGTATATATGGGAAAAAAATATCTTGTCAAGGTCTTCTTAAATTTTTTCCCGAAAACCGTAACATAGTTTAGAGTAAAGCGTCGAGAATCAGGAAACACTATTTCGGATTAGCGTGATAAGGGATACGTGATATGTGGTATGTGATATGTGGGAATTAGTCAAGAGTCGAGCGTCCATCCTTTAGGTCTTGGGTCTTAGGGGTTAGGATTTAGTAGTTAATCAGTTCAAATCTGTGTAAATCTGCGTCCAATTCAGGGGTTAGGATATAGGATTTAGGATTTGGTGGTGTGTGTCTTTTATTAGTATATATCTGCGTCCATCTGCGTTCATCTGCGGTTTCATTTTTGGGGTGTTGGGTTCTGGGTGCTGACTAAATGGAATTGTATTATTTAAAGGTATACAAAATTGAAACACGGTGACAAAGAGGTAGATCATGATGAACATTAACTGCATAATCAACCGAGATGGGCATTCTGGTAAGGCCTACACCGGCGGTTAGCTGCTTATTTATAAAGCCACTGCGAACAGAGAGCCATCTATTTATCTCAACTTCTAAACCAAGATGGTGATTGAATCCGTAATCATCCTGCAGAAGGTCCAATTCCATTAACACTAAGACCGAGCCTATCTTCCTCTTCATTCCCAACCCAAGGAGATACGATGGTGCAATGTGTTCTGTTCTACCCTCCCAGAAAATAGGAGAGGTAGTAAAATCCCTTATCAGCGCACCTATCGAATAGGAATCTCTATCGAAGATGACACCAACATCGGTGCCAGCACCATAAGCAACCTCATCCTCGATCTTTTTATAGATAAACTTGAGGTTGGCACCAAGTGCAAAATCCCCAAACCTTTTTGCGTAAGAACCAATAAGGGCTCCCTCTCGTGAGGAGAAATAGGTTATCCTGTCTCCGTCAAGCTCTTCGCCTTCATCCATTTCCCCATCGCCATCCTCATCTATAAGGGCACTTCTTGTATCATGGATATCACCAACGGTGTGGAGTAAGAAACCGGCGCCGAAACCATAATCCCCGCTCTTAAAATTCAAACCTCCAGCAACGAGATTGGCAAGTTCTCCGAAGAGGCGTGACCCGGTGAGATTTCCACCTGGCTCTAATATTAACAAGGATGCCGGGTTATTATATGACGTTGTGGGGTAAACAAGTCCGGTTGCCCCCCTCCCCCAACTCCCTGCATCTATCCCTAAATTGAGAAACTCTCCTTCAAAAAGAGAAAGAAGTACAATCAACATCATTCTTCGGCCTTTTCCCTTTCCTTGATAATCCGCTCAGCTATTTCCTGGGGAGCTCTTTCATAAAAGGCAAATCCCGAAGAGTACGTGCCTGTACCCTGAGTAATTGAGCGTAACGCACTGGAATATTTAAACATTTCATGCTCTGGCACATAAGCATTTATAGCCTGGAATTTACCCTCAGAATCCATACCAAGAATCTTTCCCCTTCTTGAGTTTAGGTCTCCCATTACATCTCCTGTATATTCATCCGGAATTATTACCCTTATCTTAAGGATAGGCTCAAGAATAAAAGGCTCTGCCTTCTTAAGAGCATCTTTTAGTGCAAGAGAACCGGCTCGTTGAAAGGCATTATCCGAGGAATCGACGGGATGATAAGAACCATCATAAACTGCTATACTCAGGTCGATTATGGGATAACCAGCTAAAAACCCTTCTTCTGCAGCATGTCTTGTTCCCGTTTCCACAGAGGGAACGAACTTAGCTGGAATATGCCCTCCCTTTATTTCATTCCTAAACGCAACTCCTTTTCCCCTCTCCAGTGCCTCTATTCGAAGATAAACCTCTCCGTATTGACCCCTACCACCAGTCTGTTTCTTGAACTTCGACCATCCTTCGACCTTTTTCTGTATCGTCTCTCTGTAGTGAACCTTTGGACGTTCCTCTACAACGGTCACGCCAAATTGCTCCTCTAATAACGTCTTCATATATTGCATATGTTGTTCACCCATTGATTCTATTATAAGTTGTTTGGCCTCTGAATCAAAGTAAGAATTTAATGTTGGGTCTCCTTTCTGTAATTTTGAGAGGCCTTTAGAAACTTTATCTTCATCCTTTTCGGATTGAGTTGCAATAGCAACTTTTGCCACAGGCGATGGGAAAGTAATAGGCGCTATTTTTACAGGATGTGAGGGATCAGTAAGGGTATCAGACATACTTGTATCCTTTAGTTTCACGAGAACACCAATAGAGCCAGGTTCCAACTCATCAACTGATTTTCTCTCATTTCCAGTAGCTTTAAAAACCTGGTTGATCTTTTCCAGAGAATTAGTGGTGTTATTCAAAAGCGATGACCCCACCTTTAATTTACCACTCCATACCCTTACAAAATCCAGTTCACCTACATGGGGTTCAAATTTACTCTTGAATACATAAACAATAGTAGGGTCATCAGTGCTCTTTACTCCATCGGGAAGATGAGCCTCAGTGGGATCAGGGAAAATTCTACTGATGCAACCCAGAAGTGAGTCAACGCCTACCAAGGACAGAGCATCGCCTCCAAGTACAGGATACACGTTACCCTCCAAGAACCCCTTGTGGAGTCCTTTCATTATATCCTCCTGGGCTATTTCTTTCTCATCGATGAATTTCTCCATAAGATCCATATCTACCTCGGCAAGAGACTCAATCAGATAACCACGATACTCTTCTACTTTATCCTGAAATGATGAAGGAATATCAATCTCACTATCTTTTGAGTATGCTTTCAATTCCAGAAGGTCTACAATACCCTTTAGCTCGGAGCCTTCTATTATGGGTATAGTAAGCGGCAGTACCCCATCTCCTACCTCTATTTTAATCTCCTCAAATATCTTAAAGAAATCAGCACCCTCTTTCCCTAACTTGTTCACAAAAAATAATCTGGAAATATTTCGTTCGCTTGCTACCTCCATAACCTTTTCAGTGGTAAACTCTATCCCTGAAGTACCATCGAGCACAATTACCACAGAATCAACGATTGAAAGCGCAGATATCATATCACCCTGAAAATCCAGATAACCAGGTGTATCAATAAGGTCTATCTCTATATTATTGTATTCAAACGAAGCTACAGAGAGATTTACAGAGAGTTTTCTCTCTCTTTCATACTTCATATAATCCAGAATTGATGTTCCCTTATCAGTTGCTCCTAAACGGCTTGTTACACCGGCTTTATATAATATTGCTTCCGCAATGGTTGTTTTACCAACGTTAGAATGCCCTGCTACACAAACATTCTTAATCTTCATTCACATTCCTCCTTTTATCTGTGCATGATCCCAACGCACTTTTAAAAACGCCCCCCATTTTCTACTTTTGCTTCTCTCTCAGGACCTTAACCAATCCCGATTGCACCAGACCATAAAGGATCTTTGCCACTTCAAAATTGTTCATCTCCAATTTATTTGCTATTTCCTTTATACTTTTATTTCCATCAACAAAAGAGAGTGCTTTCCACTCCATTGGATGAAGTTCAATATCACCTACATCAGGCTCTTCCACAAAATCCACAACCACTCTACTTGATGGTATTATATCTCCCATTTTCTTCCATTCATCTATCTGCCTTGCAGCTTCAAGTATTACGTTCTGCACGGGTAGATCTATGGTAACTTTATCGGTTCCTTCTCCTGCAATAAAGTTAAAGGCACCGTCGTTCCAGGTAAGCAATTCATTTATAGCATCAGTTCCATCATTACTGCCTACTTCTGCGTGTTGAATATTACCACCCTTAAAATAAATTGCAGCTTCACCCTTAATACTTTTTAAATACAATACCCCATCCTTCCCACCCATCTGGATAAACTGGAAAATATCATTTAGCCCAAAATCCTTAAGGTCTCCACTTAAAGCCATTTACTACTCTTTAAAAAATCCCATCCTTCCGAACTTCTCTATTCTTTTATCAATCAGCTCGGAAGGCGGTACATTCCTTAATTCATTGTATACTTTAATTATAGCTTCTCCTAATAACCTGCTCGCTCCCTCTGGATCACTGTGGGCTCCCCCCAGAGGTTCACTGATAATTCCATCTATAACATTTAATTCCTTTAGGTCCCTGGCAGTCAATTTGAGTGCTTCTGCTGCATCCGCTTTATATTTCTGATCCCGCCATAGGATTGAGGCGCACCCCTCAGGAGAAATCACTGAGTATATTGCGAATTTTTGCATATATACCCTGTCCCCTATCCCTACAGCAAGTGCCCCACCACTTCCACCCTCTCCGGTTATAATGACTATTATGGGAACAGGGATTGCCGCAATTTCCTTGATATTCTCTGCTATTGCCATTGCTATTCCTCTTTCCTCAGCTCCGATACCCGGATATGCACCAGGAGTATCTATAAAAGTAACTATAGGAATGCCAAATTTTCCTCCTAATTTCATCACCCGGAGAGCCTTTCTGTAACCCTCAGGATGAGGCATGCCAAAATTCCTGCTTATTCTTTCCTTTACGTTCCTGCCCTTTTCGTGCCCTACAACCACAAAGGATACTCCCACTAGCCTTCCTATACCGGCAACTATTGCCTTATCATCAGCAAATCTTCTGTCACCATGTAACTCAACCCAGTCCTTGAATAAATATTTTACATAATTAAGTGTATATGGGCGGTTCGGGTGTCTTGCAAGTTCAACCTTTTCCCAGGGCGAGAGGTTCGAGAGTATCTCTTCTCTTACCTTAGACAGTCTCTCTTCAAGTTTTTTTATCTCTTTCTCCAAACCACCACTTTTCCCCTCATTAAGGGATTTTAACTCCTCAATCTTCTCCTGCAGTTCTACAATTGGTCGTTCAAATTCTGGACAATTAGCCATTACAACCCGATAGATGCTGTAAATAAATGCGCACCCTCATATCCATTATCAGTTGGCGCATATGAATAATCAAGTGTAAATCTATCTTTGGTAATACCGAATCCAAAGGAATATTTTTCCAAAGGATTTTCAAACTTCTTACCAGCCCGAAGTGCAAACCATCCTATTTTATACTCTCCACCCAATGAGTACTGGAGTCTTGTATTTAATGGTTTAATTAAGGATACACCACCCCTAAAAGAGCCAATATGAGCTTTAAAGCCAACCCGCCAGGTGATTGGAAGACGAAATTTCAATTCTGTGTATTTGGGACCTAAATGCAGGAATGCAATATCCATTCTTAATGCCTTCGCTTCTGAAAGAGGAAAAAGGCGACTCATCCCAAAATCAAAAGAATAGGTGGAATATGAATCAGTAAATATCCTCTCATGAAGATACCTACATGTCCCACCTATAGAGAGTTTACCATATCTTCTTGCGTAGGTAAATCCTGCAATAAGGTTCTCTGCCGAATAACTACTGAACAGCTCGCCAGGTATATATCCACGAAGTTCCATTTCTCCTGAGAAGAAACCCAGCATGGTTACCCCAACTGCACCCCCCCACATTGGGCGAGAATATCCGATAAATTCCGTATTCATACCACAGGCAAGAGTTCTATGAGTAAAAATAACTTCTGAATTCCACTCATAGGGCCCGCTTATCTTCATTATTTCAGCAGGATTGAAAGACGATGCATGTATTCCTTCATCCCAATAATTACCTCCCATCCCACTCACCATCGCATCCATATCAAACTGCAGTACCTCAAAACCCGTGGGTCCGTGCGTCTCATTGAGCCCACTCCAGAAATCACCTATTTCATCTAAAACATCTGAAAATGAAAAAGAAAAAAGAATCATTAATATCATTTCTCACTCCCTAATTTTAGGCCTCTCTCAAAAGCCTTTAAGTTCTTATCAAGATACGCCTTTTTAATCTTATCCTTAATTGCAAGTCTTACCGACTCAGGTGTTATAAGGGGATCAAGAATTGAAAGAACACCAAGTGCAACAACATTTACTGCAATTAAAGCACCTACTACATCCAGTGCAACACGAGTAAGTGGAAATAACCTGAGCTTCTTATCACTTGCATCGTATTCCTCAACATAGAAATCATCAGCAATGATTAAGCCATCATCCCTTACGGAACCTCTATAATCGTCATAGGCATCTTGTGTGAGCGCTAAAAGAACATCCGGACTCTCAACCTTGACATAGTATATCTCCCCGTCAGAGATAATCAATTCCGACTCGGAAAGCTCTCCTCTCGCAGCAGCCCCATAGAGATGTGTCTCTGCTATGTTTTTCCCATCATAGATTCCACAGGCTTTCGAAAGAATAGAACCGGCAAGTCTCACACCCTGACCACCATGACCAACTAATTGTATCTCACGCCTCATCTCATGCCTCCTCTCCCTTGTCCTCCACTGACCCCGACTTACTTAACCTCTTCTCTAAATCCAAATATAGATTGATTAGGCCTGGCTTTTCCCTGTCTCTGAAAATACCGGTTATCCATTTCCCCCTTAGTTCCTCTTCACTCATCTTCGCTGCCTTGCTCTTTGGAATGGTTGTCTCCCTTATCCATTCCAGATTCTTCATGGGATCAGCAGTTAGATTGTTGTACCTCCCAAAAACGATAGGACAGGGCGTTATTACATCTATAACTGAAAAACCATCGTTTCTGATACCCTTCACAATAATCTCGTCTAACTTCGGTACATCATTTACAGAACTCCGCGCTACATAAGAAGCACCGGCACCAAGCGCAAGCTCGACTATATCAAAAGGCGCTTCCATTTGACCATAGGGAGCAGTTGTGGCATAGGCTTCGTAAGGCGTTGTCGGTGATACCTGCCCACCCGTCATTCCGTATATCCCGTTGTTGTATACAATGGCCGTTATATCCAGATTCCTTCGGGCTGCATGGATAAAATGATTGCCACCTATTGCAGTACAATCACCATCACCCATAACTACAATAACACTCATCTTTGGCATCATCATTTTTACTCCCGTCGCAAATGCAATCGCTCTACCATGAGTCGTATGAAGTGTATGTACATTAACATACCCCGAAGTCCTGCCAGAACACCCTATACCGGATATTAGTACAATATCATCCTTGCTCCGCCCCCGTAACTCAAAGGCCCTGAGGAGCGAACCCAGTATTATACCATTACCACAACCCGGACACCACACCGTTGGCATCTTCTCAAGACGTAGATATTTCTTTACTACTTCGGTCTTCATTTTATCCTATCCTCTATAAATGAGCAGAGTCATTAGGATATATATCCTCAATGTAGAGAACACCCGGAAAATGAAATTTCCTGCCATTTCTTCTTTACCCAATTAGAACCTTCTCTTTCTCCTCTTTTCTCTTATTTGTATCTGCAACACTTTTTTTCTTAACTTCGATCGCAAAATCCGGACAATGAGTCTCGCATATAGAACAACCTATGCAGGCTTCAGTGGATTTAACCCTTACCAGGTTGTTTTTTAATTCGAAAACATCTTTAGGGCAAACATCAACACAGATACCACATCCCTTACACCATTTTGTATTGACTTCGACTTTGAATCTACCCGGCACTAAACTCCTCCTTTTCCTCTCCCAATTTTAGGCCTCTCTCAAAAGCCTTTAAGTTCTTATCAAGATACGCCTTTTTAATCTTATCCTTAATTGCAAGTCTTACCGACTCAGGTGTTATAAGGGGATCAAGAATTGAAAGAACACCAAGTGCAACAACATTTACTGCAATTAAAGCACCTACTACATCCAGTGCAACACGAGTAAGTGGAAATAACCTGAGCTTCTTATCACTTGCATCGTATTCCTCAACATAGAAATCATCAGCAATGATTAAGCCATCATCCCTTACGGAACCTCTATAATCGTCATAGGCATCTTGTGTGAGCGCTAAAAGAACATCCGGACTCTCAACCTTGACATAGTATATCTCCCCGTCAGAGATAATCAATTCCGACTCGGAAAGCTCTCCTCTCGCAGCAGCCCCATAGAGATGTGTCTCTGCTATGTTTTTCCCATCATAGATTCCACAGGCTTTCGAAAGAATAGAACCGGCAAGTCTCACACCCTGACCACCATGACCAACTAATTGTATCTCACGCCTCATCTCATGCCTCCTCTCCCTTGTCCTCCACTGACCCCGACTTACTTAACCTCTTCTCTAAATCCAAATATAGATTGATTAGGCCTGGCTTTTCCCTGTCTCTGAAAATACCGGTTATCCATTTCCCCCTTAGTTCCTCTTCACTCATCTTCGCTGCCTTGCTCTTTGGAATGGTTGTCTCCCTTATCCATTCCAGATTCTTCATGGGATCAGCAGTTAGATTGTTGTACCTCCCAAAAACGATAGGACAGGGCGTTATTACATCTATAACTGAAAAACCATCGTTTCTGATACCCTTCACAATAATCTCGTCTAACTTCGGTACATCATTTACAGAACTCCGCGCTACATAAGAAGCACCGGCACCAAGCGCAAGCTCGACTATATCAAAAGGCGCTTCCATTTGACCATAGGGAGCAGTTGTGGCATAGGCTTCGTAAGGCGTTGTCGGTGATACCTGCCCACCCGTCATTCCGTATATCCCGTTGTTGTATACAATGGCCGTTATATCCAGATTCCTTCGGGCTGCATGGATAAAATGATTGCCACCTATTGCAGTACAATCACCATCACCCATAACTACAATAACACTCATCTTTGGCATCATCATTTTTACTCCCGTCGCAAATGCAATCGCTCTACCATGAGTCGTATGAAGTGTATGTACATTAACATACCCCGAAGTCCTGCCAGAACACCCTATACCGGATATTAGTACAATATCATCCTTGCTCCGCCCCCGTAACTCAAAGGCCCTGAGGAGCGAACCCAGTATTATACCATTACCACAACCCGGACACCACACCGTTGGCATCTTCTCAAGACGTAGATATTTCTTTACTACTTCGGTCTTCATTTTATCCTATCCTCTATAAATGACCTTATTTCTATTGGTGGAATGAGACGCCCGTTAGCTCTGCCAAACCAATCCACTTCAGTATATTTTGATGCGAATCGTTCAACTTCGCCAACTATCTGTCCATAATTTAGCTCAACAACAAAGATTTTCTTTACTTTCTTCGCAAGTTCCCTGACCTCTTTCTCTGGAAAGGGCCAGAGGGTTTTCGGGCGGAGTAGGCCTATCCGAACCCCTTCTTTTCTGAGATTGACTACGGTCTGCTTTGAGGCTCTTGCTACTGAACCAAGCGCAAAGATAGCATACTCTGCTCCCTTTAACATAAATTCCTCAACCTCCACTATATCATCTGTGTTTTTCCTGATCTTATCAAGCTTCCTTTTCAGTTGGTTGTGAACTATTTCTGGGTCACTGGAAGGGAACCCTGTCTTATCATGGGCTAGCCCTGTGATATGGAATCTATACCCCTTCCCGTAGGGAGCAAGGGGTGGAACCAGCCCCTTTGAGGAATCAAAGGGATAATATTCTTCGGGTGGAACACCAGGGGGCTCTCTGTCTATGATTTCAATCTCATCCGGAATATCCAATGGTTCGGTCATATGAGATATAACCTCGTCTGTCATAAGAACTACAGGGGTTCTATACTTTTCCGAAAGATTGAACGCACGAATGGTAAGCTCATAGGCCTCCTGCACTGAGTCAGGCATAAGCACTATTATCTCCTGATCTCCGTGCCTACCCCATCTCGCCTGCATCAAATCTTGCTGACTTGGATAGGTCGGAAGACCTGTTGAAGGTCCTCCTCTCTGAACATCGGCAATCACCACGGGTATCTCGGCCATTATTGCAAATCCAAGATTCTCCTGTTTCAGAGAAAATCCAGGGCCACTCGTTGCTGTTAGAGCCTTCGCCCCCGTCAGTGATGCTCCTATGACTGCTCCCATACTGGCTAACTCATCCTCCATCTGGATAAATCTTCCTCCACATTTAGGAAGTAACTCAGACAGTCTTTCTGCTATCTCAGAAGAAGGTGTTATGGGATAACCCGCAAAGAAACGGCATCCAGCTCTTATTGCACCATCTACGATCGCATGATTTCCGCTAATTATTTTTCTCTTAGCCAATTGCACCTTCCATTTCTTTCTTTTCCCCCTTTGTGATTTCTTCGTTTTCATATTCTATCCTTTTTATTTCGATTGCAAAATCCGGACAACGATCTTCACAACTGTAGTAACAGCCGATACAGTTTTCCTCATTTACTGGATGAGCTATTGCATCTTCTCCCATCTCGTAAACATTGTTGGGGCAGAATTCTACGCAAAAACCGCACCCCTTGCACCATTCTTCGTTAACCGTGATCTTGAATTTAACCGGCATCAAACTCCTCCTTTAAAAATCTGCCTATTTCAGAAGGTATTTTTGCAACCTTAACTCCAACCTCTTTCAGTGACTCGATTTTACTTTGAGCCGTGCCACTACTACCAGAAATAATTGCACCAGCATGCCCCATTCTTTTACCCTTTGGTGCAGTTCTCCCAGCAATAAATGAAAAGACCGGAAGCGGGTAGTTGGTTTCCTTTATATAACGGGCTGCATCCTCTTCGTCACTGCCCCCAATCTCACCTATAAGAACCACTGCTTCCGTCTGTTGGTCATCCCGAAACAATTCAAGTAGGTCCACAAAACGAGTCCCTATAACGGGATCTCCTCCAATGCCCAGGGCTGTTGACTGACCGAATCCCGCAGCTGTTATATGAGAGACGATCTCATAGGTTAATGTTCCACTGCGGGAAACTACACCAACCCTGCCTTTTTTGAATATCGAGGCAGGAAGGATTCCCACCTTGCATTCTCCAGGAGTTATAATGCCAGGAGAATTTGGACCTATGACCCGACTGCCCTTATCTCCGGCAAACCTCATAATCGATACCATATCCTTAACGGGTATTCCTTCAGTAATGGCTACGATGAGCTCTATCCTTGCATCAACCGCCTCAAAAATGGCACTCGACGCGAATCTCGCTGGAACGAATATGACGGAAACATCGGCACCTGTTTTATCCACTGCTTCGGCAACCGTATTGAATACCGGAATACCTTCAAACATCTCACCACCCTTACCCGGCGTTACACCAGCCACAATATTCGTACCATATTCCTTCATAAGTTTTGTATGAAACGAACCATCCCTCCCGGTAATGCCTTGCACCAGAACCCTGGAATCTTTTGATACCAAGACACCCATTATTTTCTCCCTTCGCTCAGGCGGATTGCAGTTTTAGCGCCTTCTTCCATAGTCTCCACTGTATGTATATCCAGTCCGGATTCCGAAAGTATTTTCTTCCCCTTTTTTTCATTGGTTCCAATTAGCCTTACCACAAGAGGGAGATCGATTCCCAGTTCATCCACCGCGGAAACCAGACCCAGAGCTATGTCATCACATCTTGTAATCCCTCCAAAGATATTAAACCAGATTGACTTTACCCCTTCATCCATAAGAAGAAATTGGAGCGCATGTCTTACCTTCTGTGGATCCGAGCTACCCCCCACATCCAGGAAATTGGCCGGCTCCCCTCCAAAGTGTTTTATTACATCCATGGTGGTCATAGCAAGACCGGCACCATTTACTACGCACCCTATATTACCATCCATTGATATATAACTCAATCCCTTTTCTCTTGCTTCCTGTTCTATCTTCTCTCCATGAGTAAGATCCCTCATCTCCTCATAGTCAGGATGCCGGAACAGTGCGTTATCATCAAGAACAATCTTTGCATCAATTGCATAGAAATTACTATCAGTTGATAGAACATAAGGGTTAATCTCAGCAAGGGATGCATCAGAATCCAGGTAGGTTTGATAGAGTTTCTGGAGAGTCGACGCTATTTCCCTCACCTCTTTGACATCACTTGAAAGTTTAAAAGCAAGATTCATTGCATGATGCACAAGTAGTCCATATGCTGGATCAACGGTAAAACGATGGATCTTCTCTGGTGTCTTTTTTGCCACCTCTTCAATATCCACTCCACCCTCAGTTGATACCATTATAACAGGACGATTGGTACTCCTGTCTGTTATCACACCAAGGTATAATTCTCTCTGGATATCAATAGCCCTTCCGACGAGAATCTTCTTGACGGTAAGTCCTTTAATATCCATTCCCAGTATCTCTCCCGCAAACTTCTTAACTTCTTCAGGAGTTTTTGCTATCTCAACACCACCTGCCTTACCCCTACCGCCCACATGAACCTGAGCCTTTATAACCACAGGTAATCCAATCTCTTCTGATGTGCTAATGGCTTTTTCAATATTAGTCGCAACAGCACCTTCTGGAACCAATATCCCAAACTTTTTGAATATCTGTTTTGCCTGGTACTCGTGAATCTTCAATTATTCTCCTTTAATTTTTCCACATAACATATAAGCATACTCTAAAAATGCAAGTGATAGAATATATTGGATAAGTGTAATATTGTTGATAATCAATGTCAAGTAGGAATCACGCATAAGAAATATCAAAGCCTACACATATATAATTAAAATAAAAGGATAGGAATTTTCATACTATTTTCTTAAGAATTTTCTGCACGTACACTCTAATCTCTGTTGTATTCTAATACCAAAGCAGTTTTTTTCACTTCTTAACAGAGAAGACAATTAATCGTTTACAAGCTATGGAGAATACTAATTACCGAACAAAAAATCTGATTTTGCTTCTCTATCGTATTGCTTTGGTATAATTTTTAACTTCCAAACTGTACCACCATGTGCATGAACTTTCCCGAAGTGAGTTCAGAATTCACTTGACTAATCAAATAAACCTATTATATTCAGCAAAAACAAATAAATACTTAATTAAATTAAGAATATCAGAAAAACAAGGAGGTTTGAAATGCCATTCCTGAATGGTTTTGAACTTGACAGAATATATAAGAAAGCTAAAAGAGAAGGTTACGGCTTTATGGCATCAAATTTCGTTGAACCCAATGTCTTAATTGGTCTACTCGAAGCATCCGATAACAAAAAGTCAGATCTTGTCCTACAACTCAGCACAGGTGCCTGTAAATTTGCTGGAGGGGGTGATATCATCACAGGTCTTCGAACCATGTCGAAGTATATTGAAATATTGGCTAAAAAATATGATATTGGCGTTTTTCTCAATCTTGATCATTGGAAAGAGAAAGAGATGGATTTGATAAAAATAGCTATTGACGAAAAACTGACCTCTTCGATTATGATCGATGCATCACTGGAAGCATTTGATGAAAATGTCAGGATTACACACGAAGTTGTAAAGATGGCACGTGAAAAAGGAATCCTTATTGAAGGTGAACTGGGTAAGATCAAGGGTGTAGAAGACGAAGAAACTGCATCTGATGAAGCTTTCTACACAGATCCCGGTGAATCAGTGGAATTTGTAGAAAAGACTGGAATTGATCTTTTGGCTATTTCTATTGGAACGCAACATGGTGTCAGTAAAGGAAGGAATATAGAACTTCGTACAGACCTGGCTCAAAAAATAAATGAGGCTCTGATAGATGCCAATAAAGAAGTACCACTGGTTCTTCATGGCTCCTCTGGACTATTAGAGAATCAGATAAAAGAGATTCTAAAATACGGAATCTGCAAGTTAAATAAAGATACACGTTTTCAGTATGAATATGCAAGAACAGCTTTGGACTATTACATAGATCATAAAGATTCCATCTTACCCCCAGAAGGAGTAACTGATGACCGCGAGGGCTTTTTCTCTGAATCTGAGTGGAGTCCTATAAAAGCAGACTTTGACCCAAGAGTTGTTTCAAAGTTTATTCGAGAACAAATAAAGAAGACCTCTTTCGTATTAATAGATCAGGCAGGCTCTGGAGGAAAGAGTCTTTATATAAAATGATATCGCAGAATAAAAAGAGGTGTATCTAAATGAAAAGAATAGGAATACTCACTGGTGGCGGTGACTCTCCAGGAATCAATGCAGCCATAAGAGCAATTGTTAAAAAGGCAAACTGGGAAGGCATAGAGACAATCGGTTTTAAGAATGGGTGGAGTGGCCTAATAGAAAACGATTATCAGGAGTTGACTCTAAGAAATGTTTCAGGAACTCTTCAAGTCGGAGGAACTTTACTCGGAACCTCACGAACTAATCCCTTTAAGTCAAGGGAAGATATTGAGAAAGTAAAGAAGAATTATAAGAGAAATAAGCTCGATGCATTAATCGCAATTGGTGGAGATGATACTTTAGGAGCAGCTCACAGGCTTGCAGAACATGGGCTAAACGCAGTAGGTATTCCGCAGACAATTGATAACGATCTGGCTGAAACTGAATATTCAATTGGTTTTGATTCTGCATTAAACAGGGTTATGTATGCAGTTGACCAACTTCACACTACAGCCTATTCTCACCATAGAGTAATGGTCCTGGAAGTTATGGGGCGTAATGCGGGTTGGATAGGACTTTTTGGTGGACTTTCAGGCGGTGCAGATGTTATTTTAGTTCCAGAAGAAAACTTTGAAATTAGTGAAGTAGAAGAAAGGATTAAGAAACGCGCAGAAGTGGGAAAATACTTCTCAATTGTGGTTATATCTGAAGGTGCAAAACCTGTAGAATTGGACCAACAGATAACAAAAGATGCTGAAACAGATGAATTTGGACATGTAAGACTGGGAGGAATTGGTCATTATCTTGCAAATCAACTCCGGGAAATCCTACACCTACCAGTTAGAGTAACAACTCTTGCATACTTACAGCGTGGAGGTCAACCAACTGCATTTGATAGAATTCTTGCAACAAGATTTGGTGTTAGTGCAGTAGAACTATGCATTGAAGGCAACTTTGACAGGATGGTTGCACTAAAAGCCAACAAGGTTGTCCCTGTTGAATTAGAAAAAGTAATAAAAAACTCACCAAAATCTATTGATAAAAAACTTCTGGAAATGAGAAAAATGTTCTATTAATTCTCATTCAAGGTCATTAATAACAACAATACACCTTTACAATGTAACATTCAATTAAAATAGGATTTATACATCTTAAGAATTCATTACTGGTAATATTGAAAATATTCTAGCCAATATATTTCATTTCCATTCTCTTGACATACTCTTAAGAATGATATATTCTCTGCCTATGAAAGATATAGATAATGTTCTCTATGCATCAGGGGGAACTCAAGTTTTGGAGGAGTTATGATAAATGACTCCACAGATTTCACGGTAGATTATATGCCATTTGGTGGATTTAAGAAATCTGGTATTGGAAGGGAAAACCTTAAATTTGTTTTATCAGAGATGACAGAGATTAAACTAACTTACAATTATAAAAGGGGATATAAAGATGAAGGTAAAGGATGAAATATTCAGGCAGTATGATATCAGGGGTATAGCGGATATAGACCTCACAGACGACTTTGCCTATATCCTTGGCAAAGCATTCGGGACCCACCTTTATAGAAATGGCTTTACTGAGTTGGTGGTGGGCAGGGATGTAAGAAAAAGTTCTCCCAGATTATTCGAGAGTCTGTCAAATGGTATTATTGATACCGGCTGTAATGTAATTGATATAGGTATAGTTCCCACTCCTCTTCTTTACTTTACCATTTTTCACTTTGACCTTGATGGCGGTGTTATGATAACCGGAAGTCATAACCCAATTGAGTACAATGGCTTTAAGCTGATGAAGGGAAAAGATGCTCTCTACGGAGAGGAAATACAGAAGTTGAAACAATTAATACTGAAAGAGGATTTCGAGTCCGGGAAAGGAAAAATAACGAAAAAGGATGTTGTGGATGAATACCTAAGTTATACATCCTCTCTCATCTCCCCTAAAAGAAAACTCTCGATCATAATGGATCCAGGAAACGGCACTGCAGGTCCCATAGCAACGAAATTATTCGAACGATTGGGCGCAGAGTTTCTTTGTATAAACTGTGAACCTGACGGAAGCTTCCCAAACCATCTTCCAGACCCGACGGTTCTGGAGTATACAAAACAGCTTAGAGAGAAGGTAGGGGAACAAAAGGCCGATATGGGAATGGGTTACGATGGCGATTCGGACCGGATAGGGATAGTAGACGAAAATGGAACACTAATCTTTGGAGATCAACTCCTTGGAGCCCTCTCAAAGCAGGTCCTCTCAAAGAATCCTGGTGCAGATGTTCTCTTTGACGTTAAATGCAGTCAGGGTCTTACCGAATGGATTGAAGAATTGGGAGGTAACCCCATTATGTGGAAGACAGGTCACTCACTCCTCAAGGCAAAAATGAAAGAGATTAAATGCCCTATTGCAGGGGAAATGAGCGGTCATATCTTTCTTGCTGATAATTATTATGGCTTTGACGATGCAATATTCGTCTCGGCAAGGTTCTATGAACTCGTGTCCGAATCCGGGAAAACGGTTAGTGAGATAATTGGGGAAATGCCATATTACGAGAGCACTCCAGAAATTCGAACAGAGGTCGGGGAGGAAAATAAATGGAAAATTGTTGAGGATGTCAGAAAGAAATTCCGAAAGGAATACAAGACAATAGAAATAGACGGCGTCCGGATACTTTTTGACGACGGCTGGGGTTTAGTCAGGGCTTCCAACACACAGCCTGTTATAGTGACCCGCTTCGAAGCGAAAACAAAAGAAAGACTGGATGAAATTAGAACCCTCGTACATAACTACATAGATGAAAAAAGAAGAGATTATAGCTGAACTAATCCGGATAGTAGGGAGACTGGACATCAAAATAATTGAGGACAGGTTGCTTCGGAAAGGAGGTTACTGTCGGGTTTTTACGAATAAATACCTCGTAATGGATAAAAAAATCTCTGATAATGACAAAATCGAACTCCTCACAAATGCCTTGAAGAGAAATAATCTCGACGATATCTATATAACGCCAAAAATAAGGGAGTTATGCAATGAGGAAAAATAAATTGGGGATAGCATTTGGAGGTGGCTCAGGAAGAGGCACGGCCCATCTTGGCATTATAAAGTGCCTGGAGGAAGAAGGTATACATCCTGATATAATAACGGGAACCTCAATAGGTGCTCTCCTGGGTTCCCTTTATGCATATGGAATTAGTTTTGACCAGATTGTTGCGGCAGCGAGAGATATCTTAGGAACCGACGAATTCAAAAATCTGGGGTTTGAATTCTTTGCCGACCACAAAAAAGAACAGCATATCAAACGATTTAACTCTTACATCAAGGAAAGGCTAATCTATGCAAAAATGGTAATAACTCCCTATATTACGGAAAGAGAAACGCTAAGAAAGGTCATCGAGAAGGTAATACCAGATGTAAACATAGAAGATTTACCCATTTCCTTTGCAACTGTGACTCTGGACCTCATAAGTGGAAAGGACGTATTTATAAGTAAGGGCCCTTTGATTGAAGCTGTAGTAAAAGCTATCTCCATTGCGGGTATCTTTCCAGCCTGGGAAATAGATGGGAAGATATTAGTGGATGGTGGGCCCACAGCGAATGTGCCGGTAGAAGCAGCTTATTCTCTTGGAGCGGATAAAGTTATCGGTGTTAACCTGTCTAACAAACTCTCAAGGGATTTTGAATTAAAATCTGCCATATCTACGAATTTCCGTGTTGACGAGATTGCAAAATTCCGTTTAAACAAATCTCAGGCAGAAAAAGCAGATGTACTTATTAAACCCAATATGGAATCCATTCACTGGGCAGATTTTTCAAAGATTGACTATGGAATAAGGGAGGGCTACAGGGCAGCAAAAGAGAATATCAAAGAAATAAGAGAATTGGTAAGACCGTCCCTATCCCTTAGAATAAAGAGGCTTTTTTCTAAATAATCTCGCGCTCTCTTTTTTTAGCTATGGGGTCAGTCCTCCAATTTCCAAAACTTTTCCAAAACTTCCCTTTTCTTAATTTTTCTCGCCAAGAGCGCAAAGGGAGCAAGACTCGCTAATAGCTATGGGGTCAGTCCTCCAAATTCCAGAACTTCCCTTTTCTCAATTTTTCTCGCCAAGAACGCAAAGGGAGCAAGACTCGCTAAGAATTAGGTTGTTGGTCAGTTAGCTGGAAGCTAAATACTTATAACCAAAAGATAGCCACTGACTGCACCATCAAGTGCCTGAATTTTCCCGCTCCAATCAGATTTCAACCTTGACTTTTTAAAATTTTTTCTTATAATTCATTTAATGGGGGGTAGTGAGGAAAATGTGGAAAAAAGAAGAGTTAATGTAAAAAAGTTTTTCAAATTAAAAGAATCTTTAGAATCAAAGATTAGATAATTTTTTTATTTACAAAATACTTCGCATATAATGCAGAAAGGAAAGAATACCCAAACCTATTCGGATATTGAAATAATTCAAAAATCAAGTTCTGGCCTAATTGCATGAAAAGGAGGTAACAGTGCTATGAAAAAATTCTATTCATATGCATTAATCCTTTTATCATCTTTCCTTCTTAGTGGACTATCCTGCTTTAGAAATAACGATGATAATAATGGGCCTGTTTATGATGAGAGGAATATATCAAGGAATGAGGGTTTGTCCTCTGCGCCCAGGGTATCTATAGATATTTCAGGTAATGTTCATATTGTCTGGAAAGATAATACTGAAGGAGAATGGCAGGTATACTACAGGGAAAGAGACGGTGATAGTGAGTGGGGAGAGATAGTGGATCTAACTGGTTCGGAATGTTCCTCAATGGCTCCAGATATTGCTACAGATAATAATGGGAATTTATATGTTGTATGGCCAGAAGAATGCGGTAATGAGCGTGAGATAGATTTTGCAGAAAGGGTAGATGGTGAATGGAGTGAACCTATCAGTATCTCTGGCGCATCCGGAATCCATTCCCTTCCTGCTGTTTCTGTTGATGAGTCAGGAGATATTTATGTTTCCTGGATGGGGGATTTTGGAGGTATAAGTTTCAGGAAGAGAGTTGGAGAAGTATGGAATTCAAGGGTTGATATATCAGAAACATTTGGATGGGAGAATCCTATGATGTTCGTTGAAGGGGATGGAAAAGTGCATATTGTTACTGATCATGGAGAAATTTGTTATTTTTATTCATTGGATGGGGGAGAGAGTTGGAATAAAGAGATGGTAGTGGATAGTGCTTTTCAAGATACCTACTACGACTGGGTTGGAGATGTGGTTGCTGTTGATGATAAGGTTTATGTTGTATGGACAAGGAGTAAATATGGAGAAGGGATAAAGGGTCTTTATATGACTATTAAGGATACAAATGGTGTTTGGGGTGAACCGGGGAAATTACCAGGGCCCGAGAGCGCTCCAAACTATGGCACCATTAATAGCGATGGCAGTTATCTATATTTGACCTGGAGGGAATGGGTTGATGGACAGGATGAAGTATATTTAGCAAGGAAGGAAATTGGTGGAGAATGGGAGAACTCAATAAATGTATCAAATACATCTACGAATTCTATTACAAGAGGGTATGATATTTCAAATGGTGTTGTATATATTGCATGGTTTGAAAAACTGACCGATAACAACTGGGATATTTATTTTGACGAAGTAAATCCTTAAAAAGGAGGAAAGATGAAAAGGTTTTTATTAGTTGGTCTTTTTATTGTTTTACCAACCTTGTTGTATGGTTGGGATCCTGCATCCCATATATATTTATCCAAGAATATGAAAGAGATATGGGAGGATTTTGACCCTGAGTTTTATGATAGCCTTATGTGCCGTGAACAAATTTATTGGGGGAATCCAAGGGCACAGATGATACAGAAATTCTACTATATTGGGACAACTCTCCCCGATATGTTCGATGAAGCTCAGGATGCGATACAAAGACAGTATTGATTTAAATGGGAAAAGATTTATGTTAAAGGTAGTAAAGAATAATAAAGGAAATTTAGATGATACTATTTTTAGTTTCTCTTACAATTGTCAATATCCCTTATGAACTGAAGTCCGAGTTTCAAAGGGTTGAGTTTTTTTATTCAAAAGATGGTAAAGAATGGTATCCAATAGGTGTTAACAAATGCCCATATCTTTCTTCAGAGATAAAAGATACATTCAGGTGGGTGGTTAAAGGGAGAGCAAAGGGTGATATAAAGATAAAGGTTGTTTATTCCTCTCCTAAAAGGCGCATTGAGAAAGAATTAAAGGATGTTCGGGTTGAAATAAAAGAAAGCAAGGGACCTGATTATATCTATAATGGTGGAATAAGTAAAGCCCAGGATAGCGATACAACCTATTCCTGGAGGATGCTTGGATATGATGCACAACACACTGGTTATTATCCACATCCATTATATCCCCCATTGGAATTGAAGTGGGAATATGGGAGAGGGTTGGATGGCAGTGCTGATTACAGAATGGTATCTTCCTCGGCAGGTAATAGTATGTTATACACCAGGAAGGGGTCACAGGGCTCTCATGGTATAAACTGGGTTGCAGCACTAAATATTGAGACGGGTGAGGAGGTGTGGTCAAGGGAGTTAACATCAAATGTCTGGACAACTGCATTATCTCACGGTGATTCACTTCTGTTTGTAGGAACGAGTAGTGGGTGGGATACGCTCTCTCCAACCTTTTACTGTATGGATCCATTCACTGGAGAGATAAAATGGAGTAAGTTTTTTCATACTGTTGAGTTTTCTCCAATTGTTGTTGATACAGTTGTATATGCACCTGATCTTCAAGGCAACCTCTACGCATATACTTTTAGTGGAAATACCCTGTGGTCCATTAGAATAATTGGCCCCCCCCCCGGGGATCTTGTATCTCCCGCCTATCTTAACAACAGGGTCTACATCGGAGGTGAGAACAGTGCCTTACTCTCTCTTAATGCTTATACAGGAGAAACCCTATGGGTATATCCAACAGAAAACTGGATATGGCACGCACCTGTGATATACGATTCACTGATATTCATCTCTGTTGGCGGATGGCCAAGGAAAGTTTTCGCTGTTTCTGCAAATTCAGGAGAACTGAGGTGGCAATCAGACACAACTGGCGATTGTGTTGCGGCGTGTAATGGGAAGGTATACACAGGAGTTAGTTATTGGACAGCAGGTGATAGTCTTGTTGGAGGGAGGACTTACTCCTATAATGCCAACGATGGATCTTCTGTCTGGAACATAGATTTATTTGGGGGAAGAACAAGTGATCCTAACAGAATCATCTCGGGAGACGGAACATTATGGTGGATGCCCCAGTGGATTGTTGGAATTAATGCAGAAAATGGCAGAGTTAGATTTATTTCTGATTCATTACCAGATTCAACTCTTGACAATTTATGTTATACATTTTTCTTTCCCATATTCTATGAAAGATATGTTTTGAGAGGGTACAGAAGGAAGATATATCTTTATGAAGCGAGCGAATCTCCTCCTGATAACCTTAATACCAACTCTCTAATATCCATCCCCAACCCCTTCTCTTCCTCGGTGCAGATAATTGGAAAAACCGAAGAAAATACTTTATTCATCTACGACCTTTTAGGCAGGAAGATAAAGGATATTGAAGGAACACTTGGTAGTTATGGATATATGTATTTCATCTGGGATGGGAGGGATGAAAGAGGGGAATTCTGTCCTAATGGGGTATATTTAATGAAGGTTGGAGATTTAAAAGGAAAAACAATCTACATAAAAAGGAGGTAGAGATGTTAAAACCCAAAAGTCTTGTTTTATTGGTAGTTTTGGTTTGCATAATACTTCCTGCAGTTGCACAAGGAGAAGTCACCTATCTTGGCAATGGACAGTATAAGGCAGTTTTTAGTGCGATAACTGATGATTCGACAAAGGCTGATCAGTCGGGCAGTGCAGAATATTACTATGATACATCTGCTAGTACCTATAAGTATGTGAAAATCTATACTGATGTGTATGTGGGAAAAAACGATGAGATGTTTTCCGGTAGAGATAATGAGATATTCAGAGGATATTTAGAATACGACAATATTTCGTGGGAAATAGAAGAGGGAGCCACAATAGATTCTGTTTTTCTAACAATAGCAGGGGATTTGATTGTAGATACAATTATTTCATTTAATATTGTATCTCTGTTATCAGAACCTCCCTCCAGTCAAGATCCAGAATCGTTATGGAATTCAATTGGGGTAGGCAATATTTATGCTACAGAAATATTTAGATGGCTTCATGAGCTCTTTCCTCAGATATATAAGTTAGAAGGTGCAGAAGGAGACTTTCAAGACCAACTTGAGGATCCTTTTGAGGATTGGTTTGCTTTAGGACTTCGCTCAAATTATGGATCAGGGAATCAATATTTACTTGAAATTAAAGATGATTCCTTAGGTGTTTACTTTAGATATCCTCCAGATATAACAGTCCTTTCCCCGAATGGTGGGGAAGTCCTTGGTGGAGGGAATATTTATACAATATCCTGGAGTGCCGAAGGTGATACGATTCCTGAATGTGTTGATTTATATTTGATAATAAACGGGAATACTAATTATATCACAAGGGTTTACAACACAGGTAATCTAAACCCCTGGAATGGGAGTTATGAGTGGACTGTTCCAGAGACACCTTCAAATAATTGTAAGATAAAAGCAGTTGTTTATGATGAATGGGGTTTTGAAGATAGTGATGAAAGTGATGATTTTTTCACAATTGCAACACCACCAACCATTTCTATAATCTGGCCAAATTCGCAAGGGATTGTTCTTGAGGAAGGTGAGACTTATGGGATAAGATACGATGTCCCTTCTGCTACGGGTGGTTTAATAAATGTTAAAGCATACTTATCAGAGAATGGTGGGAACACTTGGGATCCACGGGTGAAGGCAAGTAACAATTATGACCCTCCTTTAGACTCTGTTTACGATGACACAATGGACTGGACAGTAGCAGATCCACCAACGAGTTCAGGTAGGTTGAAGTTAAAGGCTATTGACCAGATAGGACTTATGGGTGAGAAGGTGAACAATTACAACTTTACAATCAAGATGGCAAAGCCTTCCTTGGCCGATAATTATGTTACTTCATATACTTCTGTTCATCATTCTTTTATTGATAATTCAGAGTGGGAGGATTATTACCAGATGTACAGAAGAGAGGATAGTGATAGTAACTGGAGTCTTGTGGCTACATTAGATGGACATTCAGGGAGTGGGGATATTATTGAATACGAAGATGAAGGACTATTGCCAAGGAAATTATATCATTATCGAATAAAAGCAAAGAAAGGAAGCGCTTATTCTAACTATATGTACAAGAAGAATTTTACGGCTCCCAACTGGACAGGATGCGGGGAGGGTGATTTCTCGGCGCATAACAGATGCCATTTCTTTGTTGATGATGGAATACACCTTGGTTATTATCAAGAGCGTTACGTAGCGCTCACGTATCCAGTATATAGACAGTTAATCGATAATAAGTGGGGTGCTCCCCATCCTAATATAAAAAACCAGGGTTATGGAACCCAATTCTCCTTAAGGAAACCTTTAGATGGCAATATCTGGATTATGCTGTATGAAGGGCCTGATCATCTTGAACTTTTTAAGTTAACAGAAAATGAATTCTTTATATTCCCCTATGATAATACAAAACCAGGAGTGTTAAAGTACCCATCAGACCCCATATACAACCAAGGGAAAGAAAAAATATATCTTGCATATGTAAGAGAAAAGCCAACAAAGGAACCACCACCTTGTCATGTTTTTTACGATGCATTAAAACTTAATCCGGATGATGGGATATTCATACCCGAGTTGGTTGATAGTTTCTCCCTTGAGGATATTTCAAATTATACACCGCCTGTCCTGTCTTATAACGGGAATAGGATGATTATTGCCTATTCCATAAAACGACAACATGCCGGATGGGAGACATATCTAAAGAAGAAAAGCCATTCTGACACAAAATGGAAAGATAAAGCGCATATTTATGGTGCAAGATTCCCCTCAACCTCAGATAACTACCTTTGTTATTTAAAAGAAGGTTCCTTATATATTCGTAACTTAAATACAAGTGAGGAATGGAGTACATCCACTGGCTCACTATCAAACCCTTTTATTTATTACTATAATGGTTTAGTCTATCTTGCATACGAGAAGAATGGAGATATAATATATAGGGTATTCTCAAATAATAGTTTTACGGATGGATACAATCTCTCTTTATCTCCTGATACAAACTCGGTATATCCAGAGGTTTATGTAAATAATGATACTGTTTATGTGTTATATGTCGAAGAGTATGATAAGAAGGAGATTAGAATAAAAGCGATTCCCTGCATAACCGTAACAGATGTAACACCTCTAACTGATACATCCCTTACAGCGGGCACAACCTATAAAATCCAATGGAATGCTACAACTCAATACCCGGCAGTAAGTACAAAAATATATATTACCAGGGATGGAGGAAACAACTGGGAACACATTACTTCATTATCAGGAGATCCTGGAGAATATGACTGGATTGTTAGAATACCTTCAAATAATGCCCAATTCAGGGTAGAGGTATATGATGAAAGAGGAAGCGTTGGTATTGGGTATTCTCATACATTTACTATAGCCGATATTCCCCAGTGTCCACTATTACATGTCTATACGGACTCAGGATACATCTTTGACAACTCTCTTCTTCCAAGGAGTGAATTCATAAGAAAAGAAAACCTTGATAGATATAAGTTAAGCATAAACCCTGCATCAGAAAAAGGCATGTTGAGATTTATGATAACAGAGAATAAAGATATCACATATATAGACAACATAAAACTCTTGACTGTGGACCACCCAGAGGGCATAGAGGTTTGTGTTTTACCAGATGGTAAGGTAATAGCATATGAAGAAACAAATGCAGAGTTCAAGGCAGTTGGAACCCGCGGCACTGATTATACTGATTCAGTGAAAACAAGAGAAAAAGGATGCTGGAAGGGAGAGAAGAATGATTGGCTCATCATTTATAAATCTTCACCAAATACAGATTACGTAATGACCAGGGGATCACCACCCAAAAGAACGTTAGGAATGTCTAACAATGATACACTTTACACAAGAGTAAGATCTGATGATATTGTAATATTCAACCCTGATAGTATCTTAAAATATGTAGCCATAGATGGCTCTGCAAGAATTGACTATGTCAATCTCGTAAGAAAGCTTCCGGTACGAATAGTACAAATGTATGCAGAATCTTATGAAATGCCACAGGAACTATTGATTAATGATAATAAATACTATGTTATAAACCCGGGAGATAGCCTGTATTTTAGCTTTAAAGCGCCATCAGGGAAGAATAAAGACTATGAGAGGGAGTATATAATCCTGACAAGAGGCTACTATACGGAAAGAAAGGGAAGTAAAGGACCGTTGGATAATAAACCTGAGATAAAATACAGAAATGAGATAAGGCTGGTCCAATCCATAGGAAGGATAGTTCTTGAGGTAGAATCAGAGAAAGATAGAACCATAGACATTAAGATATACGATGTAGTTGGAAGGAAAATAGATTCGAAAACATTCGATATGAGAAGAGGTATAAGAAGGGTAGGCATAGATGTTCATTCAAGTGGCGTATACTTTATAACTACAGATAAAGAGATATTGAAGGCGATGGTTATAAAATAGAAGGACAACATTATAACAAAACTTAAATAAGTGGGGTAGAAATACCCCGCTAAATAAGTAATCGATTAACAGGCAAAAGTCCAAGTAATTTGGTATTAAATTGTAGAATAAACTTGACGAATCGGGATTTTTACATAACATATAACTATGAAACTACCAATGAAACTCCTGATAGTTGACGATAATAAAATCCTAAGGGAGTATCTAAAAATTTCTCTATCCAAGCAAGGCTATAGATGCAAGGCCGCGTCAGACGGCGGTGAAGCAATCGAAATGTATAAGGGAGACCAATTTGATTGTGTTCTCCTTGACTTTGAGATGCCCGGGATGGATGGAGTATCCACGGCAAAGGAATTATTATCTTTGAACTCCGATGCTTCCATAGTCATGATAACAGGGTTTAAAGATATGAAAATCATTAGAAATACTATGCGACTCGGTGTATTCGATTATCTTGTTAAGCCGATTGAGTCTCAAGATGTCGTTCGTGTTTTAGACAAAGTAGAGGAACGTAATGAACTCCTGAAACTAAAACGAGATTATCAAAACCGACTGGAAATGAAGGTCGAGGAGCAGAGGAAAAGCTTAGAGGGGACGATGTTTGCAACGGTTAAGTCTCTGGTAAAAGCTCTGGAGGCAAGAGACCCGTATTCAAGTGGACATTCAAAACAGGTTAAAGAGATTGCTGTAAAGATATCGGACGAATTGAACTATTCAATAGAAGACAAAGATGTTCTTACCAGTGCTGCTTTGGTTCATGACGTCGGGAAAGTCGGAGTGCCTGATTCCATATTGTTAAAGCCAGGGCCACTGACAGATGGGGAGTACTCAATAGTAAAGAGGCATCCGGAAATCGGAGCTGAGATACTCAAACCCTCTGTTAGAGATGAAAGGATAATTGACATCGTCTTACACCATCATGAGAGATATGACGGTAGGGGATTCCCGGATGGACTTAAGGGTTCAGAAATCCCCGAATTTACAAGAATTATCATTATTGCTGATGCTCTCAGTGCAATGCTGTCAGAAAGACCCTATCGAGAACAGCTCAAAAGATATATTATAATCAAGGAACTGGAGGAAAACGCCGGGACACAATTCGACCCAGAATTCCTTAAGATAGCATTAAAATTATTTAAGGAAAACAAGATTACTGGGTAAATCTTCCATAATAGATTAAAAAGTTTTTCTATAAGGGATATGCGCTGTAAATGACTATAAAGCTTCTTCCTTACCCTGGGGGTCACAATAGGATAATTCAATAGTTATAGTATCACCTTCTATATTAAAGCTACCCCCTATCTTCTCCGTAATTCTTTTCGCAGCATAGAGAGAAAGAAGTTGAATACTCATTGGAACAGAGTCAATGTCAGCATAAGATACCCTATGAAAGGTCGGAGAAGAAAACTTAATGAAGCACCCAATTTTAGAGGACAGAGAGGTTACCTTACATTTCTTTCCACCAAATTCCCGGATGGTATTAAATACAAAAACCAGTTCTTCTCTATCGACCAGGACCCTACCAGAGCAACCAGAAGATAAGGTGCATTCATCCTTGATGAATGCACCTATTTCTACCATCTCTTCCTCGGATCTTCTCAATTTCAGGAAACTCTGATAGATTGCCTGAAGCTCTCTTGTCCCATCCATCACACTATCAAGAGAGTCGGTAATAAAACTACCCTCTGCGAGATCCTTCACGGCAATTATGAGTTGCTGAATACCACGAAGCTTATGGTCTATTAGCGCGAGAAGTTCTGCAACAACAAGTGAGTGGATTTGATTTTCTTCATCCGGATATTTTTCCATATCGTTAGTATAAAAAAGAATGAGAATCTGTCAATACCTCGTTTTCCCATTTAATAAGAGGAGAGAAGCTTTCTCCCTTGCGCAATAATTGTAGAGTTATATATTATGATATAGATGCAGGTAGTAACATTAATTACCGATTTCGGAGTTAGAGATCCCTATGTGGCAATGATGAAGGGAAGTATATTGTCAATAGCTCCCGGGATCAATTGTGTTGATATTACCCATGATATTGAGTGTGGTGATATAGAGAGTGCTTGCTTTCTAATAGAGGAAAGTTTCGAATATTTCCCTGAAGGTAGCGTACATCTCGTGGTTGTAGATCCAACTGTTGGGAGTAATCGGCGGGCAATCTTTACACGGAATAAAAACCACTTCTTTGTTGGCCCGGATAATGGAGTGCTTTCAGGAGTTCTATCCGAAACATACAGGATAAGCAAAAAAACGGATATGGAACCAGGGACCTTTGAAGGGCGTGACATATTCGCTCCCATAGCCGCTCATCTCGCCCTTGGTGAAGAAGTGGACCATCTGGGGGTCCGGATCAATGATCCGGTTCGAATCAATCTCGCCAAACCTCAAATAAAAAGCGACACTATAATAGGCGAGATAATATATATAGACCATTTTGGCAACCTTGTATCCAATGTCAGAGAGGATATGCTACCCTCTACGGACATTGAGATTGATGTATGCGGGGAAAAAATCATTGGCTTATCCAGGCATTATAAAGATGCAAAGAAAAAGGCACTCCTGGCCTTCATAAATGGCGGTTTTGGACTCCTGGAAGTAGCCCTATATAAAGAAAGCGCTGCTACGTATACCGGTTGCAAAAAGGGAGAAAGAATAGTAATAAGGAGGAGGGATGAGTGATATCTTTGACGAGATAAGAAGATTCGAACGGGAGATGGATCTTCTCTTAAACAACTTTATGCACTCTGGACGTTCCATCCCCTATAGGAGTGGATGGAGGCCGCCCGTCAATATCTTCGAGAGGAATAATTCTTTAATAATAATGATGGAAGCGGCAGGGGTTAAACCAGAAAATCTCAGTGTCGTTATTGAAAGAAGCGTAATAACAATCTCGGGAAAGAGGGAAGACCCTTATGCTGATGAGTCAAGGAATTTTTACTCCATAGAAATATCCTTTGGGACCTTTCAGCGGAGGATAAGTCTGCCATGCGAAGTTGATACAGATAAGGCAGTTGTTACTACCAAAGATGGATTTATTCAAATAGTCCTACCAAAGGTTCCTTCCATTGAAAAAGTAATAAAAATAGAGTAAGTTGAAAATTATGGAAGCTTCAGATATAACCTTAGGTGACATGGATATAGAAATCCCTTCCCAACTCCCAATTCTTCCATTTTCCAAGGTAGTTCTTTTCCCGGCACTTGTACTGCCGATCGCAGTAGAGAAGGAACACCATATTAAATTAATTGAAGACGCCCTTAATAAGGATAAATTGATTGGAATTTTTTTAAGTAAAGTCAAAGAGGATCCAAAACCTGAAGAAATTGAGAGATTCGGAACTATGGCATCTATTATCAGAATGATAAAAGTTCCGGATGGCACAATAAGAGTCCTTGTTCAGGGATTAAGACGGGTAAAGATAAACAAAATTACCCAGGAGGAACCGTATATTGTTGCAGCAATTTCCGAATTAAAAGAAACCCGGGTAAGTGAAGAGGAGATAGAACCCTTAAAGAACAGACTCCTGAATATTTTTAAGGAATTTGCCAACTATTCTCCCTATCTCCCTGAGGAGATATCCACCGTTGTACTCAATATTGAGGATAACTCAAATCTTGTAGATTTTATCGCAGGAAATATCCACATTTCGAAAAAGTACAGTCAAAAACTCCTTGAGACTACAGACCTTAAGAAACGCTATGAAACGCTCATTGATATTCTATCCAAAAATCTCGATAAATTGAAGGTTCAGGGTGAAATCTCAGGAAAGGTTCAAAAAGAACTCAGTGAGTACCAAAGGAAAGCCATACTTCGAGAACAGATGAAAGCAATCAAAAAGGAACTGGGTGAAGAAGACGCGGTAACTATTCAGGTAAAGGAGTATGAAAAGAAGATAAAAGAAACCGGCATGAGCAGAGAGGCAGAGAAGATTTCCATGGAGGAATTAAAACGACTGGAAATGATACCACCACAGGCTGCCGAATATAATGTGATCCGAAATTACTTAGATTGGCTTTGCGATCTTCCATGGAACAAAATGACGGAGGATAACCTTGATATCAGAAAGGCAGAAAAAATACTCAATGATGATCATCACGACCTGGAAGATGTCAAGGAGAGAATAATTGAATTCCTATCCGTAAGAAAGTTGAAAAAGGATGCCAAGGGGCCTATCCTCTGCTTCGTTGGACCTCCAGGAGTAGGTAAGACATCCCTTGGACAATCCATTGCACGGGCCTTGAATAGAAAATTTATTAGAACCTCCCTTGGGGGCATTCACGACGAAGCAGAGATAAGAGGACATAGAAGAACCTATGTTGGTGCCCTCCCCGGCCGCATTATACAGAGTCTTAAAAGAGTCGGATCCAAGAATCCAATCTTTATGTTGGACGAAGTTGATAAGATAGGTATCGACTTCCGGGGAGACCCTGCATCCGCGCTCCTTGAGGTCCTTGACCCAGAGCAGAATAATTCATTCAGAGATAATTTCCTGGACGTCGCCTTTGACCTTTCTTCAATTATGTTTATAACAACAGCAAATATTACTGATACCATCCCAGCACCACTCCTGGATCGGATGGAGGTTATAAGAATTTCAGGTTATACGGTTGAGGATAAGTATAAGATAGCTACGGAATACCTGGTACCAAGGAGAATTAAAGAAAATGGCCTAACAAAAGAGCAGATCAAGTTTACCAGAGACGCCCTAAACAAGATAATCACGAATTACACCAGGGAAGCTGGCGTCAGAAATCTAGAGAGAGAAATAGGGAAGGTCTGCCGAAAGATAGCAAAAAAAATAGCAACAGAGGAAGATGCGAGTTATGAGATAACAGAAGATGCACTTACCGAGTATCTTGGTCCAATTAGATTCAGAACAGAGGAGAAGGAGCAAGCGCCAGCCGTTGGTATAGCCACGGGTCTCGCGTGGACAGCTGCAGGGGGCGTGATAAATTTTGTTGAAGCGACAATGATGAAAGGGAAGGGCAATCTCATCTTAACCGGTCAGCTTGGAGAAATCTTAAAGGAGTCAGCCAAAACTGCCCTCTCCTATATTAAAGCCAATGCTTCGCTTTTCGGTATAGACCCTCTAATATTTGATGATAAAGATATCCACATCCATATCCCTGCGGCTGCCATACCAAAGGATGGCCCATCAGCGGGAATAACTCTTTTTGTAGCTCTTATATCACTATTTACGGGAAAGCCGGTATCTCCTGATTATGGAATGACTGGTGAAATCACCCTGAGAGGGAAAGTGCTTCCTATAGGAGGAGTAAAAGAAAAGGTCCTCGCAGCAAAAAGAGCCAGAATCAAAAACCTGATTTTACCACTGGACAATGAAAAGGATTTGATTGAAATCCCGGAGCAACAAAAGAAAGGCCTAAACTTCTTATTTGTCGAACAAATAGAGGACGCGGCAAGTAAAGTAATCACCGGACTTACGATTAAGGATAACAAATAGATGTCTCTTTCTGTAATAATTCTTGCGGGTGGCATAGGGAAAAGAATGAAATCGAAGAAAGTTAAGGCCCTGCACCTTATAATGGGCAAACCAATGGTGGAGTGGGTGATAGAAACAGCCAGAGCAATATCTCCTGATTCTATACTACTCGTATACGGTAAAAAGGGCGAGGAAATGAAAAACCTGTTCCAGGGCGTGGGCTATGTGTTTCAGCCTGAACCATTGGGAACCGGCGATGCTGTTTCTCGAGGGATTGTAGAGATAAAAGAAGAAAAGGGACATGCACTCATTCTTTCTTCAGATGTTCCTCTGTTATCTTCCAGAACAATAGAGAATTTAATCGACTATCATAAAAAGAATAATTACGATGCAACCCTTCTTACTTTCATTCCGGATAATCCCTCTGGGTATGGCAGGATTATAAGAGAAGGAACAGAAATTAAAGCAATTGTTGAAGAAAAGGATGCATCGGAAGAGGAGAAAAGAACGAGAGAAGTAAATGGAGGAACATATATCTTTTCCCTTCAAACCCTCAGGGATGCAATTGGTCTCCTCAGGCCCGATAATACACAAGGTGAATATTATCTAACCGATGTAATATCCATCATTCGAAATAAAGAAGGGAGGATAGGGGGCGTAAAAATAGATGACCCAAGCGAGCTAAAGGGGGTTAACACAAAAGAGGACCAGAACGGAGTGATTGAATTGCTTCGCAGGAGGAAAATACGGGAACTACAGATGGAAGGCGTAACAATTTTTATGCCTGATACTGTTTACATAGAACCAGATGTAAAGATAGGTAGTGATACCATTATCCACCCAAATGTTGTGATCACTGGTAATACTGTCATAGGGTCTGATTGTATCATCTATCCATTTGTCCATCTGTCGGGTGATAAAATACCCCCGGGTTCAAAGATAGAAAAGTAGTGGCAAGGAAAGAATACCCTTCTCTCACTCTATTCCTTTCACTGGTGATAAGCGTTTTTGTCTTTTCCTTTGCATTCAAAGTGTGGCATCCCCTGGATTACAGAAGGATAAAAATCGAGGTCTTAAACGGATGTGGCGTTGACGACCTTGCGAGAGACACCTCAAGATTCTTAAGAAACAAAGGGTTTGATGTAACATTTTTCGGTAATGCAGCTGAGCGACAGGAGAGGACAGTCATAGTTGATAAACTATCCCCTGATAAGAAATGGGGAAAGATGATAGGTAGAGCCCTCGGTGTAGAAACCATATCCACAAATATAGACTCTACACGCCTTGTCCATGTCGTTATTCTGTTAGGAATGGATTATAATCGCGTCCTGCCGAGAGAAATCCTAAATAGGAGGTGAATTGGTATCTAATGACGATTTAATCAACCTTGTTGTGAAGTGCATACAAGAGAAGAAAGCAATTGACATCATCAAACTGGATGTAAGTAAAGTTTGTGATGCAACTGATTTATTTATAATCTGTACCTCCCAGACCAATATTCACTCAAGAGCGCTTGCCAACACAATTATAGAAAGGCTGAAGAAGAAAAATGTATTCGTACATCATATTGAAGGTTATGAATTAGGAAGGTGGGTACTCTTAGATTATATAGACTTCATCATCCATATATTTCTGCCAAAACAACGTTCCTACTATGACCTTGAGAGACTCTGGGGTGATGTTCCAAGAGAGGAATACGTAAGTGAGACATAAAATTGACGGTTTTGTAAAACGAACCGTAAAGGACCTTTTCGGCATAGAGATTAGCCCGGAGATAACACATCCCCCCTCAGACGATCTGGGGGATTACAGTTCAAACGCTGCCTTTCTCCTTGCAAAAAAAATCCATAAAAGCCCTAAGGATATTGCCGAGATGATTGCTCGGAAAATTGAAGGCGATATAATCGAATGGGCTAAGGCTATTAGCGGATTTTTAAATATAAAAATAAAAAAGGATGCCTGGTTGGAGGAGTTAAAAACTGCGATATACAGAGATTATGGGAATGACCGCTGGGGGAATGGCATGAGGGTTCTCATAGAATTTGTGTCGGCCAACCCAACTGGTCCGCTTCATGTAGCATCTGCTCGCGCTGCCTCCTTCGGGGACTCACTTTCGCGCATCCTCCAGTCACAAGGATTTGAAGTGGACAGGGAATATTATATCGATGACAGCGGGAAACAGGTCGAGCTGCTCGGAAAATCCATTGAATTGAAGATAAAAGAGTTAAAAGGGGAAAAAGTGGATTTTCCACCTGATGCATATAAAGGGGATTATATTATAAAACTTGCAAAGAAAGCTATTAAAGAAAACATTTGCGATTATACTAACTTCGGGGTCAAAGAGGTTCTTAAAATGCAAAAAGGGGCCCTCGATAGATTTAGGGTTACATTTAACGAGTGGATAAGTGAGTCAGAATTAAAAGAAAAAGGTGAAGCAGATCGTGTAATAGAAGACCTTCAAGAACTTAAGAAATCTCCTTTCGTAAAAAAAGACGGTGCTCTCTGGTTTATAGCCGGAAAAAGAGAGGGTAGGGTTTTCATTCGCAGTGATGGAAGTTATACCTATATTGTACCTGATATCGCTTATCACCGTTATAAGTTTGACCGTGGTTATGATGTGTTGATAGACCTCCTTGGACCTGACCATATAGATCATATCCCGGAACTTGAGAAGAGTTTGGAACTCCTTGGATATCCTGTTGAAAATCTTCTGGTAAAAATTATTCAATGGGTTACGCTTAAAAGAGGAGAGGAAAAGATAAAGATGTCCAAAAGGAGTGGAGAATTTATAACGATAGATGAACTGCTTGATGAAGTAGGAGTGGATGCTGCAAGATACCTCTTTCTCATGCGAAAGTCATCTATGCCAATGGATTTTGACCTGGAGTTAGCCAAGGAACAATCAGAGAGAAATCCCGTCTACTACGTTCAATATGGACATGCAAGAATATCAAGTCTTCTTGAATTTGCAAGAGAAAAAAATTATATCACCGACTCTCCGGAAAAACTGAACTTACTAAGGAAAGATGAGGAATGGAAATTAATGAGGAAGATAACAGAATTTAAGGAAGTCTTAGAAGATGCTGCTAAAATGAAAGAGCCACATCTTCTTTGTTACTACCTCTTAGACCTTTCAAAATTCTATCATAATTTTTACCAGAAGGTTAGGATTATTGGAGGAAAAGAGGAATTGATCCAGCCTCGGCTCTTCCTCTCAAATGCTATAAGAAATGTCCTGGCAATGGGGCTCTCTCTTCTAGGGGTCAACACTCCAGAAAGGATGTAATGGAAAATCTCCCCAGAGAGATAGAACATTTCCTTAATGAAGTGATGGAGATTAAATCCTCCGGTATGGAGCACTTCCGTTTGAGTTGGACTGGAGAGTTCAAAGTCAACAAGAGAAAAGCTATAATTTTCATAAAGAAAAGGGCTGCTTCCTTGGACCTCCTGCCCGTATTCACAGCAAAGGGGAAGGAAGTTATTATTGCATTTGTCCCGGAAATAGAGGTCGGTAAATCAAAAAATTGGATTAATATACTTCTACTTATCATAACATTCTTCACAACACTCGCAGCCGGTGCAATGCAAAAAGGAATCAATCCGTTATCTCCGATAAGTAATTTACTCAAAGGTATGCCCTTTTCTATCGCAATAATGTTAATACTGGGTGGTCACGAACTCGGGCATTACTTTGCCGCCAGGAAAAATAATGTAGCAGCCACTTTTCCCTATTTCATACCTGCGCCACACCTAATTGGAACCTTTGGAGCTGTAATAATGATGAAATCCCCTATAAAAGACAGGGATTCTCTCATCGAAATAGGCGCTGCAGGACCTATAGTTGGATTTGTTCTCTCAACCATTGCCCTCTTTATCGGGCTTTCTCTCTCAACTATAGTACCAGTTCAAAATGGCGGTATACTACTTGGCGAGTCTATACTCATTAAATCCCTGACAAAGTTATATTTCTCCTCTCTCCCCAGGGGTAATGAAGTACTGCTTCACCCTGTCGCTTTTGCCGGTTGGATAGGCTATTTCATAACAGCAATCAATCTCCTCCCCATAGGTCAACTGGATGGAGGACACATTGCCTATGCCTTATTCGAAAAAAAACATCGCTTCATTGGATACCTGACCTTTATAGCTTTACTTGAAATCAGTCTTATATGGTTCGGCTGGATATTCTGGGGGCTTTTAATTCTCATAGTTGTTCGCTTCCGCCATCCACCACCCCTTGATAATATCTCAGAGCTTACACTGAGAAATCGTATAATAGGATACATTTCATTCATAATCTTTACAATTACATTCATACCCAACCCCTTTCAGATGGTATGAGTAAGGGTTAGATAAACAGTGACAGGCAATAAGAGATTGGGAAAAGAAGAGGTTATAGTATTCCCAACTGATACCGTACCTGGAATAGGTTGTTTTCTATCTACAGAATGTGTCGAAAAACTACGGAGGTTAACAAAACGCCCTAAGAATAAACCCTTTGCAATCTTACTTTCCGATGAAAAAGATATAGAGAAGTGGGTTCTCTTAATTCCACCCTGCTACCATAAGCTGAGTGGATTCCTTCCGGGTCCGCTCACCCTTATTTTCAAAGGCAAGAATACCCTTCCACAAGGTGCCCTATCAAAGAATGGAACGGTCGGTATCAGAATCCCTAACTGCGAATCGGTTCAAGATTTGATACGGGATGCTGGTATGCCTCTCATTGCCACAAGCGCAAACCCCTCGGGGAAAGGCATACCTCACGAAATAGACGAGGTGAAACTGGAATACGATAGATTAATAGCAGGGAGCGGTGGTTCAGGTAGATCTTCCACGGTTTTGGACATTTCAGGTAAACAGCCTGTGCTCCTCCGAAATGGGGAGATATCCATTATTGAGATAGAAAAAGCAATAAAGGAAGAAATCCTTGTTACAAAAGGAATCCCCATTCATATTCTTTATGTTTGCAGCGCCAATATATGCAGAAGTCCCATGGCCGAAGAACACCTAAAATCCCTTACGAAAGACCTTCCAAATGTGGAGGCCCGATCTGCTGGAACAATTGCAATCTATGGCATTTTACCATCCATAGGAGCAAAGAAAACCCTGGAAGAATGTAATATCGAGACCCATCACCTATCTGTACCTGTAGCAAAACCTGTTCTTATGTGGGCGGATTTCATCTTTGTCATGGAGGAAAAACATAAAGACTATCTGACTGATCTATCACCTGAAAATAAAGGAAAAATCGTTTTCCTCAGAAATTTCAAGGATAATTCCAGACCACACGAAATAGAGGACCCTATCGGGAAGGGAATAGAAACATACAGGATGGTGTTTTCCGAGATAGAAAGGGCAAATAAAAGGATTGTGGCTTATCTAAGAAGGAAATTCCAATATTAGCCACAGAGACACAGAGAATAATTATTTTTATTGTAAGAAGGGGATTAGCCACGAGTTCACAGAGTGATATAGTTAAATAGTTGAGTCGTTGAGTTGGAATCCTGTCCCCTTGATTCTTGACACTGGACTCTGGACGCTCGACTAATCTTGTAGGAGAGGCTTTCCAGCCTCGATGATCACGGGCTGAAGCCTGTTCCCACATACAAACCGACTAACCGACCAACTTATATACTTATAGCTATTTTGCTGATAGTCTGGAGTAGTAGCCCATGTTCTTATGGGAGAGATCTTTCGGTCTCGATTTCTTTTGTGGGAAAGCCTTTCCGGGCTTGATTTATTCTGGAGTAGCAGAGCTTGCTCTGCGATTTATTATATCTTCCAAATGGGAAATTTCGCACAACGTTTCGCGGATATGAGAAGTCCAAGCGTAGCGAGGATTTGGGCGAAAGCCAAAGGCTGTAGCCTCATGCCCGCTGTTATACGCTGTTTTACCTAACTTCTCTTATTAAATATACCTATTACCTCCTCCATCCTTTGCTTTCTTTAAGCACTTGCTCTAATTTCTCGGATGCATGCCTGTGGTCAAATTTTCTTACTAATGCTAAGGCATTAATAGCAACCTGCCTCCTGAGTTCAACATCTTTTAACAGCATAATCACATACTCGGAAAAAGCTGCATAGTCATCAGCTACAAGCATGTTTTTTTCATTCGTTGGATTTATTCCAAAGGTAGCCCGTGATGTAGCAACGACTGGAAGCCCACAAGCCATGGCTTCTAAGAGTTTACCTCTAAAACCAGTACCTAACGCAATTGGTGCCACAAACACATCACTATTCCAATAAAATCGCCGCACATTCTCATTATCCCCTCCTTCCTGAACAATTACATTGCCACTTCTCAAATCGAGTAGTTTTTGAGGTGGATTGAATCCAATCGCGTAAAATCTTGCATCTGGGACTTTTTGTAGGATTCTATCCCAGCAGTAATTGACAAAATTTTTCACCGCATCTACATTAGGGTAATGCTGAAAATTCCCTATGTATAGGATATTCTTAGTATTTTTTCTGTTCCAGGACTTCTCCTCAGGCGGTACGTAAAATCCTGTGTTGACTCCATGAGGCACCACCATGATCTTGTTTTTCAAGTTTGGAGCATAGTTTATCAGAATGTCGCTGTCCTCCTTGGTTAAAGTTAAAATTTTATCGGCGGTATCATACATCTTAAACTCATAATTGAATAACTCTTTTATTCTATCTTTACTTATATTTTCTCCTTTTTCAGCTCTTAGTTCAAGCGCCTTTGTGTAACATTCATGCACTGAAATTATAGCCATAGTATCTGCGGGAATGATGTCGTAATTCGCTTCTATATACTGTCCCATCATAGAATATTCTGCAATAATAGCATTAAAATGCTTCTCCTTTACAGTCAACTTCAATGCTTCTTCAATTATTTCATCATAACCCCCATCCCCGGTTAAGAAGAATCTCGGTCTGTTTAATGTTTTATAAAGCGTTTCCACTTCATCGTGAGACCTTCCTTTAATCGAATCAACCAGGATAATCCTCTCACAGAAAGGCTCAAGGCTTTTATCCTTTCGATCCTCCTCGGTATAAGCCGGGGCAATTAGTGTTATCTTGTGCCCCATCGTAGACAGATTCTTGATTCTATGGTAGATAAGGATAGGTCCACCTATGATGTCTACTCTGGGAAGCAGTTTTGTCAGGAACAGCAGGTTTAAACTCATGTTTTTCCTCCCTCAATAATTTCCTTTATACTCAAACGAATATCTCTTTTGCTTGCATATCCCATCAATTTCTTCCAGCGTTCCTGCAGTTTACAATACCTTTGAAAAGAGTCGAATTTTGGCACTGCATCAGTTTTGGCTATCAAGATGTTATTTAATGTCTCTTCACTACTTTGTCTATCACTCTGAGTAAGGTAGTCTTCAGATAACAGATTGCATGATTTTTCTATCTTCTCCTCAAGATCCTTTTTTAAAAAACAGCCTGGATAAGGATCAAAATCCTCAGGATAAACCTTATTCATTCGCTCTATCTCTTTTTGACACTCAATCTTTGCTCGCTCATAGATAAAACGATAAATATCTTGTCTTAAATGCATCCAAGTGGGATGCATTTTTGGTGGTGGAAGATGCCTAATAAATAGTTGATTATCCAGGAAGAAGGTAAATCCAAACATTTTTGCATTTATCAAAAAGTCTATATCTTCTCCCCTAGGGACATTGGGATCAAAAGGCACAACTTTAAAAAGATTGCGGTAAATAATCATATTCCCACCAAATACAAAAGGTGTCTCTTTTAACCTTGGTTCAGTTCCAATAATTTTATCAAATGCCTCATTCATCCTGTCATACTGATCCCAATATTTCATCCAGGGGCTAAAAGATTTTTTAACATGATAGTCTCCATCCGGTTGAAGATAATATCCCGCCACTGCGTTGATAACTCTTCCTCCAATATTTTTACCGATAAATTCTTTGGCTTTCGACATGAAGTTAGGGTCTTCAAATACCTCGTCATCATCAATAAGCAACGCTACTTCTGAACCTAAGATATGTGGTATGAACATACATAGATTTCGAACGTGAGAATATCCTTGGAGTTTAAGAAGGTCGATATACTCCCTTTTACCATCATTAATCAATAGATCATGTATCTGCGTAAGATGGGAGTGCCCCAATAGCAATACTTCTACTCCTATGGCAGATGAGACTGATTTGATGATATTGGCAACCCTCTTTTCAACTTGCTTTTCAATATTTTTTGCAGTGGCAACAGCAATTATTACTAATTGAAAATCTTTATCTTTCAGTATATCTGTACTCTGTATAGCTCTAAGTAATGTGCCTTCGCTATCTAAAGGAGTAGGATGGTCATATATGGCATCTCCTTCTTTCCAACCAATCTTACTTTCTTTTGTCCAATATGTTGGAATTACCATTGTAACTCTCACAGTTCTATCCCCTATTTTCTACTTCTTTCCTCTTATCTCCATAAATATTTCTCTCTACTACTTTCATTAAATATCTTTAATGAGGGAGGTGAAATTGCGTATAACGTTTTGCGGATAAAAGGGAAATCTTTGATTTCCCTTTTATCCGCTGTTATATGACCCAGAGGGCGAGGTTGCGAAGCAACCGCAGAGTCGTTGACAGAGGGCGTCATTTCTCTACTAATTCTTCAACTTCCTTTTTCCCTTCTTCTAATTCTTTCACTTGTTCCTTATCCTCTTGCAACAACAGGGTTTGGAACTCGCCTATGTGCGTCTTTTCTTCTTTTGCTATGTCCAGAAGAATTCTCTTAATATTCTCATTTGTAGTCATGGCTGCCATTTGCTCATAGAGATTTATAGCATCTAACTCAGCTATTATTCCAGCCCTCAATATTTCTTTGTCCAAATCTTTTTTGTTAACTTTCTCAAGGTTTATAGGTATTTGTGATAGCATATTTTTAACCTCCTTTTCTTACAATTTTTTATGACATAGCCACCAGTCATAACATTCAATTTCACCTGCCTTTGCTTTTTCTAGCCTTTCTTTTGACGTCTTGACATCTGTGGCTGGTGGAATGATTACATGATCTTTTACCAGTTCGTTGTTTGGCCAATTAGCCGGCATAGCAACCTTGTTTTTATCAGCAATTTGCATCGCTTCTACGGCTCGCAAAATCTCGTCCATGTTTCTACCTAATTCTTGCGGGTAGTAAAGAATAATTCTTATTTTTGCTTTATCGTCAACAACAAAAACAGCCCTAACTGTATTCGTCCCTTTTCCTGGGTGGATTAGACCAAGAGTTTCTGCAACAGCACCTGTATCAGCAATTATAGGAAACTGAATTTCAACTTTAAGGTTTTCCTTTATCCATTCTTCCCACTTTATGTGAGCAAAAACTTGATCAACGCTCAATCCTATAAGTTCGCAATTCAATGCTTTGAACTTGTCATATCTTTTCTGAAAGGCAACGAATTCCGTTGTGCAAACAGGCGTGAAGTCTGCGGGATGGCTAAAGAGAACAAACCACTTTCCTGCAAAGGCTTTCGGTAATTCCACTACACCATGAGTTGTCTGTACCATCATCTCTGGGAAGTTATCCCCGAGAAGTGGCATGTTTTTCTTTTGTTGAATGTTTTCCATAGTTTTTACCTCCTATTTTTAAAGTCATAGATCCGACCTTTTTAAATCTTATCATTTTGACGCCAGAAGTCAACGATTTCAGATAACAGTTGCCATAAAAGACGTTTTCGACCATCATGTCATTAATATTATATCAAGAATAACCAGATCCACTCATTCCATTAAGCAGTCGAAAATGTCCCCCTCAGGGCGGAGTGACCGAACAGGGAGCGGAGTTTTATGGCGTGTTAGAAGCCGTGCCTCCAATATGTATTATTCTTTTATTATTCTAGGATATATTTTAGCCCATGAAATATCAGATCGAATTTCTTTTTCTGTTGGTATAGCTCTATTTATATTATATTTTTCTATTCTCTTTTTTATTTCATCCTGAAAAAGTATAGGATCTTTTTGTCCTAGTTCATACAGTGATCTTATTCCAAATTGCATGAATAAGATAGCTTTTATTTCTTTTATTCCTACTTTCCTCATCAAATCGGAAATACAAAGCATGTTGTTTAAATCTTTTTCCGATATTTTTGTTTTCTCTAATAATTCTATTCTTTTTATTTTAGTTGAACATTCTATTAATAATTCTCCATTATATTTTATTCCTAATTTTAAAAGCGATTCAATATGGTCTTTTTTAAGACTATTTATTTTATTTAATGAAAAAGGTTTATAACTATGAAATTTAAGTAAGCGATAGATAGCAGCTAGATATTGTTTATTTACTCTTGTTTGATTTATTTTTATATCTACGGTTTCTCCATTATTAAATAATTCAAAAATATCATTTGAATCTTTTATTCCATTCATTATCAATTTTTCACAATTAGTCTTTGCATCTTCAATTAAAATCCAATATGATTCAGGTAAAGTTTGTTTCTTAAGGATAGTAACAAGATTCAATATTTTTATATTATTTAATTCACTTTTATTCATTTTTCTTTCTCCTTATTGGGGTTGGGGGCATGGCTTCTAACGTTTGCGGATATGAGAAGTTGCGAAGCAATTTGGGTGAGCCCCGAGCCGAGGGGCGAACTTCATATCCGCTGTTATACGCCCCGACGACTGAAAGGAGGAGAGCGCAGCGTGGCACGAAGCGTAGCGGAGTGAGTTCAAAAAATATTTTTCGCTTTCATTCATTATGATAGGCTTTCCTCAATTCTTATAAATTTGATTTTTTCCGTTTTGAAAAATGAAAGAGGGGTTAGGGGTGAATTTCATTTTTCAAATTAATCCTTATTCAACAATTATTTTATATAATTTTTCTCTAAAATTTTCTTTTTTCATTTTTACCGCAACTTCCAAAGCTTTTACCTTATATGATTGATTTTGGAATAAATCCAATATTTTAGGTTCAAGTTTTTGACTAGTTATTTTGTTGATAGCTATTCCTTTTGGGCCAACGCCAAGATCGCTTATTAAATTATTCCATGAATATTGGTCAATTATATGAGGTATAATCATGGAAGCACAACCAGATTTAATCGCCATGTGTGTCGTTCCAGAGCCACCATGGTGAATCACACCATATATTTTGGGGAAGATATAACCATAAGGAATTTGTGATACGAAATAGAATAAATCAGAATTATATTTCTTGGGCCTAACCAAACCTCCGGATGCTGTGTTGATAACGGCCGGAATTTGACGTTGTTCTAAAATGTCTAAAATAATCTTTGTTTTTTCTTCGGGTTCAGGATTTGTCATACTTCCGAAGGTAACAAACAAGATTTTATCGTGATTGGCAATAAAACGCTCCAGATTCTTGTCCGGTTTCCAATTTACAGTTTTGTCTCTTTCATGGTAGCCTAATACTTTTAAATTCTCCGGCCAATAATCTGGTCTAGGGAAAAGAGCAGGTGAAATCGTATAGATCGCTTTATTTGATAAGGGTGCATTTTTAATTTCTTTTCTACTTATTTTTCTTTTTAGTTTTAACCATTTAGTTGATATTTTTGTTGTTGTTACAAGACCAAAATTTGCTAATGAGTAGGTTAGTTTATTTAAAAAATGACCAAAATTACTATGAAAACCAACATGTGTATGATTTCGCACATAGTGCATGAAAGGTACTGGACTTATGAGGATATTTTTCCCAATGTTATCTAATCCCCAAATAATAGGATAGGTTGCCTTGCCATTATATAAAATTCTATCGGGTTTTTCACTTTCGATTATTTCATATTGCTTATTAACAAGTTCTTTATTAATCTCTGTGGAATTTCTGGCAAGTCTTACATAGGCAAGAATTTTTTCAAATCCTGAACCGCTACTTCCGAGAGCAGCTTTTCCGGCATCACTATCCAACATTTCGATAAATTTTGTTCCCAAAGAGGAAAATTCCAAATTAGAATTTTCGGCAAGACTTCTAAATTGTTCCGGGAAAGCACAAATTACTTGATATCCTTTTTCTTTCAATATTTCTCCAATTGCTAAAAAAGGTTCCATGTCTCCACGAGTGCCTATTGATATTAAGAGTATTTTCATTTTATATTCTTTATATTAGAGTTAAAATGTTTGGAAGTTATAAATCATTCGATTTCTGAAGCAAGCGGAAGAAAACACAATATTATTCCCCTTTGAAAGTCTATCATTCCTTATTCTCCGTTAGAAAAATATTTTTTGAATTGCGTATAACTTGTTTATATCCGACAGTGTCGGATATCATTCCATATTGGGCGTATATGCGACTGTGTCGGATATATATCCCTATCATAGAATAAATTTGTTCTTTCATAAATCCCCCTTATCCACTTTTATATTGTCTAATGGACTTTTTATCTTCTTTAGAGCCCTATTACTCACATGTGTATAAACCCTCGCACAATGAATCCAAGTACCATTTAATAGTGCTGGATAAAATTGTGCGGGGTAAATTTCCGTTGTTTTAGGTTGCCTGCTGGTTATTTTGATTGTATTACCTTTCATTTCACTTTATATATTAAAAAATAGAGAAAAGTCAATGAAAAAATCTCCTGACGTCCCCCAAATTTTTTATACTCGGATGCTGGTAATACAGTAATTGTAAGACTTAACGATACGGTTTTCTCGTGGGACAAATAGGGACGGGGATTGACAGACTGTTACAGAACTCAATGTTTGTCAAGAAATCCTGATTGTAAAAAATGCAAACATCGGGGAAATTCTTGTAGCGTCGGGACGTGGGACAAGACGCAAGCTCTGCTACAAAAAAACAAGAAACAGGGTTTTGGCCCAGCCTCTGCAATGAGTTGGCAGAAGTAAATCCCGTTTGAAACATCACCATCTCTAAATAAATAATTGAAAAACGCGTTTATGTCAAGGAAAATGAGTCGGAAGTCACGAGTCGAGAGGACGGAGGACTGACGACGGAACAAAAGAAATTGGGAAGGGAACACTAATGGAATTATCTAATTATTACAACCTTACCCTTTGTTTTATCCCCCCTTTATCCTAAGAAAAATATCCATTCGAAAAACATCGCTTACATTCCATTTGTGGGTCGTAGATAAAACAGGAGTGATTATGAAAATAGCGTAAAATTTAGGGAATTCTATGCAAATTCCTCATAACCCCAACTCCTTTCATAACCTCCACAAATAACCAATCTTGATAAAGGCCTCTATATTATCACCTATTTGTTCAAAGCTTCTGAAGTCGTCAAAGTTAGCTCCTATATAGATATTGCTCAATGGACTGTATTCAAATGCAAACAGGAGACTGGCATTTGATGTTTTATTCAGACTATTATATTGGTATATGCCTCTTATGAACATAGATGGCATAATCTGATAGGAGAGCTTGTTCCGCACGATTGTCTGTAAGTAACAGCGTTCCCCCCTGTATTTATAATAGAAGTCCTCACGTTTAATATTTATGTTATACGCGACCCGCTTTAATGGTTTAACAGTAAGATCGCATGCCAATCGCATCTTCCAGCCCGTGAACCCTTCATAGAAGTGAGCGGCACCACCCATTAGAATGGAAAGATAATACTCAATATACCGTGTTGGCGTGTTCCATAACTCGTATTCAAAGCCAGAGTATCTAAAATCCTGGTCATTATAGCATTCATGATTTCTGAAAAAACTAAGCTCTGTCCATGTTTTGTCTAATATCCCCCCAACCCCTACCCAGAAATACTCTTCCTCAAGTTCATTGTTATAATTGAATCTTCCTTTCGCCCCCCCATAAATTTCAAGTTCGTTTATTTCCGGAAAGGGCTTCCAAATAGTAAGAGCATTATGGCTTCCAATCTCCCTATATCCTATTACATCCCACATGCTGCCACTTTGAGCATCGAACTCTTCTGGAAAATCGTCATACCATATGTCATTGTAAAAATTGGCACCGAATCTTTCAAGATTCAAGTTATAGCCTGTTGCATTATAATCCTGGGTATCACTCCTTGTTAGAGTTCTTGTTACCTGAGATTTTAGGGAATAAATATCCATAAACCGGAAAATTCCATCCACACTCAAAGCCCTGTTATAAGTCCCATCCTCAAAGTTATCCTTATTAGTCATAAGGAAACCAACGGTTGATTGATTCGCTATCGCGCATTTAACCCTCAGATGATTATAATAGTTCTTCTCATCCGAATTTATACCCTCATCCATAGCGGAAAGAAACCCGATACGATTCACACCTATCCTACCAGTTAATTTACCTCCGGCCACAGGATTCGAGATAGTCCTTGAATAGAACAATGACTGGTTAGAGGCGAAAATATCTGTTCCCTCTGTAAAAAAGGGTCTTTTCTCTGGAAGCCATTGGGCATATCTTTCAGCTAACTCTATTCTATCAGGGTCAGCTTCTATTTGCGAATAATCGGGATTTAAAGTTACATCGAGCATTAAGTCTGATGTTAGACCATATCTAAAATCAAACCCTGCATCAATAGGTCTACCCTCATCTGAGTCATTTTCTATATACGAAGAAAATATATATGGCAGGAGGGCAAAATGCTTACCTGTCTCTATCCCCCTAATTCCCTTTAGTAAAGATGCCTGGGCCAACAAGTTGGGTATTTTATGCGTCCTTGGTGGCCAAACAACAAACTCACCCTTGTGTTTAATACTCCTCAATGCGTAGAACCCCCATTCCTGCTCATCAATTGCAGGCATCCGGAGTGATTTAAACGGCACGGCAACCTCAATACAATAACAGTCTGGGAAAATCTTTCCTTTTGACCGTAAATCCGCATCCCACCCATTATCCGTATAACCATCGTAATGCCAGATGAAATCAGATGGTATTCCATAAGGATTAACATTAAATATAAATGCCTCTCTTTCACTATTATAGGTATCAAAAGCAAAACCTATACAATCATCATTATCCCAACTCTCTCTCTGTGTCATTGTAGCCCTGACCTCATTTATTTCTGAATCATAGCACTTAAAAGCAAGATAGAAATCATCATCATCATAAGCGATATAAAGTTCAGTGCTCTCAGAGGGAGCTATTCCTTCCACAGGGTTATACTGCATAAACCCTGTAATAGGCTCGACATAGAGCCAGGTAGAATCATCCAAAACCCCATCTATAACGGGCTTATGGTCTGTCCTTTCTATAGTAATAACTATCTCTTTTGCACTTAGCTTAAACGAGAGTCCCGAAACAAGCACAAAAAACATTAACATTCTTAAAAGATATTGCATTTTATAAACCTCAAACCTCCACTCTTCCGTTCTTCTTTCCTATTCTGGTACGAGCAACCATCATGAATGTAGTTTAGGTTGGGAATATAAAAGAACATGAATTATAAAATTAATCTTGCTTGCTTAAGTTATATAGATGAAACAATCGGAAAAGTCAAGAATTACATGGTATTTTTACTACTACTTGACTTCCATAAGATCGTCAATTTCATCAATGACATCGCCGTAGGGATTATATACGGTCAATGAAATTTTCTTATGGTCTGCTTTAAACAGGAGAACATGCTCCTGGGAGGAATAATAATATTCTCCATTATCTGGTTTCGCTTTCCAGTAACCATTCCAGGGCGTTTTCTCTTCTGCGTAATAGGGTGCGCCGGCATCACCCGCCGAAAAATACCAGGTTGGATATTCCAAATCGGCGAGGGAGGAATATTCTTCTCCCTCATCTCCAATCTTTCCATTATTATTCCCATCATCATTCTTCGGGTCACCTATGGGAACATCCTTATCTATTAGAACCTTACTATAGGAATGCTCATCTGCACCTAATACTGCGGCAACCTTCGCACATTGTGAAATGGCACTTATGAGCTCATTCCTGACTTCGATTATACCTTTTTTCTCGGGTTTCAATTTCTTTGTTTTTGCATCATATATATATGCTCGTACATTATTATCCCCATTATACCACATCGCATCTTCAATATGTCCGCCATTCGGGAATACGGGTTCCTGCGCAAAGAGTATTACATATTTGACGGTTTTATCCTTGTCTGCCTTTTTTAACTCCTGTTTTATCCAATTTAACTGATCCTCCAGGATATAACCCTCAGGACAACCTCCATACTTAGCCGCACCATAGGACACCCAGTAATTATTATTAAAAGATATAACTTTTACAGAGCCATACTGAAACGAATAAACATTTTCCTTATAAGTCGGCCTCCTTGCGTCCTCCACTTCGGGACCGTTACCCGGATGGATGAATTCTTCAGAAAATACCGCTTCGCTGCTTTCAGTATCATAGGGCCAGCGGTCAAGGGATAAACCATAAGGGGAACCATCATCAAACACCTTGAGTAGGGCTTCATGGTTTCCTATACCAGTATATATCGGATGTTCATGGTAAAAACCGGCGACGGTTTGCTTCCAGAAATAGAGCTGATTTACGAAATCCTCCTTCACGGATGTGTAACCGTTTATGAGATCTCCCCCCACAAGCAAAAAATCTGCTTCTTTTTGATAGGCAAGATTTGAAATTTTCTCAAGCGTCCTCCGATTTACTCCCATAAAAGTATTTTCACAACCCCCTAACCCTTCACGACTATCTCCAATATAGGCGAAACAAACATCCCCTTTACCGGGACGCGGTGCTGATCTGAAGGAATACACCTTGGTCTTCATATCATCTATCTGTACATAGTAATTATACTTTTTATCAGGAATTAATCCGGTTACTTTTATCTCATGTCTTTTCATTGGAACTCTGTCAGAGAATAATTTATTATCATTCAGTACAACCTGCGCCTTAGCATCTTCATCCGTCCGAAAAGATATAACTACTGAACCTGGCTCATCACTCATTAACAGGTTAACAAATGGCCCCTCCATAATTGATGGCACCCTCTTATAGATATTGCCTTCTCTTCTAAATGAAACATACGTGTCATAGATACCGAGTTTCCTATCTATTGCTTCAGTCTCAAGATAGAGATTTATGCGAACGACAACATGACCATTATTTATCCAATCCTCACTATTATGAGACGGCCTCATAAGATATCCAATCCTCAGGATTCCCTTTCCATTCTTTATCCGGGAAAACGCACGAAATCTGTGATACGTGTAGTGTACCTCCTTTGATTCGAATGGATAAGGCCCCACTTCTATACTGCCATACACTTTTTGCGGGTCTATTGTTGAGCCATCGAGTAAGGTAGTAATTTCACCCATATCAAATTGAAAACCATCCTCAGTGCCATCTTTGATACACGCGAGTATCTCCTCTATGCTGAGCATATTTCTAACACCATAAAATGGGAGCTCTGGATATTTTTCTATTGCCGGGTTCCTCACCGGCAATCCATCCTTTATTGTTGACCCCGCAAACAGGGGGTTGTTAAATATGAAGGCGCTCCCGAATAAAAGATAGATAAAAATTATAAGTACTTTATTCCTGTTCATAAGACTCCTCCTTTTCTACTGATTTTGATTTCTATACATGAATTATATTGAATTAATTGCGTATTGTCAATTGCTCCCGAAAGACACGGTATTTAATGGGATAGTTACGCCCTTTCCATTACTTCATTCATATCAACAAGAGTTGCATCGATTTCCTCATAGCTACTGCCATAGTGAGTAACCATCCTGAAACGAGAAGTACCTAGGGTATTTTTAATTACCACCCTTTCTTTCCATTAAACCAATAATTCCGGATAAAATTATGACGGTTGACAAGAAACAGGCTCCAACACCAATAAACATAGCAGAACCAAGACTTGCGAATCCACGCCAGACGGAGAATACTAGGGAACCGAACCCCAACATTGTCGTTATGCTCGTTAGAAGAATGGCCTTTCCTGTGCTGGCAAATATTTTATTTACCTTACCTCTTCCTTCAAAGCGCCAGCGGTGCACAATATGAACACCATCATCTATACCTATTCCAATAATCAGAGGAAGCCCCATTACATTCATAATATCAAGCTGCATCCCAACGAGCTTCATCAAGCCAACCATCCAGAATACACCAGCGGTCAACGGTATCATTGCTACCAGGGTGTAGCTGAGTCTTCTAAAATCAAGTAATAAGAGCAAAAATACAACAAAAATAGAGAGTATTACAGAATTTCGGCCATCCCTTGTTATAACATTAATAAGTGCTCTAAACACGGGTGGCATGCCAGTGGCTTTTTCACTGACCCTTTCTAAATCGTCAGCAAAACGCTCCATATATTCCTTATCCTGCCAGATGTTTCCTGCAGGGAAAACGGTTAATAAGAATTGTGTTCTATCTTTGTTTGCATATCTATCAAGGATTGGGATAGGTAAATCTTCCATCTCGATGGTTTTCACAGAGGACATTCTAATGACGGATTCTTTAAAATAGTGGGCAAAGTCTTTTTGGAATTGCTCTAAACCTCCTGTTGCAATATTATTTTCTCTTTCCAGGAGTTCAATAAATCCTCGGATGATATTCTTAGGTTCAGGGTCATCTGGATTTCCAACAATCTCAGCACATTTATTATCTACCTTATCCTGCCCTCCTATGAATGCCATATCCTGCATTTCCATAATGTTCATCTCTAATCGATTGAGTTCATTGATTAATTTTTTAAGGTCGTTTGTATTAAAAGTTTTGCCTGGCTCAACAACCTGGATTGCTCCTCTTATTTCATTAATATAGGGAGTCCTCCTTTTCTGTTGCTTTTTTGATGGCAGGTACATAGATATATCATCAGTCATCGCAACCGAACCAACATTTTTAGCCTTTTTAGCTACTGCTCTGGATTCGTCAACACTATTGGCCAATATCAGTGCGTAATCCATACTCAAATCAAATTTGGAAAGCACCGTATCCTGAAGCGCTATAGAGGTTAGGCCTTTTGCTTCGATATTCATAATGTTCTGGTCAAAGGTTATCCTAAATGCAGAAATAACTAAAAAAACCGTAACTATAATGGCGGTAATAATAGTGGCAATGTATCGTCTGGATAAAGATTCAGTCATGGCTCCAAAGGACCTAAATGAGATATCTCTATGGATAATCTCTTTCTTTAGTTTACCTTCTTTTTGCTTTTTCTCTAATCGACGTTCACGTAATACCAGCAAAGATGGTAGGAACAAGAAAGTAACGATTAATACTGCTAGAAGACCCGCACCTGTTACAAGACCCATTTCTTTCATTCCCCTTGAATGACTGATCAGCATCGTAAAGAAAACAGCACAGGTGGTTAGGCCACCGGTCAAAATACCCATACCGCTTTTAAGAAAGGTCTCTTCCATCGCAATCCCAATAGGTTTTCCCAGGGATCTGCCTTCAGCAAAAATAGATATAATGTGGATAGAAAAATCAATACCTAACCCAACCAATATCACTGCCATCCCTGAAGTCATAAGGTTTAATGTTCCTACAAGGATGGTAGTTAATCCTGTTGCCCAGATCACCCCGACAAGAAGGTTTAACAGGGCTAAAACAGGGGCAACCCACATCCTGAATGAAATAACCAATAAGATAAATATTGCAATAAAGGCAATTAAGGTTGTATACCCTATGCTTTCCATAGCATACACTGCTTCATCATGTGCCAGGGGTATCATCCCTGTAAGTCCTGCACTCACACCCGGGTAATCCTTTAAAGAAGAATCAATCGCTTCCTGTAGCGCACCCGTACTTGAAATAACTTTGTCCATATCGTTCATATTGAAGTTTGGGACGATACTTAGAACCAGTGCTTTTTTATCATACGACAGGAAATAAGGTTCTCCAAACAGGATTTTATCAACTGAGGTCTTTGCTTCATCTCCGGAAATTGATTTTGACGAAATATATTTCTGCATTACCTCCAGGAGGTTCTCAATGCCATCTAAGAAATTTAGGGCGCCGTCTTCTTTTTCCCTGGTTGAAATGGATTCTTCCCGCCCAATATACTCTTTCTCAAAACTATTGTTTATATTTTTAAGCAGCGGTACAAGGTTTGGATTCTTGAAAACATCCCTCATGTTTTCAAGGTTATCGGCTTTGATCAGCATCAATCCATGGTTTTTGATGAAATCTGTTTCTGTCTTATAATCGACTCGTTTAACATAAGGTTTCCCATCTTCTGGATCAACTATCCCTTTAAGTTTTGGGACAATGTCTTCAGCAAATGCTTCTATCTTTTTTTCTTTACCCTGTACAACAACAATGATATTCGACGCAGAAACAAATTCCTCAATCACCTTATTATATTCAATCGTTCTTTTGTCCTTCTCGGGTAATAAGTCCGACCAACGCATTGCCTGTTTGAGATGACTGGCAAAGATTCCAAGAATTATTGTTATAACAATGACGACAGAGAGCATCCGCCAGGGATACAAGGTGTGTAATCTTGCCAGGGTTTTAAGAATTCTTTTTCGCATAGTTACCCTCCATAGGAATATTTAGAAATACACACGGATTCTCAACAAACCACCATTCCCAAGATTCGTAGCAAAACTTTTGCCTTCTTTACCTAAATATAAATTTAGATAGATAGATAAGTCTACATCCTCAAATATACTATAATTCAGGGTGGGAATTACCGCTACACTACCATCGTTGATACTAGCAATAGCCGAACAACCGATATTGGCCAAATCAGTAAGTGGATGGTTGATTAGGAAATAGATTTGATCTCGCGAGACAGCTTTCCTCTCCGCAGTAAAGAACTGCATCCAGTCATTTAGGTCATATTGCTCGTAATCTGTCTTACCCAGTGAGTTGTAATAGTATTCGCACAAGAGATAAGTACCTGAGCGAAATGTATAATCGAGCCCAAATACTTGCTCCCAGAAGTTTTCGGTATCCTCCATATAATTGTAGCCGACCTCGCCCCAAATCCCGAGACCAAATAATTGCCCTACAAAGTCACCCCCCAGAACCTTTCTCTTCTGGACATTGGGTGTAAATGTAAGATAGTCAGTAAAGGTCCATTCCCTTTCAAGCCCTATCAAAGAGTAATCAAAATGTGATATACTCCCTTTCAGTCGTAGCAATCCTCCGGAATCATCCAGATTATCTTCCGGGGTATATATCGCTAATATACTATATGTACTTCCAATTGGTATGTCGAGCCGAATAGCATTATGCCCTGGCTGTTCGTAAGTTGGGTCTGAAAAATCCTTTGTATTAAATACATCAATTGGGTTCCAAACATAACCAGTACCGAGAGAAATTTGTTGTTTTCCAAGGGTTAAATCGGCATATTTGAAAGAGATTTTAATATAGGCATTATCAAGAAAAATACTATCGTTATAATAAAAATCATAATATTCCCTCTGCCCTGCTGGAATAGCGTTACTTATTGACTCCGGCAAGTAGTCCAGGATGTTCCATTTCGTCTTTCCAAAGTAGTTGATAAAATTGAAATTAGCACCGAAGGTTACGTTATCCCCAACATCGGATTCTAAATCGATTCGTAACTTATTGGAGTTAAGCTGATAAAACTCGCTTTTTATAACCATCCCCATAAACTGTGGTTCGGAATAACCGAAAATATCAACCTTTTGGGCATGAGTGTTAATCGGTATATACAATAGGACCAATAGTGCCAAAGATATCTTCACAATTTTCATTTTCGCAATCCCCTTTCCGTAAACATTGCATCTTCCAACTCGATATTATATCTTATTTCAATTATCTCCATACTCGTTTGAGTATTATTTTGCTTATCATACATTATCATTTGCATCCCTGTAGGGATGCCATCAATTTCCTTGATGTTAGATTGGACCAGGGACTTTACTAAAACCTCGGGATTATTTTCATCATAGTAGTCTATGACTACGGGGAAAAAGTTTTCTTTTATTACCCATATGATTAAACGAGAATAGCCCACATCGCTCCCTTCCTTTCTGGTCATTTCTAACTTATAACAATCATACCTTTCTTTTTTCTCTCGGCCGAGTTTCTTACTGTTAAAATCTTTGGCAAAGGTATTACCAGCGCCCATATCTTCGTAAGAAAAGTCACTTCCTTCCATTTTTTGTCTCTTTGCATGAGTGGCGAGTTTACGGACTCTTTTTGTTCGGGGGAAATATGCCCAGATATCATCGGCATTGTTGAGCATCAGGATTGCCTGCCCTTTCACTCTTTTTGGCTCCAAATAACGAATGAGATTTTTCTCACCTTTATTCTTGCTGAAGGAATCGTATACGAAAGTTCTTTCTTGACCGGAGGTTGTTATAATAGTCATCTTAAATTTAGCTTCTACGCTCTCCTGGACCATTAATTCATTCACTTTTTCTACAATCTGCTCTGCTGTCAATTCCTCCCCATGAATTTCAGGAACTAATCCGCTAAAGAAAAAGAATAGCACTAATGCGCAGATAATCTTTAAACAATTCTTACTCGGAATCATATTCTCCTCCTTTTTTCGTTGATTGAGGTAACATTATACTTTCGAGAAGCCGTTCAATGAAAAATTCAATCTGTTCTTTTAGATCCATATAATGTTTATTCATATAATAATGCACTCCTATGCCGTCAAGATAGGCAACCAGATTCACTGTTATCTTTTCAGCATCCTCTAACACTTCCGGCTTAAATACTCCCTTGATTGCACCATCTTTAAGAACAGCTGCAATTATTTTGTAGGTACCTTCGAACATCGCTTGAAACATCTCCCGGTGTGGATACGCCTTTTCCTCATCTAGCATTATCTCTGAAATTGCAAACAGAAGTTTTGCCATGTTTTTATCTCTGATAAAACCTGTGACGGAAGATTGAGCAAATATTCGAAGACGTTCTACAGGATCTTCTATTCCTTTCAGTCGCTTTTCTGCTTCCTGGCTCATAAGTTCAGCCCAAACCCTTATTGAACTGAGAATTAAATCATCCTTTGACTTAAAATACTCATAGATTGTTCCCTTGCCAACTCCAGCACGCTTTGCTATTCCATTTATAGCGGCTCCCTCAAAACCCTTTTCCGCAAATACAGTTAATGCAATAAGAGCTATTTCTTTTCTCCGTTTTTCTTTATCTACAATCTTTGGCGACATAAGGTCCCTCCTGTTCTCATCATTATAATGACCGAACGTTCGGTCATTATAAAATAAACAAAAAAGAGAAAAAATCAATACAATAATTTATGGTTTAACAATTTGTTTCAACTCAAACTTAAAATACCACATTGCTTTGGAATAACAACCAACCCATATACTCTTGACATCAAAAGGTAAATTCTTATTGTAAATACAATGGATTGGGATGTTATAGAGAAGTATAACTAAAGTATACTTCAGATATAACACCATATTTGAGGTATATATGTAATTAACTGCGGGTATAAACGAGTTATATGAAATGCTCGCAAGAATAAGGAGGTAAATTATGAAGCCTGAAGATTTGATCGCCTATTGTAGTTTGAATTGTGGTAGTTGTGCAAGGTACCAGGGGTTTACTGCCTTCAGGGAAGCTGCCCGTCTTGTTGCCGAGGTAGTGGATTCTCACGGCTTTCAACACTGGATGCCCAACGCAGTCAAAGAATTCGATTACACCGAGTTTAGGAAGGGTCTTGGTTTCTTTGGCAGAGAGGATACCTGGCTTGTTTGTCAGAGTTGCAAAGCAGGTGGGGGTGGACCACCATTTTGCGTTCGAGAGTGCTGCAAGGAACATAAGGTGGACCTGTGCTTTGAGTGTGAAGAATTCCCCTGTGACAAAATAGTAGATTCTCCTTTGCATGCCATGATGATAGAGCATTCAAAAAAATATAAGAAACTTGGTAGAAAGAGGTGGTTGCAACAATCTGTTAAAAAAGCCATGCAAGAATTTGAGTTTCATACTAAGAAGTACTATCAGATTCGGGTAAAGGAATGTCCACCAACCTCGAATTTGAACAAAGAAGAGTAGTAATCCCTACGGTGGGAGATCGCTCGCACTTCATCTAACACATATCTACCTGTCGGCAGACAGGTTAAAGGCGATTTGTCAAGAAAATTTAATAGTGAATAGTGAATAGTGAAGAAAAAGGATAACATCGTTTTCTCGCACAAATAGCAGACTGGTCTTAAGGCAAAATCTATTAATCCTTCTTGATAGAAACGAATTCCATACAAGCAAGAGAGACGGGGGTTGACCCCATATGGAATATTATACATTCCACCCCAGTATAATAGCGTTGCATTACATCACAATGTAATAGAGAACCATTACATGTGACAGGCGGGGCGGGCCCCAATGTAATAGCGTTGCATTACATCATACATTAATAGCTACGCATTACATATGACAAGTAGGACAAGTGGGGCAGGCATTGTGGCAGTAACTTCAAAAATAATTCCTTATTTTTTAACTAAGGCACGTTCAAAAATCTAACGCAACAAATTATAATAATGTATAAAAAGATCAGGAGGCGATTAGATTATGAAGGAGCCGAAGTACAGGAGGTTAACTTTTGAAGAGAGAGAGGAGATAAG